>ERZ857757.565-NODE-565-length-36884-cov-6.271172_pt1 | contig 36884 bp, 32 predicted proteins | sample MGYA00519764_ERZ857757 | MGnify/ENA primary metagenome ERZ857757 (study PRJEB31778, sample SAMEA3449359) | human gut metagenome | biome: human gut; feature: human-associated habitat; material: faeces | place: United Kingdom | collected 2010/2012 ...
GGGGCGTTTTTTCAAAAACGCACCCTTGGCAGGGTGTGGGACAGCGTCCCACAAAAGGAGAGGGCAAGCCAGTCTGCGGGGTGCGCCCTTTCAGGCGGGACGGCGTCCCATAAGGAGAAGGGGTTCTAAGGGTTCGTCTTTTCTCATAAATATGTTGTACAAATTCGGAGAAAGGGAGAAAAGACGATGTTTATCCTGTCTGTACGGGCAACCACGCTGAAATTTGCGGCGGCGGTATGCCTGGGAATCCTGTTAGTCACCATGTTGGTGATTTTCCTACCGGATAAGCCCGAGGGGCTTCCGGCGTTGGGGGAAGAAAAAATTGTATACGAGAATGTAAAGAGTGTGGAGGACATGGAAAGGTTTCTGGCCCAATTCGGCTGGGAGGTAGACAAAACGCCTATATCCGACAGGGAAGTAGTACTTCCGGCAAAATTCACCGGTATTTTTGCCGAATACAACGAACTACAGAAGGCACAGAACCTGGATTTATCGCCTTATTGCGGAAAAAGGGTACGGAAGGTACTTCTGAAGGTGACCAATCATCCTTCAGGAGATGCTTTAGCAGTACTCTTCCTCTACCGGGACTGCGTGGTGGGGGGAAGTTTGTCTTCGGGTTCTCCGGGGGGCTTTGTATGCGGTTTTGAGGGAAAAAATGAGAGTTGACAAACCCAAAAAAGCAGATATAATGGAGGAGAAAAGCATACACAGGATGCGAAAAAGCGGGGCGAAGCTCCGAAGAGAATGGAAACGGTATGGAATTTGTAGCAACTTGCCTTTTCGGGCTGGAAAAATTTGTGGGGGAGGAAATTGACCGACTTGGATTGAGCCGGATTTCCACCATAGACGGCAGAGTAACCTTTCGGGGGGAACCGAAAGACATCTGCCGTCTGAACCTGAATCTGCGCTGTGCGGAACGGATTTTTATACTGGTCGGTTCCTTTTCGACCGACACGCCCAATCCTTTTGAGAGCCTGTTTGAAGGAACCAAAAGTCTCCCTTTTGAGGAATATATCGGAGCAAACGATACCTTCACGGTGAACGGACACAGCGTGAAGAGCCGGCTGACCTCTATTCCCGCCTGTCAGGGTGTGGTGCAGAAGGCGATTGCCGCCCGGTTGGCTTCAAAATACGGAAAAAGCTGGTTTGACGGGGACGGATGCCGGTATGCTGTGGAGTTTTTTCTTCTGAACAACGAGGCAACGCTGATGATCGACACTTCGGGCGTGGCCCTGCACAAGCGGGGCTACCGTCCGGAGAGCAACGCCGCTCCCTTGCGGGAGACGCTTGCGGCGGCACTCTGCAAGCTGGCCCGTCCAAGGGAAGATGTGCTTTTCTGGGACCCGATGTGCGGCAGCGGCACCATTCCCATTGAGGCGGCGCTTCTGATGACCGACACTGCTCCGGGACTGCGCCGGAGTTTTGCAAGTGAAAAATTCCCCTTTCTTCCTAAGGAATACTGGAAGGAAGCGAGAGGGGAGGCCATCGGAAGAATCAAAACGGATGTGAATTTTGAAAGCTATGCTTCGGATATTGACCCGAAATGCGTGGAACTGACCAGAGAGAATATCTACCGGGCGGGCATGGGCAAATATATCAAGGCCTTCGAGCGGGATGCCCTGAAGATCACCACCGGAGGCCGGCGAGGAACGGTTGTCTGCAACCCGCCCTATGGGGAACGGCTTCTGTCGCAGGAAGAGTGTGCGGAGCTGTACAAAAAGATGGGCAGTCATTTTTCTGCGCTGGATAGCTGGCAGATCTATATTCTTTCGGCAAGAGAGGACTTTGAAAGGCTTTACGGCAGAAAAGCAGACAAGGTACGGAAGCTCTACAACGGGATGATCCGGTGCGGGTTTTACCAGTATTTCAAAAGGAAAAACGGATAGACCGGGCACCTTCGGGTGCCTCAGCGGGAGGAATTTTCTTCCTCCCGGAAGCCCAAACCCGAAATAGAGGAGGCATCGGCAAAGACCGAAAAGGCATGAGGATCGGTTTCCCGAATAATCTTCTTCAGGCGGTAAAGCTCCCGCCGCCGCAGGGCGCAGAGCAGGGTACAGCTCTTTTCCCCGCTGTAGTATCCTTTGGTTTCCAGTTCGGTCACGCCCCTCTGAAGCTCCCGGCTGATGCGTCCGGCAAGTGCGGCGCTGTTTTTTGAAAAGATAAAGGCCAAAAGTCCCCGGTCAAATCCGGCGGAGACCCGGTCCAAAAGAGCGGTTTCGGAGAGGATGGCCAAGGAGGAATAGAAAATGCCCGTGAAATCGCCGAAGACCAGGGAGGAAAGAAGCACCACCGAGGCATCCAGAAGAAAAACCAGAAGTCCTTGGGAAAGAGCGGGAAATTTCTTGCGCAGAAGAAAGACCAGAAGATCCGCTCCGCCGGTGTTGTAGCCTTGGGCATAGATCAGTCCCAGAGCCGCACCGACGGCTCCGCCACCGAAGAGCGCACAGAGGAAAGGGTCGGTGACCGTGACGGGAAAGAAGGAAAAGAGATCCAGAAACACGCCGGAAAGCAGAGTGCCCACAAGAGAGCGCAGGATGAATCGGAAGCCGAAGGTGCGCAGGCACAGGAGAAGCAGGGGAAAATTGAGCAGCAGAATGTAGCTGCCCACCGGTATTTTCGGAAAAAGCCGGTTCAGAACGGCGGCAATGCCGGTGACGCCTCCCAGAATGATGCCCGCCGGCTCGATGAACATATTGTAGCCCGCCGCAAAGAGAATGGAAGCAAGGGCTACGATCAGGAGCTCTTTAAGCTCAATGTTTTTTTTCTTCATGTCCGCAGTATTCCCCAAAATCCCCTTGAAATTTCCTCCAAAATGTGTATAATGAAGAGACTACCCGGGGAAGGAGGAGAACCATGGCAGAAGGACAGGGCAGGAAAATCATTGCTTTGAACCGCAAAGCAAGGCACGATTATTTCGTGGAGGAAACCTACGAGGCAGGCATTGAGCTTTTCGGAACCGAAGTAAAATCGGTGCGGCAGGGAGCGGTCAACCTGAAGGATTCCTACTGTATGTTTGAGGGCGGCGAAATTTTTGTCACCGGCGTGCGGATTTCTCCTTACGAAAAGGGGAATATTTACAATAAAGACCCTCTGAGAGTCAAGAGACTGCTGATGCACAAGAAAGAAATTCTCAAACTGTTCGGACGGGTGGGGAAGGAAGGCTACACCGTGATCCCTTTGAGCCTCTATTTCAAGAATTCCAAGGTGAAGGTGGAATTGGGGCTGTGCAAGGGAAAGAAGCTCTACGACAAGCGGGAAAGCGACGCCAAGCGCCAGGCGGAAAAGGATATACGGCGTATGGAAAAGGCAAAGAGCCGGAGTTGAGCGGCAGGCGGTTGCCTCAAACCGCAAAATATGGGTCCGTAAAGGTTTCGACGGGGATTTTGAGGCATGATAAGCGTGGCGGGCTGGGCAATCCCGTAAAAGGTCCAACTTAAAATTAAACGCTAACGATAATAGAGTAGCACTGGCTGCCTAAGGGCAGTGCCGTGGCCTATAGCGCCACCCGTTCCCCGGTTGAGTATCGCGGCTTCCGGCGAGCGTCAAATGAGCGGTGAACGTGCACCGGCTGTTCGTCCTTGAACCGGTCACGCAGAAAAGGGCTGCCCCAAATCCGAGCCTGTCTGTCGGCGCAGAGGCGGGGGAGAATCAAATGATAGAATGCCCACGGAGAAAGTCATGTCAAGAGGTTTTCGGACAGGGGTTCGACTCCCCTCGGATCCACCATAAGTCCACCGTAATTTTGATAGAATTACGGTGGACTTTTTCTATACCTGAAAACCGCTTAAAATCAAGGTTTTCACCATTCCAGAGCATAAACGAACCCCGCCACAGAGCAATTCTGCGACGGGGTTTCCTGTGTTTCGCGGGTGTTGCTGCGTTTTGAGCCGCAGTAAGCGTTAAACTTATGGGTATTCGTTGAAAGATTGGGGTATTCGTTAAACTGTTATGTGCATTCAGATGTACTTTTTAAACGCTTGTTTAAACCGAATGCTTGTTTCAATGAGCCAATCGAACTGATTGTTCCATTCATCACGATTGTCAAGGTTAACCGGCTTCTCAATTATTATGCGGCTGGCTTTCTTGTCTGGAAGTTCGCGCCAGTCGAGCGAAATACCAATGTCTTTTTCGATCTCAGTTCGGTGCTGTTCCAACTTATGAAAAATCGACTTATCATCACTGATGTACAATTCAACAGAAATTGCATTTCTCTTTTTTAGAGTCAGAAAATCCAAATGATATGCCGATGAACCAAGGCTGAGTGACATCCAGTGATCTGTTCCAGGCTTTCTTTTTTTATAGTTCTTTGCAAACAACGAGTTCGCAAAGGCGTAGTCATTGAAAGCAGTCCAATATTCAAGGCGAAATTGCCTGGCTGGATCTGTGCTACCCTGTTTTTTAATTTCCTTTGTCCAGTTATTTGGCTTCTCAATCACTTCAAACTTAACAGTTGGTTCCGAATTATTAATGCGATATAGCTTGATTTCCAAAAGGAAAAAGCTGATATTTTCATCGGTATGATTGTTTAGCCACTCAACAGCCGCCCTACCCTGCAGCACATAAGAGGGATATTGCTTTGTGGTGAAACGATATCCTTCGCTGCAGTATCAATTATAGCACAAAATGAAGTAGCAGAAAACTTCTGAAATGTCAAGGGTTAAAATGAACGACTTCGCCGCCCTTGACATCCCAGTAGTTTTCTGCTTTCCTGCTAACAAGGGGAGAAAGCCAAATTGACTTTCTCCCCGAAAGATAAAACTATTGTTTGATATATAAGAATTTACCGAAACAAGCATTTATTCCATATAAACCAAAAATGCAATAATATTTAAGGGTTCTCCCTCATTGTCCGGAGCTTTGACATCACGAAATTTGTATGTAACGACTTGACCAACACTATATGCCTCTGACTCATCGCAAATTATCCAAACAACTTCGCCGTATTCAAGTTTTGCTTTGTCAGCCCCCGGTGAGATTAACAGTTTCCCGTTGGCAATTTCTTTAATTTCACCATATCCCATACAATCTTCGCTTGTTGGAAATTTAGATAAATCACATGTGTATTTAACAGGCTCGATTCCGGGTTCGATACAATCGCTATTGCTTTCTTCTGTGGGTTTAACAGAATTATTGTTGCATCCAACAATTGAAACCAAAAGTATCAATATTGCAACCAATGCTATAATTCTTTTCATGTAGATTTACCTCCGTTTCATAATTTCTTTTTTATCAAACCAATTATAGCACAGAATTATTAAAATTTCAATACTAAAAGAACATCTACTGATGTTTAATATAAAATCAATTCGATTTGTAAAGCAAAAAGCACTCTCGGCGTTATAGGGTAATTTATATCCATATTATCACTATTTCGTTTCACCACTATTGCGTTTTACTTTGCAATTGAGTTCGTATAGCGTAGTCAATCGTGTTCTTTGTCCCGCTGGGTTGTCCATTAAATACAGCGATTACCAGCGATGAGTGGTTCACCATCCACTCATTGCGGATTTGAAAGCAAGCCCGGCTGTATCCGGGACAGATATACCGCACCAGATCCGCATCTCGGAGCACGGCATTATGATCATTGCCCAGAATGAAGGAAAATAAATGAAAGTCACGGAAATACAACGCTTTTGTATGCCTGACGGCCCGGGAATACGCACCGTGGTATTTTTGAAGGGATGTCCTCTTCGTTGCCGATGGTGTCATAACCCGGAGACCCAATCCACCGACCGGGAGATCCTGTTTTATCCAAGAAAGTGCATCGCTTGCGGAGCCTGTGGGACGGTTTGTCCCACAGGCGCACACCGTATAGAGGATCATGCACACATTTTTGACCGGAAGCTTTGCACCGGATGCGGGCGCTGTGTGCAGGTCTGCTGTTCCAAAGCGTTGGAGCCCTCCTATACCGAAATGACAGCCGAGGAAATCCTTGCGGAAATTGAGAGAGACCGTGCCTTCTACGGGGAAAAGGGCGGAGTGACCCTGTCCGGCGGAGAACCTCTTCTGCAGCCGGAGGGAGCTCTTGCATTGCTTCGGGTGTGCAAAGATCACGGTATCCATACGGCCATTGAAACCTGCGGATGCTTCAATCTCTCCGTTCTTCCCGAGCTTGTTTTGCTGGTTGACTGCTTCCTCTGGGATTTCAAGGACGGAAACGAGGAAAGACATCGCCAATACACCGGAGTTTCCAATTCCGGAATTCAAAGCAATCTGTTGCTTGCCGATTCGCTGGGTGCCGAAACGGTGATGCGCTGCATTATGGTCCGGAATGTCAATATGAAAGAAGACCATTACCGGGCGATCGCCGGGCTTTGGCACCGTCTGAAGCATTGCAGATATGTGGAGCTGATCCCCTACCATGCTTTCGGCGGGTCCAAAATGACAGCACTCGGTCAAAAAGACAACGGGAATCCGGCGTGGATTCCCGAAGAAGCGGATTTGATGGATGCCGTTCAGTTTTTAGAAAAACTGGGTGTGGTTACGAAAAGACAGAAAGGCTGACCGAAGCTCCGGCTTACAGGATCAAGGGCATTGGTCCTGACGGACGAAACCGTCTTTTAGCCGCCGATTTTACCTGAATTTCGACAAAAGGAAGAGCTTAACCAACCAAGATGGCACCAAAAAATGCCGGTCGGAGTCCCGACCGGCATTTTTTTGAGGGGCTGTAAAAAGCGAGTTTTTACAGCCCTTTTTTTAAATTTCAGGCGTTCTCATCCGTAGGAGTCGGAGTCTCCGTCGCAGAAGAGGTAACGCTTTCGGTCGGCGTCGGGGTCTCCTCGGTGGGAGTCGCACTTGCCGGAGTTGTCTCCTCTGTGGGGGTCTCCGTGGTCGAAGTGGTCTCTTCGCCGGCGGGGGTGGTCGTAGCCGCAGTCGTGGTGTTATTGTCGATCTCCGGAGTGGGGAGACTTCTGTTCACCGTGGTGAGCAGAATCACCACCAATACAAAGCAGATCGCCACGATGGTCGTGACCTTGGACAGAGTGCCCGACAACTTCTTGCTCTTGGTTTTGCCGCCGAAGGAGGTGTTATCCGCACCGGTAAGGGCACTGCTTAAACCTTCGTTCTTACTGTCCTGCATCAAAATTGCTATAATGAGAAAAACTGCCGAAATTAGCAGGATCACCCCGATAACGATTTGTGCACTGTTGCTCATAAATAAATTCCTTTCCTTTCGGCATGGTCAAAGCTCCAAGCCGGCATTCGGATGATTTTGCAGAGAAAATCAGTGGCCGTATGCAGACATTATAGCACATACCATTTCCGAATGCAAGATGTTTTTTCAATTTTTTCATTTTTTTGCTTTTTTGTTGTCGGAACCCAGAATTCCGGCCAAATATTGGCCGGTAAAGGAGGAAGAAACCCGAGAAACCTCTTCCGGGGTGCCGCAGGCCACCAGCGTTCCTCCCCGTTCGCCGCCTTCAGGTCCCAGATCGATCAGGTAGTCGGCGGATTTGATTACATCCAGATTGTGCTCGATGACCAGAACGGTGTTTCCGTTTTCAACAAGCCGTTCCAGAATATACAGAAGGTTCTGCACATCGGCGGTGTGCAGTCCGGTGGTGGGTTCGTCCAGAATGTAGATGGTTTTGCCGGTGCTGCGCTTGGAAAGCTCGGTGGCCAGCTTGACTCTCTGGGCTTCGCCTCCGGACAGGGTGGTGGCAGCCTGCCCGATACCGATATACCCCAGCCCCACATCCTCCATGGTTTTCAGAATCCGGTGGATTTTCGGAATGTTTTCAAAAAACACCACACCCTCGGAAACGGTCATATCCAGCACATCCGCTATGCTTTTGTCTTTGTAATGCACCTCTAAGGTTTCCTTGTTGTAGCGTTTTCCCTTACAGACATCGCACTGAACATATACATCGGGCAGAAAGTGCATTTCGATGGTTTTTACCCCGTCTCCTTCGCAGGCTTCGCACCGCCCGCCCTTCACATTGAAGGAGAACCTGCCGGGGCCGTATGCCCGGCGTTTGGCGTCGGGAGTCTGGGCAAAAAGCTCTCTGATGGCGGTGAACAATCCGGTATAGGTTGCAGGGTTGGAGCGGGGGGTTCTCCCGATAGGGGACTGATCGATGCAGATCACCTTGTCCAACTGCTCTGTTCCTTCAATGGAACCGAAGCTTCCGGGATAGGTCAGGGCACCGTTCAATTCCCTTGCCAGATAGGGATAAAGGATGCCGTTGACCAAGGAGGATTTGCCCGAACCGGATACGCCGGTGACGCAGGTAAAGCACCCCAAAGGAATGGAAACATCCAGATTTTTCAGATTATTTTTTTTGGCTCCGTGAATTCTCAGGCAATGCCCGTTGCCGGGGCGCCTTTTTTCGGGCAAGGCGATCTTTTTTCTGCCCGAAAGATAGTCCGCCGTGACCGAGTGGGTATTCTTCAACAGCTCCTTGGGGGTACAGGCGGCCACGATTTCTCCCCCGTTCACCCCGGCACCGGGACCGATGTCTACAATGAAATCGCTGTTCAGCATGGTTTCTTCATCGTGCTCCACCACGATGACCGAATTCCCGCTGTCCCTCAGATTTTTGAGAGCAGAGATCAATCTGCCGTTGTCCCGCTGATGAAGGCCGATGGAAGGCTCGTCCAGCACATACAGCACGCCGGTCAGGGCAGAGCCGATCTGGGTGGCCAGCCGGATTCTCTGGGCTTCGCCGCCCGACAGCGTTCCGGCTTTTCTGGAAAGCGTCAGATATTCCAAGCCCACATTTTTCAGGAAAAGCAAACGGGCGCAGACCTCTTTGAGAATGCTTTCCGCGATCTGTTGCTTTTCTTTGTCCAAATGCAGGTTTTCCGCAAAGTTCAGGGCTTTCTCCACGGTTTGGTCGCAGAACCGGTCGATGCTCAGTCCGCCGACAGTTACAGCCGTGATCTCGGGCTTGAGTCTCCGGCCCTTGCAGGCAGGGCAGGGAATGGAAGAAATGAACTGCTCGTAGTATTCATTCTTTCCCATGTCATAGCGCTGATTGATCATATGAATCAGACCTTCAAAGCGTACATGACCGTAGCGGGTGATGCCCTCATAGGTCCGTGCCACATTGTATTTTTCGGGTCCTCCCCAGAGAAGCACCTTGTAGGCTTCTTCGGAATAGTCTTTTATGGGCGTATCAAAATTGAAGCCGTAGGCTTTGCCCACCGCTTCAAAAAGCGGACCGTTATAGGTTTCCTCGTTGATGGATTTGAAGCCGTTTACCGCCACCGCCCCTTCCCTTAAGGAAAGAGCGGGATCGGGAATGATTTTTTCGGGTGCGAAGACCGTCAGCTCTCCCAGTCCGCTGCACTGTTCGCAGGCGCCCAAGGGGTTGTTGAAGGAGAACATCCGGGGAGAGAGTTCGATCATGGAAAAGCCGTGTTCTTCACAGGCAAAGCTCTGAGAAAAGCGCAGCTCCTGTTCCTCCTCTCCTTCTTCCTTGGGCAGGATGCTGATGACCAATGCCCCGTCGGTCAGACGCAGGGCATCCTCCACCGAGTCGGTGAGTCTGGAGCGGACGCCTTCCCGCAGAATCAACCGGTCCACCACGATTTCCACAGTGTGCCGTAAATTCTTGTCCAATTCGATCTTCTCGTTCAGGTCGTAAAGACTGCCGTCCACCCGGACCCGCACATAGCCCTTCCGGCGGGCATCCTCAAAGACCTTTTCCTGCGTGCCCTTTTTGTCCAGCACCATCGGCGCCAGCACCAGAAACTTACTGCCCTCCGGCAGAGCAAGAATTTCTTCCAAAATGCTCTCGGTGGTGCGTTTAACAATTTCCTTGCCGCAGATCGGGCAGTGGGGAGTGCCGGTGCGGGCGTAGAGCAAGCGCAGATAGTCGTAGATCTCCGTGACGGTGCCCACCGTGGAGCGGGGGTTGCGGCTGGTGGTTTTCTGGTCGATGGAAACGGCCGGGGAAAGCCCTTCAATGCTGTCCACATCGGGTTTGTCGATCTGTCCCAGAAACATTCGGGCATAGGAGGACAGGCTCTGCACAAAGCGGCGGTGCCCTTCGGCATAAAGCGTATCAAAGGCTAAGGAGGATTTTCCGGAACCGGAAAGTCCGGTGAAAACCACCAGCTTGTCCCTTGGAATTTTCAGGTCAATGTTTTTCAAATTGTGTACCCGTGCACCCTTGACGGTGATGAATTTCTGTTCCATAATTTCTTTTTCATCCTGCTTTTGTTCAGAAGTTTTGGCTTCAGGCGTTTTCCAGCTCCCGGATTCTGTCCCGCAGCTCGGCCGCCCTTTCAAATTCCAGAAGAGACGCTGCGGTCTTCATTTCGGCTTTCAACTGAACGATCAGTTCCTGCCGCTCTTTCTCGGAGAGGACCACCAGCTTTTCGCTCTTTTTGCCTGCAGTATTCTTTTTTCCCTTGGTCACTGGTTTTCCGCCCAGCTCAATCAGATCTCTGACGGATTTGGTAACGGTATGAGGCACAATGCGGTGGCTCTCGTTATAGGCCATCTGGGTCTTCCGCCGGCGGGCGGTTTCGTCGATGGCCGTTTGCATGGCGGCGGTGATGCTGTCTCCGTAGAAAATCACTTTGCCTTCCGCATTCCGGGCCGCCCTGCCCACCGTTTGAATCAACGCAGTTTCGGAGCGCAGCAGGCCCGGCTTGTCGGCATCCAGAACAGCCACCAGAGACACCTCCGGAATGTCCAAGCCCTCCCGCAGCAGATTGACCCCTACCAGCACATCAAAAATTCCCAAGCGCAGATCCCGGATGATTTCCTGCCGCTCCATGGTTTCCACATGGTGATGAATATACTTGACCTTTATGCGGTTTGATCCCAGATATTCGGTCAGGTCTTCCGCCATACGGGTGGTCAGGGTCGTGACCAGAACCCGCTGGTTCTTCTCGGCACGCAGGCGAATTTCCCCAACCAGATCGTCGATCTGTCCCTTGAGAGGCCGCACCTCAATTTCGGGGTCCAGAAGTCCTGTGGGACGGATGAGCTGCTCGGCGATCTGCTCGGCGTTCCGGCGCTCGTATTCAGCGGGCGTGGCGGAAACATAGATCACCTGATGGAGCTTTTCCTCAAATTCATGGAAGAAGAGGGGCCGGTTGTCGTAGGCCGAGGGCAAACGGAAGCCGTAGTCCACCAGGTTCTTCTTTCTTGCCCGGTCGCCTCCGGGCATACCCCGCACCTGGGGAATGGTTACATGGGATTCGTCCACAAAGAGCAGAAAATCCTTGGGGAAGAAATCCAGAAGAGTAAAGGGGGTAGAGCCGGCAGGTCTGCCCGAAAGAACCCTGGAATAGTTTTCAATGCCCGGACAGAAGCCGATCTCCTGAAGCATTTCCATATCGTAGTTGACCCGCTGTTCGATGCGTTGCGCCTCAATGAGCCTTCCCTCCGCCTTGTAAAATGCCACCCTCTCTTCCATTTCCTTTTTGATTTCCAGAATGGCGGAATCCCGTTTCTCGTCGGAGGTCACATAGTGGCTGGCAGGAAAAATAGGTACATAGGAGGGGGTGCCCAGCAATTCTCCGGTCAGGGGGCGGATTTCCGAGATCCGATCGATCTCGTCTCCGAAAAATTCGATTCTGTAGGCCTTGTCGTCAAAGCCGGAGGGGAAAACCTCCACCGTGTCCCCCCGGACCCTGAATTTGTTCCGGACAAATTCCAGGTCGTTGCGCTCATAGCGCACGGCGACCAAGCGTTTCAGAAGCTCGTCCCGGTCCAGATGCATTCCGACTCGCAGGCCCAGCATCTGGTTGGCGTATTCCTCCGGATCTCCCAGGGTATAGATGCAGGAGACCGAGGAAACCACGATCACATCCCGCCGTTCCAAAAGCGAGGAGGTGGCGGAATGGCGCAGTTTGTCAATCTCGTCATTGATTGCCGAATCCTTTTCTATATACAGGTCTTTTCCCGGAATGTAGGCTTCGGGCTGGTAGTAATCGTAATAGGACACGAAGTATTCCACGGCGTTTTCGGGAAAAAACTCCCGGAATTCGGCGCAGAGCTGGGCAGCCAGAGTTTTGTTGTGCGCCAAAACCAGGGTTGGCTTGTTGATCTTGGCAATCACATTTGCCATGGTGAAGGTCTTTCCCGAACCGGTGACACCCAGAAGCACCTGTTTTTTCATGCCGGAGTCAAGGCCTGCCACCAGCTTTTCAATCGCCTGGGGCTGGTCGCCTGTGGGCGCATAAGGAGATACCAATTTGAAGTTCACATGCGTCTCCTTTCAAAATTGTCCGGAATGGGCGGAAAGCCTGTTTTTCCCGCACAACAAATGGGGGTGCCAAAAAACTCTGACCGAGTCTTTTGTACCTCCGACAACTGCCAATCGAGGGCAAAACCGACCAAGATCGCCTCAAAAATGCCGGAATCCCGACCGGTATATTTGAGGGGCTGTAAAAAAAGCGAGTTTTTTACAGCCCCGCTCTGAAAAACAGGATCACTCGTTTTCGATTTCGATCTGGCACCGTTTCATGGCTTCCAACGCCGCCCGATGCGCTTCGGGGGAGGTGCCGGCACAGCAGGAGGCATCTACAAGAATTCTCGTTTCCGGCAGAAAAGCCTTCAGCAACAGAGCGTTGGAAATTACGCAGATATCGGTGCAGACACCGATCAAGGTCACTTCGGTAATGGGGATGATCTTGTTGTTGGAAGCGAGCAGTTCCCCCAAAGCCACACAGCCAAAGCTTTTTTTATCCAAAGGCGGCGTGGTCAGCCGCCGTTCCACCTCCCGGCAGAGCGCCCAGCCGGAGGTGCCCTTGATACAATGGGAAACGGGCAGATTTTTCCCTTCCAGAGTGTCCGGATAATCCTCTCCATGGGTGTCTCTGGTGGCAAAAATCATACCGTCAAAGCTTTGCATTTTCTGAACCACATTCGGAAGAATCTCGCCGGCTTCCTTGGTACCCAGCGGGCCGGTGACAAAATCGTTCTGCATATCCACAACAACTAAAACTTTCATAGAACTTGGTTCCTTTCTCCGGGTTCGGTTGTTTTCGTGAGATATAACCGGAGCGGCAACGACTCCATCAATCTCTGCTGTATGTAGTATACCATTGATTTTTTATAAAATAAAGTATATTTTCCGAACTTTACAAAAAATTTAATTTCTTTTTTTGAAGAAATCCGCTTTGGGGTTGAAGGCCCTCCTTTCCGATCGGGAAAAAAGACAGGGCTGTAAAAAACTGCGTTTTTACAGCCCCCAAAATATGCCGGGCGGGATACCGACCGGCATATTTGATGCAATCCTGAACGGCTTTGCCCTTGCTTGCAAAACGACGGCGTTCGGCCTTCAAGCCAATGCCGCCGGAGCCGGAAAAAGCCCGGTGCGTTTTTACCTCTCCTTCAATGACCGTTCCGTGTGCCGTAAAAAGGGAACCGCCGCCAGGAAAGTCAGAATGTCTGCCGCCGCCATAAAATACAGAATGCCGTCCAGTCCGAAAAACAGGGGAAGCAGCAGGGGCAATCCGACGCCGAAAACGATTTCCCGCAGAGTGGAGAGCAGAGTGGAGAACCCCGCTTTGCCCAAAGCCTGAAGGAAGATAAAAATGCCCTTGTTGACGCAGGAGAGCGTGGTTGCGCAAAGGAGGATCCACATGCTTTTCAGAGCAAATTCCATATAGTAGGAGCTTTCATTGGAGGCACCGAATATGTGGATGAGAGGCTTTGGAAACAGCTCAAAAATCAGGGTTGCCAGCAATCCCACCAGAGCTTCTGCCAGGAGCATCTTGTGCAGAAGCTCCTTTACCCGGTTGTATTTTCCGGCACCGGCGTTGTATCCCACCAGAGGAATACATCCTGCCGAAAGTCCCACGGCAATGGCCATAACGATCTGAAAGAATTTCAAAACAATTCCGATGACGGCTGTGGGAATCTGGGCATATTCCTCCTGCCCGAAGATCCGGTCCATCGCACCGTATTTCCGGCACATATTCAATACCGCCGCCATGGAAAAGACGATTGAAATCTGGGAAAGGAAACTGCTGATCCCCAGCGTCAGAATCCGTCCGATCAGCCGTCCTTCGGGCGCAAAGGAGGATTTTTCCGGCCGTACGGTTTTCATTCTGAAAAGATAGACAAAGGCGAAAACGGCCGAAAGAATCTGTCCGAGGACCGTAGCTAAGGCCGCTCCGGTCATGCCCCACCGGAACACAAAGATGAAGAGCGGATCCAGAATACAGTTGCACAGAGCTCCCGCCAAAAGCGAAATCATGGCGAACCTGGGACTGCCGTCGGAACGGATGATGGGATTCATGGCCTGCCCGAACATATAGAAGGGAATGCCCAGGGATATAAAGAAAAAATACTCTTTGGAAAGCTGAAAGGTTTCCGGATTGACGGTGCCCCCGAAGGCTTTTAACAGAGGTTCCGCAAAAAGCAGATAGACTGCGGCCAGCAGAAGGCCGGAGGTCACAATCGGCAGGAGGGCATTTCCCACGGCTTTGGTCGCATTTTTTCCTTCGCCGGCCCCCAGATGAAGACTGACATAGGCACAGCAGCCGTCTCCGATCATGGTGGCAATGGCAAGTGCAACAACGGTCAAGGGGAAAACCACGGTGTTGGCCGCATTTCCGTTGGACCCTAAGCTCGGCGCATTGGCAATGAAAATCTGATCCACAATGTTGTAAAGGGCCCCGACCAACAGGGAAATCACGCAGGGCAAGGTGAATTTGCGCATCAGCCGTCCGATTTTTTCCTCGCCCAGAAAGGTGTTTTCGGCTTGGCCGGCAGGTTGGAGTTTTTCCGGAAGTTTTTGTTTCATAGTTGTTCCTTTCTTCATTTCCTCAAGACAACGAAAAAAACGCCCGCAGTCCTGCGTGCGTTCAAAAGAACAAAAAACGACCGACACACGCAAGCCCGCATCTGTTTCGTATCCGGGAGAGAGCCCGTGTATCGTGTCATGAAGCTTTTATATTTTGTTTTTTGGTTTGGGGCACCTCTGAAATTTCCCACACCTCCGACAATGCCGCATTGCGCAGAACCTTGTTGTGAAAAACTGAAACACACAGGGTATTCCCTTGTTTTTACGCCTCGTTCTCCGGCAAAGCCGCCAGTCGGACATATTTTGAATTTTAAGGTACCGCTTTGATTGTTCAGATGCCTCGGAACTTCTGCGTTTTCGCTGTCTGTGCTTTTTCGGGCCGATCTTTCCGGAAGGATCGGCTTTCAAAAGGCATGCCGGGTTCTTGAAATAACAGAAGTCCGGAGGTATTTCCGAAACCGCTCCAGTTTACCACAACTGTCCGAAAAAATCAATCGGAAACCGGATTTTCGGAAAATTTTTTTCCGTGCGTTCGGTTTTCTCCCAAAGATTGACAATCTGTACGCCTTTTTTGCGGGCGTAACGGACCGTATAGGCTGTGCCGCCGGTGGCTTTTCCGCAGTAGCAGATACAGTATTGGGCGTGATCCACCATATAGCGGTTTCTTGCCTGCATACAGCCGGGGCAATACTCCTTTGAAAGATAGAGTACCCGGTCTGCCCGTTCCAGAATCCTTGCAAAGACGGCTTTATCGGTTTTGTTCCAACGCTGATAATGGCCGAAGTGCGGGAGCGCAAGGATCAGATGAATTCCCGGCAATTCTTCCCGCAGATTCAGCACTGCGATGGCGGCAAGCATATCAAAGCCCATGGCGCCGCCCACATAAAACTGACGGCACCCTTTGAAGTATGCCAGACGAAGTGCCTCTTTGGTTCGTTCCTGCAGGCTGTCCAGTTCCGTTCCCTGCGGAAGCTCCCGATGCCCGGTAAAGAGGCAGGCGGTGAGGTCTTTGGGACAATCCCTGTTTGTCAAGGTCATAGGAAATTCCTGCCTTTTTGTAGTCGTTTTCCGGCGTTCCGGATGGGGAGGAAGGGACCGGAACTGTAAAAAAGCGTGTTTTTACAGCCCCTCAAAAATGCCGGACGGGAATCCGGCATTTTTGATGCGATCTTGGTCGGTTTGGCCTTCGATTGGCTGTCATCGGAGGTGCAAAAACTCTGACCGAGTTTTCTTACACTTCCGATCTTTGAAAAGCCGAAAAGGAATCAGCCTTCGTACAGAGGATACTTTTTGCAGATTTCGGTGACCTTCTCCCGGATGTAATCGGCAGAATTCTCAAAATCGGTGGCGGCAAGCTTGAAGAGCTTGGCCAAGGTCTTCATTTCCTCTTCCTTCAGGCCTCTCGTGGTCACGGCAGGGGTACCCACCCGGATGCCGCTGGTGACGGTGGGCTTTTCGGGATCGTCGGGAATGGAATTCTTGTTTACGGTGATGTATACCTCGTCCAGACGCTTCTCAAATTCCTTGCCGGTCAAACCGAAGGGACGCAGATCCACCAGCATCAAATGGTTGTCGGTTCCTCCGGAAACCAGGTGGAAGCCTTCTTCCAGAAGCGCCTCGGAAAGGACCTTCGCATTTTTTACAAGCTGTGCCTGGTAGTCCTTGAATTCGGGCCTGAGCGCCTCCCCGAAGCAGACTGCTTTTGCGGCGATGGTGTGCATGAGAGGGCCGCCCTGGGTGCCCGGAAATACGCCGGAATTGATTTTCTTGGCCAGTTCTTCCGAATTGGTCAGGATCAGTCCGCCTCTCGGACCCCTCAGGGTCTTGTGGGTGGTGGTGGTAACGATGTCCGCATAGGGCACAGGCGAGGGATGCAGTCCTGCCGCCACAAGGCCGGCAATGTGGGCCATATCCACCATCATCAGGGCTCCGCATTTGTGGGCAATTTCGGAAATCCGCTCAAAATCTATGATCCGCGGATAGGCGGAAGCCCCGGCCACGATCAGCTTGGGACGGTAGCTCATGGCCTTCTCTTCCAAAGCGTCATAATCGATCCTGCCGGTTTCGGGGGAAACGCCGTAGGCTTCAAACTGGTAATACTTCCCCGAAAGGTTTACGGGGGAGCCGTGGGTCAGATGTCCGCCATGAGCCAAGCTCATTCCCAGCACCTTATCGCCGTGTTCCAGAATTTTGAAATAGACGGCGCTGTTGGCCTGTGCGCCCGAATGGGGCTGAACATTGGCAAAGTTTGCGCCGAAGAGCTTTTTGGCCCGTTCAATGGCGATGTTTTCCACCACATCCACGCATTCGCAACCGCCGTAGTACCGTTTGCCCGGGTATCCTTCGGCGTATTTGTTGGTCAGAACCGTACTGTTGGCGGCAAGAACCGCCTTGGAAACCACATTTTCCGAAGCAATCAACTCCAAGCCTCTCTGCTGACGGTGATATTCGGCTTTGACTGCTTCTCCAACCTCGGGATCCATTTCTGAGAGAAAATTCATGTTTTCTTTGACCATTGGTGTATTGAACCTCCGTTTTTTCTCGGTTTTTCCCATTATACACCATCCGGTGTCAAAAGTAAATGGAGAAAATATATTTTTTTGTGCGGAAAATTGACATTTTTTTTGATCTGTGATAGTATATACTTGAGAAAGGGGTCAGGAGAGAAGGGAGAAACCGGATGAAAGCATTTCTCAAAAAGGCGATGGGGTATTTGGAAGCCCGACGGAAGAAAAGCAGATGGAATGTGTACGCTTCCCACGCCTCCTTCTATGTGCTGGTTTCGGCCATTCCCCTGATGATGCTGACGCTGATGGTGGTGGCAAGGCTCTTTCCCGGCGGAACAGACGGATTTCTCGCAATGGTCAGGGAGCATCTGCCGGCACAAATTGCCGATTATATGCCACAGGATTTTGTGAACAATGCGTTGTCCGCCAACTTTCCCTTGATTTCCATTACGGTATTGGCTATGCTCTGGTCGGCTTCCAAGGGAATCCGTGCGGTGGGGGAGGGGCTTGCGTCGGTCTACGGCTCCTACGAAGAGACCAATGCGATCAAAAATTATATCGCTTCGGTGCTGTATACGGTGATTTTTCTTCTGGCAGTGCTGGTGGCTCTGGTGCTTCTGGTTTTCGGCGACACGATCGTGAACGCTTTCCGCTTTTTCAAGAGCAAATATCTGGATCTTTCCATTGTGATTGCCCGTTGCGGGAAGCTGTTCTCTTTTCTGCTGTTTGCTTTGGTTTTTGCGGCGATGTATAAGGCTATGGGCGGGAAGAGAATTCCCTTCAAAAAGCATTTGCCGGGAGCGGCGGTGGCCTCTGCCGGGTGGATGCTGTATTCGGGTCTGATGTCTCTGTATCTCAGCTGGTTCAACCCGGAGAAATATCTGCTTTACGGCAGTTTGGGCGCATTGCTTCTGTTGCTTCTGTGGGTGCACAGCTGTATGTCGATTTTATTGTTCGGAGCGGAGGTCAATGTGTTCTTTCTGAACCGGATGTTCTTGGTGCGCAGCAGTCTGCCCAAAAAGCGGGAAACCAAATGAAAAAAGAACCCGCATGCGGGTTCTTTTCCGGGAAATCAGAATCAATCGTTTCCTTCTGTTGCGGGCATTTCGGCTGTCGCCTCTTCCAGAGCAGCCTGCGCCAGTGCCTCCTCATAGGCGGCAATGATGGTGCTTTCCACATAGCTGCGGAATTCGGCGTTGATCGGGTGCACGATGTCACGGTAGGTATTATCCGGATTTTTTCTGCTGGGCATGACCACAAACAACCGTTCTCTTGCATAGATGACCTTGATGTCGTGAAGTGCTAACTGACCATCAAAAGTCACCGAGACGATTGCTTTCATGGGGCCGTCGTCGTTGAACAGTTTGCGTACCTTTACATCTGTGATTTGCATACTTTGATCCTCCTGAAATCATCTTCGGTACCTACATTATACAATACAATTGTGAGCGATATTCAATCAAAAAGAAATTTTATTGTGAATTTGCAGTTTTTTCTTCACCAAACGACTGCTTTTTGTAGAAAAATGACGAAAATCCGGTGATTTTTTTGTGATTAAGAGGTGAAGCCCTTTTTGCAGCCGTACAGGAAGAAAGAACGCTTCTTGCTTCCCGGATATTCCGGGAAATATTTTGGAAAGGATCCTTTTCTGAACATGGAAAACAACGCAAAAGAGAATGGGGAGATGAACATACATTTTATCGGGGTCGGGGGAGTCAGTATGTCCACCCTTGCCGCCGTATCGGCCAAAGGGGGCATGACCGTTACCGGGTCCGACAGAGCGCCCTCGGCGGTGACCGAGCGCTTGGAGGAAAGCGGAATTCGGGTATTCTGTCCCCAAAGTGCCGAAAATCTGGACAAGGCCGGAAGGATCGACCGGGTGGTTTATACGGCGGCGATCCCGGAAGACAATCCCGAATTGAAGGAGGCCCGCAGAAGAGGGATTCCCTGTATGCGCCGTTCCGAGTATTTAGGACAGTTGATGAAGCAATACTCCGTGCGGATCGGGGTTTCGGGTACCCACGGAAAATCCTCCACCACCGGCATGCTGGCGCATCTTTTTCTGGAAGCCGGAAAAAATCCCACGGTGGCCTGCGGGGCGGAGCTTTGCGAATTGCATTCGGCATATCGGTTGGGCGGCAGCGAGCATTTTGTTTACGAAGCCTGCGAATACAAGGACGCATTTCTGGATTTCTTTCCCACGGTGGCGGTGATGCTGAATATGGAAATGGACCATGTGGACTACTATCATTCCATGGAGCAAATGGAACGATCCTATATTTCTTCGGCAAAGGACGCCAAGGCGGTGGTACTGAACGGCGACGATCCCCATTTGCGCTCGGTAGCGGAAAGACTGAAGGGCGTATGGGTCGTAAAGGCAGGGGTGAACAGTATAGACTGCGACTATCGGGCGGCAGACATTCAGATGAAGGGCGGATTTGCCTCCTTCGATTTTTACAAAGAAAACGAAAAGCTGGCCCGGATTTGTCTTGGAGTGCCCGGCAGACATCATGTCTACAACGCTCTGTGCGCCGGTGCGGCGGCTCATCTTTGCGGACTGTCGCCAAAGGAGATCGCAAAGGGGATCGGTACATACCAGGGGATTCTCCGCCGTTTTGAATATAAGGGTCAGCATAAGGGTGCAAAGATCTACGACGACTATGCCCATCACCCCACCGAGATTGCCGCAACCCTGCGCACGGCAAAGGAAATGCTTCCGGAGGGCGGAAGGCTGTTCTGCGTTTTTCAGCCCCATACCTATTCCAGAACCGCCGGGCTTTTTGAGGATTTCGTGAAGGCACTGTCTTTGTGCGACCGGCTGTATTTAGCCCCCATCTATGCGGCCAGGGAGCAGAATACTTATGGGGTTTCTTCGGAGCAGTTGGCGGAACGGATCCAAGGAGCCGAGTGCCTGCAGACCTTTGAGGAAATTGCGGGTCGGCTGGAGAGCGAACTCTCGGAAGGGGATATTCTCCTGACCATGGGAGCCGGAAACGCCTATAAGGCGGGGGAGCTGCTGATTTCGGAAGACCGGGAATAAAAAGTTTTTTGAAAAAAGAAGAAAAACCCTGCACAGAGGGCGGAATGTGTGCTATAATCACATCGTGCAGGGAAACAGTCTTGGAAAGGTCAAAGCGGTATGGCACAGGAAGAGAATTTCAGAAAAAGAAGAGAGAGAAAACCGGAAGAGGGAAGGTATACAGAGTCTGCCGGAGCCGGGGAAAACACGGTAGTCGGACGGAATGCGGTCTTAGAACTGCTGAAGAGCGACCGGCCGGTGGACAAGCTCTATGTGCAGAAGGGCGAACGGGAGGGCTCCATCGTGATGCTGGTGGCCCTGGCCCAGAAGAAGGGCATTCCGATCGTGGAAACCGAAAAAAACAAGTTGGACGGCATGGCATCGGGATTGAAGCATCAGGGCGTGGTGGCCTCTGCCGCCCAGAAGGAATATTCCTCCCTGGAGGAGATTCTGAAAATTGCGGAAGAACGGGGCGAGCCGCCCTTTCTGGTGCTTTGCGACGGCATCGATGACCCCGGAAATCTGGGAGCGGTCATCCGTTGCGCAGAGGGTGCCGGCGTGCACGGGGTGGTCATCACCAAGAGGAGAAGCGTCGGATTGACGGCGGCGGTAAACCGGGCTTCTGCCGGAGCGTTGGAGCATATGGCGGTGGCAAAGGTGGGAAATCTTTGTTCTGCCATAGAGGAATTAAAGAAAAAGGGCGTCTGGATATACGGTGCTGAAGCCGGAGGAAAAGCGGTATATGAAACCGATATGAAGGGCGCCTGTGCGGTGGTTCTGGGCAGCGAGGGGCAGGGTATTTCCCGCTTGGTTGCAGAGCATTGCGATTTTATGGTGTCGATCGATATGTATGGCAAGGTCAATTCCTTCAATGTGTCCTGCGCCTCTGCGGTGATTCTCTGCGAGGCGGCAAGACAGCGGCATTCCCATTGAGCCAAGGTGCGGCGTGAGTTCAAGAGAAAGAGGAAGAAGAGATGGCGGAAGAGAAGAACAAGGATCTGACCACGGAGGAGCTGTTGAAAAAGCTGATGGAAAATTTCGGGGAGGAGGCTCCCAAAAGCGGGGGAGAACAGCTGACCATTGACGATGTGACCGAAAAAAGCACGCACAAGGTTTATCGCTGCCGGAACGGCAAAAAGGAAGAGGCACCGGGAGAAGCTCCGGAGGGGATGCCCGATGACGAGGTTTCGGAGATGCTTTTGAAGAGCATCCGGGATGCGGAAAGATTTGCAAGCGGTATGAAGGAGACAGAAGAAGAGCCGGAGGAGCCGGAGGAACCGGAAGGCCGGGCGAAGGATACTTCGGGAACAGAGGACGAAGAACCGGCAGAGGAACTGCCGGCAGTGGCCTTTGAGCCTTCGGACATTCCGAATCCGGAAAAAGACCGGACGACGGCGGAAGAGGTGCTTGTCCAAACCGAAAAAGCAGAAGAACCGGAAAAATGGTTTGAGGAAGAGCCGGAGGAACCGTTCGCAGGCGTGCAGGAGAAACCGGCGGAGCCGGAGACGGAAAAGGACGGGAGAGAGGAATCGGAGCCGGAAGAGGTCCTCTTCCGGAGCGGAGCGGAGAGCCCGGATCTTCAGAAAGAGGAAGCGGGCGTTACAGCGGAAGAGGAAAGCGAAGAGCTGCAAGAGCTGCAAGAGCCGCAAGAACCGGAAGAACCGGAAGAGCCGGAGAAATCGGAAGAATCGCAGGAGCCGCAGGAGACGGAGGAACCGGAGTTGATTTTCCCCCGGAGAGCGGAACAGCCGGTTTTCCGGGAGCCGGAGCAGACAGCCTTGCAGGAGCCGGAGGAGAAGGCAGGGGAAAGGGGATCGGAAATTCCGGAGGAGGAAGCCCCGGAGGAACCTGCAGGAAAGGAAGAAAAATTAGACGAAAACGAAGTGAATCTGATGATGATCTTCGAAATGGAAAACGACCTGGAAAAGAAGCTGGGGAAGGAAGAAGTCCGGAAGCTGCGCAGTCGCATTGAAGGAGATGCCAAGGCAGAATCGGTGGAGGAGGAATACGAATCCCCCGCCCAGAACGAGCGTTTTTTTGCCAAGTACCGGAAGGCATACCGGTTGCTCGGTATGCGCAGTGTTTTTTGCTGGATCCTCTTTTTGCTGGCGGCGGTCTTTGAGGTGGGGATGACCTTCTTCAAGGGGAACATCGAAGGGCTTTTAAGCCCGGCCTTCCGTTCCTTTGTATTCAACCCGGTGAACCTGGCGCTTCTGGGGATGCAGGTCACACTTCTCATCGGGGCAGCCTCCTATAAAGAGGTACTGAACGGCTTCAGGGCCATCGGTTCGGGCAGGGCCGTGCCGGAGGTGTTCTTGTCTTTGCAGGCGGTGTTCACACTGTTGTATGAAATCGGACTGCTGATCTGTCACAATGTGAACGGACGGCTGTTCAATATGCCCTTGGCGCTGATGGCGTTGGTTGCCGTATCCTTTACCAGGACCAATCTGAAGCGCAATCTGTTTTCTTTCAAGATCGTCAGTTCCAGAAAGCCCAAATATGTGATCACCGGGCGTAAGGGCAAGGAGACGACCCTGGAGAAGGAGGCCTTCGGAGAGTATGTTTCCGACGGTGCGGGCATTTACGGCGTAGGGAAGACCGAATTTGTGAGCGGTTTTGCCAAGAGAAGCGCCAAAGAACCCAAATATAAGGGAATGACCGGAATTTTGGCCGCCATCGTGGTGGTGGTGGGACTGGTTTTCTTTGTCCTGGGTTACTATTTTTCTCCCTCAGAAAGCTTCCGTCTGAAGCTGTTGTCGGCCTTGGGCATGTGTATTCTGTCGGTGTCCTTCTGTATGCCGGTTTCGGCTTTTATCACCTACAGCCTGCCCTTCTATAAAGCGTCCAAACGGGCATTTGCCGACGAGAGCGCCGTGGTGGGCGAGTTTTCTCTGGAGGAATATTCCGACGCCACCGTGATTTCCTTTGACGACAAGGAGGTATTCCCCGCAAAGAATGTGAAGGTGCGCTCCCTGAAGCTCTTCGGAGACAGCCGGATCGACCATGTGCTGTTTGGTGCGGCCAGCGTTTTCCGCAAGCTGGGGGGACCCTTGGACGAGGTTTTTGCGGCGGCGACCGGAGAAACCGGATATACCGACGATGTGGACATTCTGGAGGTGGAGAAAAACGGCGTGGAAGCGGCCGTGAAAGGGACCAGAGTCTATGTCGGCTCGGCAGAATTCATGAGAAGCAGAAGTCTGCTGTCCGGCGTGGAGCCGGAGGATGAGGCAATGGAGATGGAAGGGAAGATCAAGATCATGTACCTTGCCATCGGCGGAGAGCTGGCGTCCAAGATGTATGTGGAGTACAAAGCAGATGCTGAAATACGGGGTATCATGGAGTCCCTGTACAAATCGGGAATGTGCATCGGCATCCGGACTTTGGATCCCAACATTGACGACCGGATGTTGCGGCGTCATGTGGAATTGAACAAATACCCGGTGAAGGTTCTGCGCATGAGCGGAGCCGAGGAGAAAAAAACCGAGAAGAGCATGGATTCGGGCGTGGTTTCCAGAAAGGGCGTAAAGGAATTGCTGAAGGCGCTGGCCTCCTGCCGGAGAGTTTTGCAGGTCATTCGCACAAACAGTATGATCAAGGCTTTGGGCCTGGCGGCGGGAATCGGTGTTTCCATACTGATTTTGGTATTGGTGCATGCCGGAAAAGTCGGCGGCATCTACGAAGTAGGCTCGGTCTGGGCGGTGCTTTATCAGATCATCTGGATGTTGCCGACAGCCTTGGTGGCGCTGCTGTTTGCATGAAAACAAAAAAACGCGGCGGGGTATAACCGAACAGAATGCCCCGCCTTTGTTTTGAAAAAAGAGAGGAAATAGTCGGAAATGGACAGAAAAATCGAGGCAATTCTCAAGAAGGTTTCCAAGCCCGGCCGCTATATCGGCGGAGAATTCGGGGAAGTGCTCAAGGACAAAAGCAGGATGAACTGCCGCTGGGTCTTTTGCTTTCCCGACACCTATGAGATCGGTATGAGCAATCTGGGCATGCCGATCCTTTGCGGGGTGCTGAACAAGGAAGAGGACATCTGGTGCGAGCGGTGTTATGCCCCCTGGCCCGATATGGCGGAAGAAATGCAAAAGGCAGAGCTGCCCCTTTGGGCGCTGGAAAGCGGCGACCCTCTGAGGAATTTTGACATTGTGGCCTTCACTTTGCAATATGAACAGTGTTATACCAATGTTCTGTATATGCTGGAGCTTGCCGGAATTCCCCCTTTGGCTAAGGATCGGGGAGAGGATTTTCCCATTCTCATCGGCGGTGGTCCTGCCACCTACAATGCCGAGCCCGTGGCGGATTTTTTCGATGTGTTCTCCATCGGAGAAGGGGAGGAGTCACTGCCGGAATTCGCCCGTCTCTACATAAATATGAAGAAAAAAGGAAATTTCAGCAAAAAGGAATTTCTGCATGAAGCGGCCAAGCTGGAGGGATTTTATGTGCCGTCTTTGTACGAATATGCGTACAAGGAGGACGGAACGGTAAAGTCGATCACGCCGGTGTATGAGGATATTCCGAAAAGGATCACCAAGAGGATCATTAAAGATTTGGACAAGGTCTATTTCCCCACGCATCCGGTGATCCCCTATATTGACACCGTGCACAACCGGATCATGCTGGAAACCTTCCGAGGATGCATCCGGGGCTGTCGGTTCTGTCAGGCCTGCATGATCTACCGCCCCGTGCGGGAGAAAAAAGCGGAGACCCTGAACCGTTTAGCCAAGGAGCTTTATAAAAACAGCGGTTATGACGAGATTTCCTTAACGAGCCTGAGCATTTCCGACTATACTCAGCTGCCGGAACTGACCGACTGTCTGCTTTCCTGGACCGATGAGGAAAAAATATCCCTGTCTCTCCCCTCTCAGAGAGTGGACGCTTTTACAAAGGAATTGATGGAAAAGGTATCGTCGGTGCGCAAAAGCGGGCTGACCTTTGCGCCGGAAGCCGGAACCCAGCGCTTACGGGATGCCATCAACAAGTGCGTCACCGAGGAAGACCTTCTGAAGGCCTGCAATGTGGCTTTTGACTACGGGAAAAACACGGTCAAGCTCTATTTTATGAGCGGTCTGCCCACCGAAACCATGGAGGATATTGAGGGAATCGCACGGCTTGGCGAAAGCGTGGTGGATGCCTACTATCGGAATCCCAACCATCCCAAGGGCGCACCCACCGTGACCATCAGCGTTTCCTGCTTCATTCCCAAGCCCTTTACTCCTTTTCAGTGGGAGGCGCAGGACCGTATAGAGCTTTTAGAGCAAAAGCAGGAACATCTCAGAGCCTGTATCAAGAGCAAGCATGTGCGCTATACCTGGCACGACGCGAGGGTGAGCCTTGTGGAAGCGGTGCTGGCCAAGGGCGACCGGAGAATGTCCAAGGCTCTTTTGAGAGCCAGAGAGTTGGGCGCCAAGTTTGACGCATGGGATGAGTATTTCAGCTTTGATACCTGGATGCAGGCCTTTCAGGATGCCGGGATCGATGTGCATTTCTATGCCAACCGGGTAATGGGCGAGGACGAGATCCTGCCTTGGGATATTATTGATTGCGGCGTGAGCAAAAAATTTCTTCTTTCAGAGCGCCGCAAAGCCTACCGCTCCGAAACCACAGGCAACTGTAAGGACGGTTGCGCCGGTTGCGGCGCCGCCCGGTTGGGCGGAGAATGCACCTGGTGTCCGAAAAGCGAAAACTGAACAGAATGGGCCGACGGGGCTGTAAAAAACATCGAGTTTTTTACAGCCCCTCCAAAATGCCGGTGTGAATTCCGGCATTTTGGAGGGGCTCTTGGTCGGTTTTGCCCTTTATTTTGTTGAAATTTCGGTGGATGTTGCGACAAAATGACGGCTGAAAGCCGCCAAGACCAATGGGGCCGGGGATGGTAAAAAATTCCGAAAGAATTCTTTAACATCCCCGTTTTTTTGAAAAACGCCTTAGAAGATCCGGTCCCTCTGAGAAAAAACAAAAAGCATTTTTTTGTAAAGAAGATATTGACAAATGTGGAGATGCAGTTTATAATGTTCTTGAAGATTTGTAAGATTGCACAAACATTTTTGGAAATTGAAAGGAGGAGCTGGCAAAAAAGTAAAAAGCGCCCGGAAAACCAGCAAAAGCAGAATTACGGTCGGATTTACACGAAAGGAAGGAAGAACATGAAAAGAAACATTGAAATTCTTTGGCTTTCTTGGATTCTTGTCGCTGTTGTGATGCTGTGTGCCTCCTGTCAGGGCAGTCAGCCGGATCTTTCCGCAACAGCACTGCAAAGCCGTTTTGACACGCTGTCAGACTATGAAAGGGAGACTTCCGGTCTGAATTACAAGGTGTACAGAAGCACCGAAAAGGGAAATCCCTTCGGAACGGAGGAGGATAGGGTGGCAGATTGCTGGAAGCCCCTTGCAAAATCCGCCACGGTGTCGGAGTATGAAAGCGGTTATCTTCATACCGGGATGAGCCTTGATGAAGTGGTTCAAAGGATGGGCAGACCCTTATATTCCAACATTCAGAGCGGAGCCCATGCAGATGCGAATCTGGATCTGGTATACAAGGTGCATTTTCTGTACATGACCGACAAGGGAAATGTTTTGGTGGCGGAGTTTACTCAGGATTATCAGGTCTTTGAGGAATCCACCGGAATCGAGGGCGACACGGCGTTCACTTATGTTTATCCCACAGGGCTGGTGCTTTCCGGCACAGAGCTTTGTACCTGCAGGGAATTGACGGAGCAGTACAGTCAGAACCCGGTTTCCGGAAGAATTTCGGAAGAGCTGAACTTCCGAAGCAGGGTTCAACTGTCCCATGAGGACTTAGAGGACTATGCCGGCTTTTCGGGGTATTTCCTGATTGAGGGCCGGAATTCGGGAATCCAAGAGAAATGAGCGGCTTTAAGAACGGATTGCGTTCAAAAACTGCGGTGAAAAGCCGGGAGCTTTTATAATTGAAACCGGAGAAGGCGGGAAGCGGGGCGCTCCCGGAAAGCCAAGCCTTGAAAGCCAATATTTTTGAAGAAACTACTTGACAAGCGCCGGGTTTCCGTGTATACTCTCTCCGGACAATCAAATTGCAAAAACAGGAGGAATTTACAACGATGAAAAATACTTGCAGAGTGATTGCATTGGCATTGGTTTTGGTCACGACGGTTCTGTGTCTGGTTTCCTGCGGCAATAGCCTGAAGGGAACATGGGAAGGAGAAGCGAAGATCGGAGAATACTCCTTCGAGAGTGACGGAAAAGGAAAGATTGCAGTGGGCAGTCTTTCAACCGATTTCACCTATAAGACCGACGGGGACAAACTGACCCTGACCAAGACGGTTGCGGGTGTGTCGATCGATACCGAGTATACCTATAAGGTGGAAGGCGAAAAGCTGACTCTGACCGAATCCAAGACCGGTTTAGCACTTGAGTTTACCAAGAAAAAGTGATTCAAAAAAAGGAACCGACTCAAAAATCGGTTCTTTTTTTGCAAATATTTCAAAAAAATGAAAAATGTACTTGACAAAATTGCGTATTTTGCGTATAATCAAGGGAAACAGTTTTAGCAAAAAAGAAAGGAAATCTACCAATGAAAAGATTCAGAATTCTGTCCTGTATGCTTGCAGTCGTAATGCTTCTTTTCACATTTGTGTCCTGCGGCAGCAAAAAGGTGCTTCCCGGAACATGGACTTTGGAGGAGGAGACACTGAAGACCACCTTGGAGTTTGGTGAAGACGGAAAGGGAAAAGCGACCTTTGAGGCAAAGCCCAGCCTTTTCGGAACCTGGGTTCTGGAGATGGACGGCATTACCACGGAGATGGAGCTGAAGGAAGACTGCACGGGAAAAATGGCCGCTATGGGCTTTGAAATGAGTTTTACATATACCTATACCGACAAAGAGATTACCATCAAGCTCAACATCGCAGGAAGGGAAATCGAGGAGAAGGCGACCTATACGCTGGAAGGAAACACCCTGACTGTGGTGGATGTTGTCGAAGGGGAAGAAGGCGAAGAGAGCAAGACGGAGGTCTATACCAAGAAGGATGCTCCGGAAATACCCGAATCCTATGAATTCACCTACACCGAGGAGAACGGCAAGCTGACCGTGACCAAGACCGCAACCGAGGGTGAGAGCAAAGAGGTCATGGATTTCAAGGTTGAGGGCGACAAACTGACGCTCACCAAAGAGGACAAGACCGAACAGGTTTACACCAAGACGAAGTAAAGCGATAAGCAACAAAGAGAGAACCGCTGCAGTAACGGCGGTTCTTTTTTTGAGGGCTGTAAAAAAGCGAGTTTTTTACAGTCCATTTTATTGGAAATGGGGTGCGGTTGTTTTTAGGAGTGGACGAAGGTATCTTGGGACAAGCATTTTTTGAATCCTTTGAAAGCGGTCAGACCAGTTCCTTCATCTCCTCCTTCAGGCGGTCCAGAATCTTTTTTTCCAGTCTTGAAATATAGGACTGAGAAATTCCCAGCATATCCGCCACTTCCTTTTGCGTATGCTCCTTGCCTCCGTCCAGACCGAAGCGCAGTTCGATGATGATGCGTTCCCGCCGGTCCAGCCGCTCCAAGGCCTGTCTCACCGTGCGCCGGTCTTCTTCCAGCTCAATGGAAGAAAAGACGCTGTCCTCTTCATTGCCCAGAATGTCGGAAAGCAACAGCTCGTTGCCGTCCTTGTCCACATTCAGAGGCTCGTCGATGGACACTTCCTGCCGCAAGCCGGCGGTTTTTCGGATGAACATGAGAATCTCGTTTTCAATGCATTTGGAAGCGTAGGTGGCCAGTTTGATGCTTTTGTCCGCACGGAAGGTGTTGATGGCCTTTATCAGTCCTATGGTGCCGATGGAGATCAGATCCTCAATGTTGATGCCGGTGTTTTCAAATTTTTTGGCAATGTACACGACCAGGCGTAAATTGTGCTCCACCAGCGTATCTCTTACCGAAGGATCCTCCCCCAAAAGACCGATAAGCTTCTGCTCTTCCTCTTTTTCAAGGGGAGAGGGCAGACTTTCCTTTCCACCGATATAGTGGGTCTCCTTCCGTTCCAAACCGAAAAAGGAGAGAATTTTAGAAAGCAGAGCTGAAAAGAATGCAGGCATGACAACACCTTCCTTTATGAATTTGAATGGGATAACAGCGGAATGCTACAACAGCAGTTCGGTGGGCAGAAGCGCCGGACAGCCGCCAAAATCCTTTACGGAATCGGCTTTGGCTAAAAGAGCTCTTTTTTCTTTGCCGTTCACAAAGAGAGAAGCCGGGGTAAAAAGAGGGAGAAACCGACTGGAGGTGACGGTTTTCACCAGAACGAAACGATCTGTGTCCTCCGGCGTTTCGGCAAAAAAGCAATCGGAGAGAAGGATGACCGGGAGCCCGGTCTCTGTGTCGCACAGCAGATTTCCGCTGTCGGCAAAGGCCGAGCAGGAATAGGATTTTCCCTTGTATGTAAAATGCAGGTCTGCCTTTTTGTGAAGCTGGCGCCTCTTCAGCACTTCCGCAAAGAGCAGACTGAACATAAAGGCGGCAGACAGGAAGAAAAGAAGCAGTATGCTTGCCCAAAGGGGAGAAAGAACCTGCCCCACGGCGGCAAGGAACAGCTGCAATCCGCCGCTCAGAAGAATGGCGGATATGTAAAAGAAGAGACAGGAGAGAAGATAGTTCCGGAAACCTTCGTAGGGATAGGCGATACGCACCATCAGAAGGGAAACGGCAAAGGAGAGAAAAAGAAGAAGGGGTTTATAAGAGGGGAGAAAGAGCGAGAGAAAGGCGTAAAGCCCACCCACTCCGGCGGAAAGGAGAATCCGGCGCTTTTTCAAAGGCCTGGACTGCAGCTTTCCCCCTAAAAGCAACAGCAGTCCATCTGCCAAAAAGTTCAGCAGAGCGTATAGATCTCCATAGATTTCCATAGGCGTTACCGTCCTTTTCCGATTCTTCCGTTCTAAGTGTAGCACCGGAAAATAAAAAAGCCTGTCGAAAGAACGACAGACTTTTTTGTTTGGTTTTTTATTTTGAGGAATCCTCCGGCGGGCAGGAATTTTCGGAGTCCTCCCCAACTGCCGGTTCGGCTCCGTCCGGCTTCCCGTCACTTTCTTTTCCATTTTCCTCTTCTTCTTCTTCTTCTTCTTCTGCTGCTGCTTCGCCTTCTCCCTCGGCGGACGCTTCCGAAGAGCCGTTTTGCCTCTGCTCTTCTTCAAATTTTGCCCGTTCCATGGCAAGCTGTTCGTCTCTTTGACGGATTTTTGCGCTCCATTTGGAAATGATGAGTAAGCCTGCACAGAAGGCAAGGACGAGGACGACATAGAGAATGGTCTGACCTACATCCAAACCGCCGGAAGTTCCGGCATCGTCCGCATAGGAAAAAAGAGTGAAAAGCGATAAAAAGGCGAAAAAAGGAGGAAAAAGCAACACTTTTTTCATGGTATAGCCTCCGCAAGCTGTAAATCTTGAGAAGAGTATATCAGGAAAACCGCAATTTGTCAAGGGAAAAGAGCGGCTTAAAGAAAGGGTTTCATTTTTTCTACAGTGGAAAGCTCAAAATCAGAAAGATGCTGCATCAGGGCTTTGGCGGAAGCTTCCGCATTTTCATATTTGGTCAGCTTTTTTTCGGCATTGACAACCCCCATGGTGGAACCGGTCATCATCATCTGGGCCACATGACTGTCGGAGCGGCCCAGAAGCAGATTCAGTGAAACGGCGGCGTCCGTACGCATTTTGGCGGCTTTGGAAAGCCCTTTGATCTTTTCTCCCCGGTCCTTCAAAGCATTTTCGGCATTCCTGCAGACCGCAGTATATTCTGCGTGCTGTTTTTGCAGACATTCGGTCATTTTTTCCCCTCTTTTGCTGCTTAAAAGATGCTTGGTCGTGCCGGCGCCCATGGCGGCGTTCCGATAGATCTCGTTATATAATCGATTGGTATCGTCTTTTTTCTTCATTTTTGTTTTGAATATCCTTTCCATCGTTCAACGGTGTGTTTTTTATTGTGTCTTTGTTGAAGGACTTTTATTTTTCTTCTGCCAGAAAATTTCTGGAAATTACAGAGAAAACCGCCGAAAACGCCGAGCTTCAAAAAAAGCAGGGCATCCCTTGACTTTTCAAAAGAATCTGTGGTATAATGCCCCCGGCGAAAGGGGAGAGCTTGGTTGAAAAACTTGGAAGAACGGCTTTTGGATGAGTACTTCGGCATCGACACCGATCTGCGGCGTCAGGCCGAAGCCCGTCTGGCGGCCAAAGAGCCCCTGGCGTACATTCTGGGCGATACCGTTTTTTTCGCTGAAAAATACAGTGTCAGTCCTGCCGTGCTGATTCCCCGGCCGGATACCGAACGGGTGGTGGAATGGGCGCTGAAGCTCTTGCCGGAGGGCGGAAGATTTCTGGACCTTTGCTGCGGTTCGGGCTGTATTGCCATTTCCACCCTTTGTCACAGCAGGAATACCGAGGCGGTTCTTTTGGATATCAGTGAAGAGGCGCTGGAGGTGGCCAAAAAGAATGCCCTGCAGAACGGGGTGTATGATCGGTGCACCTTTCTCTTGGCGGATGTGAAAAAGGACGGTTTGCCGGAGGAACGGTTCGATTTGATTGTTTCAAATCCTCCGTATGTGGTTTCTTCCATCGTGGATACACTGGAAGAGGAATGCCGGTATGAACCGAGGATCGCCTTTGACGGGGGCTTGGACGGGGGCGATTTTTACAGACTGTTTCTGGAGATTTGCCCGAGGCATCTCAAGGAATGGGGGAAAATGGTGTTTGAGATCGGCTACGATCAGAGAGCCTTACTCTCGAAGCTGTGTGAAAGGCACGGGTTTTCTTTTGAAATATACAAGGATTACGGAAAAAACGATCGGGTGGCAGTGATCACACCGGGACCCATACAGGTTTTAGAAAGGAATGAATCTACATGACAGAAAATAAAAATCCTCTCTCCAAAGAGTGGTATGCCGATCCCGAAGCGCGTACCTATGACGGTGTGAATTACATATATGTGACCCGTTCGCTCCCCTTTGAGCAGCAAACAAATTTAGACTGCGTCTGGTTCGGGCAGGACCGGGAACTGCATACCGAGAAGGGCATTCTGGATATGTCCGGCTTTCCCTATGTGACCCATGCGGTCTGGGCACCGACGGTGATCGACAAGAACGGCAAGTATTATCTGATTTTTGCCTCCAACAACATTCAGAAGGACGAAGAGCCGGGAGGATTGGAAATTGCCGTTTCGGACGATCCGAAGGGCCCCTTCCGGGGATATTTGGGAAAGCCCCTTTTGGATCATTTTGTCTTTGGCGCTCAACCCATTGATGCACATCTTTTCAAGGATGACGACGGCAGGATCTATCTCTATTTCGGAGGCTGGAGGCACTGTGTGGTGGCGCTGATGAACGACCGGATGGACGGTTTTTCTCCTTTGCCCGACGGTGAAATTTTTAAGGAGATCACGCCGAAAGACTACGTGGAAGGCCCCTGCATGCTGAAAAGAAAGAACGATTATCACTTTATGTACAGCACGGGCGGTTGGACAAATTCCAGTTACGGAGTCCTTGCCTGCCGGGCCGATTCGCCCTTCGGTCCCTTTGAAGAGCCTCAAAAGGTCTTGTTTTCTCAGCCTCCGGTCGCAGAGGGTCCAGGACATCACGGTTATCTGCAGACCGGGGAGGATCAGTGGAAGATCGTCTACCACAGACGCCTTGTGGGCGATTTGAATCCCCATGACCGGATCTTGTGTATGGATGACCTGTATTTTGACGGGCAGGGAAACATTCTGCCGGTGAAAATGACCTGAACCGGAACGGCTCCGGCAAAACGAAAAAAGCGTTTTGCCGGGCTTTTTTCTCTTGAATTCACCGGAGCGGTGTGCTATAATATACTGGATTGTAGAGGGACAGGAGGAAAAGCACATGGAGGTCACCGTAAAGGGTCTGAAGGTCTATTACACTGTGGAGGGATGCGGTGCGGAGGATGTGCTGATTTTAGAGGGTTGGGGGACAAATACGCAGGTGTATCGGCCGATTTCAGCCCAGCTTTCCCAAAAGTACCATGTATTCACCCCGGATTTGCCAGGATTCGGAAAGAGCGAAGAGCCGAAGGAAAACTGGACGGTGGGAGACTATGCCGCCTTTGTAAAAGAGTTTGCAGGGAAGGTCGGCATCCAAAAGGTGACGCTGATCGGTCATTCTTTCGGCGGACGCATCATTTTGAAACTCCATGAGAACCCGTCGGAGCTTCCTTTTGAAACGGAGAGGATCGTTCTCATTGACAGCGCCGGGATCAGACCGGCAGACACCCTCCGGAAGCGCTTGCGGAGGCTGAAATACAAGGTCGGCCGATGCTTTTTGGAGGTCTTCCGGAAAGACAGGGTGGAAACATACCGCCTGCGGCACAGCTCCGCAGACTACAAAGCGGCCTCTCCCCGTATGCGGGAGGTTCTCAAAAACACGGTTTCGGAGGATCTTGGCCACCTGCTTCCGAAGCTTCAGGCACCTACCCTTCTTATATGGGGCAGAAACGATACGGCAACCCCTCTTGCCGACGGACAGCGCATGGAGAAGGAAATTCCGGATGCGGGGCTTGTGGTGCTGGAGGGGGGACATTATTCCTTTTTGGACAGCCCTGAAGTTTTTCGCCGTGTGATGGCATCGTTTATGAAACTGTAAGGAGACAGGACATGAGTTTGTTTTTTGCTCTTTTGCCGGTGGTTCTCGGCGTCCCGGCGTTTTTTGAGGCGTACATCTACCATCTGCATATGTTCCAACTGAATTCCTACCACAACGACATGGAGCGAAAGTGGCTGTGGAAAAACAAAGCGGCGGTTCTCCGACTGTTTTTGCCCTGCTTTTTGGGCGTTCTTCTGACGGTTTTGGGCAATCTTCTGTTCCCCCAAGGGGCCGTTTATGTGACGGGCAGCGTTTTTTCGCTGATTTTCGGAGGGCTTGCTCTTTTTTTCCGGTATCGGCGTCTGACGAAAAAGGCGAAAAAGCCTCTGGTTTTCACCGACCGGGTGAAGCGGCTGAACCTGACCTCGTTTCTGATTTTCGGAGCGGGTGTGCTGGCGCTTTTTCTGATCCCCGGATTTGTGAAGGGAGATTTTGTAAAGAACGGCTGGTGGGCGCTGGTTTTTGAAGGGACCATTACAGGAATTGCCCCCTTTTTTGTCCTGTTTGCCAATCTGCTCAACAAGCCGGTTGAAACGGGCATAAGAAACCGGTATATAAAAGAAGCCAGGACTCTGTTGCGGGAAAACAAGAACCTGCAGGTGATCGGGATCACCGGAAGCTATGGAAAAACCAGCGTCAAATTCTTTCTGACCACCCTGCTTTCTGCGAAACACAATGTGCTTTGCACGCCTGAAAACTACAACACGCCCATGGGCGTGGTAAAGACGGTCAGAGAAAACCTTTCCCCTCTGCATGAGATTTTCGTCTGCGAGATGGGAGCAAGAAGGGTCGGGGAGATCAAGGAGCTGTGCGATCTGGTGCATCCCCGGTACGGAATCATCACCTCGGTGGGACCGCAGCATCTGGAAACATTTTTGACCCAGGAGCGGGTGCGCAAAACCAAGTTTGAGTTGGCAAAGGCACTGCCTGAGGAGGGCTTTGTGTGCCTGAATGCAGACAGCGAAGAGCTGATGAAGGAGGACTATAAGGGCAGACAGGTGCTGTATAGTCTGGAAGGAGCCGGCAGGGGAGATTACCATGCGGAAAATGTGTCGGTTTCCTCGGAAGGAACCTCCTTTACGCTGGTGCACAACGAAGAGCGTGCGGATTTTGTCACGCCGGTTATCGGACGGCACAATGTGCTGAATATCGTGGGCGCACTGGCTATGGCTCATGAGTTGGGCATGAGTTACGAGGAGCTGTACCCGCAGGTGCGCAAATTGCAGAGCGTGCCCCACCGGCTGCAACTCCTTGACCGGGGCAATGTGGCCCTCATTGACGATGCCTACAATTCCAACCCGACCGGTGCCAAAGCGGCTTTGGATACGCTGGCGCTTTTCAAGGGCTTCCGGATTCTGGTCACGCCGGGCATGGTGGAATTGGGCGAAAAAATGGAAGAATGCAACCGGACCTTCGGAAAACAGGCGGCAAAGGCCTGTGACTATGCGATCCTGGTTGGAAAACGGCAGGCAGAGCCGATTTTGCAAGGACTTTTGGAGGGCGGCTTTCCAAAGGAAAAAATTTATGTGGCGGAAACCATCGGAGAGGCGATTTCCGTGGCATACAGCCTTCCGACCGGTGGAGAAAAGCCGATCATTCTTTTGGAGAACGATCTGCCGGACAATTATTGAGTTTGCCAAGAGCAAACAGAGGAGAGTTGGAACATGAAGATCAGAGTGGGTTTGTTTTTCGGCGGAAACAGCGTGGAGCATGAAATTTCGGTAATTACCGGGTTGCAGGCGGCAGAATATATCGACAAGGAAAAATATGAAGTGGTGCCGGTGTACATCACCAAGGACAATCGGTTCTATACGGGAGAGGAAACCGGAAAAATCGAAAACTATAAGGATATTCCGGCGTTGCTCAAAAGGGCGGTCCGGGTTTTGCCGGTGCGGGGCGAGCGGGGAGCGGTGAATCTGATCCGCTATCCGGCCAAAAGGTTCGGCAACAATGTGGCAGCCTCTTTTGATGTGGCGTTGCCGGCTGTTCACGGAACGAACTGTGAGGACGGCACTTTGCAGGGCTTGCTGACTCTTCTGAATGTGCCCTATGCAGGCTGCGATGTGTATGCTTCGGCCTTGGGCATGGATAAGTATGCCATGAAGGCGGTCCTTGCCTACAACGATATTCCGGTCTTAAAAGGGAAGCGGTGCCTTTCCGGCGACTACGAGAGAGATCCGGAAGGTGTGATGAATCAGCTGGAACAGGAGATCGGGTATCCGATGATCGTCAAGCCCTACAATCTGGGCTCCAGCATCGGCATTTCCAAGGGTAGAGACCGGGCTGCGCTGAAAAAGGCGTTGGAGAAGGCCTTTCTCTATGCCGAGGCGGTTCTGGTGGAACATGCGATTCTCCATCTGAAGGAGATCAACTGTGCGGTTCTGGGAGACCGAATCGAGGCCCAGGCATCCGAGTGTGAACAGCCCTGTAATTCGGATGATATTTTGAGCTATGAGGACAAATATATCAGCGGCGGCAAGGGCAGCAAGGTCAAAGGAAGCAAGGGCGGAAGCAAAGGAATGGCTTCTTTGAAGCGGAAGATTCCGGCAGAAATCTCCGAAGAACAGAGGGAATATATCCGTTCCTTGGCGGTGAAGGCGTTCCGGTGTCTTGGATGCAGCGGCGTTGCCAGAATCGACTTTATGATGGATCTGGACGAAGAAAAAATATATTTGAATGAAATCAACACCATTCCCGGCTCGCTCTCCTTCTATTTGTGGGAGCCTTTGGGCATCGGTTATAAGGAGCTGTTGGACCGGATACTGACCATCGCCGTCAAACGGCAGACAAGAATGCAGAATGTGGTGCATTCCTTTGAAACCAATGTGCTGTCCGGGGCAGTTCTGGGCAGAGGCTCCAAAGGATAAAAAACAGAGACGGAGCAGAAGAGGGGGAAAACTCCGGAAGAGAAGGATGCCCGGAGTTTTCCTTCGCCCCGGTTGGCGGCGAAATCGCCAAAGAAAGCAGTATTTTAAAAATATGGTTCATTGTAAAATGAAATAGGACATATAGAAAGAGTCATAGCAGATGTGGTATAA
>ERZ857757.566-NODE-566-length-36884-cov-4.637731_pt1 | contig 36884 bp, 29 predicted proteins | sample MGYA00519764_ERZ857757 | MGnify/ENA primary metagenome ERZ857757 (study PRJEB31778, sample SAMEA3449359) | human gut metagenome | biome: human gut; feature: human-associated habitat; material: faeces | place: United Kingdom | collected 2010/2012 ...
ATACCGCCACGGCTGACCGTTACGAAGTCGGTGGCAGCCGTGGCGGTATTGCCGCTGTTTTGCAGGTAGAAGGTATAGGTGACCGTTCCGTTTTCCACCACGCTGGTGGGGCTCATGCATTTACTGATGGAAAGCCGCAGCGTTTCCCCTGCTGCCACCGTCGCCTGCGCCGTCAACGGGGTGGTCAGGCCGTCGCCGGTGATGGAGGCGGTATTGGTGATGGTGCCGCCTGCGGCAGGCGGGGCGTAGCCGTTGGGCTCGGCCTCGTAGATCAGCAGGGCATTGCCGCCCGCCGGTACGGTGATCCCGTCGATCACCAGCGGGGCGCCTGCGGTGACCGCAGGGGCGGGTTGCAGCGTGCCGTTGCTGTAATACTTGAGTGAGCCCTCCACATAGGTGAGGGGCACCCGGGTCTCCCCGGCAAAGGCGTACCCGCCCAGGTCATCGGTGACGGTGAGCCCGGTATAGGCGGCCGCGCCGCTATTGCGGATGCTGACGATATAGGTGACGGTATTGCTGCTGCCGTAGGTTGGCAGCACGGCGGTCTTTTCGGCGGCCAGCACCTGCACCAGCTGCCCCTCCACGGTATTGGAATTGGTGGAGGTATCACGGTAGGAAAGGGTTGCGGTATTATAAAAAGCAGCCATAAAATTATTCCCTCCTAAGATCTCATTGGGAAAGCGGGCGAGCGCCGACTCTCCGGTATCAGTTTATGCTAGTGCGCAAAAATGCGTGTTCCCTGCCCTTTTGCAGCTTGACACCGGCGGGCAATCGTGATATTATAGGTGAGCAGTTTTGAGCGCCACAAAAGAATATGGGCCCGTGGCTCAGTTGGGAGAGCGCCGCGTTCGCATCGCGGAGGCCGAGGGTTCGAATCCCTTCGGGTCCACCATATCATAAACCCGCAGAAATGCGGGTTTTCCCTTTGTTTATGCGGGTTTTCATCGTTTTTAGTCTTTGCAAATCTTGCTGTTTCTTGCGGTCTTTTTGCATATAGGCTACACAGAAACTACACAGTAAAATACCCCCTCCAGTTACGGAGGGGGCATCTCTTTACCACACCTTCTCTGACACTCCGAGTGCCTCGTACAAAAGGTGCTTTTGCTTTGTGCTTGCGCCTGGAACGGCCTTATCGATAGCGGCCTTCTTCTTTCGGCTTGCAGACCCTGAAATTGTTTTCCCGTTATCGCCCTTGTCGCCTACGATACCACGGGCTGCAAAGTATGCGGCGTAGTATTGGTCGTAGGTAACGCCCTGTGCGACATACTCGGCTGCCTTTTCTCCGACATCCTTGTTGTATGTCTTTAGTGCGTAGTCCTTAAAGATCGTCTCGAACATATCCTGCGCGTAGGCGATCTCTTCCTTGCTTTCGTCCTGAATATGGCACATGCCGGCTTTGATAAGCGTTGGCTTGAGTTTTCAGAATGCAAAAATATCTTTCCTGCAGGTATTTTGCTGCCAGCTCACTGCTTTCTCCCGTTACGCCCATGGCGTGGAAAAACAGTACCGCTGGATTTTTTCTTTCGCCAAGTGCTGCAAACCGCATGATCATTCCCCTCCGACCTCTGTTATGGCGGTTAGCTTTTGCTAACTTCAATTCCTTAGAAAAGCCGCCCTCCAGCAGTCTTTTATCTGTCCCGTCCTACCAACAGCCGACATCAGCCGACCATCTTTATAATGTGACAAGAATATTTTTACAGTCACATTGTAGCACCCGGCTTTTCTTTTTGCAAGATGATATCGCATCTATAAGAAAAACATTTATAATAAACCGATACAAAGCAGAAAAACGGTTCTAAAATGACACTATATATAAAAGTGCTCCGTCCGCTTTGCAGGCAGGCCTTTATGTTGAATCATCAGGAGGCAAAACAATATGAAACGCATCATCTGCACATTTCTTGCTGTTTTTCTATTGGTACTGGGCTGTGCCGGGTGCCAGCCTACCGGTGGAAATGACCCCACCCCAGAACCAACCCCAACGCCAACACCGATACCCGATGATCCGAGCCCAGACGACGAGCCCACGGTGCAAAGCCCGGAACAGCTGCTGGCGGCCATGACGCTGGAGGAAAAAATTGGGCAGCTGTTTATTATCAGGCCAGAATCGCTGGACTCCACACTGACTCCGGAGCAGGTACACAGCACCCGGGACTACGGCGTGCAGGCCCTGACCGAGGGGATGGCGGCCCAGCTGGCTAAATATCCTGCCGGCGGGATCGTTTTCTTTGGGAAGAACATCGCCGGACCGGAACAACTGGAAACCTTCCTCTCTGGCCTGAAGCAGGCGAGTGACCTGCCGCTGATGATCTGCACCGATGAGGAAGGCGGCAGTGTTTCCCGTATTGCCAATGCGGCGGGCTTCCAGGTGCAGAAATTTGATGGAGCAGAGGCCATTGGCGCTACTGGCGACCCCCATGAGGCCTATCGCATGGGACAGGTCATTGGAACATATCTGAACCGGTATGGCTTTAATCTGGACTTTGCCCCGGTGGCGGATATTAATTCCGATCTGGAGCATATCATCATCGGTCCCCGGGCCTTTGGCAGCGATGCGCAAACCGTTTCCTCCATGGTAAACGCCATGATAGACGGCCTGCACGACGGCGGCGTAATGGCCTGTATTAAGCACTTTCCCGGGCACGGCGCCGCCAGCGGTGACAGCCACGATGGCTATGTGGAGCTGGATAAAAGCTGGGAAGAACTGCTGCAATGCGAGCTCATTCCCTTTATTGGCGCGCTGGAGAAAACTGACCTGGTAATGGCCGCGCATATCGCCACCCCAAATGTGACCAATGACGGCCTGCCCGCTTCCCTTTCCTACTCCATGCTGACCGAAAAGCTGCGGGGTGAGTTGGGCTATGATGGGGTTATTATCACCGATGCCCTGGCCATGGGTGCCATCATACAAAACTATTCTTCGGCAGAAAGCGCCGTGCTGGCCCTGCAGGCCGGAGCCGATATTCTGCTGATGCCATATGATTACATTGCCGCCTACCAGGGGGTGCTGACCGCTGTGGAGGATGGAATCATCCAGGAGGAACGCATTGACGAAAGCGTACTGCGCATCCTGCGGCTGAAAGCGGCCTATGGGGCAGAAAATTGACAGCTAAAAACAAGTTTTTCTCGCCAATTGTCTATTACTTGTTGCATTTTGCACATGCGAATCGTTATATAGGGTGAAAGCGCTCCATAGTTACGCATTTTACCGGGGCTGACTGGCACTTCCTACAAATGGAGGGAGGCTTTTTCTGCGGAATGCCCATATCCTTTTCCGGGGAAATTTTGGTATAATGGAGCTGCAGAAAACATTTTTACAAGGAGGAAAATGAGATGAAGAAAGCACTGTGCCTACTGCTGGCCGCTCTGCTGGTGCTCTCGCTGGCCGCCTGCGGCAAGCAGCCCGCCACCCCCACGCCTGACCCTACCCCTGATCCCGCCCCAAATGAAGCGCCCAAGCTGGTGGAAGCCCTCATCCCGGCCGAAGAATATCCGGATATCGTATGGGAAAATGCCGGCGGCGGGCCCTGCTGGAATGAAAACTACATTGTGACAGTGGGCAATGATTCAAGTAACTCCAAGACCATCTTCTATTCCACCAACCGCCAAACCGGTGAGACCCGCTCCACCGAGCTGGACGGACTGTGGCTCTCCGATAGTCTGGCCCTATATGGGGATAGCTTTTATTGGCTGACTATTGAGGCCAACAAAGAAACTGGCGAGCGTGAGCTGCTCCTGCTGAAATATGACTGCGCCACCCTAGAAAAAACCACCGTATTTACTGAACCATGCGAATACTGGGCCGAAAATAGCCAGCTGGCCATCGATGATGAGTGGGCCATCTATGTACTTACTCTCTCGGATTCCGAATATGAGATCCGCGGGTACTCCTTTGCCGATGGAAAGAACCACACCCTGATGAAGCTGGAAAGCAGCATCTTCCCCCGGCTGGTCCAGATGACCGATGGGTGCTACTCCGTTGCCCTGCAGGAGCCGGCCGGCTGGGCAACTCGGATCATCCGGCTGGCCGATGACGAAACGGTTTGGGAAAACCGTTCCGAAAGCACCAGGGTCCCCACCCGGCTTGCCTTTAATGAAAGCTGGATCGTGCTGCGGGAAGAATCCCAGGCGGATCCCAATTTTGGCAGTCTGCGGGTATGGAACCGCACCACTGGCGAAGAGCTTAATGTAGATGGTCTGAAAGGGATGCTGTACCCCAGCAGTGAGTTGTATCTCATCGGCGACTGGCTGTACAGCACCCGGTTGGTCACCAACGAGGACGGCAGTCAGCGGCAGGCACTCATTCGCATCCATCTGCCGGGCGACCAGGCCGAACTGATTTATGATGGGGATGTATTCCGCTTCCGGGTCGACCCCATGACCGGTGAGATTGCCGTATGGCAAATCTATGATGAACCAAGCCAAAATCACAGCACCACCCGCAAGCTCATCCTGCTGAAAGCCAACTAGCCCCGGTAACCAAAACCGATAAAAGCGCTCCCCTTCCCTACCGCACGGCAGGAGGGGGAGTTGTTCTTTTTTTCGGCAGGGAAAAGCAGTAAAAAAGTATTAAAAAACCGTTAAAATTATTTGGATTCAAGGCTGCGTTGTGCTAGAATGGGGATGATCGGGGCCGGGACAGATGACCGGCCGCAGGAGGCATAACCATGGAGAGAAAAAAACTATTGATCGCCGATGATTCCGAAATGAACCGGGCGATCCTTGCCAATATACTGGATCAGGATTACGAGATCATCGAGGCAGCCGATGGGCGGGAGGCCATTGCCGCTTTGCAGGTCTATCACGGGGAGATCTCCGCGCTGCTTCTGGATATCATCATGCCAGAAATGGATGGCTTTGCGGTGCTGGAAGAAATGCGCGCCCATGGCTGGCTGGAGGAAGTCCCTGTCATAATGATCTCGACTGAAACCGGCACCGCCACCATTGACCACGCCTTTGCGCTGGGGGCCTCGGATTACATCAGTCGTCCCTTCGCCACCCGCATCATCCGCCGGCGCATCATCAATACCATCTTGCTGAACGCCGAAAAGCACCAGCTGATGGACATAGTGGCCGAGCGCTTTTTGCGGGAGAAACGCAACAGCGATATCCTGGCGGCCATCCTAGGCTATGCGCTGGAGGCGCGTTGCGGCGAGGGCGGCACCCATATGAATGGGGCGGGGCACCTTACTAAGCTTCTACTGCTGGAGCTGTGCAAAAGGACCGACCGCTACGCACTGGAGCCGGATGATATCGAACTGATCAGCACGGCAGCCGGACTGCATGATATCGGCAAAGTTCTCATTCCGGAAAGCATTCTGAAAAAACCCGGCAAGCTGACCGCCGCGGAGTTTGAGCTGGTCAAGCAGCACACCACCTTAGGCGCGCGGCTGGTGGCGGAGATGCCGGCCTACCAAAACGAAGCACTGGTTAAATATATAATTGAGATCTGCCTTCGACATCACGAGCGTTGGAACGGTGAGGGCTATCCTGATGGGCTGCGGGGGGATGAGTGCCCCATTGCGGCGCAGGTCACCGCCCTGGCCGATGTATACGATGCCCTGACCACCCGCCGCAGCTACAAGGAAGCCTACTCCCACGAAAAAGCGCTGGCTATGATCCACGCCGGGGAATGCGGCAGCTTCAATCCCCTGCTGCTGGAGTGCCTGGACGCCCTTTCTGATACCATCCGGAGGGAGGATACCGCCCGGGAGGACAGCTTATCCCAGGAAAAGCCCATCTTTACCGAGGAACTATACCGGAACCGGGATATGGCCGCTGCCCGCATGACCCATCAGCTGGAGGATGCGCGTGCCCGGCAGGATTTCTTTACCAGGATGAGCCGGGAAATGTGGTTTGAATACACGGTGCAGCCCTCCTCGCTGCAGCTTTCCCTGGGGGCCATGCAGCAAACCGGTCTGCCCGCTGTGATGGTAGACCCGCTGCAAAACCGAGACTTTTTGACGCTCATCGGCGGGGAAACCGCGGAAACGGTGCGGCAGCAGCTAACCGCTATGACTCCGGATGAATCCTATGCCGAGGTTCCGGTAAAGCTGCTGCTGAATGGGCAGCTGCGCCGCTGCCGTTTGGCCATGTTTCTCTCCTGGTCGGCAGTAGAAAAGAACCGCTTCCGGAGTCTGTTCGGTAAGGTGATCAATGTAGAGGAAAACTACACCCGGTTGGAGGATCACGCTCGCGCAGGCATCCCACAGATGAAGCAGCAGGTGCTGCTGCCGCTCACCGCGGCGGATGGCGTCCTACGCGTTTCCGGGCGGGAGCTGGCACCCATCCTGCAGGCCTACCGGCAGATGTTCCAAATCGTGCGGCTGGTGGATCCGGGCATCTGCATGCAGGTGATCGCCGCAGATGACGGCCACACCATGGAAAAAGTGGAGCGCTGCTACTCCATCTGGGATAAGACCCAGCGCTGCCGGCACTGTGTTTCCCAGGAGGTGGTACGCACCAGCCGCACCCTGAATAAAGTGGAAGCAATCGGCAGCGACCTTTATTATATCCTGGCCATGTGCGTAGAGGTGGATGGCTTTCCCTATTCGCTGGAATGCGTCAATCCTATTTACTCGGATGATGTGCTTTCCGATGAGAATGAGAATCTGCTGAACCAACTGCTGATGCGCAACCGGCAGGTGTATACCGATTCCCTCACCAAGGTCTTTAACCGGCGCTACTGCGATGACCGGCTGCGGCGCCTTTCCGGCGAGTATGCCCTGGCCATGATCGATATAGATAACCTCAAGCAGATCAACGATTGCCTTGGCCACCCGGCCGGGGATACCGCCATATATCACACTGCCCAGGCCATCCGGGCCATCCTGCGCAGCCAGGATGAACTGGTACGCTACGGCGGGGATGAGTTCCTGTTGCTGTTCCACAGTCTGCCGCAGAATATCCTGCGGCGCAAGCTAGAGGATATCTGCCGGGCGGTGCGGGCGCTGCGGGTCGCGGATTTGCCGGAGCTGCGCATCACTGTCAGCATCGGCGGTGTTTATGCCGCGGGGCAGATCAGTGAGCTGGTGGAAAAGGCCGATCTGGCTCTGTACCGTGCCAAGGCTCAGAAGGATAGTGCCGTACTGTATGAGGAGGACTTCCATGACTCTGAATGAATTTTATACCACCGTGGGCGGCAATTACGAGGATGTCATTGCCCGCCTGCACAGTGAAGCCTTTACAGAGAAATTCCTACGGATGATTCCACAGGATAACAGCCTGCCGCTGCTGAAAGAAGCAGCGGCAGCGGGCGATGTCCCAACGGCCTTCCGAGCGGTGCATACCCTAAAGGGCATTGCCCTCAATTTGGGGCTTACCGGGCTGGCCGCCGCCTGCGGCACCATGACCGAAGCCCTGCGCAGCCGGGATACCCTCCCGGAACAGACCGATGTCCTGCTCCGGGCAGTGGACCGGGAATACCAAAAAGTGTGTGATACACTAGCCCGGCTGAATCCCCACACAGAACCGAGGAAAACAACATGATGATAAAAAGCGGATACCAGGAGGGGCTGTATTACCAAAATGGCTCCCCTGCCCCACCGATGCGCTGGAGGAACAACTGCGCGGCCAAATGAATTTTCCCAGTGGGGAGGGCACCGGGACGGCATTCCATGTCACACTGCCCTTTGCCATCGATCCCACCCCGACCGCCGTGGCTGATAACACAGCCGACTCCATTGATCTGACCGGTATGCAGATCCTGCTGGCGGAGGATAACGAACTCAATATGGAGATCAAGCAATTTTTCATTGAACAGTACGGCGGCACCGTCCTCCCGGTACAGGATGGCCAAGAAGTCGTCAAGCATTTTGCCGCCTCCGCCCCTGGCGAGATCGACCCCATTCTAATGGATGTAATGATGCCGGTCATGAATGTCTACAAAGCCACCCGGATCATCCAGCAGATGTCGCGTCCCGATGCAAAGACTATCCCTATCCTAGCCATGAGCGCCAATGCCTTCCAGGATGATGTACAAAAAAGCCGGGCCGTCGGTATGAATGTCCACCTACCCAAACCCCTAAGCACTGAAAACCTGCTGGGGGCCATCGCGCGCTACATCACCCAAAAATGATTTTATTCTATGTCCCCGGTAAAGGAGTCCATTTCCTTATGCACGCCAAGAAAGTTTTGATTCCGTTTCTCCTGCTGCTGGCACTGGTCCCGCTGTGCGCCTGCACCGCCACAGTGCCCACCCCTGGCGTCCCCCTGCCCCAGTTGGTGATCGGCAGTGATAATTACCCTCCCTACAATTACACCGATGAAAACGGCTTCCCGGCCGGCGTGGATGTAGCACTGGCCCGGGAGGCCTGCCGCCGCATTGGCTACGAGCCCGTCTTTCGGCTCATTGATTGGGACCAAAAGGATGAATTTCTGCAAAATGGTGAGGTTGATTGCCTGTGGGGCTGCTTTTCCATGAATAACCGGGAGGAAAGTTACCTATGGGCCGGGCCCTACGCCTGCAGCCGCCAAGTGGTGGCCGTCCGGCAAGATAGCGATATTCAGTCCCTGGGAGATCTCGCCGGCCATCGCGTCGCGGTACAGATCAGCTCCAAGCCGGAAGAGATCTTCTCCGCCGGCACCGATCCCCGTCTGCCCACTGTCAGCAATATCTACTGTCTGTTAAGGATGGAGGATGTGGTTTCTGCCCTGCGCAAAGACTATGTAGATGCCTGCGCCGGCCACGCTGCCGCCCTTACCGCGCAGCTGCAGTACACCAATACCCCCTACCGTCTGCTGGAGGAATCCCTGCTGCGTTCCGAGGTCGGGGTCGCCTTTGCCCTGGAGGGCGATACTGCCCTGCGGGACCGCCTGCACACCGCCCTGGTGGAAATGTTCGCCGATGGCACCATTGAGAAAATCCTGGCCGAATACGGTTTGGACCCGGCCGATGCTCTGGGAGGAACGGCCGGTGAGTAAACAACAGAATAAACGGATCTGGGACTGGAACCCCAAGCCCCGCTCCGTCATTATTGTAGGGGTCCTGCTGTTTTTGCTGGTGGTGCTGGTACACGGTCACGCGGAATATCAGATCACCGCCTCCCTGGCGCGGGATACCGCCAACACCCTGCGGCAGCAGTGCATCAGCTTTTATAAGCTAGCCAGCGGCGACCGTGTTAAAAGCCTGTTCCGGCTTTCAGATAACCTGCTGGAGCTGAGCTATCACCTGCGGGATGATCCCGAGCTCACCAACGATGAGTACCTGGAGCAAAGCGTAGACCGTCTGCGCCTGACCGGCGTGGCCCTGCTGGATGGCGATCTAAGCCTAGAGGCCTCCGGTTATACCCGTCCCATGCAGGGCTCCCCCTGGCAGAATACCACCGAAGGCAACCTGTTCTGCGGGGTGGCCGGCACCAATAAAATCTATGCCGAACGGGTGCAGTACGATGGCCGCTACTATGATGTCTGTGCCGTTCCCCGGTTGGATGCCCCCGGCCTCCTCATCGGATTTTACGAACAGCCCGCTGGACTGATTCTGGATGTCGAGGAGGATATGACCACCCTTCTCAATGGTATTTACATCAATCGCGGTGGCACCTACATCATCACAGCCGGAAACACCATATTGGCCGGCAGCGATGATGCCCTTCAGGGCGAGAAAACCGACTCGCTCCCCATTCTGCAGGCGCTGAACCAGCTCCCTCACGATGACCAGCTCCACCTCTTCCACATTGAGGGCGGCAGCTACCTGGGCTGCCGCACCGCCTGCGAGGGCTGTCAACTCTACATCTATTTCCCGGTACTTTCTACCTTTGCCGATACAGCGGCGGTATCCGCCGTGTTCGTGGCGCTGTATACCGCCTTTTGGTATATTCTCTCCATTGCTCGCAGCCGCGCCTTGTACCAAAGCAGCCAAAAGCTGCAGGAGAGCAACCTTCACCTGCAAAAGACTGTAAATATGCTGCGCTCGCTGCAGAACATCTATTTTGCTTCCTTCTACATCGATCTGACCCAGAATTCCTGCGAAAGCATTTTCCTGCCGCAGTGGCTGGCCCATTACCTGCCGCAGAATAGCTCCTACACCGATATGAAGGACGCCCTGACGCAGAATCTTGTCCTGGAGGAATACCGGCCGATGCTGGATGAGCAGCTCAGTCCCGAGGCTATCCGGGAGACCCTGCGACAGGAAAACCTCACCGATGTACGCCATAGCTTTTATATCGATTACCGGGCCTGGTGGGATGATACCCTAAACTGGAGCCGTGTCACCATCACTGTTGTGGATTTTGATGCGGTCGGTAAGCCCCACCATGTTTTGGCCGTGCTGCAGGATGTCGGCCCGGAAAAAGAACGGGAAGCCCGATACCAGGAACAGATTATTGCTGAAGCAGAGGAAGCACGGCTGGCCAGCATTGCCAAATCTGAATTCCTGCGCCGCATCAGCCACGATCTGCGCACCCCCATCAATGGCATCCAGGGCTACATCAATATGGCCGCACACCATCCCGATGATCTTGCCCTCCAGATAAGCTGCCGGGATAAAGCTGCCATTGCCCTGCACACCCTGCTGGATATCGTCAACAATGTACTGGATATGAGCAAACTGGAAAGCAGCGCCATCGATCTCGAGCAGCGTTCCTTCTCCCTCTCTGCCACCCTGCAGGAGGTCAGCGCTGTCATCGAACCGCAGGCCGCGGAACGCGGCATCCGGTACGAAGCCCCCACCGAAGCCCCCCTGTCAAATGTCCGTCTCATCGGCAGCCCCAATCATTTGCAGCGCATCCTGTGCAACCTGGCCGGCAATGCCGTAAAATATGGCCGCAGCGGCGGCTATGTCCGGCTGGGCAGCCGGGTCCTTTCCCACAGCGAAGGCTGTGTAACGGTCGAATTCACCTGCGAGGATAACGGTATCGGCATGAGTGAGGAATTCCAGCAGCATCTGTTTGAACCTTTCGCGCAGGAGGCCGATGACGCCCGCACCCAGTACCAAGGCACTGGTCTGGGTCTTTCCATCGTTGAAAAGCTGGTATCCGCCATGCACGGCACCATCACCTTCAATTCCCAAAAGGGTGTTGGCACCTCCTTTCGGGTCGTGCTGCCTTTCGGCATCGATCGCACCGCTCCCACCGCTCCGGTTCCACTGCCCACAGCCGATTTCACCGGTATTCATATCCTGCTGGCGGAGGATAACGATCTCAATATGGAGATCGCGGAATTCCTGCTGCAGGAACATGGCGCCACCGTGTCCCGCGCCTGGAACGGCCGGGAAGCCCTGGAGCTCTTTTCGGCCAGTGCGCCCGGCTACTATGATCTCATCCTGATGGACATTATGATGCCGGTAATGGATGGCACAGCGGCGGCCCGGGCCATCCGCGCACTGCCCCGCCCCGATGCTAAAACCATCCCCATCCTGGCCATGAGCGCCAATGCCTTCAGCGATGATATCCGCCAAAGCCTGGCCGCCGGCATGAATGAGCACCTCTCCAAGCCCATAGAGGAAGGAAAACTGCTGACCGTCATTGCCCGCCTGCTGGGCAAAGATGAAAAAGCCGCCCGCTAAATCCAAGTGATATGCCCAAAAGCAACCGTTTCATTTTTGCAACATGTTTCGTTTTTGCATCAATAAATTCTATTAATAAAATTTATACGCTTTCTGTACTATCTCATAATCAAGCCAAAAATTAAGCATTCGCAAAAAAGCGCGGGATGATATGTTGCATATTTGCATCATATTATCCCGTTCTTTTTCGATTTCCGCTCCTTTTTCTCGCGGTTTCCCCTTTCCCTGCGTTTTTTCTCCATGAAAAAGTATCCAAAGAAATCCTCCCCCATCCCACGCACCTGCCAAACTTTTATCAACCCCATTTACAAGCCCTCTCCCCCTCGCTATAATCATCTCGAAAGCGGGCTTTCCCCTGCATTTTTTCACCCCCTGCCGCCGCTTTGCGGGGGGATTCGTACAGGAACTGAGAGGTTTAATAAGATGGAACAGAATTTAAGCAAAACCCCGATCAAGTGGCGGGCTTCCGCCATTGTGCTGGCTATCTGCCTGGTACTCATGGTCGTCACCTCGGTCATCGGCCACAATATTCAAACCAGCGGCGGCACCGTCCGCACCGAAGAGCTGACCTTCACCACCGATGTGGGCGCCACCAGCCACGCCAAGCTCTATATCCCCGAAACAGCCACGGCCGAAACCCCGGCCCCGGCCATCCTGCTGTGTCACGGCTACACTGCCAGCCTGGATGCCATGGAATCCAACGCCATTGAGCTGAGCCGCCGCGGATATGTGGTCATGGCGCTGGATATGTACGGCCACGGAGAAAGCACCCTGCCCCCTGACGGATACAAGCAGGCGGAAATGGGCAATGTGGAAAATTACGCTCCCGATCTCGGCAGCTACTCCGCCCTGCAGCAGTTCAAAAATTACGACTTTATCGATCTGACCAAGATCGGTATGCTGGGCCACTCCATGGGTACCGCCGCTATTCAGGAGGGCGCTTATCTTGCTTATGCCAAATGGCAGGCAGCCTATACTGCAGCCTATACTGAAGCGCTTACGGCAGGGTCTGATGAAACAACCGCTGCTTACACAGCCTACGGCGCAGCGATGAACTCCGGGATTGTACTGCCCGGTTCTATGGTACTCACCGGTTATAATTACAATGTCCGCAATATCAATGACTTGACCTACAATGGCGTTACTGCCGAAAACGGCGTTTTTCCGCTGTATGCCGCACCGATCAATATCTGCACCATTCAAGGCACCTACGATGAATTCTCCGGTCTGCTGTGGGGCGTGGAGGATTCCAGCCAATACACCACCAGCTTTAAGTTCGCCTATGGCACCGGCGGCGCTACCAATGTTTCCTCCGGCACCTACTTTATGTATGGCGATGCCAGCGCCACGCCCCTCACCCGTGAGGAAGCGGTAACTGCTGCTGCCAGCGCTGCCGTGACCATGAAGCCCATTCGTGCCACTTATAGCTTTGACGGTACCCATTCCGATACCTATTATGACGAGACTGCCATCAGCTACGGCATCGATTTCTTTGATATCACTCTGCGCGGCGGCGTTGCCACCATCGCTCCCACCCAGCAGGTATGGCACGGTCGTGCCGCCTGTGGCCTAATCGGGCTGATTGCTACGCTGGTCGCCTTCGTTGCGCTGGCGCTCACCCTGCTGCGTGTTCCTTTCTTCTCCACTATCGTTCGTCCTGCGGCACCTTCCATGAGCACCGTTCACGGTGCAAAGGGTGTGATCGGCTATATTATTCCCTACATCATCTTCCTGCTGCCGGCACCGCTGCTGTACTACTGGCTGATCGGCTATCCCTACTACATGCAGCCCCAGTGGTTCAAATTCCTCACCAAGTTCATGCCCAATAGCTTCTTCAATATGGCTCCCATGAACTCCCTCATGCTCTTTAATGGCGTCGTGGGCGGCGTATTCCTGGTACTGTATCTGCTGGTATTCTTCCTTATCGGCCGCAAGAAAGGCGCCAACCTGGAAACCACCGGTCTCAAGCTCCCCTTCACGCAGATCCTCAAGAGCCTGCTGCTGGCAGTTCTCTCCTTTGGCGGGATTTATGCGGTTGTGTATGCCTGCTCCGCCCTTTCCGGCACCAATTTCTCCTTCTTCAAGTTCAACATCATGCCCATGGATAGCACCCACTGGGTTGCGTTCTTCAAGTATCTGCCCGTCTGGCTGCTGTTCTTCCTGCTGTGCGGCGTCATCTATAATTCCCTCACCCGCATCAATAACGCCCCCGCCTGGCTCAATTACCTGCTGTGCGCGGTCGTTTCCTGCGGCGGTCTGGCCATGATGTTCGCCTACGATTACGGCAAGCTGTTTGCCACCGGTGTCCGCGGCATCCAGTACATCCCCGGCACCACCTCCCCCGAATGGCTCGCGGCCGTGGGCATGTCCTTCCCCACCGCGTTGGCCGGTATCATGCTGTTCGGCCTGCTCTTCATCCTGCCCATCACCGCCGTGATGAGCCGCGTCCTCCACAAAAAGACCGGTTCCGTCTGGCTGGGCGGCTTCCTCACCGCATTCATCGTCCTTGTCTTCACCATTTCTCACATGGTCGTTTCCATCTGATTTTTCCTCCTCAAAATAACGCGCAGGAAACGAAGTAGAATCTCTGTCCGTGCAGGTCCTCCGTCGGCTCCCGGTAGGGGGAGCCGACGGAACCCACGGTGCGGCACGCATCGGAGCAACCTCCCCGGTGCGTGCCTTTCTCTGCTTTCCGCCATTGGGGCGGCACGGTTCCGCTCCCGTCAGGCAGCACCTCCGCTTCGCTTCGGGCTGCCTTCCCCGCTCCACCGCGCCGCCCCCGCGCACTCTCCATCTCCTCCCGAAAGGCAGGTCCTCCCTTTATGACCCCCACCGTCCAAAGCCTCCCCCATCCCCGCCGCGTCTTCCGCGGGGAGTTCGCCCTCTGCATCATCGCGGTGCTCAATAGCTTCGCTGTCTACCTGATGCTTTACAGCGGCGCCGGCATTTCCTCCATCTCCTCAGTGCCGTACATCATTTCGGAGGTGCTGCCGGTCCTCTCCCTCGGCACATGGACTTATCTTTTCCAAACCTCGCTGGTGGCGGTGTTGATGCTGCTGCGGCGGAAGTTTGTCCCCAGCTATCTGCTTGCGTTTTTGGTGGGCTTCGCCTTCGGCGAGATGATGGATGTCCATGCCCTGTGGATCGATAAGCTGCCGCTTACCCCTGTGCTGCGGGTCGTCTATTTCCTCATCAGCTTTGCGGCCCTCACCCTAGGCATCGCCCTCTCCAATCACTGTAAGCTCCCTATCATCCCCACCGATCTCTTTCCCCGGGAACTGGCCGTCATACTGAATAAGCCCTACAAAACCGTCAAAACCCGTTTTGATCTCGGCTGCCTTACCGTAACAGTAGTACTTTCTCTTCTCTTTCTGCACGGCATCCGCGGCATTGGCATCGGCACGGTATTCTGCGCCCTTGTCATGGGGCGGTGCATCTTCTGGGTGGGCGAGCGCCTCACCCGACACTTTGTCTTTGTTTCATTCCTCGCTCCCCACCCGGAGCAGGATCCCTGACTCTCTGTAAAAAGCACTGCAATCTGTTATTTTTTGGGACACATCCGCAGGATTGTCCCTTTTTCATTGCCTCACTGCGCACTATAATTTTAATAGAAAGATTTCCGAAAGAAGGGATCCCCATGTCGCCCCGCTCCGTCAATACCATTGCCCGTACCCTCATCCAAACGGTGGTGCGTCAAAAGCTTAATGCCATCAAAAGCGACCCGGAGCGCAGCCTGCGCAATCTGGTGGATATGGGGCTTAGCTTTGCCGTCGGCGGGGAGCAGAAGCGCTTTTTGCAGCAGGCCCAGCACGCCCTGCAGGATGAAAACAGCGCCTATTACCGCATCATCTACGATATGGCGCTGCATGTGGATACCGAGCACCTAATGGGCTTTGGCATGAACCTGGGCTACAATAGCCTCACTGCCGGGGCCCGCACCATCCGCCGGCTGGAAAGCGAATGCGGCTACGATATCCCCTGGTGCCTTACCCTCGCCATCGACCGCAAGGGCTACACCGCCCACGAATCCGACTATACCAACCTTATCGAGCAGGGCAAGCGGCTGGGCATCTATACCTATCTGATCATCGCGCCGGAGCTGCCCGTGGGACTTTTCACCCTGCTGCGCCAACAGAAGGACTGTGCCTTCCTGCTTTTCACCTCACCCGATGAACTCACCGGGGATGTCATCGATACCATGGCCCAGCTTTATCATGTCATGCCGGTGGTACGCTTTGGCGATGGCGCCGAAGAGGTCTGCGATGCCATGCGCCGCCGGGAAATGCTCTACTCGGTATTCCTGCCCTACCATTCCGAGGAATCAGAAAACATCTTCAGCGATGGCGATGTGCTGGATATCGAGCAATTTCACGCGCCGCTCACCATCTTCATGTCCTACACCGCCCCGGAAAAGGGCCAATCATCACCCTTTTACCGGCGAATCATCGCCGCCCGCAATGACCTGCATACGCAGACCATCCCCGTGGAGCTGTGGGAGGACCTGCGCTATGTCGATGGCGTCATCTCTCCTCTGCCCTCCCACTCCATTACTTTCAATGCTGACTGCTTCCTCATCCGCCCGGATGGCACCGTGGATGACCGCATCTCCTTTGCCGCCACCTCGCTGGAAAGCATCCTTGTCTCCCTGCAATAAAATAAGCCCCGGTTCCGCGGGCATTCCGCAGGATCGGGACTCTTTTTATCATTTTCGTTTTGGGGTCACAGCTCAGCCACTTCTACCCGCTTTACCGCGGCATAAATGCTGACCTTCAGCATCCGCACAAATTCCTGCGGCGGTACACAATCTTTATCGGAAAGCCACCGCACAAACGCCGCAATAAAGGCATCCGCATAAAAATTGATGCAGAACTGCTGGTATTTCGCTTCCTCCAGCGAGGACGCCAAAAAGTATTTGATAGAAGGCTCCAGCACTTCCTTAAAGTGCTCTAGGAAGGAATTCTGTCCCTCAATGCGCAGCGCCCGCCGGTAGAAAGAGCGGTTTTCGTAAAAAAAGCTGCACAGCTCGGTAAGAAAATCCCAGATCCCGGCATAATCCTGCCGGCTGGAAAGCTGCAGATACTCCATATCAAAGATCCAGTTCACCAGGTCGTACTTATCCTTAAAGTGATAGTAGAAGCTCTTGCGGTTCATGCCGCACTGCTCCGCAATATCAGAAACGCTGATCTTGGAAAAAGGCATCTGCTCCATCAGTTCTTTCATCGCGGCGGCCAGGGCGCGCTTGGTCAGGTTGGAATCGGCCGTAGTGTTCACCCCCGTTCACGCCTTATCTTAGCATATCCTCCCGAAAAAATAAAACCCCCATCGCCAAAAAGCGTTGGACAATCGCAAAAAACTGTCCCAAATGGTTGCGTGGTCCGGTTGCTCCCTCTCGCTTCCCCGCCGGCCCCTGCCCATTTCCGCCTACGGCGAAGCCTCCCCCTGCATGACTCCCCAACGCATTATCAAATTCCAAAAGGAGTGACTCCCATGCCAAAAGAACCTCGTCCCCTGCACGACCTTCATCCCCTGCGGCTGCTGCCGCTGGCTCTTTGCTTGGCCATGGTGGTGTTCTGCATTATCCGGGGCGGCTTCTCGGTGGAGGACATCCTCTCCTACGCCCCGCGGAATGTCTGGCTGGCCGCCGGGTTCCTGCTGCTGCTCTACCTCGCCAAAAGTCTCAGCGTGGCTTTTCCCATCATCGTTTTACAGGTCGCCGCCGGGCATTTGTTTGCCCCTGCGGCGGCGCTGGCGCTCAATATTTTGGGTCTTGCGGTGGATCTCACCGTTCCCTTCTGGATCGGCCGGTTTTCCGGCAGCGGGCTCACCACTCGGCTTTTGGCCCGCTATCCCCGCCTGGATGGCCTCCTGGAAAGCCAGGAAGGACATTACCTTTTCCTCTCGTTCTTTCTGCGGGTCATCTACCTCCTCCCCGGCGATATCGTCAGCATGTATTTCGGTTCGGTCCGGGGACCCTATCTCACCTGTCTGCTCGGCGGGCTGCTGGGCGGCCTGCCCAGCCTGCTGGCCGCCACCCTGCTGGGCGCCAGCGTTTCACAGCCTGGTTCCCCGGCCTTTTGGCTCGCCCTTGGCATCACTGCCGGGGTCTCCGTCCTTTCTCTTCTGGGCTATCTCCTCTGGCAAAAGCGCCAAAAGAACAAAATCTAACCCCGCACCCAACAGAATCCCTCTTCGCCGGGGGAGATCTTTTCCCACCCCATGTTTAGAGCATCCTCGACATCACTGTTTGGCCCCTGCTCTCTCGTCGCCGGACTATCCTCCTTGGCTAAAACGCAAAAAGTAAGGTTTAAGCAGTTTCCTCCGCCGCAGGAATCACCCTCTATCCGGGCCACCTGCCCCGCAGCCTCGGAGACATAGCCGCGCTCTTTATTATCAGTTCCCTGCTTTACACACCCACGGCGGAGCCGCCTTTCGCCTTCGGCGAAATCCGCAGGCTGCGCCTGCATCGGCGGGCTTCGCCCGCCGGGCGGCTCCTCCGCCCCCTCCGCCCAACTCTCCTCATACCAAACGACCGTCCTCCGAAAAAACGGAAGCCGGTCGTTTTCCTTTTTTATTTCGCCCGCAGCTGCCAGAATGCCACCGCACTGGCCGCTGCAACATTCAGAGAATCCACCCCGTGCTGCATCGGGATCCGAACGGTGTAGTCACAGTCAGCTATCGTTCGGGCTGTCAGTCCGGTGCCCTCGGTCCCCAACACAATGGCCAGCTTTGCTTCCGCCGCCAGCCCCTCATCATCAATGGAAACCGAGTCCTCCCGCAGGGCCATCGCCGCTGTCTTAAAGCCCAGTTCATTCAGCCAGTCAAGCCCCGGACTCGGCCAGTCGGCCGGTTGCTCCCCTATGTAGGCCCACGGAATTTGGAATACCGTTCCCATGCTCACCCGCACCGCCCGCCGGTTCAGCGGGTCACAACAGCTGGGGGTCAGCAGCACCGCGTCGATCCCCAGGGCCGCCGCCGAACGGATAATGGCCCCCACATTGGTGGAGTCCACTACATTTTCCAGCACAGCCACCCGTCTTGTCCCGGCGCACACCTCTCTAAAATCCTTGGGTCTCGGCCGCCGCATGGCGCACAGCACCCCTCTGGTCAGCTCATAGCCGGTCAGCCTTGCCAATACCTCCCGTTCCCCGGTGTAAAGGGGAATCTCCCCGCAGCGTGCAATGATCCCGGCTGCCTTCCCTTCAATAAATTTCCGCTCGGTAAGGAGGGCCAGCGGCTCATAACCGGCATCCAGCGCCAGGCCAATGACGGTAGGACTTTCCGCAATAAACACACCCTTTTCCGGCTCCAGGCGGTTGCGCAGCTGCGCTTCGGTCAATCGGCAAAAAACATCCAACTCCGGCCGGGAAAGATCGGTGATCTCGATGATTTGCGGCATTTTGGCATTTCCCCTTTCCTGCTCTCTCCCCCTATTATAGCAGGTTTTTCCGCCCTGGGAAAGTCACTCCTTTTTGCTTTTTACCCCGGATTTTCAATCAGCTCCAGGGCCAGCATCCGCTCCAGCGGGATCTCCTCTCCCTCCGAGAGGAGCAAAGCTGGCGGCTGCTCCCTCAATTTCATAGCCTGTTCGGTTTTTGTTACACAGTTCCCGCCAGCTTTTTTCTCATCCGCCACAAACCAGGTAACGGTGACCCATGGCCGCTCTTTAATCCTCACCCGCAGCAGCTGCAACCGGGCATCCAGCCGGGTCTGTTCGTCCTCGCTCAGTTGGGGGCAGTCCCTGGTAGGCCGAGCCGCTTCCATCAATATTTCCTCATAGCTGGTCAGGGCCGCAAACGGCGCAAACTGCACCGCCCTCTCCTCGAGCGGCATGGGACGGTGCCGCCGGGAAACGGGCCGCGGTAAATTGAGAATGTCGTCATATTGATGGTTCGGCATGGCTGGCCTCCTTTCCTGGCTTTTGGAATAGATACAGGCGAGCGCAAGGCCCGGCGGGCCGGACCCACGCCCTCTGCACAAATCCCTATTCTTCGCAAAAAATCATTACTACAATCTATACAATCTGTATTATCCGCATTGATTCTTTTCTATATCCAATGGCCTGTCCAGTCCAGCCCAGGGAAGATATCCCCTTTACAAATCCATCTCGCTCCATCCCACAAAGAACCCTCATTTCGCGTTTTTCCGCCAACTGTCACCCTTGTCTAGGCCCATACTCTTCATAAAAATCGGTGCCACATCCTATACAAATTGTATTGACCACTTCTGTTCTGCCACTTATATCTACTCATTTTGCCACACCAATCTCAGGCAGCGGCTCCTCCCCGCAAATCCAGCCAACGAAAAACTGCGTTATTTTCTATGCATTTCCGCAAACCGCCAGTCCCGCTCAAATTCCCACTCATCGCAAAATCATCACTAAAATCTATACAAATTGTATAATATTTTTTTGTTCCCACCGATCTAATCATTCCAGCCTCTGGCGGCAGCGCCCTCCTGCGGGGCCATCCCACGAAATCGTAATTTCTGCATTTTCCGCAGGCTATCAGCCCCACACAAATTTCCGCTCCCCGCAAAAAATCATTGTCACAGCTTATACGAACCGTAACGCCTTCTTCGGCTCTACGCTTTATGCCCGCCAATTTGGCCATTCCGGCCTTTAGTGGTGGCCCCCTCCTGCAGGTCCATCCCACGGAGAACCGCATTTTTCCCATATTTTTGCCGCAGGGCCACAATAGCCTGCTGGCCGCTCAGTTCCCGCTCCAACTCGGCCTTTTGCTGCTGGTGGGCCGCATAGTTCCCAAAGAAGTCCAGCTGGTCCCCTCCGACTAACTGCGCCTCTTCCTGCCGCAGCAATCCAGCTGCTGTCACCGTCACCCTCCGCACCGAAAGTCTGAAATCAGCAATACGGTCAAAAACTTCAGCAGCAGCCTGCATCAAAATGCGAGCGGAAGAAGCCGGAACCGGAAGATTAACGGAGCCATGGGCCGCCGCCGGAACCGCCCGGCCGTAGCGATCGGTCTTGGTAAGACCGTGGTAACTCCTCTGCTGCGCGGGCGCTGAAAGATTCTCGGCATCGTAGCCGATATCCAGCACAAACTGGCTGCACACCAGCCCCTTCTCCACCAGCTCCAGTGAAAGCTGATCGGCCATTTCCCGCACGATGAGCCTAGCTTTTTCGTGGGGGTATGGCTCCGGAAGCACCTGCCCGGAACTAAGACTGGAGCTCTTTGGCCGGTAGTCCTTGATGGCGGCAATGGTGCAGGGTTCCCAACCCCAGGCATGGTCGATGAGCAGCTCGGCCTGGACGCCGAACAGCCGGTAAAGTATCTCCTCGTTGTGCAGCTCTTCCGGCTTCCCGAGCGAGCAGCGAGCAATATCGCCCATGGTGAACAGACCATTCTGGGCCAGTTTTTTGGCGTAGCCGGGTCCTATCCGCCAGAAATCGGTGAGGGGGCGATGATCCCACAGCAGGCGGCGGTAGCTATCCTCATTGAGCATGGCGATACGCACCCCGTTGCGATCTGGCGGGATGTGTTTGGCGACGATATCCATGGCGACCTTGCTGAGGTAGAGATTGCTGCCGATACCGGCGGTGGCGGTGATGCCGGTTTCCTGCAGTACCTCCAGAATGATCCGCATGGCAAACTGGCGGGCGGTGCAGCGCAGGGTAGTCAGGTAGTCGGTGGCATCGATGAAAACCTCATCGATGGAATAGACATGGATATCCTCCGGGGCGACATGGCGAAGGTAAACCGAATAGACGCGGGAGCTGTACGCAAGATACTTGGCCATTTGGGGCGGGGCAACGATGTAATCGACGGCGAGGGTGGGATTCTTCCATAATTCTTCCGCCAAAAACGACTTGCCGGTGAGCTGCCGGCCGGGGGCCTGCTGCCGTCGCTGGACATTGACGGTGGCGACCTGCTGAACAACCTCAAAGAGGCGGGGACGGCCAGGGATACCGTAGGCTTTGAGGGAGGGGGAAACGGCCAAGCAGATGGTTTTTTCGGTTCGGGCGGCATCAGCAACGACGAGATTGGTGGTGAGGGGATCCAGTCCGCGTTCGACGCATTCCACCGAGGCGAAGAAGGATTTGAGATCGACAGCGAGGTAAGTCCGCTCTTTCACGGGCGGGTCTCTCCTTTCCGCAGGAGGTTGAATTGAGATAGAACATTTGTTCTTAATTTAATTGTAGCATGGATTTTTCGATTTTGGAATTGGCAAAGCGCACAAACATATATTCTGTAATTTGGGGTGGGTGCACAAAAATGAGGGTAGGGGCGACCGGAGGGAGCCCCACTGAGGGATAAGCCGGCATCCTACACCGGGGTGGACAGTGCGGGGCGAGGATGGGGCGGGGTGGGCGGGGGGGGGCCCCTTCCTCGCCAAAAAAAAGAAGCCCGCCGAAAACGGCGGGCGGGATATAAGCGAATATTACTCGGCGAACATGGGGCTGGAAAGGTAGCGGTCACCGGTATCCGGGAGAAGGACAACAATGGTCTTCCCCGCGTATTCCGGGCGCTGGGCCAGCTGGATAGCGGCCCATACGGCAGCGCCGGAGGAGATACCCACCAGCACGCCCTCGCTTTGGCCGATCTCCCGGCCAGTGGCAAAGGCATCCTCATCGGCGACAGGGATAACCTCGTCATAGATCTTGGTATCCAGGACGGCGGGAACAAACCCAGCGCCGATGCCCTGGATGCCATGCTTACCGGGGACGCCGGTGGAAAGGACGGCGGAGGTCTTAGGCTCGACGGCGACGATGCGGACGGCAGGATTTTTCTCCCGGAGGTAGCGGCCCACACCGGTGATGGTACCGCCGGTGCCGACCCCTGCCACAAAGGCATCCACCTGCCCATCGGTATCCTGCCAGATCTCCGGGCCGGTGGTGGCGTAGTGGGCCTGGGGGTTGGCCTGATTGACAAACTGGCCGGGGATGAAGCTGTGAGGGATCTCGCGCGCGAGTTCATCCGCTTTGGCGATAGCGCCTTTCATGCCCTGGGCGCCGGGGGTGAGGACCAGCTCCGCGCCATAGGCTTTCATAAGCTGGCGGCGCTCCACACTCATGCTATCCGGCATGACAATGATGATACGATAGCCCCGGGCGGCGGCCACCGAGGCCAGGCCGATGCCGGTATTGCCGGAGGTGGGCTCGATGAGGACGGACTGGGGGGTAAGGAGGCCCTTCTGCTCGGCATCCTCTATCATGGCGAGGGCAACGCGGTCCTTGACGGAACCGGCGGGATTGAAGTATTCCAGCTTGGCCAAAAGGCGGGCCTTGAGGTCATACTTTTTTTCAAGATGGGTAAGCTCCAGCAGGGGGGTGTGGCCGATGAGCTGGGCGGCGGAAGTGTAGATATTTGCCATAGGAATGCCTCCTAACATGAAATAGACTAAAGCGGTAGATTTACTATGGGAATGTTATACACCCTGGGCGGGGATTTGTCAAGAGAAAAGCTCCCCGGGAGGGGAGCTTTTTGGTGGGGCAATTAATCATGCTTGCGCAGGAGGGCGGCGGAGCCGAGGGCAGCGGCGACGGCAGCGGCGACGGCCAGGCCGACCAGGTCATTGGCGCCGGTGGAGGGATTGGGCTGCTGGGCCGGTTTCTCCTCTTCGGCGGGGCGGATGATGACGATGGTGCCGGGGTTATCGGGGGTGGGAGGGACGATCTCGCCGGTACCAGAATAAGCCGGGACAGTAACCTCTACCGCTTCGCCTGCGGGAGTGTTATCTGTCTTCTTCATCCGAACATAATACTTACCGGCAGGAACATCTGTGCTGTCATTGGCACAGGCAGTCCAATCTCCCTCAAGACTGGTAGCGTACTCCATTTGGGCAGTGGTACCGGTGATTTTGCCATTTCCATTCTCGGAAGTGGGGGCTACCCCAACCAAACCGGTAGGAGCAGCGGGGACATCCGGAGTGGGATTGCCACCAGACTGGGTAACACCGCAAACACAAACACCATTTACAAAGACATGATCTCTTAATGTGGTTTCTTCCGCACCACATATACATTTTCCATGGTGCTGAGTGCCATCCACAGTTGGAACATAAGAATCAGTATAACTATGAGCTCTTACAAAGTTCACACCACATACACCACAATTTACTTTATGAGTCGTTGGAGATTCATAAGTGTAATTATATCTGTGCTCTTCAGAAATCATTACCTCGCCACACTCGGTGCACTTTTTAATATGGTGTCCTCCTTGAGTATCTGCCTCCCAAGGGCCTTCAACATGCTGGTGGGTAGAGCCGCCGCCGGTTTCGAGGGTCTGTGTGGTGACGCGGAGGTACTTATAGGTGCTGTAGTTTGCGGAATTGAATTCCTCCAGCGGGGTGCCGGTAGTGCTGGTGCTGGCGTAGCATTTATAGCCGGAGCCTAAGTCAAACGCGCCCTTGCCATCAGAGGTGGAAATAAGGCCCTTAAACGAGTTGTCATCGGTAGTATTTACGATTACAACTTCGGCATTAATGATAACCTTACCGTCTGAATAAATGGGCAGAAAATTACCATTGATAGTCAAGCTGGCATCGGATGCGTTCCCAACACCTTCAATGATAATTGTCGAGCTGTTTGATCCAGCCGAGATAGCATGTTTAAAAGTGTTGTTAATGCGGTTTGTCCCAATCAGCTTAATGTGATGCTGGACATTGGTTTCATAGCGAATATTGGTATTAATTGCTACATCTGTTCCGGTACTGCTAATGGTGGCATTATTGAGGGTAAAGTCGTTTTTGCTATCACAGTAGATGTTGTAATCCTGTGCAGTACCATCGGTAATATTGCCTTTTGCATCGGTCTTGTAGTACTTGCCTACATGCATGGTCTGGCCTGCGATGGTGTAATTGGCAGCGACCTGGGGGGTGGTGTACGCATCGCCGCGGGTGATGGTGACCTTATAGCCGCCGGTGCTGGTGCAGTGACCCGGGATAACATTTACATTTTTATCTGATTGTACCCCTTCGCTTACCACTTTAATGTAGTAGGGGTTACTATCTCCAGTGCTATAGTGATTATAAATGTGTGCTTTGATTGCTCTATGTGCTAAGCTACTGTCGCTATGCAGCATATTCTCGGCGACTATATTAACCTGTCCCTTGGCGTAAATATTACCCATATTACTTTCATCACCGAAAGAAATGGTAGAGAAATTGTGAGAACGATTTTGAGCAATAAGGGACGCATCTGCAACGCTGATAACCTTCTGCGCAGGCATCCAAACCGCAGCGCCATCACTATCGGTCTTTGCCATGACTCGTGCGCTGTTACTAATGCTGAGGCTATCCCCACTTATTTCTATGGCCGACGGCATTTCACTGGGGCTAAGGCCTTCAACTCTATCTCTTGGGGTGGCATATTTATTATGAGCCTTTACGGTGTACGCATTGATGCCTGGGTTGCCGGAAATGGTAACATTGCCGCCGACCTCGATGGCAGGATTGGTAGCAGCGGTGCATTCCGCACTAAGCTGAGTTCCGTCACCAGTCACAGTGAGGTTACCACTGACCTCAACAGCGGGTTTATCCTCGCTGGGTCTATTGACGGTAACATGAGCGCCGCCGGTGATGATGAGGTCTGCGGATATATTATCGTTATTAGTTACCCGGATGGAACCGACGGTAAGGGAGCCGGAGCCGGAGATGGTGAGGCCCTTTTGCGTGGTTACGATGGAGGAAAGGGTGCTGGTGCCCTCGAGGACCAGGGTGCTGTCGGCCAGGGTGGCTTCGAACGAGAGGGCCTTGGTGCCCTTGAAGTTATTCAAGGTGATGGTATTGCCTTTCGTGGCTACGGTAGCGGTGCCGCCTTTTCCATCTTTAATGGTTTCGCCCTGCTTTAGAGTTTTTCCGTTGTAGCTGATGGTGGAATCCTTAGCGGCGGCAGGGGTGATGGTGATGGTCTTGAAAAGCGTAGTTTCCTCGCCTACGGTATAGCCGTTGAGAAGGTCGGGGGTAAACGCAGAAGAGTCACTAATGGTTTCGGTTGGGTAATTTTTCTCTTGCCTTGCACCTACTATGTCATACTTGGTATTATCGATGGAAATGTTGCCAGTTTTAACACGGAGGGCGTTAAGTGGGTTAACATAATAGTTATAACCGGTTGTTAGCTTTATCGTTCCGGTATTTTCAAATTTGAGCTTGCCCACCTGCATATCGATGGCATATTGATTAGCGGTAATATCGAGGCTGCCGGAGCCGGAGAGGACAACCGTGACATCATTAACACCAGGATCTTCAGGAGCAACAATGCCACTGCTGAAACCGCTTATTTTGTTTTCGCCTTCCAACTGAATGGTGTAGTAACCGCCGTTTTTGCCGAACTGAATGAATCTGGCGGGGCCACTACTAGTACCGGTGATGTCAACGCCTTTGAGGGTGAGGAAACTGCCATTATATGTTGTCTTTTTGTAGAGGTAGGTACCAGTGCCACCGGGGATGGGCGTTTCTTGGTCCATAATAGCAGGTTTGCCAGCGATGAAAACATAAGGGTCGGTGGGAGCTTGGGTAATTTCTACATGCGTATATTTGAGGGCTTCGTCCATTGGTTTTTGATGCAATGTCGAACTAGCTAAATAAAGCTGGACTTTGAAGGTAAGTTTATCACCATCGCTTACTGTGCCGCTGATGGCTTGTTTGCCATTGCTGGTTTTAGCGGTGACTTTTGTGTTGTTGCCAGAAATGGAGAGCTGGCCACACTTAATGGCATAGGCTTTATCAGTATTATTGCTGCCGTAATATTTGTTGGTGGCATTAAGCTGTGCGCCATCGGAAACGGTGATGTTACCGCCTACTTTAACTGCCGCCGCATCATGATCCGCATTTACTGCGTTCACCGTTGTACCCTTACCTGTAATAATAAGGTTTTTCGATGCACTAATTCCATGACAATCAGTATTTCTATTTGTGTTGTTGGCGCTAAAATTGGCATTTACTGTGATGCCACCTTTAATGGTGATATCACCACTTTGATATGTTTCAAGCGCCGCACCATAAGTGTCTTTGCACTCGATGTTAAGAGTGCTCCCCTTATTGCCTGTGATAATGAGGTTTATCTTATCTTGGGTTGAGAAATTATTGTGAACACTAATATCAGATACTGTTACATAACCGCTGACAGTGACGGTTATTGTATCAGAGCTTTTAGTGAGCTTAAGATAAGGACTGCTCGGTTCAGTGCTTGTAAAACTACTCTTAAAATAGCAAGTTTCACTATCACTAAATACATAATTTGTTCCGTTGATGGAAATATCATAATCTGACCCTCTTGTCACTCCCGCCAGGGCGGTGGTGGGGAGTAGGACAAAGACTAAAGCCAGCGCGAGCAGGGCGCTGAGCAGGCGTTTTTTCATGGGGGTGGGCCTCCTTTTCATTTTTCTTAAAATTGTGGTTTTACTGGGCGCAGAGGCCCTACTTTCAACCCCCATAATACCCCCTTTTAGGGGGTATTTTTCGCCCAGGGGGCGAAATGCGGGCAAAGCGGTGTGAATTGCAGAAACGCCCTAAAAAGTGCACAAAAAGCCCCCGCGATGGAAGGCTTTTTGCTAAGAATGGGAATATATGGCATCCCAAAATATTATTAACCGTTACATAATGCCGCCGGCGGTGGAGGTATAGACGCCCAAGATGAAGGCCACAATGCACAGCACGGCGCAGACGAGGGTATCGGTTTTCTTTTGGCGGGCTATCAGCTTGGCCAGCAGGGCATCGTAGTTTTCGCGGTTTTGGTCGTAATCCGGCTGGGCGGCCAGGGTCTCTTCCATCTTTTTGCCGTACAGGCGGTAATCCGCATAGGTAAGGGCGGGCATAAGCACGATGAAAAGCAGGAAAAACAGCATGGCTGGTGCCTCCGTTCTATTGGGATAAGATGCAGGGAAGCTCCGGCCGGAAAACCGACCGGAGTATGGCCCGTGCTAAATTCCGGAATCAGTGCAGCAGTGCATTGGGCAGCACGGTGACGATGCCGGGGATGTAGGTGAAGAGGAACAGATCGACGATGAGAACCGCCAGGAAGGGCAGTACCTGCCGGATGACCTTCTCCAGGCGAACTTCGCAGATGCTGGAGGAGACGAAGAGGTTCATGCCGATGGGCGGGGTGATCTGGCCGATGGAGAGGTTGATGCTCATGATAATACCGAAGAAGGTCTTATCGATGCCATAGGCGCTGATCAGCGGGACCAAAACGGGGGTGAGCAGGGTGATGGCGGCGACATTATCCAAGAGGGCGCCAGCCACAAACAGCGCCAGGTTAACGAGCAGCAGAACGACAGCGGGGCTATTGGTAATGCCGCTGATGGCAGCAACGATCTGATTGGGGATCTGCTGCATGGTGAGCATCCAGCCGAATACGGCAGCCGCACCGATGAGGAACAGGATCATAGAGGTGCTGACGCCGGTCTTGACACAGGCCTCATAGGCTTTCTTGATATTGAGCTGCTTAAACACAAAGTAGCCAATGATGAAACCGTACAGAACGGATACGCCGGCGGCTTCGGTAGCGGTGAACTTGCCGCTGTAAATACCGCCCAGGATGATGACCGGAGACAGCAGCGCCAGGAAGCTCTGAATAACGATCTTGGCCTTGCTCTGGGTATGGAACTCAGCGATATCCAGCTCGGAGGTGCCGTAGCCGTTTCTCTTGGCGCGGAAGTACTCGACGACCATAAGGCTGAGGCCCATGATGATGCCGGGGATGATACCGCCGGTGAACATCTCCAGGACGGAGACATCGGCGACGATGGCATACATGAGCATGGTGCCGCTGGGAGGAATAATGAGGCCCAGCAGACCGGAGGAAGCGATAACAGCTGCGGTGTATTCTTTCTTATAACCGGCTTTTTCCATGGGCTCTACCATGATGCCGCCGATGGCAGCGGCCGTAGCGGTAGCGGAACCGGAGATAGCACCGAAGAACATGCAAGCCAAAGTGGTGACCATGGAAAGGCCGCCTTTGAACCGGCCTACCACACGGTTGGCCAGGTAGATGAGCTTATCGGAAACACCGCCCAGGGTCATGACTTCACCGGCCAGGGTGAACATTGGAATAGCCAGCAGAGAGAACTTGCTGACGCCGCTGAGGAGCTTCTGGGTGATGATAAGCGCATTGAGAGTGCCGCCCTGCAGAATGGTGAGCAGAGAGGCGGTGCCCATCGCCATGCCGATAGGAACAGCGATAAGGAGCAGAATGCCGGTGGAAATCAACAGGAATGCAGTCATGCGGTGACTTCCTCCTTTCCTTTTTTGGCAAAGAGATCAGCGAAGCGGTCTACAATGAGGAGGATGAAGTTAAGGATCATGCCAACGGCACCAATGCCTACCACAAAGTAGTACCAGCCATAAGTGATGGGAGAAGAGCCAACAATAACATGCATATTCTCGCCTGTCATCTGGAAGGCCTGGGAGGTAACAACCACCAGGAACGCAATGCTGATGAGATCAGCAATGATGAGGATGACTTTGGTGAGCTTTTTGGGCAACAGATCCACGAAGAATTCCAAGCGGATCTGTTTATTATTGGCCGTAGCAGTGCAGGCCCCCAGGAACACACTGCAGATTAGCAGGAATACGATGAGATCCTGCGACCAAGGCAGTGGAACGAACGCGATAAAGCGGGAAATGATCTGCAGCAGCAGAACCAGGAACATGGCGACCATGACAATGCCCAAAAGGAGATTGCAGACCTTGTTGAAGGCTCCAACCGCAGTTTTCAGCGTTTTGCGGAACATAGAATTACTCCTTTACTGATAAGAGAACTTGAGGAGGGGCAGAGTCGGGCGGGTGTGCCCGGCTCTGCCGTGGAGATGACTCAATCAGTTAGCCTTTCAGCTGGTTGTACAGAGCGGTGAACTCATCACCGTACTGCTTGCAGTAGGACTCGGTTACAGGAGCCAGAGCCTCTTCGAAAGCGGTCAGATCGGGATAGGTGATGGTAACGCCCTGCTCCTCGATGAACTTGAGGTCGGAAGCTTCGGACTCGGAAACGGTCTTAACATCAGCAGCGCAAACTTCCTTGGCAGCATCCAGCAGGATCTGCTGCAGCTCGGGAGACAGGCTATCGAACTTGGCCTTGTTCATGATGAGGGGCTCGGAAACATACTGATGATGGGTAACAGCTAGATACTTCTGAACCTCATAGAACTTACTGCCGATGATATTGGAGGTGGGGTTTTCCTGAGCGGAAACGATGCCAGTCTGCAGACCGCTGTAAGTATCACTCATGGAAAGGGTGGTGGGGTTGGCGTTCAGGGCGGTCAGCATATCAGCGATGAGCTTAGCGGAGCCGACGCGAACCTTCAAGCCGGAGAAATCGGCGGGGCTGTTGATCTCGTTATTGGAGGTAACAACACGGAAGCCATTGGCAGCCCAGCCCAGGATGGTCATGCCCTGCTTTTCGATAGCGGTATTGAGGGTAGCAGCTACATCGCTATCAGCGAAGGTGAGAACATGATCCCAGGAAGTGAACGCATAGGGCATAGCGATAACATTGAACAGCGGATCATAGTTGGCGAGGTAAGCATCGGGATCCAGAACCATATCCTGGGTACCGGACTTAACGGACTCCAGCATCTCGGAGCCGGAACCGAGCTGCTCGGCGGGGAAGATATTGATGATGAGCTGTCCATTGGACTTCTCTTCAACAATCTTCTTGAAGGATTCAGCGAGGACCTGATAATGGTGATCGGTGTTGTTGGTGTGGCCCAAGCTCAGCTGAATGGCCTTAACATCGTTGCCACCATTGTTGTTGTCGCCGTTGCTATTGCCGCAGGCAACCAGGGTCAGGATCATAGCCAGTGCCATAATCAGTGCGATGATACTTCTTTTCATGATTTTCTTCCTTTCTTTTTTGTCCGAATTTTTATCTCATGTGATCTCTCACATATGACCTAATTGTACCGCAACCGTGCGGGAAGGAAAGCCGGGAATTAACGGCATCTTAGCCGTGGCAGGCCAGCGCCATGCTGCCGCCCAGATGGGCGTGGATCTCCTCGCACATATCGCGGGCGGTCTGGGTGAGCATTTCCAGATTATAACCGGTGTGAATGCCCATCTTCTCGCACATATTTACGAGGTCTTCGGTGGCGATATTGCCCTTGGCGCCAGGGGCGAAGGGGCAGCCGCCCATGGCCGCCAGGGAGGCATCAAAGTGGGTGACGCCTTCTTCCAGGGCTACAAAGGCATTGGCAATGCCCATGCCGTGAGTATCGTGCAGGTGCGCACAGATGTGATCAGCGCCGACCAGGCCGATCATGTGGCGGAGGACTTCCCGGGTGTGGGTGGGGGTGGAGATACCGGAAGTATCGGCCAGGCCAAAGTACTCCACACCGACGCTGTGGGCCTCTTCCACGATCCAATCCAGGCGCTCCAGCGGAATCTCATCACCGAAGGGAGAACCGAACACGCAGGGCAGAGCCAACTGGATGCGAACATCGCCGGTCTGCTGGGAAGCCAGCTCCTTGAACTGAGCCATGCTCTCCTGAATGGTACGGCGGGAATTGCGGAGGTTGTGCTCCTCGCTGGCGCTGACCACGAAGGACAGCATGTGGGAGCCGGCCGCGACGGCGTCATCGGCGCCGCGCTTATTAAGGGCCAGGGTGCTGAGTGTGCAGCCTTTTTCGGCGGCGTAGGGCTTGATCGCCTCGAACACGGCGGCCGCATCGGCCATCTGGGGCATGACCTTGGGATTGACGAAGCTGGTAACTTCCAGCTCCTTGGCACCGCAATCGATCATACGGCGGATGTACTTGATTTTAACTTCGGTGGGAATGAACTCCGCATGATTCTGCCAACCATCACGGGGGCAGCATTCCTGGATATAGACCTCTTTAGGAAGTGACATAAACTTGTACCCTCCTTGTCAGTTATCAGTTGATGACGCCTTCGGCACGGAACGCTTCGAGCTGTTCCTTGGTGAAGCCGAGGGACTCAAAGATCTCTTCGTTGTTTTCGCCCAGATCCGGAGCGGCCTTGTAATAAACACAGGGGGCTTCCTCCATCTTGAGGGGGTTACCAATGACGGTCAGCTCCTTGGGAGCATCGGGGTGCATAACAGGCGCGGGAACCTTGACGAGCATCTCACGCACTTCCACGATGTTCTTATCGTTGGCGGCCTGCTCGCAGTTATAAATGGGCGCTACAGGGATACCTGCCTCATCGATGATCTTGCAGACCTCGGAAACGGTTTTATCGGCAGTCCACTTTTCGATGATCTCCTTGAGGGAATCCGCGTTCTTCTTGCGGGACTCGGTATCGCAGTACAGGGGATCCTGAGCCAGTTCCGGCATACCCATGGCAGCGGAAAGCTTTTCAAAGTGCTTATCGGTGCCGGAGGCAATAACAAAATAATCGTCCTTGGCCTTGAAGGAATCATAGGGTGCAGAGGTAATGTACTTATTGCCGGTCTTGACAGGGCTGACGCCGGTGTAAACATACTGCATCATCTTGGCTTCCATGCCGGAGAAGATGGAATCGACGAGGGCGACATCGATGTGGTTGCCTACGCCGGTTTTTTCACGGTTATACAGAGAAGCGCAGATGGCGAAGCCGGCATTCAGACCGCCGAACAGGTCACCAATGGCCATACCGGCACGGGTGGGCTCGCTGCCCGGCCAGCCGGTGATGCTCATGCTGCCGCCCATAGCCTGGCCGATGAGGTCGTAGCCGGGACGATTGGCATTGGGGCCATACTGGCCAAAGCCGGAGATAGAAGCATAAACCAGGCGCGGATTCAGCTTTTTGCACTCTTCATAGCTGAAGCCCAAACGGCCCATAACACCGGGACGGTTGTTTTCCAGCAGTACATCAGCGCTCTTTACCAATTCGCTGAACAGTTTTTTTCCGTCCTCTGTTTTGAGGTTGATGGCAACACCGCGCTTATTGCGGTTCAGATTCTGGAAATACATGCTCAGTCCACTATTTTTTTCCAAAGGGCGCGCGTTGCGGACGAAGTTGCCGCCGGTGGTCAGGTTTTCCACCTTGATAACATCGGCGCCCATATCGGCCAGATACATACCACAGTAGGGACCTGCCAGGAAGTCGGTGAAATCAAGCACACGGATGCCCTTGAGAAGCTGTCTAGTCATGATAAATCCTCCTGCGGCGCGATACTTTCGCGCCAGAATCATTTTTCGCGCTCCGGGGGCGGCCGACCCCCAAAAACACACAAGATTCGCTTCCGGAAGCTTAATCTACGATTCCATGATAGCCAAGTATGTCGAAATTGTGAAATGCCAAGAAACGAGCTTGATTGATGCTGTTTTTGCATAACAGTCAAAGTGCTGTGATATTGTTTGTGATATTTGTGCAAAAAGCACATGATTCCAGCGATTTGACGGATTTTTGTATATTGTATTTGGTTGCTTTCCTCTTACTCGCATGGTAAAATATTAGGGAAGGCAAAGAGAATACTGTGGCCCAAACGAATGGAGGACACGCAAAACCATGACGATCTTTCAATTGGAATGTTACTACGCGTTAGCTCAGTCGCTTAACTTTACCCAAACGGCCAGCCAGCAGTATATCACCCAGCCTGCCCTAAGCCGAAGCATCTCCTCGCTGGAAAAGGAGCTGGGGATTAAGCTGGTGAACCGCACCACCCACACCGTTTCTCTGACCCCGGCGGGGCGGGTATTTGCCGAAGAGTGCCGCAAAATCATAAGCACCTACCAGGATGGCGTACAGAATGCCTTGACCGCCTCCCAAAGCATTGTAGGACGGGTACGGCTGGGAGTCCCTATCGATTCCTTTGAGCCATTGGCGGTAAAGCTGGTGCGTGCCATCACTGAAAAGCACTCCGGTATTCACATTGAGCTGAAATTTAATACCCCGACCCGGCTGTTGCGGGCGCTAGATGACGACCTGGTGGATGTAATCATTGCCAGCGGCCGCCCCAGAAGCGCCGAAAGCAAGTATCTGCTGGTGGACCGCCGGATGGACTATGTAGTGATATCCTCCGTTCATCCTCTGGCGGACCGGGAGGAAGTCTCCTTTAGCGAGCTGCGGTATGAAAACTTTATCGCTATCTCCCGTTCCTCCTCCATTGCCGGGTATCAGTCCATTATTGACCACGCCTCAGCCGGCGGGTTTTCTCCCAATATCGTGGGAGAAGCGGAGACGGTTTCCTCCCTGCTGATGATGGTGGCCTGCGGTGTAGGCATCACCGTGCTGTACAAGGAACACCAGCCCATTTCCGCCACCGACGCGGTGCGGTTTATCCCACTGAAGGGCGAAAAATACTTTAACCGATATCTCATTTGGAACCGGCTAGATAATTCCTGTCTGGATTCGGTACTGGAGGTTGCGAAGGGGCTTTTTACCCCCGAAGCAGAAGATGAATAAATAAAAAGCCCCCTGCGGGAGCGTAATATGCAAAAATAGAACCCCCCAAGGGGTTCTTTTTTATTTGATTAGAAATTTTGAGATGGCACAAATGGACCCATCTACTAGTTTACTTTTCTCGTTAGAATAGCTGCCAAAAATCCTGGCTTTTCCGCCATGCGTGAATGGCAATGGAATATGGACTAAACCTCAACAATAAGGACTCCTTCATTTCCTGCCGGTAATTCCTCTTTTATGAGGCTCTTATCAAACAAAGCAGCACCGCCTTTGGCAATTTCGCGATTATCGGGTTTATCCATGCATACCGAATTGACATAAAAAACGGGGGCATTTATTTTGCCGGCCTGTTTGGCATATTCAAACTTTACTGTATTGTTCCATTCTAAATAGTTATAATCTGTATAGACAGGCCACCAAACGATATCCGGTTCCAACTCGTTCAGACGAGTGATGTTTTCTTCATACCAAAGGTCTCCGCATAACCCAATGGCAACCTCCCTACCGAGAAGGTGAAATGTGTGAAACCCATCACCCTCACAGTATTCTTTTCCCGCAAAGGATTCTTTCCAGCCCGGAGATACTCGACGATATAAGTCTATGATCTGGCCATTTTTATCTATTGTCATCTGTGAACTGAAAAACACATCACCATCTTTCTCAATGAATCCAAAGGATACTGCAATGGTGTATTCTTTGGCCATACTGCATATTTCGCGAATAATCATATCATCACGAGAAATAGATACTGTTGTATCATGTTTTGCTATAAAATTTATGCCATAAAAGCTCTGAAGAAATGCTTCTCCGAAGATAACGACATCCGCCCTTCCCGCACATTTTCTAAGTGTATCAGCGAGAACAGCTTTGTTATACTCGATATCTTCATTGATAAATCCAACGGCTGCAAGCGCACATTTCATTCTTATCACCTCCATAAACCCTGACTTTATCAAACTCAATATAACATATCAATATAAAAAGTCCACCGTAATTCTATCAGAATTACGGTGGACTTATGGTGGAGCAGGGGTGCTCAAGGATGAACACCCCTCCGAGGCTCCGGTTTCGTCTTCAAATGCCGTTTCTATATCATCCAGCGGGATATTGTCAATGCTCAACGGCTTCTTGCTGGCGTTGATGATGAGGGTAAAGTGGTCGTCATACAGATAGATGGAATGAACAAAGATATTGATGATGGATCGGCGCTTATTCACATCGTCGGCGGGCATCTCGCAGACATAGTCCAGAAAGGCCAAAATCTGTGCCTCCGTCAGCGTGATCTTCTTATTTTCCTCAATAGCGAGCTGCGCCTCCAGCTCCGCCTTTTCCGCCATGCGCTTGTTGAGCCGTTCCGTCAGCATCTCCACGGCCTGCCCCTGCTCAATGGCTTTCCAGAGATTCTCAATGGCCGTATCCGCCTCTCGGATCGCCTTTTTCAGCGCCTTGGCGGTCAGGTTATCCGGGCTTTTGGTGCACTCCTCAGCCACTTTCTTGGCAATGAAGCGGATTTTCTCCTCGGTCAGCATTTTCAAACACTCGTTGACCACACGGTCCTCGATATAGGACTTGCTGACGATCTTCTTGGCACACTTTTTCCTGCGGGCGTTTTTGCACATATAGTAGTGATACTGCCTGCCGGTCTTGCTGGTGCCGCCGTAGCCCACCATCATTTCCTTGCAGTGCCCGCAGAACAGCTTTGTGGTCAGCAGGTATTCGCCCTCGCCGTGAGTTCGAGCCGGCGCATTTTTATTTTTGTTCATCATCGTTTGCACCCGGTAAAATAGGTCATCATCCAGAATGCGAGGCATCCCGCCGGGTGTTTCCTTTCCTTTGTAAAGATAGACGCCGATATAACGCTTGTTGCTGAGCAGGTGACTGAGACTGTTGGGGCTGAATTCCTTGCCGAGGGAGGTCTTGACCCTGCGCCGTTTCAGATCCCGGATGATCTCTGCTTTCGTCTCGCCGCTGGCGTAGCGCTCATAAATCTCACGGACAATGGCGGCTTCCTCCTCATCCACATAGAACCGCCGCTCGGCATCGACCTTGAAGCCCAGGCCGGGGTTGCTGCCATTAGACAGGCACTTTTCGGCATTGATGGCCATACCCCGATGGATCTTCTGAGAAAGCTCCACGGAGTAGTATTCCGCCATACTTTCCAGAACGCCCTCCACTAAGATACCGGAAGCGTCGTCCGCAATATTCTCCTTGGCAGACAGCACCCGGACACCGTTCTTTTTCAGCTTCGCCTTGTTGATGGCACTGTCATAGCGGTTGCGGGCAAAGCGGTCCAGCTGATATACCAAAACGCCCTCAAAGGTGTGCCTGTCGCTGTCGGAGATCATCCGCTGAAATTCGGTACGGTTGTCCGTGGTGCCGCTGATGGCCCGGTCAATATATTCTCCGACAACGGTATAATGATTCGACTCCGCATATTCATAGCACACCTTGAGCTGTCCTTCAATGGACTGCTCCGTCTGGCTGTGGCTGGAAAAGCGGGCGTAAATGACTACATTCATATAGAATCCTCCTCTCCGATTTTTATTATAGTCATCCGCTCTCCGGTGTCGAATGTGCCGCATATTCCGGGTGCTTCAGAAGCCACTTTGCAAAATAGGTCCTGCCCTCGTCGCTGGCGTAAAACTTACGCAGCTCCGGGAGCATGGCCTTGGCAAAGGAGGTAAGCAGTTCCTCCGGCAGTGCGACCTGCGTGTAGTCGATCTTGCGATATTCTCCCATAGGCCGCACCTCCTTATCGCTCTCGGTCGGTTCGTCGGCGGTAGTCCCGCTCGCAGAGCTTCACCACGGCGTCCTCGATCTGGGCGGCGGTGTATCCTTGGGGGAAGTACTTACGGATGCGCTCCATTGGGATTTTAAGGCGGGCCTTCTGGTTGGCTTTTTCCTCCGACATAACGGTTTGGATGGTTGCCTTGGTCAATGCGCCCTCCCGGTCGGCCTTGTGCATCCGCCATGCCTGTGAATAGGACGGGGTGCAGTCGTTAATGGCGCACTGCTCCAGCACCTCCCGCTGGCTGGATTCGTCAAGAAACGAAAGCTCCACACCTACGGACAGGGCGATTTCGCCTTG
>ERZ857757.572-NODE-572-length-36550-cov-137.428963_pt1 | contig 36550 bp, 65 predicted proteins | sample MGYA00519764_ERZ857757 | MGnify/ENA primary metagenome ERZ857757 (study PRJEB31778, sample SAMEA3449359) | human gut metagenome | biome: human gut; feature: human-associated habitat; material: faeces | place: United Kingdom | collected 2010/2012 ...
GTTCGCGGGCGCGACCGGCATAGTCATCATGGGAGCACCGTCGGAAAGAGACATATTATCTCCCCTTTCATAAATTTTATTTATCAAATCGTGGCCACGATAAGATCAATGGAATAAATGCTCGAACTGTTTTGCCATAGATTGAAGTTGGTTTAACTCTTGCTGGCTCATAGCCCCAGATTGCAAAAGCTTGTCGACCTCCGCTTTTGGGTTACCCTGAAAATTCGCCCTAAACTGTTGGAACTGCTGCAACATCTGCATAAAGCCGTTGCCGCCGCCGAGCGCTCCGAAAAAGGGATTATTCATCGTCATCTTCCTCCTTGCGCTTCTTCTTGCCCTTCAATTCGCCCACAAGCGCCGCCAGCGCGTCAAACTCCTTGCGGGTGACAAATTCCACGCCCGGCTTTTGCGGCGCGTTAGGGGCCGTTTCTGTGCGTTCTACGAGGTCATAAATCTTGAGCGTCGGTTTTCCGCTTGCGTCTGCCTGCTTGAGGTAAACGGTGGGGGCGGTGGAATCCCACAGCGCTACGGCAGAGTTGGGCGCGATGAGATAACCTCTTGCCTCCTGCTCTCCGCTTACCCACTGTACGCCGCCTTGCGCGATGGGGTTCTGTTGCCCTGGCTGCGACATAGGCTGCTGCATGGGCTGCATCTGTGGCTGCTGCATCTGCCGCATCTGCATGAGGTTGTCCGGCATCGGCTGTGGATAATAGGGGTTGAAATAGGGATATGCCATGTTCATTCCTCCGTTTCTTTGTCCCAGAAATAAAGCGGGATTTCGTTCTCGCTGTTCCAGCTGTCATAGATAATCCCGTCCTGAACGCACACTACATGACCAGAGAGGGCGAGAATATATGTCCCGCGCGGGTGCTCATCGGCAAACCTGCCGACCGTGTAACAGTCCGGGCAAGTGTCCGGTATGATGTATCTCCGGTAGCCTAAGGACCGCAGATACGCGCCCCAACAGGCGTTTGCATTGGGTAAATCACCGTCCAAGTAGCCACGCATGCACAGCCGGAGATAAACCTCGCCCCAATCCTTTCCCGTGGCCTTACAGATCGCACGGACAGTGCAATCGGACACGTTTTTCCCGCAGGGATTTGGATTAAAATATTTATACATGATTGCAACCCCTATATAGGCTTTCAGCAATTTCCACATACGCTAAAAGCCCCTGGGGATCGTCTGCGTACAGAATGCAAATATCCTGCGCCATTTGCGCGGTAAACCCGCATTTGATTAAGCGCTCGTACATATTCCCGCCTCCTTGCCTCTATAATAAAAGAAATCCGGGCAAATAAACTGCCCGGATTCTGCCTTGATTCTGCAATAATGTAGTTACAGTGTACACCAATTGTGTGCAAAAACGAAAAGTAGCCGCACCCAAAAAGGGCGCGGCTACTTTTAGAAATTGAATGCATCCGCCAGTTTTTGGTATGCGCGGCGGCGCAATTTGTAAAATCCATCTACGCTGATATGTAGTTTTGCCGCCGTCTGTACGCAGGTGCGGCCAAAAATGTCCACGTCAATTACACAGGTTTCCTCGTCTTCCGGTAGCCCTACCGCACGGATTGTTTCTGTGGCGCGGAATGGTGCCATAGTGGATAGTTTTTTGCGGATTCTTTTGTGCTGATCTATCATTTCCCACGGTGTGCCGTGGAGGTGCGGATGTTTATGCACGGGCGTGAGGCCGGCGTAGCGGTGTCCTCTGCGCCCTCCAGTGGATTTATTTTATCCTTTATTTCAGCAGAAAATTCCAGCTGGCATTGCCGATGATGCCGTCAACGCCCAGACCGTGATCTGCCTGCATCCGGCGCAGGCCCGCCTCCATCTTGGGGCCAAACAGCTTGTCATCGCTCCAAATCTCGTCAGGGTAATAGCCCTTGTCTTTCATCAGCAGCATGGCGGCCCGGACGTCATTGCCCTCCATGCCACGGCGCAGCATACGCAGTTCCATGTTGATCGTCTCCTCCTTCGTCGTCGGTGCGGGTGCGGGCTTGGGCTGCTCGTTCAGCAGCGCCTTGACGCTGGCCTTGAACGCCTCCCACTCCGCATTGTTCTTCCCTGCCATCTGCCGGGGGCAGGACTTCCCGGTCACGTCGTAGTGTCTCAGGACGTAGGTGTCCACGCCGGAGATGCCCAGCAGCTTGCACAGCTCCGCCGTCAGTGCCGCAGCGTTGGCCTTGGTGCGCTCGGAAACATGGTAGTCCCCGGAGCAGCACATCTCGATGGAGATACTGTTGGTGTTGCGGCAGAGGGGATGTACCGGAGCGGGAGAGCCTACCGCCCACGCCCGGTCACAGGCCGGTACGGACTGGTAGATGCTGTCCTCATCCACGAAGTAGTGTGCGCTGGCCTCCCGGTCGCCGCCCGCGAAATACTTGCAGTTTGCCTCGGCGGTGTCGCTGACGTTGCCCGTGTAGTGCAGCACCACAAAGGCCACGTCCCGCCCGCCCAGCCGGTCATAGGTCTCCTTGCTGGCCGGGATGCTGGTGTTGATGGGGATGCCGCCCGCCTTGGCAATGGGATATGCGGCAGTGATGCGCTTACCCATATCTCACTCCCCCTTGCTCAGCTGCTTGACAGCCTGATTGATGCCGGTGGCCGCCAGACCGCTGACGATGCCCACGGCAATGGCGGTGATGGGGTCACCCGCCGGGAAGTCCGGGATGGGTGCCAGATAGTAGCTGACAGCCCCCAGCAGACCGCCGCAGACCCCGCACAGGCTGGGGATCCACTTGTCGTTCATGCTGCTGGACTTGCCCACCATCCCCACGAGGTAGGTGATGACGGTGATGACCGCCACGCTTGCGATGCCAAAAGTTTCCATAATTGCTCCTTTCATTTTTTCGGCGCTTTACACGCCGATGATCTGACTTGCATAGCTGCTCCAATTGGCGGCGGCCTTCCACTCCTCCTCCAAGGCGGAGGGAACAAGAATCTTGAAGTCTGCATGGGCGTTCTGGAACACAGACGCCCCCAATGTCGGAACCGCCGTACACTCCGTGCAGTCGCAGACCTTGAGGTTGTAGCAGTTTGCGAATGCTTGATTCCCAATTGCAGTGAGTGCGGGGGGAAGGGTTATTGATGCGAGACCTGTACCCTGCTTAAATGCATAAGCTCCAATTGAGGTCATTCCAGAAGGGAAGGTCGTCAATGCTAATTTTGGACAGTACTGAAATGCGGCTGTTGGTAATGAGGTAATTCCAGAGGGTAGGGCCGTCAATGCGAGCCTTGGGCAATTGTTGAATGCATACTGTCCGATTGAGGTAATTCCAGAAGGTAGGGTCGTCAATGATAGTTGGTAACAATTTAGAAACGCAAAATCTCCGATTGAAGTAATCCCAGAAGGGAGACTTGTTAGTACCATCTTTGAACAATTCCTAAATGCATACTGTCCGATTGAGGTAATCCCAGAAGGGAGACTTGTCAATGCGAGCCTTGGGCAATCCCTAAATACATAATCTCCGAGCGAGGTAATCCCAGAAGGGAGACTTGTTAGTGTGAGCATTGAACAATCAGCGAATGCATAATCTCCGAGTGAGGTAATCCCAGAAGGGAGACTTGTCAATGATAGCTTTGGGCAGCGATAAAAACCATTATCACCAATTGCAATTACATTGTCTGGCATATCTACTGATGTCAATTCCGCCAAATAAGCGAATGCATACTCTGGAACAATTGTTCCTCGAAATTTAGCAGTAAACACTCTACCAGAACTGGCGATGGACGTATACTCTATATAAGGGCCTGTCGGTGGTGCCTCAAGGGCGCCGGTCACGCCGCCGATCACCACATCCTTCTTGATGTTCTCGGACAGTAGGGTGTCCGGCTTTTGGATCGTCACCTTACGCATGCCTTTGCTGCTGGTTGGCAGGATGACTTGATTGCCGGAGGGCATAGACAGCTCCACCGTCCGCTCCTCGGTAGCAAGCACCTCCATCACCTGTCCCATCTCAGCATCCAGAGGGACTTCCCCGCCGAAGGTGACTGCGAAGTCATCGCCGGGCCGGAACGCTACGTCAAACTCGATCATAGCGCACCATCCCGGAGAATACGCTCCACCGGCACCGTGAATACCTGAGATGCCATGCGCTGATCGCCTACGCCCACCCGGAGCTGTATCTTTGCGTCAATGCCTCTCCCGGCAGTAAGCGACAGGGTCTCGGCTTCCGTCAGTGTGCATGAGACAACATTCCCGTCCAGCAGTACATCCGACAATGCTTTTTCGATTTTAACCTGTCCGGCCTGCGCTACGGCCAGCGACAGCGCCGTGATGCTCCCCGTATCAATAGGGAGCCGGAAGGTCAGCGTGGGCGTTGTACCTCGATACATGGGTATCCCTCCTCATACTTTAGATTTGCGATGCTCAGTGGTTGGCCGTCTGCTCCAGATCGGCCAGCCGGTGGTTGATTACCTTGATCTGCTCCTCCATCACCGGGACCCGGCGGGCGAAGTTATTGTGTTCCCGTACCTCACGGGTCAGCTCATCCAGCTTGGTGTCGGTGACGGCCTGTTGCGTGTCCAGCTTGGCCTGCACATCACGGGTGGTCTTGTTGCTGGTGATGATTACCCCCAGCAGTGACAGGCCGCCGGTGATGAGAGCTACGACGATTGTTTCCATTCAGCAATTTCCTTTCTCCTCTGGGCTATGTTATAAGGTGGTTCCATCCATTCCCCACTGACCCGCAGCGAGACGATTAGGCTGTTCGCCGCCAAGCATACACCGTCAGATATGGCGGCATATTGTTATGAGCCTTCCCGCCGCCGGTTGCACCGGTCGCCGTGTTGCGGCTGATGTCAAATGCCGCCGGTGCGTAGGGGTAATATCTCCCGCTTCCGCTCTGCGATCCCATATCACCCACGGTGAACGCCTTCTTGCTGTTGGTGATAAAGCCATAGTATCCTGACTCATTGGCCGGGTTGTGCCCGTGGCTGGGCATTTCCGCCGTCGTCAGGGTGTGGTTAGCCTCGCCGCCGGTGGAACCAGCTGCGAATGTATCACCAGCAGCCAACAGGAATACATCTTTTATGCGCTCCCACGTCCCGCCGCCAAAAAGATCGGCCGGGTCGGTGGCCGCAGTAGCGATATATACGCTCCCCACCGGATGCGCATAATCCAACAGCGTCGTTCCTCCTACCGCCAGTGTGCCGTCTATCTGTACATCCCTATCAAAATAAGCATCCAGCCCCACTTGAATTGCGTTTGCCTTGTCACAGAGACGGCCCAGCCCCACAGACAGCAGATGCTTTGCCAGATGGTAAAGGGCATACGCTGCCGGGAGGTCACGCAACGTGGAACCAATGCTTTCAAATGCATCGGTTGCCACAACCCGAACTTCGTAGCGCTTGCTTTTGTCTGCGGCAAACACGGCAGAAATATCAGCAGGATCGTAGTTTCCCGCCGCCGGTCGGCCTGCCGTAGTCCAATCTTCAGCGCCGACTTCCCTATACTGCACCGCATATGCTGCGGTGTTTTTGGCAGAAAGCGAAGTAATGGCCCCAGAGAAAGTCACCTTGCCATAAGTGCCAGCCCGGTTTGCTGTTCCATCGGCATTGCAACGGGTGGCAGAAATAGCAGTAATTGCTGGTTTGCTGTAAGCAAGGACAGTGATACTTTGTGTCTTTGTAGTCGTGCGCCCCCGGCTATCTGTGACAGCACAGGAAACAGTCAGTTCGCCAGAACCGGGCAAATAGTCCGTTGTCCCACTGGCTGATGTAGCAGCGTAGATGCCGCCCACCTTGATACTGTAAGACTTGATGGAACTGCCCTGCACACCGGATGCGGTGATATCCACTTTGACTTTGCTGCGAAGCTGGACATATCCACCATAGGTGTTGGACACACCTGTTGGATCATCGATTGCAACAGACAAGGACGGAACCACGGTTGACGGCACGGCAAGCTTAACAGCCGTTGACCACGCCCCAACATAGGTGCTGCCGTTGTACGTCTTTACTGTGAGTGTGAGCGCCACAGTCTCTGCGTTTGGTGCTTGCTGTGCCAGAGACACAGGCGGTGCGTTCCAACTGTACGATGTGCCTACATTTTCGGCAATCAGTTTGTCCTTGACGCTGCCGCAGGTGTAATAGAGTTTGTGCGTAAAGCTGCTGCTGGCCCGCTTGATGGTTATGGTCAAGGTTTTCCCCAGCGTGGAGCCGCTTGTGGTGGCCGTGGACGCTCTTGGAATGGTGGTCAGCGTCACCGTTTCCGACAAGGACAAATGGCGTGGCGTGTAGGAGCTGTCAAAGCCACAGTCCCACTCTGCTGTCAACGCAATGCTTTTCGTGCCGTCTGCATTATGGCTGACTGTAATAGTCTTGCTGCCCAGTTTGTACCATCCGGTGGAACTGTAATTATACGGATTCCAGCGTTTTTCGCCCTGAAGTATATAATACGCTTCGCCGCTGCTCTCGTTTTGGGAATATCCGGTTCCGTCATATACCCACAAATCAAGACTTAATGTACTTTTGTTGTCTGCGATAGACTGGCCTGTGATTGACCAATCCAGACGCAAGCGCCAGCCTTTGTTTGTGCTGCTGTAAATGGACGCCATGTTCTCAACTCCTGTCAACTGGCAATTACATCGCCGTTTTCGTCCTCCGTCCAAACCACGTTTCCGATGCAGAGGATAGATACCTTGATACGCATTGCTTCCACGCCCTCTGCGGTGATCTGCAACTCCGGTGTGTTGTTGCGGACAAACTGCAACACATCATTATCCAGCCGCAGCAGGATTTCATTGCCCGTTTCTCCAATGATTAGGCCGTCAGACGTAAACCGGAAAGCCTTTGTGATCTCGCTGTACTTGCTTTGCAGATCGCCGTCCACCTTGTCAATGCGCTCGGTTACCTTAGTGATGTCAATGCTCAGCTGGTCAGTCAGCACAGACAGCTTTGTGCTGACCTCCTCTTTGTAGCTGTCAAAATCCCCGGTTTCTACATAGTTTTCCAGAGCGGACAGGATGATGGAGTTGACATTCTGCTGCAGATCGGTAATCTGCTGGTGTGTGGCCTGAATCACTTGGCTTGAAGATTCGTCCACCCGCTCAGAAATCTCCTGCCGTGTGCTTTCGATGCGTTTATCCGTTTCACGCTTGGCATCTATCTGCGCCCCCGTGTAGGTTTGCTGGGTAGCGCCCAGCGTGATTTGTGTGTTGCCGGGGTCAAGAATATCCGGGGCCAGCTCCATCAGCGGATAGGACGCGCTGTAGCCGTGCGGAGTGCTGAAAAGAGCCGTCATCCGGCCCACCCGGAAATGCTGGATGCCATCTTGCCAGCCCAAATCCACCGCCGTGCAGGTGATGGTCTCCGGCATGGACAGGCCATTGTCAGCAAGTGCCGCTTTAGCCTTGGTCTGCAGGTTAGCGGCAATGGTCACATCATCCCATTTGACGTGCCGGGTAATGCGCCCGTATGTGGCCACGCCAGACTTGCTATAAATAGTAAGCCCGGATTTAACAAGGTCATCTGTCAAATCACCATTTGACAGCGCTTCGATGGTCAAGCCGTCCTTGCCCTCTGGCAGAATAGCGGTGTAAATGTTTGTTCCGTCCGTCTCGCTGGAAAGGTCAAGGAGATTTTCAGCAAATTCCACAGACTGCGTATTTGTGAGCGGCAACGCAGCGTAATAATCCAGATAGTTCCCGTCATCCTCATATCGGATCAGAAGATACCCGCCCAAAGCCGATTTAATCAGCTTGTCGGATATCGTGGACATTGCCGTGGCGTACTCCTTGGAGCTGCGTGTGATGTAATTGTTCGGGTCTGTTACGGTACACACTCCGGGCCTGATCTGCTGCTCTGCGGACACTTGGCTGTTGTGCTGCCCTAAAATCCAGCGGAAGAAGAAGTCAACCACATTCCCGCTTGCGGCTGCGGCCTTATAAGCAGTGTCATTCTCGAAATCTTCCGGAAAGTTGAACGGTGGGATGATGCTGTCATTCAGCGCCGCCATAATGCCCTCTGTTGCGATTTTATGTGCTCCGTAGAAGTCTTTTATATCGCTGGTTATTCTCCCCCTATATATAGGAAAAGTGCCGTCCAGCAGCTCCACAAGGCCGCTCATGCGCCGAAGATTGCTTAAATACGGATGGTCTGCGTCCACTGTGAAGGACATTTCCCCGGCCTTGCTGACCGCCAGATTCACAGAGGGGTCACGGACGATTAGTTTTTCATCCGCAAGGCGCGGGTCATACAGGATATAGTTTTGATATTTTAGTTGGTACATTACAGGCTGGCCTCCTGATATGTAACGGTGATGCTACCGGTGCCGCTGGCCACCTTCGCCTTCAGGCTGTTGCTGCCAGCCGCAAGCCGAATGGCGGGGAAAATGTGATCTCCAGCGCTGGCATTGATGGTGTTGTTGTCCCAAAGTAATACGGTATCTTGCGCCACCGTGATTGTGGGAATAACCGGGCGGCTTTCATTCGGTAGCGTAAGCTGTTTATATGCCGTTCCCAAATCAGCCCGCGTCACAGTTGTTTTCTCTTTCTTGTATTTCCACGGATCGCAATCAACAGTAACGGGAATTGTCTGCTTTATTTTGACAAGCTCCACCTGCCCAACGGAGCACCGCCCACTGTAATAATGAGCGGTGTCCTCGGGGAAGGTCACTTTCACGCGCCTGCCGTGGACTTTGTTGCAGAAGTCAGAAAGCGTGGCAGGCCATTTCTTGCCGCTCACCGTGTCCACGCCGGTGAGTATCAGTGCAATGGTGCGGTTTTTGTAGGTCACTTCGCCGGTCAACACTTCGGAAGCGTCCAGCAGGCCATCCCGGCCCGGAACATCAATCATATTCGTGCGGACTTCCGGCAGAGAAATGGACTTGCTTGCAAGCAACAGGCCGTATTCTGCGTAAGTGTCTTTTCCGTCAAAAAATACTTTTCCTATCATACAGCCCTTGCCCTCCTCGCATTGATTTTGGCCAGTTCTGCATCCATGCCTGGGGCAAGCAAACCGACAACCTGACCACTGTCCATGATGACTTTCATATTTGCCAACATAGGTAAATACTGTTCCAGCAGCATTACAATTCTGCCGGAATCGCCGCCCCCTCCGTAAGAGCCACTTGTATAGTTTCTGATGATGTTTGCATCTGCTGTAATGGTGCCAGCGTCAAAGCTCATATTGCCCTCAATGTCCTTTTTTACGGACTTGAATTGATCGTCAAAGCCCTCGCCCAGACCTTCGGCCATAAAGCCGCCGATGCCCGCAAAGACCTTGGACGGGGATGCAATACCAAGGATTTTTTTCACACCGCTAACCAGCCCATTTACCTTATCACTGAACCAGCTTTTTATATTGCCCCACATTCCGGCGATGCCGTTTTTTAAGCCCCGAACGATGTTTTTACCGATGCCGCCCCAGTCATAGTTTCTGATTGTGTCGGCAATGGCAGCGATAATGCGCGGGACGGCTGCAATCAATTCCGGGATTGCCCCGATAATGCCGGTAATCAGCGATACAATAATCTGCGGCCCTGCAAGGATGATCTTGTCAAGGTTGTTCACGATGCCGTTGATGAACGCAATAATCAGCGTAGGGACTGCCGCGACCAGCTCCGGGATGCACTTGATAATTCCGTCAATCAGCGCAAACAGAAGATCAATGCCCATCTGGATGATGTTGGGCAGCTCCACAATGATTGCGGCGAGCAAGTTGCCAATAATCAGAGGTACTGCCGCGATAAGCTGCGGAATCGCGTCAATCAGACCCTGCGCAAGCGTCATAATCAGCAGGATTGCCGTTTCAATGAGCTGCGTCAAAAAGTCCGGGCTTGTCAGCATTTGCACAATCGTCAGGGTCACTTGCACAATGCCGTCAATGAGCGTGGGCAGGTTTTCTATCAGGCCATTAGCAAGGAAGAAAAGAATGTCGATTGCCGCCTGTGTGATTGCTGACAAGTTGTCAATGATTCCTTGCCCTAATGCCCCAACAAGAGTTACGGCTGCCTGCAAAAGCATAGGTAAGTTGTCGGTGATGGTGGTAATCACCATCGGAATAATGGTAGTTGACGCCGAAGAAACAAGCTGTGAAATACCCCCCAAGATAACGCTAATACGCGGTATGATGTTCTTTCCAACAGCGACAACACTATCCACAAAATTCCCTGTCAGCGCCATAAAATCTGCGTTATCATCAGCTATGCCGGTAAGCAGGTTACTCCATGCACCTTTCATGGATGCAACAGATCCTTGAATTGTATCCGCCGCTTCCCTTGACGCATACCCTTGCATTCCGACCATTTCAATATAGTCTACAAGAGCGCTTTGGCAATCTGCAAGGTTTTCTATCTGGTATGCTGTGGCGCGCCCGTTTGCGTCGTTCCAGTCATTTACTTTATCAATGACTTCCTGAAATCCTTCCTTTGTTGGCGTGATGCCAATTTGCAGGTTGTCCAGCATGGTATAGTTGGACTTCATGATCCCATTGAAAGCATTTTGCACGGCTTCCTGGGAATTGCCAGTTGCCGCCACCACATCAGCCTCCGCATTGATTATTCTGTCGGCCAGTTCTGCCGCCGCCCGTTCATTGCCGCCAAGGGCTGTTTTTAGGCCTGTGGCAAATCCGTTTACCTGTTGCAAATAGTCATTCTGGCTCATTTGAACGGTGCTGTATGCGTTCTTTGCCTTGTCTGCAATATAGTCATAGGCTTCGCCAAACATAAGCTTTGCGCCGCCAACCAGTTGTTCATACTCAGCATAGTTGTTAAGCGCGTTTTTCGTAAGCTCGGCAATGCCGGTAGCAGCCGCACCTACAGCTGCGGCGCCGACTTTAGCCGCAGTGGCAAGCCCATTTTTGAATTTTCCTGATAATGTCTCTACATTTTCGCTTGCCTCGTCTTGCACAGATATTTTCACAAACAGATCAAGAAGATTCATGCGTTCACCTCGCTCTCTTTGTAAATTCTGAAAATTATTCGGGACATTCCATTGATAGTATGGTATGATATCGGCAAGGAGGGATTATTTATGATAAGTTTTAACAAAGATTCTGCGTGGGACTTAAAGCCGATTCCCGTTTCCGATGTGCGTGGTGAAGTGAATGGCTTGTTGATTGACGGGGAAGAAATCGCTGCCGCATTTAAGACCGTCCGCGACCAGCTGATTTTTACTAACAAGCGAGCCATATCGGTTGACGTACAGGGGATTACAGGAAAGCGCAAGTCCTTCAGCTCTATGCCCTATTCGAAAGTGCAGTTTTTCTCCGTGCAAACCCCAGGATTTGCCGAAATCATCCCGGATAGCGAACTTGTTCTGACATTCTCCAATGGTTATGTCGCAAAGTTCGAGTTTAAGGGAGGCACAGACATCGGGAAAATCGGAAGAATGATTTCTGATTATGTCCTCAAGTAACGCATATTCGCCCGCCGCCCCTTCACGGGGCGGCTTTTTTTACTTGTAACCCGCACCGATTGACAATATCGCTGGTGATTTCTTCACAGGAGCGATTGTCTTTTTTGCTCACATCTATAATTTCAATATATCGCTTATCAACCGAAACGCCTGCGCATCGCTCGCATATTGCTTTAAGCAGGTCAGCAGCATAAATTCGATATGCTTTTTCTTCTGCATCCTGCTTGTACCGCGCTACACAGTATGCCAGAAATGGCTTTACTCTTTGGCTTCCCCGATATTCTCCTGCACAGAGCCGGACGGCGTTTCTGCCGTCTCGGTCTGCGCAGATGTAAAAAGGTCCGTAAAGGCCTCGTCCGTCATAAGCTCAGTAACATCAACCAGCAACTTGGCAAGCGTCAGCCCAGCGGCATATTTTTTTGCAGTCACGCCTTCCACAGCCGCCAAAATTGCGATCAGGTCTTTCTTGTGTCCACGCAAAAGCAGCGGAGCAGATTTCTTAACCCTTGCCAATACAAAGTCCTTTGCATTTACGCCATCCGGGAGCTTCTGACGCTGAAACAACGCTGCGGCTTCTTTGTCCTCGGCTATGTTGGCAATAGGATCGATAATGTCTGCGATAACATCAAACACTCGCTCCCCTTTAATTTTTGATAGTTTCATGGTGTTACGCCTCCGCCGTACCGGCCTTGATGTAGATTTCAAAGGGAACCGTGTCCTGTGCGCTCATAGAGTAGTGAGCGGTGTACTCAAACGCAAACTGCCCCTTTGCCTTGTCGGCTGTCTGCATCTGGAATCCGCCGGTGGAGAGGGCGTTCAGCATATGGATCGCAATAAAACCGCCGTTGGTGTCTCCGTTTTTGTCGGAGTAGTCGCCGACAAGCCAGATGTCGTCAAAGTCCGCATCCTTGATGTCGTTTCGGGGCGTGATCTTTGTGGCGTCGGTCGTGTCAATGTCAGCAGCTCCGCAAAGGCTCTTTGCGATCGCAGTGGACGCATTGACAAACGTGCCGGCCATTTTCACTTCCCACGATTCGAGCCGCTTCAGCTCTTTCATGTTTTTGGGGCAGTTGTCGATATCCTCGCCAAAGTCCGTATAGTTCGGAGTGGCGGTAAAATTGATCCCGCCGGTGGTTGCGCCGATCTGACCGGCTTCACCGATGGTACCGGTGGCGGGAGTAAAGTCAGTGGTCAAAATACCGGCGTTGATCTGGAGCTTTTGAAATGCATCGGAGGGAATTTTAGTGAATTTCATATTTTCTTCCTTTCATCAGTTTTGCGATAGGTATTCTACCGTGATGTTGAGATACCTTCGCTTGATGTTTTTATCGCTTTCGTCCGCGATATTCTGACACCACGGGGAGCCACGCTTGATCCACATTGCTCCGCCGTCATAGGCGACCATACAGCCGCCCATGCCGATTGCGTCGCTGATTTCTTGTGCCTTTGCGTTGGGCATCGCTTCGCTCTCGGTGTAATACCAAAGGCTGACCGTCAGCGCGATTTCGCCGCTCTCCCATGATCCGGTGATAAGCTCATAGGTCAGCCAAGGGAAGGTCGCGTCTTCCGGCACATTAGAGGTTGGATACGCCGGGAGAAAGTGAGAAAACCATGCGTGGAGCGCCTTATCCTTTGTCATTTCGGCAACTCCCTTCGTTCCGCTGTGAAGAATTTCAGCGCCTTAATGGTCGCTCCCGCAGACCTCGGCGCGGCCTTTTCCTCGGGGTTAGAGGTCACGCGGTAAGTCAGCCCTGTTTCCGCGTCACGGAAATAATCGTTGTACTCGATGGGAACGCGCTGATTGACCAGTGCGGAATATACCGAGGTAACACCGTCCTTTTCCGCTTTTCGCGCCTCCATCGATGTGTCAAGAGACTGGTAATTGAGGAACTCCGCTCCCTCTTCCCACGCGGTGATGTAGCCGCCCGCTCCGTCAGGCGTGCGCTTTTTCTCCATCAAAATGCACTTGTGGGCAAAATCGTCCAGTAGGCTCACGGTTCCACCCCCTTGAGCTTGCGCCAGTCATTTAACCGGCCTTTAAAAGCGCCCTGCCATCCCGTCCCGGCGCTCGTGTCGGCATTTCCGCCGCTTGCCTTTGTGTAACTGTACCCGCCGAAGCTTTCGCTCGTGTACGGGCTTAAAACGGCTTCACCGTTCTTTTCTTCCCACGCGGCGATATCTTCGGCAAGCAAAACCACAGCCTTCGGAACAGCCAACACCCACACCGTTCCGGTAAAGGTTTCATCCGTAAGGTCAGCCGCCGGATATTGATGCAGACCGTCATTAAACACAGAGCCGCAGATGCGGAAATATTGATTGGTCAGGAGAAAGGGCAGCGCAATGCTGCCGTTCTCCACGGCGAACGTGCCCTCGTGAATCTCCACAAGGAACCAGTTGTTCAAGTGCCGTAAGACTTGTTCAAGCATTACGCTGCCCTCCTATTTAGCCCGCGTCGGCCACAGAAACGGTAGCCACGGCAATGCCGTCCAGATACTCAGCCCACAGCTTCATGCCCATGATGGCGTACATATCGCCCGTGGCGCGGCTGTAATCGCCGTCAACATGGACGCCGATCAGGTTGGTCTCGCCCTTCACGGTGTAATTCAGCCCCAGCTTGGCAAAGTCGCTGTCGCTCGGGTCTACATAGTACAGGTCGATGTTCTCCACGGGCAGAGCGATCACCTTCTTGGAGGCGATGTACTTCTCGGGCAGCAGGAACAGGGTGCGGTAGCCCATGAAGTTCTCCACGTAGTTGATGCCGAACATCGTCTGCACGGTGATCTCCTTGTCGCCCAGGTAATCGTAAGCGTCGATGATGTTGGCAAAGCCCACCACCTCGGTCACGTCCTTATCCAGACCGGCAAACTTGTCCAGCACCTTGCCCTTAGCCATAGCCAGAGCACGCTGCCACGTTTTCTCGGTCACCTTCAAAGTGCCGGTACCGAGGAAGGTGTAGAAGTCGGTCAGGACCTTGTTCTGCAGGGCCACGAGGAAAGCCTCGTCGGTCTTCTCCACGGCAACGTCAGCGCCGTACTTTGCGACACTCTCGATGGTCACGCTCTTGGCGTACTTGTTAATATCGATATCGCCGTAGGCAACAGGAGCCACCTTCATCTTGGTGAAGGGGATCTCGTCACCCTCTGCCACGGTGCCGCCCTTGAGGCCACCGTCCACGCTGGCCTTGTAGGAAACCAGCTTCGTGCCGGGGGCCTTGCGAATGGGACGCATAATGCCCATGATGTTACGCAGTGCGTCCCAGTTATCGGCGAAGCGGGACACGAAATCCACCTCACGGGCGGAAGTGGTAAACTGCGCGGAAGTTGTTACGTTAGTTTTCGCAGCCATAAATAGCTCCTTTCAAAAAATCAGTTGTTTTCGCTTGCCATCAGATCGGCAAGTGCTTTCTGGCGCTCCGCCGTAGACATCACATAGCGGCCCTTATCGTCCTTCTTATAGATGTCCTCGCGGGTCTTCGCGCCGCCGGTGTTCGCCGGGGGATTGGCGGGATTCGCGCCCTTTGTCTGCGTGGTGGAGACCAGCCCCTTGTAGGTGCCGTCTACGAGCGCATCAAGGGCTTTGGTGTCCTTGATCTTATCGCCGTCCAGTTCCAATGCGGCCATTTCTTCGCCGCAGCCGCGCATAGCAAGATCGAGATTCGCGCCGGTGATGTTTTTGCTCTCAAAGTAAGCGCGCACGGCCTTTTCCTTTGCCGCCTTGCTTTCCTTTGCCGTGACGTCGGATTTGTAAGTTTCAAAGGCCGAGTGTTCCTTCTCGTACTTCTCCTTATAGCCGCCGTCACCCGCTGTCTTGAGGTCGTCCAATTCCTTCTGGACGCCGGGCAGCTTCTCCGCGTCCGCCTTGTACTTTGTGAGATCGTCCTTGAGGGGGTCGACCACGCCCAGATGCAGCGCAACCAAGCGATTTTCGATCTCTTCGGTGCAAGCGTCGCCGAGAATATTTCTGATTTCCGCTCTCGTAAATTTTGCCATGTTATTCGTTCTCCTTTTCCTTGGCCCCAATTCTTCGGGGGCGAACGTTGTATAAAAACCGCTGTACCTCGCGGGTTTTACCTGTTCTAAATTGCGTTTGCCATTTCCCACGCCTTGTGGATTTTTGTCCCTTGCCACGCAATCCAGTCGACAAGCTCCTCGTTTTTGCACCATGCCCCTTCAAAAGAAAGCCCGCTATCCGAAAGACCGCTTTCGCTGAAAAATGCGTGTACAATTTCATGCCGTAGCGTTTGCTTTTGAGCTTCTTTTGCCGTTTCTACCGGCTCGTTTTCCCACCCCTTATAGGTTGTCATGTCGCAAATTACGATTTGCTTCAAAAGGTGGTCGCAATATCCGTCAATGCTCCTGCGCTCAAACGCCTCATCGTCACCGTACTTTTTAACGACAATTTCGTAATCCGTGCCTAAAATGTTGACTTTGCTGTTAGCCATGCGTTCCCTCCTGAAAGAAAAAGAGCCAACCTGTAAGAAATCCTTACAAGCTGGCTCCTATTGCCCTTTCCCGCGCCCTATCGCGCGGAAGTGCTGTATTTGATTGTTTTCTTGACCTCTAAGACAATGTACCCGTCGCCTTTTCGTCGTATTTCAGCATCGTTGCCGCGCTTGATAATGGCTTCAATGGCCTTGATGGTTTCATTATCCATTTTTCAGCTCGCTTTCCAGAATGTCCCGATACTGTGCGGCGTGGTCGGCGGCAGCGGGCTTCAAAAACGGCTGTGCCTTGTTGCCGCGCGTGTAATGCCAATTGCCCTTTGCGTCTTGATACACCCACGGTGTAGGCCGTCCTCCGCCGCCTTCGGCGTAAATGCCCGTGCCAAGCTCAACGGAAGGCGCGTAAGAATTGTCCGTCCCGATGATTACCGCCAGTTCCTGCTCGTCTACCACATGAGTATTGCTGTTTCGCAGAATTCCGGTATCCACGGGGCACAGCTTTTTTGCATATCCCTCTGCCACCAGCCCGCACTTTTCAAGCCCCCGCAGCAGCGCCGCCTTGATTTCGGCGGAAACCTCAGCACTGTGGTCTTGAACTTCAATGTTCATTTTTGAGCACCTTTAAGCATCTTTCCCATTCATCGTGCTTCCCCGATGTCGGCTTCTGCTCAATCAAAACAAGGATAAGAATATTCCATTGCTTTATATGATCTTCATGCGTGGCATTGCTTTCAAGAAAAGCTAATGTTTGCTTCATTGGATAAAGTTCCGCCCTTGCAATGAACGATTCCGCAAACGCACGAGCGCAGCCGCGCCTTTCGCACTCGGCATACACTTTTCCCATGCGATTCTCTTCTTGTGCTTTAAGCTTTTCTCTTATCCCTTGAATATTACTCATCATCCATCACCATTTTTATGTAATAGCGGTACTCTCCCATAATTTCTTCTTCGCGGACTTCCTTGATTGTAAATGTTGCCCCGCGTTTTAACAAAAACTCATATTCTGTGTCTTGGAATTGTCCAGCCAACTGATTGACATACGCCCCGCGTCCTACGCCAGCCGGGATTTCAATGTCAAATATCGTCGGCTTTGCAGTAGCAACGCCATTTCCTTGAACAACAGTTGTGCTTGAATATGCGCTTTCGCGGAATTTTTTGCCTACAAGTTCACTCAAGCTCTCTTTCACATCGTTGTCTTCTACAAGCCTGTCAAGAACATCATTCATTACACCGCGCTGAACGCGAATATTCTCTTTTAGCTCATATCTACTTATAGCGCTATCCAAACCTTTGATTTGCTGTTCGACAAATGCGCTATTGATGTTCTCCCAATCACCCGTTTTTCGCAAATATGCGTTTATGTCGTAGTAACCGCCGCCGGTATAGTCCCCAATAGCATAATCTTCGGCCTCTGACAAAGATTTTTGCCATTGTGCGTGCTTGCTTCTTTTCTTTGCGAGCAGTCCTCTTTCTTCCCCATCGTAATAGAAAAAGTCATTTGCCGCATCGCCCGTGTCAAACTGCCTATACTCCGCAGGCTCTGTTTTTTCTTTAATTATAGCAGATTTTCCCGCATTTACAACTTGCGCTGTGTCTTTTTTCCACCCCACCCATTCCGCATAGGTCATGTTCGAGACAACCTCTGTTTGCCCCGTATCGGCGTTTCTGGCGCGTCTCTGCGCAGTAGAGGTATCTACGCCCTCCACGGCGGCGATCAGCGTGCAGCGGCAGTTATATATCTCCCACGGTGGCCCTTGCGGGTCGCCGGGAAAGCGGCAACCGTTAGAAAACTTCTTGTCCTGCGCCACTTGTTCGCCGTCAAGCATGGCATGAGAGTGGCGTGTACGCAAGTCCAGCGTAGCCAACCATTCTTTTTTGAGCTTAATGCCCATCTTTTCCGCTGCCGTGTAGCTGTCCATGCGGCCGGCGTTCTGCGCACCGGTCACGGCTGTGCGGGCGGTGCGGATGGCGGAATCGCGACTTATGGTGGTAATGCGCTTTTGCAGATCATCCGCCATGTGCTTGATGCTCTTTCCCTGCAAGATGGAGCTGGTGACGCTTGCCGTGATTTGCTTCTTGCCATACGCGAGGTCGATACCGCGTTTCAGTGCTCTGTCCTTTGGGTAGTACGGCATTAAGTCCGGCTGCTCTACCATAAGCCGCTTTACCGTCTGCTCGTCCCACAGGTCAAAGCCGATATCCCCAGCGACCTGTTCAATGGTGTAAGCCGCATAATTGCGGTTCAGGCTGTAAATACCCGGCGTCGCATCGTTGGCATAGGAAACCGCCACAGCGTTTGCGTCGGTCGCCCTCTGCGCCACCTTATCGCGCATTGCCTGATAGCGTTTCCCGCGCCCGATCTGGTTGAGCCGCCATTGCTTATAGTCGGCCTCCGTCCATTCCTTGCCGTTTTGCACGGTGCCGATCATCGCCTTCATTTCCTCGTCGCGCTTTTTGAATTGCTCAAAATATGCGTCGATGGTAGCTTGCAGTTCTTCCCCCGCTTCGCGGTATAGTTTTGCAATACGCCGCTCCAGCTTCGCAAGCTCCTTATCGGTCAGCTTGTGTCCGAGGTCACTGTTCGCCATCGCCGTTCACCTCCGGCGCACCCGGTTCCGCAAAGCTCCGGTCAATCTCTTCTGCAGCCTTCCGCTTTGCCATGTCCTCGTACTGGTCAATGTCGCCGTTAATGGTCAGCAGCTTCTTCGTGATGTATTCGTCATCGTAATACGCCGCACCCAGAAGAATGTTCTGCGTTTCCTCGCTCTTGTTGATGATCTGATTGCGCGTATAACTCGGCTTGTCCTCAATGCCCGCCAGACGCAGGATTTCCACAATAAACCGCGTGACCTCGGATTCAAACTTGTCTGTTTTCAGATCCAGCGGCACATAGCTGGCCTTGATCGCGGTCGCCGTCTGGTTCCCGGCAGATACCGCCGCCGCGTCAAAGCACTGAAAATCCTCGTACAGCTTTTTCTGAAGCATATCAATGGTGCTGCTCGTTCCCTCATACGGCGCCTCGATGGTCCTGCTCTCCACCTTCGCACCATCATCGCCGTTGGCGTGGGCAACATGGGTGGTTTTCAAGCGCTCCACAAATTTCGCATCGTCAAGGTCGTCCATGCCGTTGCAGTTGGACAGGACCCAATAGATCAGATTTCCCTCGTCCACGTTGTTGACCATGTTCGAGGACGCAAGGTCGAGCGCATCAATAGTGTTGCGCTTGCCGACGATCTCAGACAGACACCGCTTGTTGTTTTTCAGCGGCACGATGGGGAAACTCGGATAATTTCCGCCGTCATAAATTTCAGTTTCGCCGACTTCGGCCTTGCGCTCAATCAGTTTATAACTGCGCTTTGGACGCATGACGGCCATATCCTCGCCGCTGGGCTGGAAATACTCCGTAAAGCCATCCAGTTCATAAAGCGTCGCTCTCAGGGGCTTATCCTGCGCCACCTGCCAGAACCGGATACCGGCTTTCATTGCACCGTCTTCCTCATCGTAGAGGGGAACGAACTCAAGCAGAGAGAAGACCCGCAAATGTGTTAGATCCCAGAATCCAAAGGACACGCCTGCGATTTTCGCTTCACGCGCCGCATCCATGACTTCCTGGTCAAAGTCCGGGCAAAGTTTTTTCGGCGTTCCCTTCTCCGCGAAGGTCACGCCGTTGCCCAGCAGATATGAAACCTCCTGATCCACCACCAGACCGAAAAACCGGCTGGCCAGTTTATGGTTTGCCGTCCACATATCCGTATGGCTGCGCCCCTGCATATCATAGATGATCTTCTCATAGCGGTTAATTGTTGGATTCAAACCGTCATAGTACGCCTCCGCATCCACCGCTGTTTTATACGCCGTGCTCTCGCGGTGCTCATTGATCGCGCTGCGGATAAACTCAATGCGCGCCTGCTCGTTTTCACCGACCGCCACGAGGTCGTTATATGTTTTGATAGCCGCTCACCGTCCTATCTGTTCCAAATGGGGGTATAATCGCGTCGATACGCCTTATTTTTCAAAATCGTATAGGCAAAATAGCGCGTCTCGTCCATCGCGTGGTCGTTTTCCTTGATCGGCCTGTCATCGGCGGATTTTTCGTCCCACCGATACAGTCCAAACTCCCGAATGCAGTCTTTGCAATCTCGGTGGATCTTGATTACGCCGTCCTGCAAAAACCGCGCCGTTGTCATAATACCGTTGGTTACGTCGTTGTTGGCCTTTCGCACCATATAGCCCCGTCGCCGCAAAACCTCGATAAACGAGGCGGCAGACGGGTCAACGATAATGCTTTTGACGTCCGCCTCGCCGATTAGTTTTTTAATTTCGTCGGCGTATTCCTCGTCCGTCTTGTTCTTCTGGTTATCGCGCCCGGAATAGTAATACTCGCGGATGCGCGTTGCCGTCTTGCCGTCCCAGCGCCAAAGTCCTGCGGAAAACGGGTTAAGTGTGCCGTAGTCGCAGGACACATAGTATTCTCCCTTTTCCGGCAGATCGTCCACAATGCAGCTCTCGTCAAACATCGGATAGATCAGCCCCTCGGCCACCACCCACAAACCGCGAATGTATCGGTCGTAGAACACGCCGCTATACATGGCCTTTGTCCTCTCGATCATCTGCGGTGTAAGAATTGGGTTATCTTCCAGCAGGAAGTGAATGTGCTGCGTATTCTCCCGTTCGTTTTCAATCCACTCTTTGTAAAACCAATGCTGCGGTGATTCGGGGTTACAGTTAAAAAAATACTTCGGATGCTCAAACGAAATCGCACGGGAAAGCGCTTGCTCCACAAACGAACGCGGCATAAGTGCCACTTCATCGAATAGGACCCCGGCAAGCGTGATGCCTTGTATGAGCATATACGAGCTTTCATCCTTGCCGCCGAATAGGTAAAACCAATTTGTTCTATCCCCACACCGAACGGTTAAAATCCTCGTGGAAACCTTGTAATGCATGGACAGCGCAACACCAAGCCCGTCAATTTCCATCAACGGTTTTAAGATATTTCGCTCTGCCGCCTGCACCGTCTTCCCGCAAATAGCGAAATTCGTGCGGTCGTAGTTCTGCATCGCCCACAGCACAAACGCCATCGACATGACCGTCGTCTTTCCGGAACGGACGGAGCCGTCACAGATCAGCGCCATATCATCGGAGCCGATAAACTCCATTATTTTGCGCTGCTTTGCGGATAGCGTTTTAATTTGCATTGTTCTCGCCCTTTAACGCAGTAAGCAAAGCTGCCAACGCCGCAGGATCGCCGCTTTTTTCGTTCTCGGAGTTCCACCCAAAATTGCAGCCAAGCGAGAATTTCGCGCCGTTCGCACCGTCTTTGTCGTAGAGCCGAGATTCGGCGTATTCTTCACAGCGGGACTTCGCGCGCGTAACCGTGTCCGCAAACTCTGGCCTCGCTTGATAGTCCAGCAGTGCTTGTCTTCCCGTGAATCCAAGCGCCAATGCAAGCCCTGTGATTGTCGGCGGCTTTGCGTTGATGATGATCGGCATCCCGTACTTATCTCGCACAGCGCAACCGTCATCTCCGATAAACGGTTCGCCTTCGCACTTTTTGAAGTAAACGTCAATAGCTTTCTGCATCGCGCTTACGCTTTTCCATTTTCTTGGCGCTCCGCCAGCCATACGCTCACATCCTTTCGCCACCTCGCACATTTATTCTTCCATAAACCAAATGCCTTTTGGATGCAAAAAATCACCGCAGGCCACGTTTCTGTCTAAAATATCCGATACGTCAATGCTCGGGAAATATGATGCAACAAGATTTTTAACGCGCTCCTTTAGCTCGTCAACGTTATCCTGCTGAATCTCAACGGTGTAATACGAAGCAACGGCAATTAGTGCGTCTTCCTCGGTTTTGCATTTCTTTAATTTTCGCTCTATGATCTCAACAGCAAAGTTGCCTGTCCCACCGCACGGCTCCAAAAAGGTTTTCTCAATGTCGAAAGCGTGTCCGCCGTTTTCCTCGTCCAGCATATCGCACATCTTTTTCACCAGCCATGCCGGTGTAAACACTTCGGCAAATTTCTTAACCCGTTCTTTGCTCTTGATTAGAGGCTCGTTCTTCGTATTCACAGGCATACTCTGCTTCCCATCTTTTGATGTATTCTTGCCGGTGCTGTACGCAGTATTGATAAGCAGCAATGGCTTTTGGCGTGTCAGATGTGGGCGGATAAATATGGCGTGGGCCTTTAGCTTTTCTCCCAAGCCACGCTGCTTTACACGCATTGTCATAGCAGCCTTGGCAAGTTCTATGCCCTTCGATATATGGATGTTGCCCGCAAATAGCGCATAGGCCGTTTTCGTAGTATTCGTTTTTAGGAACAGAATGTTTTTGCCAAGTCCTTTTCTTTGGCTTCATATTGGGGTTTATTTCGAGTGGGTGCCCACGTCTTTTTTCGAGGCATTCGGCACAATGGCGCTTTCCAACCATTGTATAGGCATCTTCTTTCCCGCACTCTGTACAAACGTGATGCGCGGCAAACCATTCTCGGCGTTCGCGCATATATTCCCGGTGATATGCCCGTCGATCTTCAATGTTTGCATACGCCATATGCCACATCCTCTTTGCTACCAGCCCACGCCCCTTGGCCTTACATAGCAGACTTTACCCGCCCCGAAGGGCAACAACGCCGCACTCAAGGCAGCGGCTCTCCTATTTTGGCACAGACGGCAGGACTTGAACCTGCGACATTTTCATTATTTGCGAAACGCTCTTGCCTACTGAGCTACGTCTGCATATAACAACAGCCCATAGGTTCCCCTACGGGCTGTTTGTGCCGGTATGCCCTTTCGGTGCCCGAAGGTGCGCCCAATACCGGCGGCGCATAAGATGGAGGAAACGGGTTGAGTGGAAAGACGGGTGGATGACTATGCCTTATCATCCACTGTACCTATTGTAGCACATCATTAGGTGGAATTTGTGCCAACTTTCTCTGCAAAACCACAATATATGGCTATGTCAAGCAAAAACTGCTCTTTTCTCCTGCTGAATGTCCGCTCGCTTATCCCCGGCACGATGATCCTACTTCGAGAATACTTGTGCTTGCCCTGACAGTTGCGCATGATCCCCTGTGTAAGCTGCTTTCGGACGCTCTCGCTCTCCAAATCCAGCCCGCAGCGGTCTATGGCGTATTCTACAGCCCGCATTTTCTTGGTTTCCGGCCAGTTTTCTATGGCGGCAAGCTGCTCCGCCTTGCTTTCGGACGGCCTACCAATGCCTGGAGAGCGGGGCATTCCCTCCGTTGCACTGCTTCCGCCGCTCAGTATCTCGCTCCGCGCATCGTTGTATGCCTGTACTCTCCGGGGATAACCTCTGACATAGGCGATGCACTCAAGCCGCACATCATACGGCAGTGTTTGTTTTCGGCTCATGTCCGCCTCCTCCGTCCATCTTGGCTCCGCAGTTGGGGAAGTAGTTGTAGGCACCATCAATAGACGGGTCAAGAGACCACCACCCACAAAACGAACACCTAAGCTGACTGAGCGTGTTAAGCGTTTGCTGGATGTATTCCCACCGCCCGTGCACCACCGGGGCAGCGTAGTTGCGCAGTCGTTCTAACGCTCTTTCGCAAGTCGGGCACAACTCGCACTGCTCCATTGTAGCAAACCACTTTCCACACGCCTTACAATCAGGCATCGTTGTCACCTCCGTTCTCAATCGCCACAAGCAGTTTGGCAACTCTCCCGTCTTTTAACGTCCACTCATAGCCGCCAGAGGACTTGTCACCGTGCAGACCACCAAGACATTCCTGTATTAAATAGTCGCGCACAGCACATAAGGCTTCATCGGTGCACTCCGTTTTGTTCTGCCATAGGTTCTTGTTCTTACTGTTTAGTGTACCCGCGTAAATCCCAAATGCGCCGCATCCAACATGATATTCAGCCATTATTCATCGCCTCCAGTGCTTTCTCCGCTTCCTCGCTTACCGCAGTAATTCTCCCATGTTTCACCAGATCACAGAACACATTGTAACCCATGTGAAACACAATTCCGTAACTGCTGCAATAGCGAATTGCAAGATCTACATCCTTCATAAGTCGCGGACTGTCGATGTTTTCCTTGCATAGCAAAGTGCACCCACTGGTAAATGGCAGCACCACCAGCCGCCCGGCCTTGTCGGCCTCTGCCAGCTCCCGCAGGCGGTCATAACCTCCTCCGATGCTGTTCAGCACTGACATCATGGCATTCCATTCGCCCCACATACTGTGGACTTCTCCCGGTTCCAGACCCGTGTCCTCGTAGGCGGCGAGGCTGCTCTTTAGGCGATTGCGGCAGTACAGCGCGGTGCAGTCAAACATCGGCTGACCATGCCTCCCCGCCCAATCCGCTTTGCACTTCTCGCAGTCCATCATTACCTGTCCATCGGTGTCACGTTTCGTCAGTCGTTCCATCACTCTACCTCCAAATCCATTTTGCGCCGCAGTTGGGTCGGTGGTGCCACAGTCCATCCAAGCTCAATCACCTCCTGCTTCCACGGGGTGATCTCCTCCACGGATACCACCCGCACGTCCCCATAGCGCTCCAAGTCCATGGCCAGCGCCTCCATCCGCTGCAAAAACGCACTGGGCTTAGCCATCCTCGCCACCTCTTCGCTCCCCGTAGGAGCAGTAATCATCAGGCCACACACCATCTGATTGGTTCGTACACCACAAAACACCGTCAGCATACGCTTCTTCAATCCGGTCTTTCCGGTTTAGCTCCCTGCAATGTTTGCAGTCCTTACACCGTACCACCGGCACAGCGTCAACGGTGGGTGTGTCTTGCAAAGCATCATAAAACGCATCAAACGCACCTATTACACCTACACCTTGTTCAATTTGTTCGTTAAACAAGCACTCTAACTCTTCCGCATCAATCAGCCGCATCGCCGTCACCTCCGTCCATCTTTGCGCCGCAGTTGGGTCGGTGGTGCCACAGTCCATCCAAGCTCGATCACCTCCTGCTTCCACGGGGTGATCTCCTCCACGGATACCACCCGCACGTCCCCATAGCGCTCCAAGTCCATGGCCAGCGCCTCCTTGATGCCGATGGCCTGTCCCACCGGCCTGTCTACGTTCATCACGATCCTCAGCATCCTGCCTCCTCCTTACTCACGTCCTCGCTCCCCCTTGATCTCCTCCGTCAGCAAGAGCCTCACTCCCTGACACAGGGCATACACCAGCCCGTTTTGCCAGATGTCCCGGCTCTCCTTGACCCGGCACATCCCCGTCTCAATAGCGTCCAGCGCCTCCATCAAGTCCTCACGCCTCGCCATACTTGCCCTCCCCTCGAAATACCACAACCATAGAGGGAAACGGTGCCGGATTGGCTGCTCCGCCAAACCTCAACCGCCCCCTCACAAAACGAATCTCAGCCTTGCCATATATGTACTCGTGGAACCACTTGGTGTCCGTCCGTGCGGGCAGCAGCATCACTACCACCGCACCAGCCTTTGCCGCCAAGGCCGCCCTCTCCACCCATTTGCCTATTTGACGGCCATATGGAGGGTTGCACCATACCACGCCCTCCCATGGCTGGGTAAGCCCATCCTGCTCCGGCGTGTAATACCGGGTAGTCTTTGCATTTTCCGGCAAGGCGCAGACGTCCAAGCTAAATCCAAATTCTCTGTTTATCTCGTCGAAAAAGTCCTGCGGTGTCGCCCACTTATCCGTTTTGCTGCTGAACATCAAGCTTGCATCCATTACTCCACCTCCTGCTGCCAGAACCTACGGCGGCACTTGGGGCAATGCTCCATAGGATTAGCACACCCACCGTACTTGGCCCTCTGATTCTTTGCAATGTTTGCGGGGCAAATGAAGAGGATGCCGTCTTTATCCACTTGTGCCTCCGGCCACCGCTCCAAAAACTCGTCCTGCCGGGTCTTACGTGGATGCTCCTTCGCCCACGCCTCGACGATCTGAACAAGCCTTTCGGCGTCATTCGTCTCCCCTATTGTGCCGCATATCACACCATTCGCAGGGCACTCGGCACACGAACTAAACTGCTTACACATCCGGTTTCGCTCCCGGATAAACTCCACTGCATCCATGTCTATCCTCCTTCCCGCCCCGCCTCCGGGGCCTCGCCTCTTACCATCTGCCAGCACCGGCGGAACCCCACCATCCACGCCACGCAGCCGGGCCATACCTGCCCGCCCATCCTCTGGCTGCAGCTGCCCAGATCCTTCGATCGCTTCCGGCAGGTCTCGCAGGGGCATTCCGGCAGCCGGTAGGGCTCTCCCTGCCGCAGTCTCATGCCTCCCCGCCTCCTTCCATCGTCCGGATCACGATCTCCGTCCGGGGGTGCTGCTTGTCATACAGCACCCGGCTTCCGTCGTGGCTGACGATAATGCCGCTGTGGTCGTCCTCCAACACACCCGCCTCCACCAGCACGTCATCCAGCGCCTCCAACAGGTTTGTCAGATCCACTTTACGCCTTGTGGGCATATAAAACAGCGCCTTCACCTCCACCGGCTGCCGTATGGTCTCCAGCCGATACGTCCGCAGACACCATGCCGCCGCCTCGGCGTACTCCCGGTACGCCCGGCTGGGGGCGATGAAGGGGCGCCCCGTTCCGTCGTTTTTCAGGATCTGCTGGCTATTCTTCTTCGTCACCGGCGCAAGGCCGATGGTCATGATCACTTCCACTTTCTTCCTCCCGTCTTGCATATTTCCCGTCCACGGCCTCGCACAGCGGACACAGCCAGTATTCCCCGGCGCAGTATCGGGTGATCTGCCGCCGCAGCGCCTCACGGGACGGCATCCAGCTGACCACCGGCTCGTCCGCCAGCACCCCCTCGCACACAATGCGCTGGGAGCCGTTGTCTGTCCTGTAATAGGGGCATCGCACGTGTACCTTTGCGTGTCCTCCGGCCATCGTCTCACCATCCCATGTACTTTTCCATCTGCCGGTCTGTCAGAGCCTGTGCAAGGCCCTTTTTGGGCGGCGCAGAGGCTTCCGTCCTGCTCCACCTCTCCCACGTCTCTGCATTTCGGCAAGCCGCTTTCCAGTCTTTCATGGGGGTCTTGCCGACCATCCACCCTTTCGATGCGTAGAAATCGATAAACCCCTGCGGATCTACGGGTGACTGGCGCTGCGCCACATAGGACTGCACCTCTGCCAGCGTGGGCGGAACAAAGCGCTTGGGGCCTGAGGGGGGAGGGGGGGAGCAATAACTATCGTTCTCACTCTCTTTCTCTCTCTCTTTCTCCTTCTCTTTCTCCTTGCGGGTTTGTTCCGGTTTGTTGCCGGTTTGTTTTCGTTTGTTCTGCGTTTGTTCCGGTTTGTTTTTCGTTTGTTCCGGCCTGTTGCCGGTTTGTTCGGCGGAGATCGACGTTTGTTCCGTCCGGCTGCGGTTTTCCGCCTTGCTGCGGCCCACCTCCAGCGTTGGCCGGATCAGGGTGAAAATGGCCCTCGCCACGCCGGATAGCTCCGTCTCCTCTCCGTCCAGTGCATAGGCGCATACCGCCAGCACGATGTCCCGGAACTCCTCCGCCGGGATCTCCTTCAGTGCGTCGTAGTAGCTCCGGTACCAAGTAAATTGCTTTCGCTCCATCCCACGGCCCTCCCGTTAAAAGGGCAGGTCGCCGTCGTCCTCGACCTCCTGAAAGTCATCCGCCGACACATCCACGCCCCGTCTGGTGGCCTCCTCCCGCTTGCTGTCGGCAAAGTAAAGGCTGTCAGCCAGCACCTCCATGCTGCGCCGATTGTTTCCCTCCTTGTCCTGCCAGCTGCGGCCCTGCAGCGACCCGGTCACCGCCGCCATCCTGCCCTTGTCCAGATACTTGGCGGCAAATTCCGCCGTGCTGCGCCATGCCACCACGTCGATGAAGTCCGTCTCCCGGTTCCCCTCGGCATCCTTATAGTCCCGCTCCACCGCCAGCGAAAAGCTGGTCACCGCCACGCCGCTCTGGGTGCGCCGCAGCTCCGGCTTCTTGGTCAGCCGCCCCATAAGCACGATCCTGTTCAGCATACTGCCACCTCCAGTCCGTCCGCAAACAGTTTCAGCTCCTCCGGTCGAAAGTACACACGGGGGTTCCCCGCCTCGATCCGGTAGCCGTTCAGCTTCCCGCTGCGCCGCAGCTGGTCCAGCGTGTCCTCGCTGATGGAGAGCATCCTCGCCGCCTCCCGCTTGGTGTAAAGCAATTTGTCCATTCCTGCATCCTCCTTGTTATGTTCGTTGTTATAGCGTTGTTACAGATAGGACTTCCCGAACTCCCGCCGGAAGTCCTCCTCCGTCCAGTGATGCTCCTCCATGGCCTTTAATTGGCCGTAGCGCTTCAGGCGCTGCATCTGCCCTGCGCTCTGGTGTACGGCGCTGGGTGCAAAGATGTGGCACCTCCTGTGGCACAAATACACCACAAGGCCGTATTTCTCGCTCTTCTTACGGTACGCCCCGCCGAAGATGTGGCTAATGGTGCCGGTCTAATGGGTCTCCCGACCCATTTCTTCCGCATAAAAAACAGCGTCTCTCATCTGGCACCTTGCATCACCTCGTTTCTGTATGAAACAGCATCCCCTAATTTTTTGAACTGCTTACACACATTTGCCCACCCGATATTCACCCGATAGCCATCCTTGTAGCGGGAAATGTATTTTTCACCGGTGGATGAAACCATGCATCTTTTCTTCGGGTGGCGCATTAACTCCTTTGACCTTTGAATATTCTCTTTTTGCGTGACCCATTCCAAATTACCCGCATAGTTATTTCGTCTGTTATGGTCAAGGTGATCAACGACAAACTCGCCATTCTCCGGTTTTCCTATGAAAACCTCTGCAACGAGCCGATGCACATAGTAGTTTCTTCGCTTTCCATTGCTGCGGAACTGGACAAATACATATCCATTTCCGTTATCTCCAAGTGCCAACAAGCGCCCCCTGTCGGTTCTTGGTGAAACCCCGCCATGAGAGTTATTTACCATTCTTGTTCTCGTTAAAGAGCGAACTCTCCCGAAATTCCTTACCTCATAGACTGCCTCATAATCTGGGACAGGCCGCCATATTTCTCTCTCATCCAATGGGCTGCGCCTCCCCCCATTGGGATTTCAGCGCCGCCAGCTGCTGCGGGGTCATGGTCTCGATCCCCGCCTCCCGGCAGTCCTCCACCACCCGGTCAATGAGCCTTGCCATCTGTTCCGTGTCGTAGGTGGAGGAACCGTACCACAGTGTCACGTTGACGCAGCCTTGGAGCTTGCTGGGTGCCTTTTCCGCCATCCATCCAATCCCCCGTCCGCTCCACCGGCGCATCAGCTCGTCCGCCGCCTTTTCCTGCACGCATACGATGTCGCTGACCCCAGCGATCTGCCGGATCTCCTCCTGATAGATGCCCTCCTTGGTGGCCCCGTAATGCGCCGCCAGCTTGTCCATCAGCACCCAGCAGTAGGCGTTGGCATCGAGGCTCCGACCCTTGCGCTTGATCTGCGCCAGGTACTCCTTCCCCGGCTGCAGCTCGTCCACCACGTCCATGGCGGAAAGCGCCGTCGGCACCCGCAGGCACAGCCAGTCTCCCGCATTGTCCTGCATCCATTTGGCCGCCCGCACGCTGACCTCCGCCATGGCTGCACCGCCTCCTCTCTGGGCCATTGCCCCGTTTTCAGGCACTTTGCCAAATACCGCAGCCTCGGCAGATACGCCCGCTCCACCCATTCCTCGTCATAGGGGATGGGATGAAAGCTCATGCGCCCCATGTCGATGGGGAGGAAGTAGTTCTGAAGTTCCGCCTCCGTCATCCGGTAGGCTGCAATGCGGCACTCCTTCCGCCGCCGCAGCCCCCATCCGCTTGCCAGCATCTCCACCTGACACTGCTGCCAGTATGCCTTGCTCACCCGAAATTCCGCCTTGCTGTGGGTCTTGACCTCCGTGATGAGCCGGGCATCCTCTCCGTCGTAGTTCACCCGCAGCCGCAGCCCGTGGATGCGAACCTGCCGGTCTCTGGTGCGGATGCCCAGCGCATCCAGGATCTTCCCCTCATAGGCCGTCCCAGCCTGCATGGCCGGGGTGGTGAAGGTCTCCTGCCGGATGCCCAGCTTCACGCTCCACCATTTTCGGAAGGTCTCCGTGTCCCACCGACCCATGACCTTGGACGTGTCCGAGGCCCCGATCCAGCCGCTGCGGTCGTGGTCGTGGATCACAGTCGGCTCACCGCCTTTTCAAGGCTCCCCAGCTTGTCGAACCACCCCATCATGGTCGCCATCTGCTTGTCGTTGATGCCCAGCTGCGCCAGCAGATCCCGGTGGGAAAGGCCCCCCTGCTCCTTGCTGGTGATCAGCCGCTCCAGCCGCTCCTTCACGGCGTAGATGCTGTGCCTCGACAGATCCTCCTCCCCGTCGTCGCCGTCCCCGGCGGCCCACAGGTCAAAGCCCAGACCCGTCCGCACCGCCACGCCTTTGACAAAGGCTCTGGCCAGCGCATTGTTGATCCGCAGCTGGTTCAGCGTGTCCTCATACACCACCAGCGATCCATTCAGCAGCGGCATATCGTAGGAAAAGACGTTCTCGTCAATGTGGATCTCCACCGACACGAACCAGCACTCCGTCACTCTCCCCTTGCTGGTGGTCACCTTGGCCTGTGGCCACAGATAGCTGTTGGTCTCCGGGCAGCGCCGGGGAGCGTACCAAACGCTCTCCGCTCCGTTCTCGTGAAGCAGCTTCACGCAGTTGGCCCAGCCCAGATAAGGCACCTTCACCGTGTTCCCCCGCTCGTCCTTGGCCTCCCGAAAACCGCACAGGGGCCGCACGTCCAGTTTCACCAGTTCGTTAAAAGGCTTCAGCATTTCTCCTTTTCCTCCTTCTTGTCCTCTTCAATTACGTCCATCAGGCTGTTTCCCTCCAGCAGCTGATCGATGACCTCCATCTCCGTCCGCCCGAAGCCCGCCTTCATCAGCCACCGGAACCGCCGCCGGATTTCCTCCCGGCACGTCCCGCAGGCCGCATCGTTCTTCCAGCGCCACCCGCTGCAAAGGGGGCAGGGCATCGCCTCCAGCTCTGAAAGCGGCCCCAGCGCCTCGCCGCACTTGGGGCAGCTCAGCCCGTGGTAGCCCACGTCCTTTTCCTCCTCCACCGTCGGCTCGTCAAACACCTCGCCGCAATACTGACACAAATACATCCTCTTCTTCCTCCTCGTCGCTTAGATCTACGTATTCATAGGGGCCGCTTGTCCTCTGCCCCCGGTACACGGCCTCCATGGCCCGCCGAACCGTTCCATAGCTGCGCCCGATCAGCGCCGCCAGCTCTCCCATGCTGTCCGCCTGCGCCACCGGCAGCCGATACCTGTCCTTCGTCACGTAGCGGTATACCCGCAGTTCTTCCTCCGCCTCCTTGGCTGATAGCTCCGGCACTTGCCCTCCTCGTCCCACAGGGGCCGGGGCTTGCACTTGCCCACCATCTCTGCGTAGTTGCAGTCCCACATCCGGTTCGGCCCGGTCATTTCGTACCGGCACGCCCGGCATCTGCTCCAGTCCTTCAAACCTCCACCATCTCCCTTATTTCTCCAGCCGCTCCAGCAGCCGCATGAAGCCGTAAACCGCCGTCCCGGCTCCCAGATACACCAGCACCCATGTCAGCGTCATTCCGTCTCCTCCTTGCTTATAGATCCGTCGGGTCATATGCGCACAGCGTGTCGCACATACCCTTGCAGGGGCAGGCCGGACAATCGCACTCCAGCGGGCTTTTCTCTTCGCACAGCGCATCGTGCCGTGCCAGAAAAGCATCCTCCAGCGCCCTGTATTCCTGTCTGCTCATGCCTCCGTCTCCTCCTCTCGCTCCGCCAGTTCCTTTTCCTCGTCCCGGATGGCTTTCGCCTCCGCATCCAATACCGTGTCAGATGTCCGCATCGGATGCATCCTCCTTTTCCGGCTCCAGCTTCCACACATCCCGTGTGACCTTGGAAACCTGGGGGATATCCCCCCAATACAGGGCGTTCAGGAAATCGTCCTCACCGGTTCCGTACAAAACAAAGCGTGGCTCTGTGATGACCTTGTACCCGGGATATACGGTTGTCTTATTGCTGCCGCTAACCAGATCGCCCACCTCGGCCACATTGCACTCCGACCGCATAGCTACACGGTCGTAGTGCTTCTCAGCCACGATGGCGTAGTAATGTCTTTGCATCTTCATTCCTCCTAAATTCTCACTTGCCTGATCTGTCCAGTTTGTCCACCAGCAGCCAAACCAATAGCTGACCGTTGCGACCCCGATGATGACCAGCGTCAATGTGTAACCGTCCATGTTTACTCCTCCCGCTCCGCAATCCACGCATCCAGCTTCTTTTTGAAAATCTGAAATACACGGCTGCGGTCGGTACGGATGCACACGCCAAAGGGGTACACGCCCTGCTCCAGGCCGTCGGCCAGAGTGTCAGAACAAAGGCTCAAGCCTTTATCTCTAAGATACTTCGATGCCTGGTGCAGCGTCATGGTTTCGATCATCTGTCATCCTCCTTCTTCAACAGCTCGTCCACCGTGCAGCCGTACAGCTCGGCGATCTCCGGCAAGCGGCTGGCTCTCGGTGCCTGCGTGCCGGTCTCCCACATATAAACCGCCGCATCCGTCACCTTTAGTTTCTCGATGACCTGCCGGACACTTAGCCCAGCGGCCAACCGAGCGCTGCGAAAACTCATTCTGTCACCTCCAGTTTGATTCTTGCTTAGTTTTTAAGGTTGAATACGGGTTACGGTATCTGGGCGGCTTTCCCTCTCCGCAATCAACAAAAACTAAGTTTTACTTGACAACTTAGCAAACTGTGGTATTATGGAAGTGCCAACAACCCTTAATATTTTCCACGGCCCGCTAAGTGCAGGGGGCTCGGTTTTGTATTGCCCTTTGCAAAAACTAGTATAACTTAATATTACTAGCTTGTCAACGAAAACTTTGCATTTTTACTAGTTAAAAATTAGCTAAATTAGGTGGTGTATCTTTGGACAAATCGCCAATTGTAATAAGAATAAATTCTTTGCTTGCTAAAAAGGGAATTACAAAAGCAGAGTTTTACGAAAAATGCGCATTAACTTCTGCGTCCTACTCGCAATGGAACACAGGTAAAACAAAGCCAAGATTACAGACGATAGAGCGAATTGCTGAATTTCTAGACGTTCCCTCTGAATATCTCCTTTACGGCGATGCCCCCGCAGCTTCGCAGGGCGCAAAAAAAGCCCCCGATCCGGAGATCGAGGGCGTAATGGAAGATGAAGATTTGAAAGAAGCTGTCGAGCTTTTGAAAAAAATGGATAAGGAAACCCTGCGGATTTTTATTAAAGCCGCCCGCGGGGCTTTGGAGAATTAATTATGAGTATTTCATGGGGTGAAATCGGTGTTTCCGCCTTTTCTGTTTTGGCATCCGCCGGAGTGTCTGTCTACATTTCTAAGCGGACAGCAAAAGCAGAAATCGAAAAGCTGAAAGCAATATGGGCGCACGAGAAAGAGGCCGCTTGCGATTCCGATTTTGATGCGATGGTTGCCGCCGTTTCCTTATATGCAAAGTATCCGTCTCCCGCAAACTTTCAGTCCGCTACCAACGCCGTCGGCATTTATCGCGCAAAAGCCACGGGAGAAGCGGCGGAAAAGGTTGACGAACTCAGCCGTTTAATCGTGAGGGAATGCCCAAATTGCGCAGCAGTATCCGACCAGCTGCAAGCCGTAATTGAGTGCAAGCGTAAAGCGTAGCTTTAAAAGGTCGCCTTGCCCTGCTCTCCCTCTTTCCAAAACATATCAAGTTCACCGGAAAAAAGATTCCTGGCAATTTTGTAAAGCTCACTGATGGCTGTTTCGCGGTCAACGCCGTCCAGCTCAAGGCCGATTTCGCGCTCGTAGCCGTTTTCTTTACTGATAGCCCAAATTTTCATTTTATCGCCTCCATAATTTTATCAAACTGATTGCGGGTCATTTTACTCGCCAAAGAAATCGCCTCAGAAAGTAACGCAATATGCTCTGCATTCTTTATTATATCACATTTATTTCCCGTTTCACAGCTTACAATTTCCATCTTTATACTTTTCTGCTTACAATCCACATTATTTCTCCTTTCGGTTTATCTACCTATAGTCAAAATATGGCATTTGTTGCACAGTTTAGGGCAACAATACAAAAAAATTTTTTAAGAAGGAGCATAATTAGAAATGGCTAAAAAATCTTCCTTTAAAATACCAGGGCTTTCCTTTAGCTGGAAACGTGCGCTTGGAATTACCAGAGCAAAACGCAAGATTGCAAAAGCAACGGGAATTCCTACAACAAAGGCGGGGCGGCAAAGAAAAGTCGGCAAGCTATTGGGGATTAAGTGAAATCCACAGGAGATTATTTCATATAGTCCCCACCGCCCCCGCACCGGACGGTGGGGATTTTTTGCCGCCTATCGCCGTCACTGGCTCTTGGCCGCATAACCACGGTATCAGTTTGTTGTTTGGCAAGTCAATCCACAAACCGGATAATATACGATTAGCAGATAAAAACAAACGGAGAGGTTTGCCCGAAATAAGGCAGGAGGGGAAGAAATGGAAAAAACTTTGCAGGATATTTGCAGAGATGCAAAAGAGGACCAGCATCTTACCACGCAAGACTTAGCCGATTTAACAGATCTGTCATCGTCCACGATCAGCAATTACTTTTCTGCGTCGTCAAAGGATCCAAGCCTATACAAAATGGGGCTTATATGCGCCGCCCTCGGTGTGTCTATAGATGAGTATTTTGGTATCGTAAAGAGACCAACCACGGAGGAGCAGCTGGCAGAGGCCCACAGAGCAATGGCCGATGCAGATGCAAAGCATAGCGTAGCCCTACGCATTGCGCACTTGGAGGGCGGCATGGAGCAGCTGACCGGATCAGTGGCAAAGCACGAAAAAAAGGAGCGCGTATTGCAAATTTGGGTGTACATCCTGGCGTTTTCGCTGTCAATTGCCGTATCCATAATATTTGGATATTTGGCGTTTGATTCAAGCGTCCCGCAAACAGGGCTTATCCGCAACGGGCATATTACATCAATCGGCTGGATGCTATTTGCTCTGCTTGCGGTGGGCGTCGGTGTAATCATTGCTTCGCTGATTAATGCGCTGCGATATTACAGGCACCATCAAACTGATAAAAATATAGGGTAGGAGGATAAAAATGGGAAAAGCAATGAGGAGGGCCAACGGAACCGGGACAGTGTATAAGCTCGCCGGGCGCCGACGCAGGCCCTGGGTGGCTGCAAAGCAAAAAATCATTATAGGATATTACCCTACCAAAAAAGATGCTATAGCGGCGCTGGAACGTCTTGCAGGCAAGGATTTAACGGAGCAGTACAACATGACCTTTGCCCAGGTGTTTGACGCTTGGAAAGAGGAGCATTACAAAAAAATAGGGCCAAACGGTATAGAAGGCTATGACGGCGCATTTAAAATTTTTGCGCCGCTGCACGACCGGAAGTTCCGGGACTTAAAAACGGCGGATTTTCAGGGCGTACTGGATGCCCATATGCATAAATCCCATAGCACTGTGTCCAAGTATAAGCAACTCATAACGCAGATGTCCACATGGGCCATGCGCGAGGAGATCATCACAACAAATTTTGCAAAATTCGTCCAGCTCCCCGAAAACACAAAAAAAGAAAAAGAAACATTTACCGATGCTGAAATAAGCAAGCTGGAAGCGGACGGCAGCGACACCGCAAAAATTATCCTCATGCTGATTTACACAGGAATGCGCATAGGGGAATTGTTTTCCCTACCGGCTAAAGATTATCACAAAGATTATGTGGTCGGCGGTGAAAAGACGGAGGCTGGGCGAAACAGGATCATCCCAATCCGCCCCGAAGGGATCCCATACTTTGCCTATTTTGCAAATAAGGCTACCGGCCCACTGCTCATATCCGGCTATGCTGGGGAAAAAATCCCAGCAAACTTCCGCCGCCGGGATTATTACCCGCTTTTGGAAAAATTAAAAATCCAGCGCAAAACGCCGCACTCCACCCGGCACACCTATGCAAGCTGGGCGAGAAAAGCGGGGATTGCTCCGGAGACGCTACAGAGGATCCTCGGCCACGCCAACTACTCCACTACCGCAAATATATACGTCCATACGTCAGCGGAGGAATTGGTGCAGGCCGTTAAAAAGGCGAAAATTTGCTAGTAGTTTGTTAGTTACCTACGGGAGCCAAGGCAAGCCCGTGCAAAATTGCTCTGCGAAAAGTTGCAAAATCGCAACAAATGTTGTTATTCTTATTAACTTTTGTGCCTATATATTCAAAACGATTATAATTCACACGCAGGAGGTCACTGGTTCAAGTCCAGCAGTCTCCACCAAAAAAGTCCAGGAATCTCAAGGGTTCCCGGACTTTTTTATTTTTGCCAAGATTAGCTTTGTTAGTAACGTGTTAGTAGTAGCGATTTAGGTTAGTTTTTTTAGGACGCTGTTATAAGCTTTCTCATTGACGATTTTTAGTGTGTCCATAAGCTCGTCCATAACTTCCCACGCCCTATCCTGCGCTACATTCCCAACCGCTTTCAAAAATTCACTGCCGGATGGTTTTATTTTCTTGGCCGGCGCAGGCTCTGCAGAATACAGCATTGGGGGCGTTTTCGCCTGCAGTTGCTCCCCGCCGTGCTCGTTACGGATAATGTAGAGCGCCGCCAGTTTCTCATAGTTTGTCCAGCTCGATTCTTCTGTTTCAAGGCGAGCTATCCAGCGCTTGACCTCATTCTCGTCGACCATAGGGGTGCACCCCCTTTAGTCCTCGATCGTGTCCATGCAGCGCTGGATGGCTCTGCGGATGCTTTCGTCGTCGGCGTTGTCCAGCATTTCCTGCA
>ERZ857757.576-NODE-576-length-36319-cov-7.624062_pt1 | contig 36319 bp, 31 predicted proteins | sample MGYA00519764_ERZ857757 | MGnify/ENA primary metagenome ERZ857757 (study PRJEB31778, sample SAMEA3449359) | human gut metagenome | biome: human gut; feature: human-associated habitat; material: faeces | place: United Kingdom | collected 2010/2012 ...
CATCCGGCGTCAGTTTATCGATAGAATCTTTTTTGTAGTTGCGCGCGCCGGCAAGAGCGAAACCGTTTGCCGTTTTTGCGCTGAACGAGCCCGGATTGTTTTCTTTTTCCGTGACAGCGCCGGAAATCTTCACTTCGTCGGCGGCATTGTAACCGCCAGCCGTGAGCAGATCGCCGCGTGCGATGATGAACCCGGCTTCATCAGCCGATGCGAGCGTCGCCGCGGAAACCGAACCTCTGAAACGGATTCCGGCGTTGCCGGTGACACGGATCGAGGTCTGTTCGGAAGTCGTTATTTCATAGGGCTTGTAGTAAACATAGACCGAACGGACAAGCATTTTGTCAAAATCTGCATTGCTGGCTTTTCTGAATCCGATAAAGCCGCAGGTGGCCGCGTCAGCCGTGGCTATGTTTTTCAGCGTAGTCCATTTTTGCATGGTGCAAGGGGTTTCGATTCCTGAATTGGAGGTTTGGGAAATATATTCAAAAAAGCCTCTGTAATTCTTGCTTGCGTCGCTGACGGCAGGGAGATTATTAAACAGCTCTGCACAAAAAGTAAGCTTTCCGGTCAGTTTCTTGGTTTCGTCGGAAAGAGTTACATAAACGCCGTGCGGTCCGGTTGGTAAAACGCTGTTCCAAGTGTTATCCGTTGTATCAATGGCACGCGCCTTATAACCGCCGATTTCCGTTATTGTGTTTGCCAATCCGCCAAAGGTAATCTGATACTTGTTCAGCGTGTCAGCTGTATTTCCGTTATCAAAATATATCAGTTCTCCCAGTGCAGGATCGTTTTCCGCCGGTTTTGCGGCATATGCGGCGGCCGGTGCATAGTAGACATAGACCGAGCGGACAAGCATTTTGTCACAATCTGCTTTGCTTGCTTTTTTGACACCCATGATACTTAATCCTGTATCTTTGGGTTTTGTTTTCAGTGTAGTCCATTTTTGCATGGTACAGTCGATTCGGTTTGAATACGCGTTCATATTATTCGAGTCAACGTCCCAAAAGGCTCTGTAATTGCTGCTTGCATCACTGACGGCAGGAACGTTATTAAACAACTCCACACACAAGGTAAGCTTTCCGGTCAATTTCTTGGTTTTGTCGGAAAGAGTTACATAAATTCCGTACGAGTCGCTCCACGTGTTATCCGTTGTATCAATGGCACGTGCTTTATAGCCGCCGATATCCGTTGTAGTGTTTGCCAATCCGCCAAGGGTAATATTATACGAGTTCACTGTGTCTGTTGAATTTCCGTTATCGAAATAAATCAACGTTCCAAGGGCGGCATCGGTTGCTGCCGGCTTTGCGGCATATTGCGCTTCGTCTGTCAGTGCGGCTGTTTCGCTTACAGCCATTTCTTCGGCCGTTTCGGGGGTTTCCGGCTCAAACGCGGCCGCGTTCCAGGCAAAAGCAGTCATGCAGAGCGCGAGCGTTAAAAACCGTGTCAGAGTTTTTTTCTTCATGAGGTACATCCTTTCTTTTTTGAGTTGCTAAATGGGGGCGATTTTGCGATACGCCTTTTATAGGTGCTATGCGGAGTGTCAGATATTTTTTTGATCTGTATACCGTTTTCGGCTTTTATTTTACCATATTGACAAACTGTTTAAAATATAGTATAATACTCAATATAGGAACAATACTATTGTGAGGTATGGCTATGAAAATACCGGCCAATGCAAAATTACAATTTCTGAATATCGGGAAATACAGCGGAAAACTGACGGATAAAGCAGATTTTTCCAACATTCCCCGCCCTTTTTTCAGCATCGGATTCATCATAGGCGGAAAAGGGAAGTTCTATACTAAAAGCGGAAAGATCATTGATGTCGTTCCGGGAGACCTGATCGTGATTCCGGTTGCGGCCACCTATGTGTCACAACGCTTCGGAACGGAAGACCTTACCTATATTACGGTACATTTTATTTTTAACAGCGGTTTCAACGATGCGGTCGATATTCAGAAAATTGACGGTCACGAGCACCTGAAAAGCGATTTTGAAGAAGCCTATAACAGCTATCGGATCCCGGAACAATATTTCCGCGCACTCAGTATTTTCTTCCGGATTCTGCAAGAAGTGACACCTTGCATTAAAGCCTCCGCCAAAAACACCGGCATTTCCGTCAAAATAGCCGTTGAATACATGACCTTGAATTACTCCCAAAACACGCCGGTTTCCGAACTTGCGAGAATGGTCAATCTTTCGCAGTCCAGGTTTTTTGCCGTGTTTAAAAACGAAATTGGCATGACGCCGGTAGAATACAAGAACTATATTTGCATTCAGAATGCCGAAAAACTGTTGTTAAGCACTGAATTATCCATGGAAGAAATCAGCGCGGAATTAGGTTTCAATTCGACCTCGTATTTTCGGCGGACTTTCAAGCATTTTGTCGGGAAATCGCCACGAGACTACAAAAACAGCATGCGCTCGAACGACGTTTTGATATGATTCCGGCAGGATATCATACAATAATGTCCGGCGTTTGTAGAAAAATGGCTTGTAATCCCTTTTTCGGTGTGCTACAATGAAATCACAAAAATCCCATAAAGGAGACCGACCATGTTTCTTACGCTTGACCGTCCGACCGTCACAGCCATGATAAAAAGTGATAATCCCGGCGATATTTTTGCCGAAATCGAAAAAATCCGTCAGATCGGAACGGATACGTTCGGTATTCAGATCGACTATATGAAACCGGAATACCGGACGGCGGAGGTGCTCAAAAAAATTTTTGCCGCCATGGGAAACAAGCCCTGCTATGTGACAAACTACCGCGGCGGAAATCCGAACGCCGAGGACGACCGTCTTGCCGAAACACTGTTGCAGGTCACGGACTACGGCAAGATGTTGCTCGACTTGCGCGCCGACATGTTTGCCCCCTGCAAGGAGGAGTTTACGACCGACCCGAAAGCTGTGGAAAAGCAGAAAGAATTCATCCGCGCGGCACATGCCAAAGGAGCGGAGGTCCTTATGTCCACGCATGTATTCGACCGTTTTGTTCCGAAAGAGGATGTCAAAAGAATTGCTCATGCGGCCTATGAGCGTGGGGCGGATATCTCCAAAATCGTTACGACTGCCAACAGTGCAGACGAATTACAGCAGAATTTAGAACTGATTACGGAATTGAAGCGTGAACTCCCCATTCCGTTCTTATTCTTATGCAACGGTTCTCATTGCCGCATTCACCGTATCTACGGGCCGATGATGGGCGTATGTATGTATCTTGCCGCCATTCAGAAAAAAGAATGGGAAAATCAGCCGACCTTGGACGATGTAAAAACGGCCATGACATTGGCAGGCTATACCGATATGCCGTGGAATGCGTAAAACAGGTTTCGGAATCTTATAAGAATACAAAAACTCCTGCGGCAGATGATGAACTGCCGCAGGAGTTTTTCTGCATATTACGGTTTTCAGAGCTTGATTTTGGCCAGTCCGCCCTGCGAAGTCTCCTTATAGGAATCCGACAGGTCAAGACCGGTTTCGCGCATGGTTTCGATGACATGGTCAAGCGAGATTTTCCGGGTGTCCCATAAGAATCCGGAAATATCGACGGCATTGATGGCGCGCATGGCGGCGACAGCGTTGCGCTCAATACAGGGAATCTGCACAAGTCCCCCGATCGGGTCGCAGGTAAGCCCCAAGTGGTGCTCCATGGCGATCTCGGCGGCGCATTCGATTTTTTCGGTTTCAAGCTCAAACAATTCCGCCAAAGCCGCGGCCGCCATGGTGCAGGCGCTTCCGATCTCCGCCTGACAGCCGCACTCCGCGCCCGAAATCGACGCGTTGGTTTTGATGAGATTGCCGATAAGCCCGGCTGTTTCCAGCGCATGCACGATCTGCACGTCGGAAAAGCCGTTCTTGGTCTGATAATAGTACATAACCGCCGGTAAAACGCCGCTTGCCCCACAGGTCGGTGCGGTAACGACCGTCTCTCCGGACGCATTCTGTTCGCTGACGGCGTAGGCATAGGCGCACACCACGCGGTTTTCGCGCACATCGTCCGGTTCGCCGATATAGCGGCTGTTATACAGAACCTTGGCTTTTTTGCTGACGCCGAGTCCGCCCGGCAGAGTGCCGCTGTCGTCAAGACCGCGCCGGATAGCGGCTTTCATGGTTTCCCAGATATGCGCCATATAAGCCGGAAAATCGGCGCTTTCGTGCGATTCGGTATATTGCCACAAGCGCATGTTTTTCTCTTTGCACTGTGCGGCAATGCTTTCAAAAGTAGTTTCATGATAGATCTCTTTCGGCGTTTCCCACGGTTCGTTTTCAAACACGATATCGCCGCCGCCCACGCTTAAAACCGTCGCCGTCCCAAGGGTTTTCCCCTCTTTCAGCGCCGTAAGCGTCATGGTGTTGGGATGCGGCAGATCCGTTTTTACCGGGTCAAAGAGCACGTCGGTTTTCACCGGCGCAAGCGTTTTCCGGATAACGGTATCTGTGCCGTGGCCTTTGCCGGTTTTGGCAAGAGAGCCGAACAGAGTGACGGTAAATGCGTCGGCGTGAGGATAGCGGCTCTTAAAGGATAGACAGGCGCGTTCCGGACCGATGGTGTGGGAACTGGATGGACCGCGGCCGATCTTATAGATCTGTGAGACCGACGGCATACCGGCCGGCATCGGACGAGACGGTTTGGAGGTGCGCGGACGGGAAAAGCCGCATAATTCCAAGAGCATCATCATGTGTCTGGCACTCGGTAAGGATTTTCCGGTTTCCCAGTTAGTTACGGTCCTCACATCGACTCCCAGCTTTTGTGCAAGAGCTTTTTCGGATAATCCACCGGAAAGCCGATATTCGCGAAGAATGTTCGCAATGGTTTGATTCATATTTTTCACCTTGCTTTCGGCAAGTTTTATTCTCTTTATTCAGTATAACATATTTTGAAAAAAATAGCAATTTATTTTTAGATGCGCACAAAAAATTTTCGGCACGAAACAGATTTCTCTGCACATGCCGTCTTTCTGCAAGCTATGCATTTTCCGGAGCTTTATGAAAATCGTTTTGTGCTGAAACACTCGAAAAGGGGTGTTTATTTCTGTCCGGGGTCAGGCTTATCACGGTTTCCGATAAGACCAAAAGCCCGACCAGGTTCGGAAGTGCCATACAGCCGTTAAACACATCGGATATTCGCAAGACCGTGTCCGCGCTCCATAAGGCTCCGGGCAGCGCCGCCGCAGCAAACAGAATCTTATATAAAGCTGTGCTTTTTTCGCCGAACAAATACTCCCAGGCACGCATTCCGTAAAAGGACCAGCCCAAAATGCTGGAAAATGCAAAAAACGTTACGGCAAGCGCGACAAACAGATTTCCGAAACGGCCGAATACGTCGGCAAACGCCTGCCCTGCCAGAGAAAATCCGGCATCCTCCGGCATAGCGGCAGGCGTTTTTTCCAAGACGCCTGTTACCAATAAAACCAAGGCTGTCAGCGTACAGATGAAACACGTGTCGAAAAACACCTCAAAAATGCCCCAATAGCCTTGCTTATACGGGGTTGTTTCGCTGGATGCGGCATGAATGACCGCCGAAGAGCCAAGGCCTGCCTCATTGGAAAAGATACCGCGTTTGAACCCCAGAGAGACCGAGCGCATGAGAGCATAACCGGAAAAGCCGTGAAAAACGCCGGAAAACGAGAAAGCGCCTGCCAAAATATCGCCCAAGGCCGGGAGAATCCGGTCTGCGTGAAAAAGGAGGATGATAAGCGAGCCGACAGTATAAAAAACAGCCATAAACGGCACAAGCCGCTCATTGGCGCTTGCAATGCGTTTCATTCCGCCGCACAAAACGAGCGCAACGGCGATACATACGGCAATTCCGATCACCCAAGCGCATGTTTTTTCCGGGACAGACACTTTGACAACGCTCCAAAGGCTTTCTTTCATAGCCGCGACCTGGCTCATATTGCCCATGCCGAACGAGGCCGCCACGGCGGAAAAGCTGAAAACAAGCGCGCAGATCCGTCCGATCTTTCCGCTTTGGAAAGGGATCTGTTCCAAATAGTACATGGCGCCGCCGCGCACGCCATAAGGCGTTTTGACGCGAAACTGCACGGCAAGCACGCATTCGGCGTATTTTAAAATCATCCCGATAAAGGCGGCTATCCACATCCAGAATACCGCACCTGCTCCGCCTAAGAGCATAGCATAGGCAACGCCTGCGATATTTCCCGTGCCGATCGTGGCGGAAAGCGCTGTGCAAAGCGATTGAAAGGGCGTGACGGTGGCGTTTTCGGACGATGAGGTTTCTTTGTTTTTTGCCGGCGCCAATATGCCGCCCATGGTGTGTTTCAGCATGGGGAAAAAGGCGCGGAACTGGAAAAAATGCGTCCGGACAGAGAAATATAGACCGATACCGACAAGCAGTATCAGGGTTGGCAGTCCCCAAACGGCTTTTTCGGCAAAAGAGAGAATGTTTTCAAGCAAAACGGTTGGATCCATACAAAAACCTCACAAGACTGTTTTGCTATAAATATATGAAACAAAAAGCATCTCATACCGGAAAGAAAGGGAAACGGGCATAAAAAAACGTGTCTGCATTTTATGCAAACACGGTAAAAAAGGCGAGTTGCCGGAGCATGCGCGAAAAATGCGCATCTTCCGGCGGAAATTAACAAGATACAATCCCCGGCGATTGCCGGGAACCGCATAACAGACGCTCCGTCCTTTTGCCTGAGAGATTGAGCGAATCATAATCGCCTTGCCCCTTCGGCACTCAATCAAATGAGCTTCTCCGGAGAACCAACTTTCTTGCAGTCGCTGTCATAGGACGCCTGAGAGTGTTACTCCTTCGGCAGGGAATATTCCCTTTTCCTGCAAGATTTTATCGGCTTCAACAATTACATAGTATAGCACGCAAGAGGGGATTTGTCAAGCCTTTTTACGACAAAATCCGCGTATTTTTTCGACGTTTTTTCACGTCGTTTTCACAAAAGTGTTTGCGTCGGCAGCAAACATGAAAAAACGGGGTTGGCAGAGGGACACGTACAAAAAGGCTTGACAAAACGCCGGAATTTGGTATAATAATAGATATCTGCGAGACGGAAAGAATAAATGTATCTGTTCTTCCGGTCATCCGCATCCATTTCTGTTTCCGTAGCTCAGCTGGATAGAGCACACGCCTCCTAAGGGGAAGTGGTTCCGCCACCAAACGGGGCATAATTTTTCATAGGTCCCAGTACCTCAGTTGGATAGAGGGTTCGCCTCCTAAGCGAAACGCCGTAGGTTCAAATCCTATCTGGGACGCCATTTGCACCGCTTTTGCGGTGCTTTTTCTTTGTGCTAAAAATTTTCGATTTCTGTTTATCTGTTCCGTTTTTTTGCTAATAGGAAACGAACTCGTTTTTGAGATTTGCTAATAATTTTTGTTTTTTGCTAATAGCTTAATTAGCATTGCTTCGGAACAGCACTTCGTTTCTTAATTCTTAACAGCAATTAACTGTGATAGCGTTTGCAACAATTCGGGAGATTTTTGCAGTTGCTCTATCAATGCAGATACATCTAATGCAGCTTGTTCCTCTTGAGGTGCTTGCACATTTCTTAAATCAGCCTTGATATTATAGAATGAAGTTTCAAATTTCATTGCGTTTACTTTTCTGTCCTCGTCTAAAATGTGAGCATAAATATCCGTTATCATATCAATTTGAGCGTGTCCGGTATCTCCCTGTGTTGCTTTCAAATCCCCGTGATTAAGTTTCAGCTTATATGTCGTGCTTGAATGTCTGAGAGAGTGAAAAACAACATTCGGAAGTTCGGCTTTTTCTCTTAATGCTTCAAACGCCTTTAACAAAACTCTGCCCTCGCAAGGTCTGCCGTTATTTAAGGCAACAACCAAATTATAGTCTGTGTATTCATCTCCCAGCAAACCTTTTAATTCATCTTGATGACTTTAAGTATAATTATACACAACGGAATATGATTTTTTTCGTTTTATTATAGATGCCATAATTTTTACTTCCTTTCAGATATTTAGTTTATCTAACCAATCATCGAATGATTTTTTTGAAATTCTGATTGAAGCACCTATTTTAACAACCTTAAAATGATTTTCCTTAACCAAGTTGTATGCCGAGGTTCGCCTGATACCAAGCATATCGGCAATCTCAGCAACAGTATAAGTTTTTTTGTTGTCTTGCGCCTTTTGATTTAACATAATTTTTCCTCCTTCCGAAAATCAAAAAACGCTCTCGTGTTTTATAAATACTATAACACACAAAAGCGCTTTCTGCAAAAAATATAACATTGCCTTAATACCACAAATTAAAGTACTTATGACTTGGATCCCGTATTTATTCGTCGGCAAGGCAATTATTACACTTTGCAACGAAAAAAGAATTGCTGTTGAACGCCGTATTGAAAGCGGCTCACGTCCCGGTTTGGACCAAATCGATACGGGTATTCTGTTTGGGAATCTGTTAGATAATGCCATTGAAACAGCAGAGAATACTGTCACCAAACACGTTCCTTTGATGGTTCAGATAAAAGGTGCATATCTTTCAATTTTAGTCATCATAAAAGCAGCGTCCAGGCTACACCTTTTTGGTGGGCCCGGACGCTTTTTGGGGTGTTATTGCGACAGCTTCTCTTCGATTTTTTATTTTGCCTGCTTTGTAAATGTGACCACCGTGCTGTCAAAGAGCTTGCAATACTTGCAGACATTCTTGCCGGTGTCGAACGTAAGAGTCAGGGAGGGCGCATCGGCTTCAGATTCGCTCAAGGATTATCGTGCCATACGCGATGGTCAGACAGCCGTCCTCATCCACCGGTATTTCGGCAAACGGGTCGACCGCCTCTCCCAGCACCTCGCCCTTGACCTTGGTATCGTAGTAGAACTTACCGTCCTTCTCTTTCCAGGCGGTCTGCTCGATAACAGCGAAACCGTCCTCGTCGATCACGGCACCCTGCGACTTTGCAAGCTCGATTTTGTCCTCGGGTACGCGCATCAGCGTGTTCATCGAGCCATCCTCAGTGAATTCGGTTCTGTTCATGAGCATCATGATGATTTCGTCCGCGTTATCTCCCTCCGGCAGATTATCCGGCGTGTAGGACACCATACCGTTTCGGGTTGGGAAGAGCAGCTCCTTGACTTTCCATTTTCCGACAATGTTCATTGCGATATCTCCTCTCTGTTTGTTTTGTTGTTTTATCGTTGATTCCGGAGGCTGGTTATGCCCAGGGATCATCGGATTTCGGTGTGCGGACACCGGTCAGCAGATACTGCTCCCACAGGAACCACTTGCTGTCAGAACCGCGCTGGCGCAGCTTTATCGGGCGCGGAGAATCGGCGCCGCCGCAGGGAATGAAGAGCTTCATGTAGCCGGGTTCCTCGTTTGAAACGTGGTTCGACTCGATGACGAGCGTGTAGGGTTGGGTCGGTGTATAGTTGTTGTCAGGCGTCGAGCCGGAGAAGTAGGTGAAAGGCAGATAGGTCTTTCCGTCGCGGAAGCGGTCGTTCAGAAAGGAGATCTCCTGTCCGTTCAGAGGACGCGGACCGCGCAGGAAATTCAGCATCTCGGTGCCGATATTTCTGTCTGCCGCGTAGGCGCAGAGCGCGAGGACAGTCAGGGCTGCCGTCTTGAACGGCGTATCCATGCTTGCCTCCGGAAGCGCCTGCAGCTCAGCCAGGCTCTCCGGCAAAGATGTGAAGGTGAAGGTCTCGCTCTTTGAGCCGATAGCGTGTGCTGCCGAAGATGCGGCTGTGTTGACCGCCTGCTTTGCTGTGCTTTTAAGTTTGTCGAAGATTCCCATTGTAAAACTCCTTTTCTAATATGATTTCATTCCGCCCCTTCGTAGACAAAGATCGTGTAGTCGATCCCGTCTCCGGGGTATTCATACAGTTCGGTGCATGCTTCATCAAGGTATGCCGTGCCCCACGGGCAGTACTCAAATACGTCGAACTCCCAGTCTGCCGGAATTGTGAAGGTCAGTCCGAGAGTCTCGCCGTCAGAGTAGAGCAGCTTGAGCGACACGGTCCGCAGCGGTCCTTTCCACGCAGCGATCGTATCCGGCTCGGGAAGTTTGTCGCCGTAGCTGAATTTTGCCATGTAGTAAGAGTCGTCATTTTCGTCAAAGGATTCGAGTTTCTTCAGTGCGAGGGTTCCGCGATCGACCGTGAAGACGGTGCTTGAAGAACCGTAATCGACAAAGAAAATCTCTTCTTCCTCGGTGCAGGTAAGCCGTGTCAGATAGGTCTTCTCATCCGGAAGCAACCATGTGACAACGTAATCGTCGAGCCAGTCGGACGAGGTGTCGACAGGCAGGATACTTACTCTGCCGGCTTCGTCATCGCCGGCATTGAATTGAAACTCATCATAGTAGCCTGTTGATCCGTCATCCATCCAGAGAGCGTACCCGTTGTCGGTTTTTGCAGAGTAGATGAGCGATCCGTATCCGCTTAAGTAGTCCTCTGTAATCGTGAGATTGTCATATATCGAGAACAGGTTCGACAGATGGTTTGCGGCACGCAGCATATCCGGCGTAAAATCCAGATCGATGAATTCATTGCGGCTGAACTCCGAAAGTGTGTAGCCGTCGTTTTCCTCTTTGAATGTGACGTTGAATACCGTTTCCTCGACAACATCGAAGCGCAAATGGTCGCGTATCGTGACGACATATGCATTCTTTTTGACATTCTCGCAGCTTACCTCAGAGACGACTCCGAGGTACGAATGAAAAGCCTCGTAAATTTTCGGAAATATCCAGCAGGTCTTGCCGTCCCGGGTTTCTGTTTCCGCGTCGATGCCATCCGGCGGTGTCATGGCAGCTTCACCGGTTAAGAGGATTTTCCGGATCTCCTTCAGCTGCTCCTCGGGCAGCGCGGCGTCGTCTGAAAATTCAAGGTTCGCCATGTACGCCGCGTACCATCCGGCTGTGTTCCAGGCAAATTCGGGCGTGTCGGTGTCCATACTTCCGTTCCAGACGAGCGTGCGATAGGAAAGAGCCGCCGCTATTGCGAGGTTCTCAAGGTCGTCAAATCCAGCCGTTTTTTTTCCACAGCCGGCAAAGCAGGAGAATATGACAGCTATCACGATGATGAGTACGGCTGACTTTTTCATAATGCCAATCTCCTTATGTCAGAATTTTCCTCCGCCTCCGCCGTGTGAAGTGCCGGAAGAAGAAGTATGTGTGCTGCTGCCTCCTCCTGAACTTTCACTTGACCGCTTTGTTCTCGTTACATTCTTGTAGAGGAACATCTCACGGCTGTCAGTTATGTTCATGCTGCCGTTCTTCATGTAGCTGTTCGCTGCCGCCTGAGCGCGGACAGTGGTGAGCTTCGCCTTCATCTTGCCAACGGTGACGAAAGACAGCATCAGACCGATGATACCGTAGTAGAAGGTGTGGAATGAAATGATATCATCGACCGTATGCTTTTGGCTGCTTCCGCAGCCAAAAAGACCGGACACTACAAGGAAAACAGACATGATGCTCACCGCTCTTAATAGTATCGTGCGCTTCATGGCATCAGGACAGCGGCTTACCGCACTCCGGACAGAACTTTGGCGGTTTTGTCTGATTCTCCGGGGTGTAGCCGCAGGACGCGCAGCGCACCGTCTTCGGAGCCGGTCTCCGGCACCCGCAGTTTTCACAGAAATTATTCGATTGATCCTTGGAGCCGCAGGACGGGCAAACCCACTCGCCGCTTGGCTGAGAAACCGGCAGGGAGTCAGAAAGCTCGTCTTCGGCGCGGATTTGCTTCATCATTCCGTCGCCGTCCCAAACACGGAACCGTTCGTTGCGGCGCATCAGTATATCCGCGAGCTCGTGCATTTTCTGCTCGTATGTGCGATAGAGGTCGGTGAAGCGTCTGTCAGGACGGTTGCCGTCACTCAGTTCAAGCTCGATCTCGTCAAACCACGGGGAATCCACGTGGATGGTGACATTGAACTCATAGTCGCATTCGTAGCGGCGCGGCTCGTAGCTTTTCTCGTTGCCCTCGGAGTCCTTATAGAAGATTTCTTCCTTGTTTTCCCGGATGTCCGTTTCAACATTTCTTACCTGTGAGAGGTTGATCAGATCCGGGTTGCCGCTGCGCCAGTTTGAAAGTCCCGTGACGATGAAACGCTCGCTTATCGGGTCAATATAAACGTTCTTGCTTCCGTCAAAGGTGACGGACGGCGAGAAATCAGCGAGCCGCTGCTCGTTCTCTTTACGGTAGGCGAGCTGTTCCTTTATTTCAGCGATTGTCGAGTTTCTGCGGTCGCTGAAGAACGGGGAGAGCTTTCCTGCGCAGTCCTTGCAGAGATTGCCGTCCTCAAGCTTGCGGTTCCCGAGAAAACCAATCTTGGCACCGCAGACATCACAGTATTTTTTGTCAAATAATCCCATTATAAGGATCCTCCTTGTTGTTTGTCGGCCGTCAGCACGACCCGTTTGGTGTTATCCGCATCAAGACTGTATCCGAAGAACGCACAGCAGTGCTTCTCGTCTCAATGTTCTGTTTGATGCATCCCGTTTTGTTGTGTCTTGTTTTTTCCTTGATTTTTGATTTTTCATAGCCGATTCTCTTCAGATTAGCAAGAAAAAATATGCAGGCGCGTTATGTGCAGGTTTAACCCAAGCCTAAGGTATCCCATGTATCCTTTTCCGCGTCGTAGATATAAATCATGTTGTCCGAGACGGCGTACTGCCGTTCCTGTACGAAAGCGTCGTCATGTTCGTTCCGAGCGCGAAGACCATGCACGGCCGCCCGTCGATTTGCTGTATGGCTCCGGTGTAGAGAAGTGACATACCGGATTTCATCAGATTGTTCACATCCTCCGTCTCACGCAGCAGTTCGAACGCGATCTGCACGTCATTCTCATCGAAGGACACATCGTTATAAACCGAGAGATCCAGACAGCCCTCCGTCCCGGCGAGATGACCGTCCATCATCGAAAGCGCCGGACGGTAATCGAAGGTTTCTCCGTCCTTTGTCAGTCTGACCAATGTGTCGGGGTATATTTCGCTGACATTGCATCTCAGGACAATCACCTCGTCCGCTTTTCCCGTATACACCGGCTCATCGGTATGATCGTCGAACTCGCCGGAATCGGTCACGGTGACCCGGAAGACGGACGCCGACCAGCCGGCAGCGGGCAGTATGGCGTAAAGCTCCGCGCCTCCGCAGTCGATGACGTCTTCGTAGCCCTGAATGAACGGATATAACGGCTCAAAAGTATCTTTTATCATATTGTCGATATCATCCTTCGTCGTTTCATACCCGACATAGCCGAGAAAGGCTGCGCCGACGGTCATGCCGCTGTCCTCCAGCGCTTTTCGCGCTGACGGCAGAGCCATCGAGCCGCTGTCAGCGCCCGGAAGACTCTCCTCCGGAGGACTCGGCTGCTTTGTCCCGGCGGATGTCGACACTTCGGTGTCCTTTGATGTGTCTCCGCCGCTTTTTGCCGGCGTTTTAGCGCAGCCGCCGAGCAGGAGGGCGAGGAGTACACAGACAATGAATGTTCGTTGTTTTCGCATGACTTGCTCCTTATACTGTTTCCGGTCAATGCAATTGCCGGTTCTTTTTCAGAGGCTCGCTATCACTGCCGCGAGATACTTCTCACTGACTGACATGAAAACTATTGCGTCGGCATGACCTTCGAGCTTGGCGTTGATGATCTGCTCGGCGAGCTTCTTGTCGGCATCGCCATCCGTGATGAAGATGATTTTGCAGCCCGGAAGCTTTTTTCGTATGCTGTCCGCCAGTGAAATCCGTTCCGGCATCCTCCACGGCGTGTATCTGGTCACTTCCATCATGACGACAGACGGCTGATGTATCTGGCATATGTCGAAAGTCATTTCCGGAGATTTTGAAATAACTGTCAGATAATCGTCAAGCTCCTGCAGCAAAGCGCGTTCGAGCAGCTTTGCGTAAAGTCCGCTCTGCAAGTCAAGCACGATCCTTCGCATTTTTCTTCACCACCTTTGTTTTTCCGGGCGGAGAAAAGTCCGCCCGGAAGGAAAGCCTCACAAAGAATAATGGATGCAGAACCGAGTGAGCGCGGTTGCGATCATATGTCTTAACGCGTTGTCGAGCGGAGCGAGATTTCCGTCCACTTCCTCGATTATTTCCTTCGAGTAAGCCCATGCCATGGCGTCAAGTGCCCAAGAATCGATCTTGGAGGCGTCGGGCTGGGTCAGCTTGCCGTTTGCGGGAACGATGAAATTGCGGCTCTTCGCATATCTGTAGAGGAAAACCGCCAGCTGCTCGCGCGTGATCGGATCGTCCGGTCCGAAGCGTCCGTCGCCGTAGCCGTTGGTGATGCCGTGCTTTACAGCCCACGCGACTGCGTCGGAATACCACTGACCGGCGGGAACGTCATAAAATTCGTTTGATGCCGCCGTCACGGGCGAGCCCTCAAGTCTGTAGAGAACCGTGACGATAGCGGCTCTGGTGAGATTGCCCATAGGATCGAAGGCGTCCGCGCTGACGCCGTTCATCAGAAACGGATCGTGATTGTTTGCATACCAGACGCTGCCGTAATAGGGATCGCCGAGGGACACGTCCTTAAAGGGAAGGACTTTCTTCTTCGGAAGAAGCAGACAGGAGAAGACGAGCGACTGTATATCGTCATTGTCATTGGCGATACACGTATAGTAGAATGTCTTGTACATATCCTCGTCTTTGATGCCGTGCATCAGGAGTGCCTGACCGTTGCTGAGGAGCGTGTTGTTGAGAAGCCTGCCGTTTCGGTCGCATTGGTACCAGGCGTATCGGATATTTGCGGAAGCGTTGTCAGCCTTGACCTCGAAGCTGAAATCCTCATCGGAGCTGTAGATGACGACGTGCTTTGCCGCGTCGTCGCTGTAGCGAAGGGTATATTTCCCGACAGCGGCGCCCTTTTCGGTGACGTTTACCTGAACGGGCGCGGGAACGACTGCAAGCCGGCTCTTTTCGCCGTCTATCACACAGGAAATTTCACAGTAATAGTACTGCGTTCCGACCTTGTCGGTGGGAATCGTGAGAACCGGTGTGGTCGCTCCCTTGACCGCAATACCCGAGCCGACGACCTTGGACGCCGAGCTGTACCACTGAACCTTCAGATCCGTTGCGAGCATCGGGTCAATGTTGGTTTGGGCGGTGACAGTCGCCTTGTCGCCGACCTTGAGGTCAAAGCTTGATTTTGAGTAGGAAAGCTCGAGATCGAAATATTTGACGTCCTCCTGTCCCTCGATATCCTCGGGGGTGAATGTTGCGACAAGATAGTATTTGTTCTCAAACTTCTGCTTTCCGCCGCCGGAGGTCCCACCCTCGGCAACAATCTCGGCATCTTTTGATTCTATGGTGAAATTGTGGTTGGTGAGGATGTCGTCCGTCCAAAGGAAGCTCTTTTCAAGAGAGAGAGGAATCTTTACGGTGTAGGTCTGACCGGATTCGAAGGTCTTGTGAGCCGGAGTCCATACGGGCATGCCGTAGATTATGCCGTTGTCGTCGCTGTCAAAATACTTTCTGTCGGGAATTCTCGCTCCGACCTTGAGAGCAGCGTCGCCGATGAAGTAGACAGAGCCGCTGTTGATATAAGCCTGCTCACCGAAGACGCCGACCGTTACCGGGAAGACAAAGAGATATTCGTCGGTTCCCATCGAGGAGGTGCGGATTTTATACTCACTCACCTGTCCGTTCCAGACAGCATAGCTGTCCTTGGAAAAGGTGTAGCCCTCAGGGAGCTTTACGTTTACGGCGACGCTGATGTTATCGCCCTTGGATACTTCATTGATTTCCTTTCGGAACATCTCGTATTTGACTGCGGTAACCGTTCCGATCGACGCGGTAGCCGTGCGGTCGAGCTCCTGACCGTGCGCCGGGACGTCAAGATCGGTGATTTTGATTTCCTTCGCCTCGCTGCCGATTGTCACCGGGAAGGAGAAGAACAGCGTGTTGCCTTTCTTGTACGTAAACACACTCGCGTCGACCTTCTTGCCGTTGACGGTCACATCGCTGAGCGCAGGCGACCAATAACGCTCACCGTCATCCACCCAGCCGAAGAAGTAGGCTTCGGTGGGTTCGAGCTCTACTTTGATTTCAGCCTCGACACCGGCATAGTAATCCGGGATGACCTCGTCGTCATGCGTTCCGGCAGCGGAGATCTCGAACCACGCTCTGAGGAACTTTGCAACATCACCCTTGGATTCTACCTTGAGTTTCGGGAAAGGCTTTCCGGCGACGAAGGGCTCATCGTATGTGATTTTGATATTGCCGCTGAACGTTTCCCTTTCCTTGACGGTGGTGTAATAAATTTTAGAATAGTGCCAAGCAGGGTTGTTATTATAGGGAAAATCGGTGTCGTAATACTGCCAGTGGTGCTCCATCTTCAGTTCTCCGGCTTTTATAAACTTCACGGTACTGCCGCTGGGGTATGCGAAGAAATCCTCCTGGGCGGGGTTTCCGTTGACCAGTACCATTGAGGGGTCGCTGAAGAGGATCCAGTTGCCGGGCGGACCGAAGTCGTTCTTTTCCGTGATTTCCGGAAGTGGGTACTCGACATCGACATACCGGGTAATCTCTTCGTCACGCGCCGCCGACGTCATGACGCCAAGAGCGCTTATGAGGATCGCAGTCATTACGGCGATGATGAGCAGTCTTGCGATCTTGCTTGCGTTTTTTTTCATTTTGCATTTCTCCTTTGTAATCATAGATTTCGGGATTTCGGGTCGCTGAATGATCGGGATCCGTCAGTCGGGGAGACGTACCGATCATCTTGCAATTCCATTATAATGCATATTTTGGCTTTTGTCACTGTCACAAGTGTCAGTTATTTCGCTGAAAGCACAAAAATCCTCCGGGAAAATCCCGGAGGAAATCGTTCATTCTGTATCCCGGAGCGTCGTCACGATCAGCTTGTTTTCGATGGCGGTGGCGATCAGCTCTTCCTTGTTGTTGAAGCCGCCCTTTTCGATCATGTCCGAAAGGTTCCAGCGGACTCCGCTGACCGACAGACCGAACTTGTCGGCAATCTCCCGGTAGGTGAAGCCGCGTATGTAGTGGCGGAGGATCTCGATCTGTATCGGTGAGATGTCGCCCGACAGCATATTCTTCATCTCGACAGACGGAGCTGCGCCCGGAAAGATCCGCTCGCCGTTCATGGTCCGCATAATCACATCAAGCAGCTCCTCCGTGCCGTGATCCTTGTACCACAGGCTGTCCGCCGCGCCGCGCTTTGCCTCGGAAAGCACGTTCGGGTCGATGAGTGAGGTGATCACGACGACTTTAATGTGCGGAAACCTCTCTTTTATCCGCCTTCCTGCCGCAAGGCCCGAGTGCTTGTGCAGTGTAAGGATGTCCATCAGCACAAGATCGACGTCGGCTCCGCAGCGGCTCTCAATGTCAAAAGCATCTCGAAACGTCCCGACGAGGCGGAACCGCTCATCCGATTCGAGTATCAGCGAAAAATGCTTCAGCATATAGCGGTCGTCTTCGACCAGTATCGTGTTTACCATATCTCATCCTCCGTTATCGGCAGATTGAGAAGCAGCGCGAAGACGGGAGAATATGCCGTGAGCATTTCGCCGCCCATGGATTCGACGCTTCGTCTCAGCGATGAAAGTCCGCTTCCCTCGATTATCTTTCCCTTCGGTTTTTCGCCGTCGTTGGTTATCGTGACCGAGCAGATCCCGTGCCGTTCCTGTAGGTTGACAGCCACATAAGTCCCGTGCGCGTGTCTGACGCAGTTCGTGGCGCATTCGCGTATTGCAGCCACCACAAGCTGCTCAAGCCTTGTGTTATGCGGCATATACCCTTTGAGTATAAGCTTGATTCCGAGCTTTTCGCAGTTTTTTACCTCATCCGCAATGTCCCCGTTCAGCTGCGGCGGAGACGCCGAGAGAACGCTCACGGCGTCCCTCAGCGCGGCGAGCTTCTTGTCTGCCTCGTCCGCGTTCTCCATGATGTCCTGAATCGTTATGAGACTCCGTCCCATCGTGTCGTGAGTCCGGATCTTCATTTCAAGGCTCTCCTTTTCCCGGATGTCGTCGGTCATACGGTCATACATCGCGCGGAGTTTGCGGTTGGTTTCGGCAAGACGCCGGTTTTCGCTCTCAAGCTGCTCCTTTACGCGGTGGAGCTCCGTGATATCCTGCGCGGTTATCTGCCGCCAGCCTTTCTCTCCGCTTACGGTTATCTGCTCTGAGTTGAACAGCCTCACGTTTCCGTCAGGAAAGAAGAATGTCCCGTTTGATGACCGTTTTCCGTCCGGCCCCGCAGGAAACAGCACCGTGTCGAGCTCGCCGATCATCTGCGGATACGAACCTGTCATCATATAGGAAAGCTCACGCATGGTCTCGTTGCAGAGGATTATCCGCCCCGCCGGGTCGGCAAAGCAGATCCCCATTGTGAGGGCGTTCGTCGCCTCGCGGATGGAATCGGGAGTGATGCGCTCGAAAAGCCGTTTACGCTCCATGGGGATCGCGATAGAAAGATGAATAGCCGCCAGAAACAGCAGAACAGCGACCGGAATCCACGGAAGTCTGCACAGCCCGGTGTCCGCGTCCCCGTACTGTGGGAACAGTATCAGTGCCGCAAACAGGATGAAAAGCGCAAGGAGGGAGACAAGCTTTTCCGCAAACCGCACCGAACGGTGTGCTTTGTATATAAGGAGCGCGGTCTCTCCTATCACCGCGACAAAGAGCATCGTGGCAAACATCGATCGCAGAAGAGGCGGCAGTGTATAAAAAGCGTTCATGCTTCGCCTCCCTCCGACTCGAGCGGCAGAACCAGCGTCTGCTCGCCGTCGTCTGTATCGATTTTCGCAGAAGGGTACTTGTGCGTTATCTCCGATAAATCTCTTCGGGTGTCGAGCGAGACCGTGACGCGAAGAAGGCCGCACGGACGTGCGAGCCGGACGTTGACCGCTTCAAGCTCTCCGAAGGTCTCCTCAACGCAATCCTCGAAAAAGTCGTATGCGAGAGCCGCCGCCCTGCCGTTCAGCATCTCGCCGTCGACAAAACATGTCCCGCGCGCCGAGAGAAGCCGGAGCACCCGTATTGTCTCGCCGAACGCGTTCTCCATCTCGGCTGCCGGAATGTCATAATTGCGGTAGTTCAGCAGCGCGAGATGCCGCCTTCGCTTTATGAAGCCGCAGAGCACCGCGACCCGAGCGAGTATTCTCTTTGCCTCGTCCGAGTTTTTGTCCGAGGCGCGGTACTCGTCGACCCTGACGGCAATCTTGTCCATCTGCTGCTGCGTGACGCTGCGGAGCATATCGTAGAGCCGGTTTTTCTCCTCGATTTCCCTGCGCTTCTTGTCGCGCGTGTACTCGTAGCGGAGAAGGGAGTTGCGCTCCTCGAGCTCTTCCTTGACCTCCTGTGTCTCTGCACCGCGCTTTATGAGCTCCGAGACGTCCTCGGTCCAGATGGCGTGTCCGCCTTTTATCGGTATATTGTAGAGAATCCGGTAATCCGAGAGAAGTATCGGCGTGTTTTCGGACGAGACAAGCGTCTCAAGGCTGAACAGCTCCGCGTCAAGCGCGGCGTACCGGACGTAGTAATCGTTGTCGGTGATCTGTGCCGAGCAGCCGGTAACCGCGCGGAACAGCTCTTCGTAGCGCCTGTTCGACGCGATGAGATTGCACTGTATGCAGATCTCGAAGGTCAGGGCGTAGAGGACGGTCTGTGTCACCGTGAGGTCGCCGAACAGAGTCATGAGCCAATCGTATCTCTTCCAGTAAACGAAGATATAGACTATCGCCAGCACCGGCGGTATCAGCGGCAGGATTATGAGCCTGCGCGTCAGCGGAATCCGGCATTTCCGGAGCATCAGGAAAAGTGTCAGAAGCGCGCAGAAAATCTGCCACGCCATAATGAGGTAATAGACCGCCGCGTAGCTGTATTCCTTGTCGCTCCACTCAAAGAACCCCTGATCTGCGGGAAAAACGAAGACCTTCTGATGCAGGTCGTTTGTTATCACAAACAGGAAGTGAAGCAGCGTCACGCCCCAGAGAAGTCCGGTCTTTTTCGGGATCCGCCATTCGAGCGGCTTTCCGAGCGTCAGTGCGATGACCACGCCGCACATCGGGATGAACAGCATGGGAAGGTAATAGAGATACCACATATACCGGGCGGCGAACCGTATTGTCAGTATGTGGAACTTAAGCGTTCTGACGATCAGCCATAACAGTATCAGCCCGTCGACGCCGATAAGATACCGGCGCACCGACTTATGGACTATCCGGCGCTTCAGGGTGATTCCCCACACGAAGAAGAGCCCCATATACAGAATTGAGCGCACGAGCCCGAGCGGACGGACGAACATCGGCGGCAGGATACCGTTCTTTGTGAGCTGACGGCAGATGACCGCTGAAAGTATTGTCAGGAATACCGCGGAGAGTGTTCGGCTGTATTTCCGGGTGCTGCCGTTTGCGGCGTTCATCTGCGGATCATCTCCTTTGCTTGGGGAACAGTATCGATACGGGAAAAGCCGCAAAGCCGTGTTTGGGTGACAAAACGCCTTCAGAGCTGATTGGCTGCCCGGACACGCACGGATCCTTGTATCTTTATTTCAGCATAACATGAAGATCTGGTTTTGTCAATGGGGAAGACGAAGATAAGTTCTTCAATCAATATATTCCGACGCCGCATTCCGTTAAGAAAATCCTTTATCTGCCTGCGCGAACAAAAAAGCCGGCAATTTGCCAACTTAAACATTGATAATCACACCGCATACGATAGTCAATTTCATAATCCTGATATTTCTTTCCGGATTTAATCCCCATCTTCATTTTGTATGTTAAATGCTCCGTATCACCATACAAAATGAAGGGTTTTAGGAGGTATACCTGTTCGGTTTTCGGAAATTTCATATCGATGCGCAGTTTAATTTATCGACATTGATTTTCACCTCCTCAGTCCATTTAGGTATAAAAAAGAACATTACCAACTCGAAAGTTATAGTAATGTTCTACAAAAAAACAAATATGCTATTTACATAAATAAATTTTGGTGTTAAAATAGGTACATCGTTGGTAATGTCTATTGCAAGTTTTGCTAATAGGAGCCTTTGTAATTGTGTGAAATTATATGATATAAGATAACACAGTATCATATTCAAATCTCTCACAAATCCCGTAGTTATGCGGATTGTACGGTTTTTCTGAACACGAGAGAACACCTTGGAAAATACGGTACAATTTGCTCCTAAGCGATAGGTCGGGTGTTCGAATCACCTCGGGAACGCCAAACAATGCCGTAAGCCGTTTTCCAGCGGTTTACGGCATTGTTTTTTCTTGCGTGCAGCCTTATATAAGTCTTTCAAAACAAGACTCTTGCTTCACATACAAGAGCAGAATGTCATCGATTGCCGCATCGTCCGCAACAGCGTTTCTGTACTTTCGTTTTTCTTTCTTATCCGTTAAGCACATTCCGCATTATTAACAAGGAGCGGTTGAAAGTTTAGACGTATTTATGGTATAATTTAGATATCAACAAATTGGAGAGTGTGGGGAGCGCTATGCATAAGGTTTTTGGAATAAAAGATAATAAAGCATATTTAGATAGAAAAGGTGCTTATCTCGTTCCGATAAGAGGCGAAAAAGTGGGCGTTGTAGAAACAGCAAAAGGTTATTTCCTATTAGGCGGCGGAATTGAGAGTGAAGAAACAGATAACCAGTGCATTATTCGAGAATGTATTGAAGAAACAGGATATCAAGTTGAGATAAAGGAAAAAGTATGCTCCGCAGAAACTTATTGCAAACATCCAACAATTGGAAATTTTCATCCTATCCAGGTTTACTATTCAGGACAATTGGTCAAGAAGATAAAAGAACCTATGGAATTAGACCATATGTTTAGATGGGTAGAATATGAAAACATTAAGGGAAAAATGTATTTGGAAATGCAAAATTGGGCAATAGAGCAAGTATGGAATCTGCGTTAGACAAATTCCCGTTTGTCGAGATATCTCAATCGTTGATATCCAAAAATCAACAACAAAAAATCAGGAGCGCAGCCCTCGGACAAACCGAAGGCTGCGCTCCTTTTATTCTTTTGTGTTGCGGCATGATTTTTATTCAACTGCAGTTTCACTTTTAAACATTTCGCTCATCCAATATCCACTCCTTTGCCGGTTCAATGCCGTCAAAGAATTTGATGACAACACCGTGTAATAGCTTTTTGAGTTTCTTGCAGGAAAGTCCGTCTGCTTAACGGGAACTCTTCCCAAGCTGCTCTCAATAATTTTTCTGAAACTCGGTGTAACATATCATTGACAAACCAACACGTTGAATTCGCCTATAACATCAACACCTCTTGACAAACCAGCCGGTATTAGGTATACTATCGTTGTAAGGTATATATCAGCCGAAAAAGGGGTGAATCATGAGCAAATACCAAGCCTTATGGGAATGGATAAAAGAAAACGCATCGGAGGATATTACGCTTTCCTTTGCCGAAATCGAAACAATTGCCGGTGTTCCGCTGGACCATTCCTTTTTAACAAGCAAAAAAGAACTTGCGGCGTATGGCTACCAAGTCGAAAAGATCTCGATGAAGAATCAGACAGTAGCTTTCCGCAAAAGCAGTTGAAAAAACAAACAATCCTTTAAACCACAAATGAACAGGAGTAACTTTTTGAAAAACAGTAATTATGCTTCGGAGTGTGTAGACTGACCGGGAGGTCGGCAAATCCACACATGCCGTTCCTCCCGGCGAATGTTTATATCGTCCGGAGGAAACATGAACAGAGAAAACAAACGTAAATCTTTTGAAAATGGGTATTATAAAACACACGCCTGCCACGACAGCTTTACCTGCAAATTCTGCGGCCGTCTTGTGACGCCGCAAAACGCCGGAAGCGACCACCGAAACCATTGCCCGAACTGCTTATGCAGTTTGCATGTCGATCTTACGCCGGGCGACCGTGAAAGCGATTGCGGCGGCTTAATGGAACCGATTGCGGTCTGGGTGCGAAACGGCGGCGAATGGGCGATCATACACCGCTGTAAGCGCTGCGGCGCGCTAAGTTCCAACCGCGTAGCGGCAGACGACAATCCGATGAAACTCATGAGCATTGCCATGAAACCTTTGTGCGCTCCTCCTTTTCCGTTGGAACGCATTGAAGAAATGACAAACCTTATGGGCGGCAACGGAAGTATGAAATAGCTGAGAACACAAAATATTGTTTTGAGATACCCGAAAAAAGGCAACTGATACATGAAAAATGTGTCAATTGCCTTTTTCTTTGTCTTGCCGGGTGGCTGATCAAAAATGTCTTTGTCACAAAAATCTTAAAATACTTGATTTATTTACATTTTTTTGTTAGAATATAAAAGCATTTTATATTGGGAGGAAAAAATTATATGTGGTTGATTCTTGCGCTGACGGCGCTTTTGTTTTGGAGCGGTTCGGATCTGTTCAGTAAGATCGGTTCAAAGCCGTCGGATACATACAGTCATTGGAAAATGGTTATGGCGGTGGGACTTGTCATGGGTATCCATGCGATCATTGAGATTGCAACCGGTACGCCGATCTCCTTTGAAGCGGTTCTATACTATTTACCGGCGTCAAGTATGTACATTTTATCTATGATATTCGGCTATGTGACACTTCGGTATATTGAGCTTTCGGTCTCTTCGCCGATCTGCAATTCTTCGGGCGCACTTGCCGCTATTTTATGCTTTTTGGTGCTTGGGCAGACCATTGACGGCCTTTCGACGGTTGGCGTGGTTTTAGTATGTGCCGGAGTGCTGTTACTCGGCATTTCGGAGTATACGGAGAACGAAGAGGCGAGAGCTGCCAGACAAAGCGGCGCCAATGTCAAGTATTCCAAGAGCGTTCTTGCGATATTATTACCGATTCTGTATTGCGTGATAGATGCGCTTGGCACGTTCTTTGACAGTATTATCTTAGACGAAGAAAATACGTTTATGCCGAATGTGTTCCATTATCTGCCGGAAGATACAGCAAATGTGGCATATGAGCTGACGTTCTTATTTATGGCGGTTGTGGCGTTTATCTATGTTGTGATCATCCGGAAACAGAAATTAACGATCAAAGCGGAAGGCTTCAAGGGATTAGGTGCGGTATGTGAGACAGCCGGTCAGTTTGCCTATATTTATGCGATTGCGGCCAATCCCGTAGGAGCGGCGCCGGTTATTTCGGCGTACTGCGCGGCATCGGTATTATGGAGTCGTATTTTCTTAAAAGAAAAGCTTTCCTGGAAACATTATGCGTCAATTGCGGTCGTATTTGCTGGCATTATTGTTCTTGGGGTAGCTGAGGGGTTAAGCGAAGCTTAAAAGGAGAAAGCGGCAGGGTCTTTTGACCCTGCCGCTTTTTGTCGGGCGGCCATGCCGCCTACCTATGCTCACGCGAAGCGTGAGTTTGCCGCCCTGTGAGGGGCGGCTGGGGAGCCGCTGTTACTTTTGCGAAAAGTAACAAAAGGGGCATGCTTTTCTTTTTCGGAAAAGCCTGGAAAGAGCGCTTTTCGTTTCGCGAAAAGCACCCTTTCCGGGCCTTTTGCAACAAAGGCTTGCTCCTTTTGGAGGCTTTTCGGGAAAAACCAAATCATCGGACATCAAAATAGTCCACGATAGCGATACTTGTATTCACTGGCTGAAACCCCGGTATGTTTCTTAAAAAAGCGCGAAAAATAGTTCAAGTCCGAAAAACCGGTCATGCCGGCAATTTCCGTGAAAGATAACTCTGTTTCCCGTAAAAGAGTCCGTATGCGTTCCAATCGTATCTGAGCGATAAATCCAAGCGGCGAAACATTCTCGGCCCTTTTAAAAATGCGCCGGAACCGGTCGGCACTTATGCCATAGTGAGCGGCAAGTATGTCAAAATCGATAAAGGCATCACAGGCGTGCGCTTGTAAATATTCGGTAGCCTCCCTTAAAAAAGCAGGATGCTTTTCCCTGTCGGAAAGCTTGGCATTCACTAATGATAATAACTCAAAAAAGACGGAATACAGCGAAAAATCATCCTTTTTTCCCGATTTCCACAACCATAATAATTTGTGAAAAAGCGAACTTGCCGTGTTTTGCGGTAATGGAACCGAAAAAGCGTCTCGGTTCAAGAAACACGGCGCGTCAAAAAACAGACAAATACTGCTGCCTTCGGAAACAAATCTCTTGTGGTATTCTATGTCGGGACGCGTTTCTTTGGGGAGATAAACCGCATGGTTAGGTGAAAAATCCAGCGGTTTGCCATTGTAGACGATTGCTGTCGTTCCTTTTATCTTGAATGCAAGCTGGTAAAGGTCGGTGTGTCCGAAATAGTGACACTCTGTGCCGGCTTTCTGGCTGCTTACTGAAAAAATATCGATAAAACGTATGGTTTGCCAATCGGAAACATTCAAAATGTGAGACATGGAAAGACTCCTTTTTCTCTTATTGGCTTCAGTATATCGAATTAAGTGCTTTCTGTCAAGAGAAAACGACCGGTTTTGTGCTAATTGACCGGAATTTCATATTGCATAAGCAGAAAACAAAAGATATAATAAAACCAAAAAAGGGATATATACAAAAAATCAAAGGAGTCTGGACAGTATGAATCTTACAAAAACCGATACTCTTATGAAATCCAAACTTGCCGAAAAACGTTTTGACGCCTATGCATTACTGGTTAACCTTAACGGAAACACGGTCTTTCTGTCTTCACCGGATGCGGACAAGGAGACTTATTTTGATGTTGCCAGCATGGGAAAGGTACTTGTCACATCGACGTTGATTTTAAAGGCATGCGGTGAAAAACGCATGATGCTTTCAGATACACTTGAAAAATATTTTCCGAATGTGCCGTCGGAAAAGAAAAATATCACGGTACAGCAACTGTTGACCCATACCTCCGGGATTGTAAGAAAAGAGTTTTCACGCAAACTTGCAGACGAAGGGCGTGACGCTATGGCAGAATTCATTTTGTCCGTGCCACTGGCTTTTGCACCGGGAAGCTCGTATATCTACTCATGCTCCGGGTATATTTTACTCGGTTTTATCCTTGAAAAGCTTTACAACAAGCCGTTGGATGAGATTTTCTATACGTATTTGAAACCGCAGCTTGGACTTACACGGGCACGATTCAATATTGCCACAGATGAGCCGAATGCGGTTGCTTGTTACAAAAGAGAGTATGTGGGGGAATACATGGCAGACGATGAAATCGTATATGCCATGCGCGGCATCGGCGGAAACGGAGCGTCTTTTTGGACAGCAGCGGACATCGAACGTTTTATCAAGGCAGTGCTTGAAAAAAGCCCGGTACTTTATCCGGAAGAATATTTTGCGCTTGCCGAACACGATTATACGCCGGATTTTGCAGAAGGGCGGGGACTTGGCTATCAAATGGTCGATTCACGATATGCACAGACCGGGAAACTGTTTCCGGAGCACAGTTTTGGTCATTGCGGTCATACGGGTATGTCTTTTTTCATAAACCGCGAAGAAAAGATATATGTGATTCTTTTGACCAACGCGACGCGGTGTCTTAACCGGCAGAGTGGCTTCAAGGGGTATGATTACGGCGTAATCATGAAGATGCGCGAAGAAATCCATAACGCCATTTATGAGGATCTCACCCTGCAAAATTTGCTATAATATGTTGAAAAAGGCTTTTTCCGGAAAGCCGCATTTTCGTTCTCTTATTGAAACCGAAACAGGATTTTCTGTATATCACTGTCATACAAATTATCCCGGGTCACAGTGGTGACATCCGTATACAGTTCTTTCTGATCGCCGTAGGCAAAAGCATCCGAGACCAAGTCGCACGCGGCTTTCACGCCAAGATACCCAATAGCAAACGGATTTTGGGCAATCAATGCGTCAAGCTCGCCCGTTTCGACCATCTCAACACAGTGTAAATTCGTGTCAAAGCCGATTCCCTCTACCTTGTCCGTCAATCCCGATTGCCCGATCGCGTTGCCTACGCCCAACGTCATCCACTCGTTGAACCCCACCAAAACATTGATCTCCGGATGATTGTATAAAAGCGACAGCGCACCGGCCGTGGCGCTTATGGTATTGCTTCCCACATTGGCAGACGCAACAATTTCCGCATTCGGCAGGTTTTCCATATAATTTCGGAACCCCTCCTCACGCTGCCGCCCGTTTTCAGTGCTCTCATAAATATTTAAAAGTCCGACGCGTATCTCATCGCCCGGCGCAAAATTCTGTACAGCCGCCATTCCGGCTCTTGCTCCTGCATCATAGTTGTCCGTACCGATAAATAAACTGATATGGCTCGAATCCGCCGTGCTGTCGATTGTCACGATCCTGATGCCGCTCCGGGCGGCTTTTTCGATAAGGGCAGACGAATCGTCATAGCTGATAGCCGAGAGCACAATCGCGTTCACTCTGTCGGAAATCGCCTTTTCGATGAGTCTGTTCTGCGCCGCGACATCTTCTTCGCTTTCCGGTCCCTCAAAGGTGACGGCAACGTTGTATTCAATGGACGCGGCTTTTACGCCGTCCTCCACATTATGCCAGAAATCGGAATTTGTCGCCTTAACAATCACGGCGACCTGCGTTTTGTCATCCGAAAACGAGGAGGCGCACGAAACAAGTGCAAGACACAAAAGTGCGGCAAGAACGGATAAAAACACTATTTTATATTTCATTTTCCAGCTCCTTTGTGATTTTCGGAATGCGAACCGTGACGGTTGTCCCCACATCCGGCTCACTTTCGATGGTAAGACCGTACTTTTTTCCGAAATAGATAACAAGCCGGTCATTGACGTTTTTCACACCAATGCCGCTCGAATCGCTCTTTTCCTTCTGCAAGATTTTCCGGCATTGCTCGGCAGTCATGCCGACGCCGTTGTCGGAGACCGTAATAAGGATGTCGCTTGCGCAGTCGGGCGCAGTTTTGACGCAGATTTTGATCTCGCCCTCATCCACCATGCGGTCAATGCCGTGATAAATGGCGTTTTCCACAAGCGGCTGTACCGTGATCTTATTGCACAAATAGCTCTCCAAACCCGGTTCGATATCGAAATGATACGAGAACTGATCTTTGTAGCGGAAACTCTGAATGACAAGATAGCTTTTTGCGTGTTCCATTTCCTCTTTTACGGTAATGAATTCTTTTCCGCGGCTGATACTGATTCGGAACAGCTTTGCCAATGCCCCCACCATTTTGACAGCGTTTTCGGTGTTGCCGCTCTCGCACATCCATTGAATCGAATCCAGCGTATTGTAGAGAAAATGAGGGTTGATCTGCGCCTGCAAGGCTTTTAATTCGGTTTTCCGGAGCGCGGTTTGGTCTTTTCTCACACGCTCAACCAATAATTTAATCCGTTCCGACATGTGTGCGAACGAATCTGACAATTCTTGTAATTCGGCAACGCTTAAAGACCCGGCGCGGTATTCAAAATCTTTTGCGCCTTTTTCAAATTCGCGCATGGCATTGACTAAGTTCTTGACCGGACGGTTGACCAATCTCGAAAACAAGACCAATGCTGCGACCGATACGATAAGACAACACAAAAACGCACCGGAAACCGCGGTAAGGATCTGAGAGCGGCGCTCCGCGGCCAGTTCATCGGTAAAGCTTACGCCCACCACGCGCCAAGCGCCGCTTGAAGCGGTGTCCAGCGTATACGTCGTATTTCCCATTGTGTGTACGCCGTCCGCAAGGGAAACAATATCCTTGTTTTCCGTCTTTAATCCGGCATACAGAAGCTGTTGCTGGGGGTGATAGACAATATTGCCGTTTTTATCGGTCACATAGCAGTACCCATGCCGTCCCATGCCGATATGATCGATATATTTGGCAATTTCATAGAATCGGAAATCGATAGCCACACGTACTTTTTCGCCAAACAAAGGGCTGTCTGTTTCGGTGCTGATGGTGACGACCCATGGATAATGCCCCTTGAACAAGGACTGCACATGCGGCGAAGAAACCGTGTAGCCGTCGTCCGTGATGCCGCTTTTGTCAAACAGCAACCCGGCATACCGGTTTTGTTTGACTTCCAGCCCATCGCTGACGCAAAGAAGCGGCGCACCGGCTTCATCATACACGGTGACGGCGTAGATATCCGTCTGCAATTTGCAGAACGCCGCCATTTTGGCTCCAAAATCTTCGGTGGATTCACATTCCGGCATAAGCTCCCGGATACGGTCAAGGTTATTTTTGAGCGAATCCAGATAGTTATCTACCGAAAGAGCAGCAAGGCCGACGGTACGTTCGGAATTGACGCGCGCGTCGCGAAGAAGCGCTTTGCTGTACATCTGCACGAACAATAAGACGCACACCGAAACGGCGCTCACCGTGGAAAGTACGATTAAGGCGACGGTCAATTTAGACAGTTCGACGGAAAAGCGTTTCTTCATGTTTCGTCACTCTTTCCGGCACTGCGCACCTTATTGGGAGAAACGCCATAATATTTTTTGAAACAATAGCTGAAATAGTGTTGGTCGCTGTAACCGCATTTTTCCGAAATTTCAAGAATCTTCATGGTCGAGCAAACCAATAAATCATAGGCCGTTTTCATGCGCTTTTCGGTAAGCAATGTGATAAAGTTCTGCTTTTTCTCTTTTTTGATGAGCGCGCTCAAATAATTGGGACTGACCGCAAGCTCGGCGCTCACGCCCGTAAGGGAAAGCGATTCGTCGCCAAAGCGTTCTTCAATGATTTGAAGCGCCTTGTCGCATAAGATCTCTGTGTCGCGTTTCTGCGACTGTTCGATGATTTTTTTTGCCGCGCGGCAGAATTCGATCAATTCGCCTTTCATGCCGCTTTCGCTGTTATAAGAGGTGATACGCGCAAAAATCGGATTGGAGGCGATAAGGTCGGAAAGCTCCGCCTTGTCGGAGGTGTTGTTGACCACGCGGCAAACGGTGGCAATGATCTGCACGACAAGAAGATTGGCGTTTTCCGGCGTATTGGTTTCATACAGTTCGCCGATGAAAGCGCAAAGGCTTTCAAAAGAACCGACTTTCAAGAGTTGCTCCACTTTCAAGACCGATTTTTCAACATATTCAAATTCCACCGTGCTGTTTTTTTCCTTGTCCGCGATGAAACGCACTTCGCCTGCCCCGTCGGAGGTGTAGCGACGCGCCGTAACGGCGTCGAAATACGCCGAAGGACATTCCGAAAGCTTGTAAAACCGGCGGCTGACCCCGACCGTGCAGGCTTCGTCCATCATACGCTTGGCCGTTTGCACTAACTCCAATAACGCAAGCTCCAACTCTTTTTCCGGTTCAGCAGATGTATCGAATACGGCAAGCGTCACAACGCGCCCATACGCAAGAAACGACACGGAACCGGCATACCGTCCGATGACCTTATCGACAAAGTCCGCATGTTCCGGTGTGACGGCATTCGTCTGCTCTTTTTTGAATTTGGATACCAGGATAAAAAAGCTGCACGGCTTGTCTTGGTTAAGAATGCCAAGTTCTTTGGCTTTGGCAAGATATTCCGCTTCATCGGAGGCCTGATCTTCCGCGCCGCCGAACAGAATCGGCTGTAAAAATTCGGTCTGCGTCAGCTTTTTTAACTTTTCGGCGGTATCGACACCGGTATCCGTGTTTTTTCCGATACCGGCGATCCGTTCCTCCATACGCCGATGGATGTCAAATAGTTCTTCGGAAAGCTCCGATGAGGAAATCGGTTTTAACAGATAGCTGATAATATTGTAGTTTATCGCAGTTCGCGCATATTCAAAGCTGTCATAGCCGCTTAAAATGACGATCTGCGTGACCGGACGCAGTTCACGCACCCGTGCGGCCAGTTCCAGCCCGGAAATGAGCGGCATACGGATATCGGTTAAAATAAGATCCGGTTCCAACAGTTCAACTTTATCAAGAGCCTCTGCGCCGTTTTCCGCTTCACCAACCACGGTGAAACCGGCTTCTTCCCACTTTACGCGTTCCAAAAGCGCCCGGCGCTGATTTTCTTCATCTTCGACCACAAGCACCGTATATTTCAAAAAATCCACCTCTTTCCGTCAAGCGGCAAGCGTTTTGTTCTTTATACGCGGATCGTTTCTCCGGGGTTGACCGAGTAAACCGTGCCGTCCACGTCCAAGTACACCGTGAAAAGGGACGGATTGTAGATTCTATGTCCGTCGGCGCTGTAATGCAAGCGCTTATAGGCTTCGACATAATCGTATATCTCCATATTGGTCGCAAACCAGAGCTCATTGCTTGACGCAAACTTTTGGCAGATCTTTTCCATGTGTTCCCAATTGTTGTGATTATCGAATTCGTAGCTGTGTCCCCAGATATAGAACAGCCGGCAAACTCTTCTTGCGTGATAAGCTTTGGTGGAAATATCCAAATTCAGAAATTCGTCGATCCATTCTAAAATCTTTGGGTTATTGTGATGCGCGGTCGGCATCCATGCGTAAAAATCGGACGGGAGCATAAACGAATTGTTGTCGCCGTCCAAGGTTCTCGAATAGGCAATGTCCAATTCGCGCAAGTATTGCTTAACCATTTCAAAATTTCCGAAATTGCCGAACAGTGTGATTCCGCTGTCCGGATACGCCATGCCGCGGATCATGCAATCACATTTTTCTTCCAATTCCAGGCGGCAGTCCAAAACGTCCCGGATTCCCTCGATGGGCCGCAGGTTTCCGGTGGGACGGTGGTTGGCGCCATGAATGGCAATTTCATGACCTTTGTCAAGAAAGATCTCTTTTATCTGCTCTTTGGTGTAAATGGGACCTCTTAAAAATTCGCAGTTGAAATTGAACGTGCCTTTCATGCCGTACTTGTCAAAAATGGCCGCAAGTCTTGCGTCCTGCGGAATTCCGTCGTCATAGCTGAATGTAACTGCTTTGGCTTTTCCCTCCGGGAATCTCATGAAAACCGATCTCATATTACCGTTCCTCTCCGTGATAGGATGTATTTATTTTACCACATTATGTGATAAAGTTATTCTATCACAAGTAATGGAAAAATTCAAGACAAAAAACGGCTGTAAAACCCACGCGTTTTACAGCCGTTTAACAATTGTAAAAATCTTATCGTTTGCCGGGCAAATCCCATTTCAAAGTAAAATTTGAAAAAATCGTTTCGGCACGGAAAAGCTATTCTCTTTTTTCCCAACCGGCATACAGCGTCATGCTCTGTGTGACCGTGTCATTTGTTTCATCCCAAGGCACAGTGCATGCCCGGTCACGGTACCAGCCCGTAAAGACATAGCCTTCCTTGACCGGCTCGCTCTCGATATTCAGACGTTCGGAATGATATGCTTTCACGCTTTCTATCTGTGAGCCGCCGTCCGTATCAAAATTCACCGTGAAACCGTTATGCTTTATCACAAAAACACTCACTCCCACAAGCGCCGCCAACAGCACAAGCACCAACACATTGGCCGCTTTGACCGACATGCGCACTTTGCCGTAAAGGCCGCCCTCGCGGACGTTTTTCTCCGGCTTGTTATTCTCTGCCGGATTCCGGGTGTCTTCTGTTTTCATAACGGTTTCTCCTTTTTTACTTTTACTTGCGTGCCAGATATTTGCGCATATCGATAGCACAGGCGATCAAAATAATAAGGCCCTTGATTACATACAGCATATTTGCGTCAACCGACAGGAAGTTCAGACCGGCGAAAATGATTTGCAAGAGGAATACGCCAAGTACGATGCCGCTGATCTTACCGGTACCGCCTACGAACGAAACGCCGCCGATAACACAGGCTGCAATCGCATCGCTTTCGTAGTTAAGTCCGGTATTGGCCGAGCAGGACGCAATGCGCGCGCCTTCGATAAAACCGGTAATACCGTACATGACGCCGGCTAAGATAAACACGCCCACGATAGTCCAGAATACGTTGACACCCGAAACATTGGCCGCTTCTTCGTTGGAGCCGACAGCGAACATGTTTTTGCCGAATTTGGTCTTGTTCCACACAACCCACATGATAGCGGTCAGAATAACGGCATACAGAACATATTTCGGAACGGCGGTATCGCCGATGGTAAAGAGCGTGCCTTTGATGAAATTGGTGTAGGACGCGTCAAGACCGGAAAGCGTCTGACCGTTGTTTGTACCGATTTTGAGGTACATAAGAATCAGACCAAACGTAATAAGCTGGGTGGAAAGAGTAACGATAAACGGATGAAGCTTGAATTTTGCAACGAAAAATCCGTTGATGAAGCCAAGTATCGCGCCGACCGCGATCACTGCCAAAAGCACCACCCAAAGCGGCATGACCCCAAGGTTCGGGAACAGTTTGTTCGGATAGGTGGCTACCTGCAGCAGCGAACCTGCGATACAGGCGGTCAACCCCACCGCACGGCCAGCGGAAATATCCGTGCCGGTCAGCACGATAGCGCCGCCTATGCCTAACGCAATCGGCAGTTTTGCCGCTGTAAGCGAAATGATATTGACGATCGACGGCACGGACAAGAACGCCGGTACTTTGATCGCGATATAGACAACGGCGATGAAAATGATAATGAACATCGCATTGTTGAACAGAAGGTCACTGATCTTTCTTGCCTTGTCTTTGCCGCTCAAAGCGGAAAATGCGGCAAGACGTCCGGAAAGGCCTCCCTTTTTTACCTGATTCTCTGACATAAGATCCTTCCTTTGATTTGTAAACTGCACTTAAAAGAATTTATGGATTTCTGTATAACGCCGATTTAAGCGAATCTTGCCGCAAGCGTCATAATTTCCTCTTGGGTGGTATCCGCCGCATTCACAACGCCCGAAAGTTTTCCGCCGCTCATGACCAAGATCCGGTCGCACACGCCGAGAAGCTCCGGCATTTCGGAGGAAACCATGATAACGGTTTTTCCTTTGTTTGCAAGTTCGATAATCAGCTGATAAATTTCGTATTTTGCACCGACGTCGATTCCGCGGGTCGGCTCGTCAAGAAGAAGTACCGTCGGGTCGGTAAGCAGCCAGCGTCCGAGAATGACTTTCTGTTGGTTGCCGCCCGAAAGCGTGCGGATCTTGGTTTTCTGATCCGGCGTCTTGACACGCATGGATTTAATACACCAATCGGTGCTTTCCCGCATTTTCTTTTTACTTAAAAACGGACCGACTTTATCTTTGTCAAGACTTGAAATCGTAGTATTCTCACAGATATTGAGAATACCGAAAATACCGGTCGCGCGCCGTTCCTCGGTCAGATAGGCAAAACCGTTTTTAATCGATTCGCCGGGGTTGCGGTTGCCCACTTTATTCCCGTTTAAATACACGTCTCCGCTCTTTTTGGTAGCTGTACCGAACATGACCGAAAGAAGCGATGTCCGTCCCGAACCGTCAAGTCCGGCAACGCCGAGTATCTCTCCTTTGCGCGCCGAAAAAGACACATCTTTGAGCTTGACATATTCGCCGCACAAATGCTCTACACGCAGAAGTTCATCCCCGATAACGGTGTTTTTGGGAGGATAGCGGTTGGTAAGTTCGCGCCCGACCATGAGCCGGATGATCTCATCGGTCGTAAGGTCAGCCGCATCGCGCGTTGCAATCCATTTGCCGTCGCGCATAATGGTCACTTCATCGGATATCCGCAAGATCTCCGACATTTTGTGTGAGATATAAATAATGCCGCACCCTTTGTTGCGTAACATGTCGATAATGCGGAAAAGGTGTTCCACCTCCTGCTCGGTCAAGGAAGAAGTCGGTTCGTCAAACACGATCACCTTGGAATGATACGAAACGGCTTTGGCAATCTCCACGATCTGACGCTTGGCCACCGGCAGTTTGCTCATAACGGCCTTGGGGTCAACATCGATTTCAAGTTCGTCAAAAATTTCCTTGGTCGCTTTGTACATTTTGCTTTCGCTGGTGAACGGAAGTCCTTTTGCCACCGTCGGAAAGCGTCCGAGCCACATATTGTCCATAACGTTGCGTTTGAGCGCCTGATTGAGTTCCTGATGCACCATGGCAACGCCGTTTTCAAGGGCTTCCTTGGGGTTTTTGAATTCGACCTCACGCCCGTCGAGATAGACCTTTCCGCCGTCCTTGCTGTAAACGCCGAAAAGGCATTTCATTAAAGTGGACTTTCCGGCGCCGTTCTCGCCCATGAGCGCATGAACGGTACCGGCTTTCACCGTAAGTTTTGCTCCGTCAAGAGCTTTTACGCCCGGAAAGGTCTTTTCAATATTCTCCATTTTCAGAAGAACGTTTTCTGTATTACTCATAAAAACCTGTCCTTTTTTCTCCCCCTGTTTGGAGGAGCAGCCGGCTCCCAAAAAGTTACCGGCTGCCCGCAAGAGAGGAAAACATATTGTCTACATTCATTATTCACCGGTGTAGGTAGCATAAGGAATGTTTACACGCCAAGTGCCGACTACCGAATCGGTATCGACTCCGTCAAAGGTAGACTTGCCATTCAAGAAGTTTGCGGTAATGGTGTTGATAACACCGGCCATACCGTCTGCGTCCTGCTTGATGGTGCCGACCATTGTGCCTGCCTTGATAGCAGCTTTTGCCGCGTCGGTCGCGTCAACGCCGAATACCGGAATGGTCTTGCCGGAACCGGTGTTGTAGCCGGAGTTCTGCAAGCCGGAAATAGCGCCGAGAGCCATTTCATCGTTGTTGGCGATGACAAGCTCGATCATGTTGCCGCCGGCTTCGCTGTACTGGGCAAGAATGGTGCTCATATATTCGGTAGCCGCCTGAGACGACCATGTGCCGTTCTGGTCTACAAGATACTTATTGGAATTGTTTGCGTCATAGAATTCGATTTCCGGTTTACCGGCCGCGGTCAGAACCTTGTTGCAGTCCTCAACGCCGTACTGGGTACGTGCGATAGCTTCCATGTTGCCTTCCTGACCCTTGAACATAACGTAGCTGATCTTGCCGTCGCCGTTCAGGTCGAGCTTGTCATAGTTGGCGAGAACATATTCGCCGACCATTTCGCCCTGCATGTGGCCAGCCATTTCGTAGTCCGTACCGACGAAAACGCATTTGTCATAGCTGCTAACAACCGATTCGTCAACCGAACGGTTGAAGAAGATGACCGGAATGTTTTTGGCCTTTGCCAGATCGACAATGTTCTGCGCGGCATCGTTTGAGCCGGTATCCACGACATTGACAATCAAAAGCTTGGAGCCTTTGGCAATGGCGGTGTTGATCTGTTCGGTCTGGGTGGTCTGGTTGCCGTTGGCGTCATAGTCGTTGTATTTCAAACCACTGTCGCCCAAAAGTTTGTCCATGGCAGAACGAACGCTGGAAATGTAGGTATCGCTGAACGTATAGTAGAACACGGATACCTCACCGTCGTCCGAAGTGCCTGCATTGCCGCTGCTGCAAGCGGCAAGACTGATTACGCATACAAGCGTCAGAAGAAGCGCGATTAGTTTTTTTGCTTTCATTTTGTATTCCTCCTGAATCAAAAAATTTAAAATGTTTTCGACCTCTTGTCGTTGTCTATATTATAGGTGAAAAACGCAAAAATTAGAATGGCGCATTGTAAAATGAACCTGCAATAGTAAGAAAACAGAAAAAAGTATCCATAG
>ERZ857757.578-NODE-578-length-36282-cov-14.860712_pt1 | contig 36282 bp, 28 predicted proteins | sample MGYA00519764_ERZ857757 | MGnify/ENA primary metagenome ERZ857757 (study PRJEB31778, sample SAMEA3449359) | human gut metagenome | biome: human gut; feature: human-associated habitat; material: faeces | place: United Kingdom | collected 2010/2012 ...
CATATCATGGTAGCACAAATAAATATCTGCGTAAATATACAAATTGCACATATTTGCACAGATATGTTTGGCGATTCTGCCAGTTGATATATCTGCCCAAATATGTTACAATGAGTGTACAAAATAAAACAGCGGCAGTTGTGAGGAGTTGGCGCTCCTCACAACCTGAGCAGGTGAAGTAACCACCTACACAACGGAAAAATTCCGCACCGCAGGGAGAAGTATACCCTATTTTTGAAGGGTTTGCAAGTGCTCTCTTGCCGAAAGAATGCTCCGTATCTCCAACGCACCGTGTAGGTATATCCTGCACGGTGTTTTGTTTATCAAAAACAAAGGAGTACGGACATGGACGAAAACAGAAAGAACACCATCGAAGTGGAGATGACCGAGGACGATTGGATGGAGCTGCTGCAGGTTTGCATTGACCTGCGCGTGACGCCTGACACCCTGATTGAGTCCTTTTGTTGGGAGGTCATCCGCCAGCAGTCATTGCTGCGCATCGTCGCAGACGCCATTCGCCGGGACGCTGTTACACGCAGCGCAAAGTAACGGAAAGGAGCTTTAACCATGGAAAACAGGAACAACAACCCCATTGCGGAAGAGATTATCCATAACAATCCCACCGGGTATGGACTTTTCGCGGGTATCGGTGACAATTTCAACAGCGCGGCGCAGGCTATCTGCGAGCTGGCAGACGATGCGATTTCCAATCTCCGTGCCAACAGCGACGACCCCGACCTCTCCATGACGATTGTGGTGTCCTTCGAGAATCTGGGCGATGCGGTGGAGATCGGCGTGGTGGACGGCGGCACGGGCATCACCAATTTGGACAGTGCGCTGACCATCGCCTGTCGGGACGGGGCGCAGACGCCGCTGAACGAGCATGGCTTCGGGCTGAAGCACGCGCTGGCGTCCTGCGACAGCAGCCCCAGCCAGCAGTGGAGCATCCGGACGCGGACGAAAAAGGACGCGGCTGCCAACCAGTACCGCGAGGTCACGGCACCCTATTCCATGGGTACATCTGAGGAGGATCAGCCCATGAAGGTGTTCTTTTACCCTGGTGCCGGCGGTCTGCCCTACCCGACCGGCACCGCTGTTACCGTCCGCTGCCCCATGGCAAAGTTCCAGACGGTGAAGCCCGACCGCAAGGCGGCGCAGTCTGATTTCCACCATCTCGTGATGTATGCCATCGAGGAACTTCGGTATATCTACGCCGGTGTTCTGGCAGATACGAGCATCACAATGAAGGTGCTGGAGGTCAACGGCGGCACAGAGAAGTGCCACATTTTGAAGCCTCTGCAGCCCACATGGGAGGAGGGAACCATGAAACGGCTGGAGAATGTCCCCTATGATTTGGGCGGCGGACAGCTGACCATCCACTGCCGGTATGGGAATATCCTCCCCACCAAGAGCAATGCCATTTACTATAAGGGCAACATGGCCTCCAGCGGTGTAGAGCTGCGCATCAACGGGCGCGCCATTGAGCACGGACTGTTCGACCGTGTTTGGGGCGAGGCTATCCATCCCAGCCAGAACCGCTTTCTGGTGCAGGTAGACCTGATTACGAACAACTCCGCCGCACTGCCTGCCACCAAGAATACAAAGACGTCCTTCTGTGAAGCGGACCCGCGCCTGAACAAGCTGTTCCGCTGGATCGCAACCTATGTGCCCGCGCCGCCCAAGGACGCGGACACCATCGAGGCTCGTTATGTCAAGGAACTGGCGGCTAAGTGCGAGAGCAACCCCGATGCCCTGCGGGTGAGCCGCGAGGAGCCGGTGTTTCAGAAAATCGGACTGAAGGCGAAGGTAGACCTGTTTGTGGGCTGCGTCAATGGCGTGACCATCTATGAAGCCAAGGCGGGCAAGACGAAGGCGTTGGATTTATACCAGCTCCGTATGTATGTGGACGGCTGTGCGCTGGACAACAAGCCTGTGGATGAGGCAATTCTCATCGCGCGGTATCACCCGCCTGAGGTGCGGGAGCTGCTGGACATCCTCAACGGGCTGTCCGCGCCTGATGACCGTCCCTACAATTTCCGGTTAGTCACATGGGATGAGGAGGGCATCTTCGTGCAACAGAGCGCGTGACTGAGGCGAGGGAAAAGTGTGCAATGGTTGCACACTTTTCCCTCCCTGCGCGGCACACGAATCCGATTGTGTGTGCGCCTGAATTGTATGAACCGAGGATGCGGAGAACGACATGATTATCAAAAACGCCATCAAATGCAGAAAGTGCGGGGATGTTATAGAATCTACCTCGACACACGACTTTAAAATCTGCTCGTGCGGTGCCTGCGCTGTGGACGGAGGACACGAATACCTGCGGCGTTCCGCGCCGTCACTGGATGACTTTATCGACTTGAGCGTGGTCAAGCTGGACGAATCAACCGACAAGTTGTTTTTCTCATAATGGTACAGTAGGTCGCGGCGTTGCCGCGACCTACTGTTTTATACAGCTCATAGTTGCACATATGTGCGGGCGAAAGCTCGGTATCCTGTTTTGCCTTTCCGTGCGCCGCCTGCTACAGTAAGGCCAGAAAAGGCGGGACTGCTTGTGGATGCAAAGAAAATATGCTATAATCTGTCCTGTGTGATTGAATTCAGGAGGGACGCCATGTTTTATACGGATGAGGAAATATCTGTCATCACCGGCTTTCTCAACGGCTATCTTGTGCGTGACTGTGCCAGTGCCAAAGTAAGAGAATCGTATATCAGGATCAGTGCAGGGCTTCAAAGTCATACATTGACCAAGGACGATTATGTTTGGCTGGAGAATGCTCTGTTGTTTCTGCGACCGTACTGGTGGAGTGACCGCGAGGATGGGAAAATGCTGATGGATGTGTTCCTGCATACGCAAACATTAGCAAAAAAAGAATAGCGAAAAAAGATGAAGGATGTACCAGCTGATACACCCTTCATCTTTTTTCACTGGCTTATTTGCGTTTCGCCCCTTCGAGATTTTGTCGGGGGTCATGGCATGCTGATATGCTCTGCTGGGCATGATCGCCCATCCCGTGCCTGCTCTGCTCCCTCCTCAATGCCTAATGACCTCAAGTACAAGGCCATTGTAGCGGAAAGATGCCGGGGCGTACAGGTGGAAAACGCTTCTTCGCCGCGAGAACCGGCTTATCCATTCATATCATCGTATCCATGAGTGCGGCCAAAGCTGCTTGCTGCGCGGATGTCAAGCAATTCCATTTATCCAACATCTCACGCTGCGCGGGAGTCAGAGCCACACGAATGTCGTCCTGCGCAAAGAATTGCGACAATGTAACACCGAAAGCATCGCAGATCTTCTCAAGCGATGCAAACGATGGCGTCATAGATTTTTTATACCACGAGGAGATGGTAGACTGTGGCAGGCCAGAGCGTTCAGCAAGCTGATATTCCGACCATCCCCGTGCCTCACGATTCTGCTTGATGATTTCAAGAATATCTGTCACAACTTCACCACCTTAGTTTTTTCGTTTATTATACTTTGGAAAATCGTTGCATTTTAATAATTATTGTCGTATTATTTATTGCGACAATAATCTTTGTGAGGGTGTGACTGCTTTGGAAGAAGGCTGCCGTATATACCGTTGTGCAGTCATAGGGCAAGCACCCATGCGCTTTCCATGGGGGTTTGATGAAGAAGATAGTGGCTGCCGGAAAATGAAAATCGAACTGGCGCAGCAGGTTATGGCACTGCGCCAGCGCGGTGTGACACAGTTTCTGACCGCCTGCGATTGCGGAGTTGGGTTATATGCGGGCGAAATCATCAATGGCCTGCGTACAACCGACAGAGACCTGATGCTCATTTGCTACATACCACATGAGGAGCAGGCTACAAAATGGGCGCCCTACCTGCGGGAACGCTACTTTACGATGCTGGAGAAATGCACCCATATTTCGGTCGTGTGTCCCGTGGGTACGCCGGATGCACAGATGCAAGCCTATAGGAAGATCATCGACCTTGCCGATGTGGTACTATGTGTTCATGATACGGACTTGTCAGCAACGGACAGTGGGGAAAACAGAGCCTTTGTTTTTGCTGTGGAAAGCCATACGCCCACGCTGGTCTTGCATCCGAAAGAGCTGACCGCAGAGTGGGTCGGCGAGCGGTTCTATCCCAGACGGTCTTGATAACAGGATGATTAGCCCCTGTTCACGATGCAGCAAGCCGGATCGCGCCTTGCCTGCAAAACAAAAAAGCCGTAGGCACAGATGCCTACGGCTGCATGAGGAAAAGTTCGTTTTTCGTAAATCATATACAATTTACGAAACAAGTCCCTGTTTTGCTTGGCGGCACGGTAATTGCTGAGATCTCTGACGGAATTTTTGACGGAATTAAAACGCTGCCCGCCCCTTCCATGGGTAAGAAACATATGCTCTGAACAGCCTGCCTTTTATGGGCCAGAGAAGAATGAATATACGTCTGCAATGTCGTCCGAACATCAGCGTGGCCCAAAAGCTCACTGAGGCTCTTGATGTCCACACCATTCTCCATGCACCTTGTCGCGTAGGTATGTCGGAGGGCGTGAAAATTCCGATAGCGGATACCGCAGCGTTCCAGCAGCTTCCGGTATCGGTATTGCAGTGTGCGCGGTTCCATCGGCGTGTCCGTGTTGGTCAGCAGATAATTGTCTCTCTGAATGCTCTGGGTGGTCGCTTTCAGCAATTCCAGCATATCATTGGGAATGGCTACAAGACGCACAGAACTGCCGCTTTTCGGGGATTGCACCACCAGATGTGTCCCGGAGGCATCGCGTACACGGGCAGCCGAGCGCTCAATTCGCAGAAAGCCGGAGCGGTAGTCAATGTCGCTTTTGCGCAGAGCGCAGATCTCACCAAGTCGCAGCCCCGTGTTCAGCACCAGAAGGATACACAGCCCTGTGATGTCCGGGGCCTCCAGGATCTTCTGCGCCAGCAGGGCTATCTCGTGATTGGAAAATACTTCAATCTTTTTGCCGCGATATGCGGGCAGCTCCACATCCCGGCCGGGGCAATCACAATGACAACTCTTTTTTGCAACCTTGAAGATCGTCTTCAGCAGCACGCCAACATCCCTTGTGCTCTTGCATGACAAACCTCTATCTTGCAGCCGCGAAAAAAACGCAGAAAGTTTTTCCGCCGTCAGATCACGCAGCAAGAGCGTTCCCAGTTCAGGGACGATATAGTGCCGTATCATATACTCGTAACGCCCAATCGTTGAGGCCTTCAGTGCGCCGCGGCGCTCGGACAGGAAAAAATCCGCTGCCTGACATACCGACATTTCACCTGTCAACATAGGCTTCTGTGGCAGCGCATCTTCCATCCTTCGCCGCTTCTCACGGCAGGCGGCATAGCTCTTGGCATAAACATACCCATATTCCGCCTTGCCGGCAGGTGTTCGGCCGCGAATATAGCGACCCTCCCACCGGCCATCTTTTCGTTTGTAAATGTTCTCTCCGCGACGTGGCATAGTAATCTTCCCTTCTTTCTGACGGTGTTTGTGACGGCAATTAACAAGATGCCGTGGTATCCTTTCTTTTGAACTTCCAGATGATGGAAACAATATAAAGCAATTTGAATCGCAATTCAGATAGTTCTTGCTTTTTCACAATTTTCCTGCATTTTTTGTTGACTTTTTTGGCAAGTCAATGTATAGTAAAAGATGGAATTGCGGTAACTTTTCTGTCGTGAATTGTATATGATTTACGAAATACCCAGAGCGTGTGCTGACACTTTGCAGTATGCACAAACCGCAGCAGCATCATTCATTTGCATCAGACAAGTAAATATGATCCGGTGACACCGTGTGGCTGTGTTGGTCGTAAAGATCTTTTTATGTGCAAAAGATCAGGCAGCAGCCTAGAAGGAATTTGGGTTAGAAACCCTCTGCGGACGGCACTGTGAGCGCAAGGAAATGGTCGAAGCGGCGAAAGCTGTTGGGTAATACCGCCATTGGGAGGAAGCTTCTGAGAAGGTAGATCATGTACGAAAGGCGAAAGCCTTGTGGCGCGAGGGCAGGAGAATTGCACGGTCAAGGATCTTTGGTACACAGTGGCGCTCTCTCGCTGTGACGAGGGCAGGAGTATGCGCTGACGGTTTTTGTCAGCGTTTTTTCTTGCCAAAATGTCGCTGGTCATCCCCTGAGAAGGGGCTTGTCCGGCGTTTTTTCGTAATAAGGAGGAGTGTTACTATGTCTCAACGCGGCGGACGTCCCATTGATTTTCAGGCGTGGGCGCAAAACCAAATAGTCAAAAGGGCTGTAGCAGCACTGGAAGCGCGTGACGAAGCATTTGCCGAGCGAAACGCAGATACGCCGCTGCCGCAGCTGGCGCGGTATCTGAGCCGGTGTGCCATCTCGCTGGGTCACAGCCCATCCCCCAGCGAAGTGGATGGCGGTACGTTTATTGAGCAGCGTTTTGGCAGCTGGGCAGCCGCGATGGCGGCGGCAAGGCTGCCGCAGCCTCGTTCCATGCGCAAGCTGCGCGACACCGCTCGCTATAAGGCGGAAAAGGTGAAGCAAGAACCGCTGTTTCGCGAGGAGCGAAGGCAGAAGCGGCAGCGCAAGCTGGAGCAATCCGAGCAGCGAAAGAAGGAGCAGGCTATCAAAAAGCGTGCGGAGCGGGCTGCTAAGGCTGAATGGGCGGCGAAGAAGAAGGCGGAGGCTGAAGCAAAGGCTCTCACCTTGGCAGAGACCTCCGCTGAAGCCGCACTTGATACAATATCCGCAGCAATTAACCCCAGTCAAGCCGAGACAGTCTGAACGGAGACTGTCAGCTTTCCATAGGGGGACGGGGTTTAAGCCGCCCCGTCCCCCATCCTCAAATCCGCAAAAGGCAAGTCGAGACGGCAAATGCCGTTGTCTTTTCCATAGCGGGAGGGGTTTGCCGGCCCCTCCCGCATCCTCAAAATCAACAGCCCTAACGGCTGAAGGAGAATTGATATGAAAAAGAATCTGAGATATATCATCGCGTTCCTGCTGGCACTTATGATGCTACTAAGCCTGTGTGCCTGCGCCCAGACCGGCACTGCCGGCAATAGCGGCGAATTGGATCTGGACTATGTGGGGGAGGATACCGACCAGCCCGAAGAGGAAAAACCGTGGTATTCCTGGTTTACGGAGGCCTTCAGCTTCGGCAAGAAGGACACGACTCCCACCACGCCCAGCAAGCCTGACAGCGTGGCGGATTTCTATGCCCAGGGCTCCGGAGAGGTGCCGCAGGGCAACCAGAGCAAAACGGATACCCAGACGCCCTCTACCGCACCGGAGGAGGACGCCGCCAACAAGCCGTCCAACTCCGGCGGCAAAAAAGACGACAACAAAAAGGACGACCAGAAGGGCGAGGACAGCAACACCCCTACGCCTACTCCCGAGCAGAAGCCCGAAAACAAGAAAAACACCGTCACCATTACCATTCGCTGCGATACGGCGGTGAATAACGGTATGCATCTGGAGAGCAAGTGGGCGGGCATCGTCCCCGCCTCCGGCGTGATCCTGCCGGTGACCACGGTGGAGGTGAAGGAGGGCGACACGGTTTTCGACGTCCTCGCCTTTGTGTGTGAAAAGTACAAGATCCACATGTCCTATCGGGGCGGTACCTCCAGCGGCTGCTATGTGGATGGCATCAACAACCTCTATGAATTCGACGGCGGCCGCTGGAGCGGCTGGATGTACTGTGTCAACGACTGGTATCCCAACTACGGCTGCGGCGTGTACTTCGTCAAGCCCGGCGAGGTCATTGAGTGGAACTACACCTGCGACCTCGGCTGCGATCTGGAAAACGGAGATCCCTACGGCTACGGCAAGGAATGGAAGGATAACCATGACTGATACCCGGATGCGTTTCTTCGGGAACCTGCATCCGGCGGTCAGTATGGCGTACTTCGTACTGGTGCTGGGCCTGACACTGGCCTGTATGCACCCGGTCACGGTGGTGCTGTCGTTCCTGGGCGCCAGCTGGTTTTCCATCCGGCTGCGAGGCTGGAGGGCCTACGGCCACACCATGCGGTTTGTGGGGCCTATGTTTCTGCTGATCGCCCTTGCCAACCCGCTGTTCAACCATCGGGGCGTGACCATGCTCTTTACCATCAATCACCTGTGGTACACGCTGGAGGCGGTGTGCTATGGTCTGGTGTCCGGCTGCTCCCTGTGCGCGGTCATTATGTGGTTTACCTGCTATCAGGCGGTCATGACCTCGGATAAGTTCCTGTACCTGTTCGGCAAGCCCTTTCCCGGTACGTCGCTGCTGATCACCATGACGCTGCGGTTTATCCCCCAGCTTCAACAGAACCGCCGCGAGATCCGTCAGTCTCAGGCCATGCTGCAGGAGGAAGGTACGCGGCTGCTGCAAAGGCTGGGCAGTGCCCTGCGGAACCTGTCGGTGCTGCTGACCATGAGCATGGAGGCGGCGGTGGAGACGGCGGACAGCATGAAGTCCCGGGGCTATGGCACCAAGCGGCGCACCACATTCCACCTGTTCCGTTTCGATGGCCGGGACGCTCGGACGCTGGGCCTCATTCTGGCAGTGGCGGGTATCTGCATCACCGCCCGTGCCTTCGGTCACGGGTATATGGAGTTCTATCCCGCCATGACGCCGGTGCTGCTTGGCAGTGCCAGCTATACCATGTTTGTCTTTTACGCCGTGCTGATGTTCCTGCCCGGTATTCTTGAAACAAAGGAGGCCATCAGATGGCGCTCTTACGGTTTGAACACCTGAGCTTCTCCTACCCGCTGGCTGACACGCGGGCACTGGACGACGTCTCGTTGGAGATACATAAGGGCGAGTATGTGGTGCTGTGCGGCCCCTCCGGCTGCGGCAAGACCACGCTGCTGCGCCATGCCAAGCCCGGTCTGCTGCCTGTGGGGGCAAGGGCCGGCGAGACCTTTTATAAGGACGCGCCTCTTTCCCAACTGCCGGAGCTGACCGCTGCGGCGGAGATCGGCTTCGTACAGCAGAACCCGGATAATCAGATCGTCACAGATTTCGTATGGCATGAGCTGGCCTTCGGCCTTGAAAATATGACACTGAGCGTGCCGGTGATCCGCCGCCGCGTGGCGGAGATGGCCGCTTTTTTCGGCATGGAAACGTGGTTCCGCAGTAAGACCACGGAGCTGTCCGGCGGGCAGAAGCAGCTGATGAATCTGGCCTCGGCGCTGGCCATGGGGCCAAAACTGCTGATACTGGACGAGCCCACCTCCATGCTGGATCCGCTGGCGGCTCGCAATCTGCTTTCTACCGTCCAGCGGATCAACCGCGAGCTGGGCGTAGCCATCCTTTTGACGGAGCATCGGTTGGACGAGGTATTCCCCGCCGCCGACCGTGTGGTGACTATGGATCGGGGGCGCATCCTGTCAGACGGCGCGCCGGCTGAGATCGCGCGGCAGCTATCCGGCAGCGCGGAAAAGAGCCGCATCTATTTCGGACTTCCCGCCGCCGTCCGTATTTTCAGCGAATTGGAGCAAACGGACGAGCTGCCCCTGACGGTACGGGATGGCCGCCGCCGCTTGGAGCGGCTGCTGCCCATCACGGCGGAGGCTTCCGCGCCTGAAACCGCGAAACCTGAGAAAGAAGCAAAGCACCCCGCCGTTTTAGAGGGCAAGGAACTTTGGTTCCGCTATACTGAAAAGGGCAAGGATGTCCTGCGGGGCACAGACGTAACGCTTCATCAGGGTGAGCTGCTGTGTCTGCTGGGCGGCAACGGCGCAGGCAAAACCACACTGATGCAGGCACTGGCCGGCTTCCGAAAGCCTTATCGTGGCAAGGTGAAGCTGGCAAAGGGTCAGCGGCTGTGTATGCTGCCCCAGAACGCCCGGTCGCTGTTCGTGGCCGATACGGTGGAGAAGGAGCTGCTGGACAGCGCCGATCAGGACAAAGCCAAGGCCGTGCAGATGGCGGAGAGGCTGGAGCTGACGCCGCTGCTGGCGCGGCATCCCTACGACCTGTCCGGTGGTGAGATCCAGCGTCTTGCCGTAGGCAAGCTGCTGCTGCGGGAGGCCACGGTGCTGCTGCTGGACGAGCCCACCAAGGGGCTGGACGCCTATGCCAAGGCGGAGCTGGCGCAGCTGCTGCTGGCGCTGTGCCGGGAAGGCACGTCCATCCTGATCGTGACCCACGATGTGGAGTTTGCCGCCCGCTACGCCACGCGCTGTGCATTGATGTTTGACGGGCTGCTGCTCTCCGAGGGCGAGCCCCACGACTTCTTTGCCGGAAACCGGTTCTATACCACCGACGCCAACCGTATCGCGGCGGAGCACTTCCCCATGGACATTACCTGCGAGGAGGTGATCGCGTCGTGTCGAAGCTCTTTGTCAGCCGCCGCACCAGAGCCGCCGCGTGGGTGATCCTGCTGGTGCTGCCCGCCCTGATGGCGGCCTTCGGCTATTACCACAGTCACCGTCCCGCGGTCAATCCGGTGGGGTCACGCACCTTCTGGGATTACGTTATCCTCAACTCGGATATTCTGCTGGGACTTTTGTTCCTGCTGGCCTCCGCCATCCCTTTCATACTGGTATTTGATAAGAAGAAGCCCCAGGCTCGCGAGTTGGTGCCGATTGCAGTGATGGCGGCCATTGCCGTGGTAGGTCGCACCGTGTTTGAGATCATCCCGCTGCCCAACTTCAAGCCCTGCTCCGCCATCATTATCATCACGGCGGTGGCCTTCGGGCCGGAGGCGGGCTTTCTTACCGGCGCGCTGACCGCCTTTGTCAGCAACTTCATTTTCGGACAGGGACCGTGGACGCCGTGGCAGATGTTCACCTGGGGACTGGTGGGCTTTCTGGCGGGTATTCTGCAAAATGCCGGCGTATTCAAGGGCAGAAGCCGCCGTCACTTTGCGGCGCAATGGTGGGACAGGTTGTGTCCGGAGAATACCAACCGGGGCGATTTGCTGCATTTTGTGCGGCAGCTTACCGACCACGCGCCCCTGCGGCTCTGCCTGTATGGTTTCCTGTCCGGCTTTCTGTACGGCTGGATCATGAACCTGTATTTCATCATCGGCTACGTCAGCCCCATCACCTGGCAGACGGTAGGCGCGGCCTATCTATCCAGCTTTTTCTTCGACTTCTGCCACGGGCTGTGTACGTTTCTGGTGCTGTGGGCGCTGGGCGACCCATGGGTACGGAAGCTGGAGCGCATCAAGATCAAATTCGGCCTGACGGCGGAGGAGCGGAACTATGTGCTGCCGCCCTCCACATTTGAGATAGCGAGAGAGAACTATGAGTGAACGAAAAACAATCATCAGGACGGTGGGGCTGAAGAAGCACTACACCGTTGGCGGCAACACGGTCCGTGCGCTGGATGGCGTGGACATGTCCGTGCTGCAAGGCGAATTTGTCTGTGTCGCAGGCCGCAGCGGCTCCGGTAAGTCCACCATGCTGAATATGCTGGCAGGTCTTGAGCCGCCCACGGAGGGGGAGATCATTGTCCGAGGCAAGCATCATTTGGAGGCTATGGACGAGGAGCAGCGGACAAGGTTCCGCCGCCGCTATATTGGCTTTGTGTTCCAAAGCTACAACAACCTGCCCCAATACACAGCATTGGAGAATGTGGCGCTGCCGCTGGCCATCCGGGGCGTACCGGAGGATGAACGGAACTGGCTGGCGTGGCAGGCCCTGAGCCGCGTGGGACTACGCGGGCATGTAGATCACCGGCCTGCGGAGCTGTCAGGCGGTCAGCAGCAGCGCGTCAGCATCGCCCGTGCCATTATTACGGAGCCCTCCATCGTGCTGGCGGACGAGCCTACCGGGAATCTGGACAGCCGTACCGGCCAGGAGGTCATGGAGCTGCTGTGCGAGATCTTCCGGGAGAGGAACACCACCTTCATCCTCAGCTCCCATGACCCGCAGATGCAGTGTTACACAGATCGTACCGTCTATTTCAGCGACGGAAAGATAGAGATAGAAAATCACCACACCGGAGAGGAGAACGCACAGTGAAAAGAGAAACGGTAAAACGGGTACTGGCCCTGTTGATCTGCGTATTGATGACAGTATCCCTGCTGCCCGCCGTCGCTATGGCGGAAGAGGTCACAGAGGATGTGATAGATGACAGCACTATTGAGGCTTACACGTCTTACGAAAACGGAGAGGACGCCGGCGTCAGCGGGGTCTCGGTTACAGACGAAAAGCCCAACACGGATATCAAGGTCATACCCAGCGACGCCAACGCCCTGATCCTGATGGATACCGGCGCACAGTCCCCCAAAGGCGTTCCCGGTCAGGTGGTGAAGATCGTGCTGCCGCTGGCGGTGAACAAGGAATATCTGCCCAGCGAGAAATACATGCTGCGCAACATCAACATCTATCCCGATGTGCCTACCGACGCCAGCGTGTCCAACTGGCCCTTTGAGCTGATCTATGCCAGCGATGTGCAGCACTTAAAGGATATGTCCTACAACTCCACGGCGGAGGTGTGGTTCGAGTTCAAGATCAGCGAGTTCGCCAGCAAGGGCCGTTACGCTGTGCCCTTTAAGATCAACGCCACCGTGTGGCGGGAGGATGCCGTGAACGGCACCACTATCACCGAGGACGTGACCTTCAAGGTCAGTGCCTATGTGACCGTTACCGACAACGGCAATATGTCCGGCGTCACTACCTCCTTCGGCAGCCTTCAGGTGGCGGGTACCAATGCGGGCGGCTCCTATACCGTGCCTACCGGCACACCCAATCAGACTATCTCCATGCGGATCCCCGTGATCAATGTGGGCGGTACCCTGACCAGCGTGACGGTCTATCCCGTGGTCTCTGCCGCGCTGGACGAGTTCCCCTTCGTGATCGACTCCACCAATTTAGGCAAATATTTCGACTACTGGGCCAGCGGCGAGGTGAAGTATCTGGACTACACCTTCACGGTGTCGCCCTTTGCCACCTCCGGCAACAAGTCCATTAAATTCAAGGCCAACTATTTCGAGAACAGCGCCCCTGCGGAGGGCTCCTTCTCCACGCAGTTTACTGTGATCGATGGCTATGACGCCTCCGCTATGTCGGTGATGGTGCAGAGCTATAAGCTGTATGTGGACGATACCGAGGTGTCCGGCCTGATGGCAGGCGAGGAGACGGAGCTGCGCCTGACCCTGATCAATAATTCCAAGTATGACACGGCCAAGAAAATCATCTCCAGCCTAGTATTCACCAATTCCCCCGGTCTGACGCTTTGCGTAGGCGGCACGGATACCGCCTATGCCGACTCCATCAAGCCGGGCGGCACGACGATCCTGAAATACAAGATCATGGCCAAGCAGGACGCGGAGGTTGGCCCCGCCATGCTGGGCATCAACCTGACCTATGAGACCACCGAGGCGGTGGCCGGTAAGGCGGCGCAGAACATCATGCTGCCGGTCAGTCAGAAGATGGATGTTCTGGCCGGTACGCCGGAGGTGTACGGTACACTCAGCAAGGATAAGGAAGCTACCATCTCCGTGCCGCTGACCAACATGGGCCGCGCCAAGGCTATGAATATCCGGGTGCTGGCCACCGACGGCATGACCGCCTCCACCCCCTGTTATGTGGGTGACCTGCTGGCAGGCGGCTCCACCAGCGCCGATGTAACGGTGGGCTTCTCCAAGATCGGCGCGTTTGTGGGCAAGATGATCCTCCAGTATGAGGATGCCAACGGCGAGACATATTCTCAGGACATCTCCGTGCCCCTGAGCGTGGCGGAAAGCTCTGCGGATACAGATGCCAACAGCGTCAACGCAAATAAAGACGACACAGGCAGCCGCTGGTGGCTGTGGCTGCTGATATTGATCCTTGCGCTTATCCTGATCGGCATTGTCCTGTATGTCATCATCCGCTATAAGCGGGGCGAGATTGGACCCGGTGCCGAAAACACCGCTGCCTTGGACGATTTTGACGACGACTTTGACGCAGACGGCGGCACGCCGGGCATCGGGGAGAAGCCGCTGACCTACGACGGAAGCAATAAGGACGGGAATGTATGAAGCCAAAAGACCTGTTTCGCTACGGCTGCACCAACCTGTTCCGACGAAAGACCCGCACGGCGCTGACAGCCCTATCCATGGCGGTGGGCGTCATGTGTATCGTGGTGCTGATCTCCGTAGGTCTGGGCTATGAGCAGGCGTACCGCGAGAGCATCGAGGCACTGGGCAGCCTGACAAAGATCGATGTGACGCCTGCCACCGGCGATTACGGGCGCAAGGCACTGCTGAACGACAAGGCACTGGAGGCGTTCCGAGGCATCGACGGTGTGGAGGCGGTAACGCCGGTCTATCAGCAGTCCGCCTACATCGTGTCCGGCAACTATGTCAACATGGTGCGCGTCTACGGCATCGACATGACCACGGCGGAAAACTTCATGCTGACGCCGGAACGTGGCACGATGGCCGAGGACGGGACGCGCCTGCATCCGGAGGTGCTGTTCACCGACGACGTTGCAGCCGGTCTTGCCAACAAGGCCAAGGATTGGGAGCTGGCGGTGGACGAAAACGGCAACGCTCTGATTGACCTGCTGGAAGTACCTGTCCGCATGACCTTCGATTCCTCCAGCCTGACCGGCGAGCCGAAGGCCGACACCGACGGACGGGCACTGCCCTCCAGTAACCTCTATACCCTGCGGGTGACAGGCATCTGCTCCACCCTGAACAACAACTTCGCCACCGCCGCGTTCATGTCCTTCGACCGCTTGCAGGAGATGACGCAGGCCAACGCCAATTACATGGGCGCGACAACTCAAACCAAGACGGCGGAGGAAAAGGCCAACGGCCCTACCTACGATCTGGTCTGGGTGAAGGTCAAGAACGTCAACAACGTGCAGCGTATCGTCAAGCTGATCCGTGACACGGGGCTGAACACCTATTCCCTCAACGATATGCTGGAGACGGTGCGGACACAGTCCCGCCAGATCCAGGGGATGCTGGGCGCGCTGGGCGGTATCGCTGTGCTGATCTCCGCCATCTGCGTGGCAAACACCATGATGATGTCCATTACAGAGCGGACGCGGGAGATCGGCGTGCTGAAGGTGCTGGGCACCGTTCGCAGCGACATCTTCAAGATGTTTCTGACGGAGGCGCTGATCGTAGGCGTGATCGGCGGCGCGGCAGGCTTGGTGCTGAGCTTTATCGCCAAGTGGCTGATCCCGGTGATCTTCGCGTCGCAGGAGCTGCGGTGCGTGCTGCCCTGGTGGCTGGCGGTCTGCGGCGTGGTGTTTTCCGGTTGCGTAGCCATTGCCGCCGCTTGGATGCCCGCCCGCAAAGCGACGCTGATCAGCCCCAACGAGGCCATCCGCTCTGAGTGAGGTAACGATATGAAAAAGACAACACACAATTTCAAAAAGCCGCTGCGCAGTGCCCTCGCCATGGCACTGGCGCTGGTGATGGTCCTTTCTCTGACGGTGCAGGCGTTTGCGGCGACCAGCAACTGGCCCGCCACAGGAGATACCACGGTTGACCGCTACATACAGAACAGCGGTACCTTCTACAACGGCAATTCCGTGATCGCGCCCAAGTACAGCAACTTTGGCGGCTTTATCAATGTATACGGCGTACCCAAGGGCTCCGCCGCCAGCGCCTATATGATGACGCCGACCTCCATCGACTTTGGCGACCTGAAAAGCTCGAAAAATAATACCGCCGATCTGGAGCTGAACAAAGCCTACGACTTCTCGAAGCCGATCCGGTATAACGTCACCTCTGAGGACGGGCGGACATTCTTCGCCTATGCGTTCGCCGCCGAGGCCACCAGCAAGAATACCTGGACAGATGCCGATACGCAGGAGCTGCTGGGTATGGCGAAGCTGTTCACGAACACCTTCTACCAGATCTATCTTGAGATGGATAAGATCGCCGCGTCAAAAACGGAGATCGGCTCTTATCATCCGGCCAATGCGGATATGCTCGGCACGCTGGGCTACTGGCTGGGCATGAGTACGGCCTACTTCGACCTTGATGAGGGCGAGACCAGCATGAACGGCAACCGTCTCTTTGACTCCTATGAGGATAAGTGGCGCATCGGCGGCGACGATGCCGTGCAGTTCATGCGGGAGTATCTGCAAAAGTATATTGCTAAAAAAGGCTATAGTCAGGTCAGCCCTGCCGCCCTGCGGATCATCTATGAGCAGATCGTTCCGGAATATCTTGCCTATGCTGAGCAATGCCGCGTCAAGGAGCCGGTCATTGACCGTGTGACCATCGGCGGCTCGGTGGGCAGCATCAATACCGAAACCCGCACGGTAACGGTGAAGCTGCCGGAGGGCGCAGACCGTTCCCAGTTGACCGTGCAAGTAGAGGTGGGAACCGGGCTGACCGCAAACCAAGTGGCGGGCTCTGTGACCGATGGGATTCTTGCCTATCAGGTAACACCCTATGATCCGGCCTATGGCACAAAGTACGGTGCTTTAGGTGCCACATGGCGTATCATCATCGAAACGGGTGAGCCGGACAATCTGGTCACCTCCTTCGCCGTCACCGCTGATGATGGTAAGACCCGATACGCCAAGATCAACGAGACCAACAAGACGATCTCCCTGAATCTGCCGGAGGGCACCGACCTGCGCGCCATCACGCCGGTCGTTACCCATACCGGTACGGAGGTCAAAATCAACGGGGAATCTTTTACCGGCAGCGGTTCTTTCGATTTTACTAATTCCGAGTCAACGCCCCTGACGTTGACGGTGACCAACAGCAATTTTAAACTGCACACCGACTACAAGGTGACCATCACAGCCAGAAAGTCCTCAGAGAATTACATCACCGCCTATAAGCTGGGCGACGCGGAGGGCGTGATCGATGGCGACAATATCGCCATTACCATCCCTTACGCCATGGACCTGGCTGCCGTGGAGCCGGGGATCGCCATTTCCGAGTTCGCGGTGCTCGTCGAGCCTGATACGCTGAAGGTGGGCGAAAACACCTACACCGTTACCTCTGAAGACGGCAAAGTGCGTACTTATACGGTGACCATCACCCGCACACCGGTGGCAACAGGCAACCGGATCCTGTCCTTCGCCTACGGCTCGATAGCGGGCGCCATTGATCAGGTGAAGGGTACCATCACGCTGGCGCTTCCTGCCGGTTCGCCGGTCAGCTTCGTGCCGACCATTACCGTATCCCCCTTCGCGGAGGTCACACCGGCCTCTGGCGAGAAGCAGGATTTCAGCAAGCCTGTGACATATACGGTCACGTCCCAGGCCGGATATACCAATACCTATACCATTACGGTAAGCATTTCCCAGGAGCCGACGGAGAATCCCCACAAGGCAGATATGAAGTCGCTGGTCCAGAAGATCACCACGCGGTACAGCCAGACAACGGCAAGTGCCTGGGAGGACTGGGAATGGATGAACCTGGGATTCTATCAGCATAAGCGGCCCAACCTTGATAACGGCTTCTCCATTGCCGAGTGCATCGTCCGGCTGGATACCACCACCAACGTGGCTATGACCAACATCGACCGTAAGATCATGACCCTGACTGCCCGCGGCATCGACTGCTCCAAGCTGTCACAGTACAACAACGGCGAGCCTTATGTTGACGCCAAGGGCAACAAGGTGGACAACCTGACTAAGGTGCTCTATAACTACCGGGGCGGCTGGACCATCAACGGCCCCATCTTCGCCCTGATTGCCCTGGACATGGGCAACTACACCATTCCGGCGGACGCGTTCTGGACGCGGGACAAGCTGCTGGAGACGATCCTGAACCACAAATACCTGTCGGACGGCTTCGGCCTTGACATGGTCACCATGCTGATGCAGTCCATCGGCCCGTACATGGATGATCCGGTCTATGGCGAACGGGTCAGGGCCAAGCTGGACGAGGGCCTTGAGATCGTGCTGGACAGCTTCGGCAGCAAAAACGTTTATAAAAACCCCTACGGCGTGCAGTGGGGCGGCGTTTACACCTCCGAGGGCTCGGCGCAGATCGTGTGCGCCATGTCCGCCATGGGCGTGGACTGCCACACCGATCCCCGCATGTCCAACGGTACCCAGAGCGCCCTGACGGCCCTGCTGGACTACGCGGATTACAGCGAGGGCTACTTTGCCCACACCAACACCACGCCGAAGAACGCCATGGCCACCTATCAGGGCTGCTACGCCACCCAGTGGTATCTGGGCTTCCTGAATAACGGCGGCGCGGGACACCCCTACTCCCTGTATTACCGGCAGTTTGATTTCTCCCGTAAGCTGTCCACCGAGGCGGACATTACCTCCTTTACGCTGGAGGGCAAGCAGGGCGTGTTTACCACGGAGGGCGGAGACAACATCATCACCGTGACCCTGCCTGCCGGTACGCCGTTGAACGATATGCACCCGCAGCTTCAGCTGTCTGACTATGCCACGCTCCTTGCACCGGATCTTACCGGCGGCATCACCTTTGTGAAGGATACCAAGACCGCCTTCACCGTGCAGGCGGAGGACGGCAAGACCACTAAGACCTACTATGTGGTAGTCAAGCTCTCGGATGAAGAAAAGCCCTCCGGCGCGGAGATCTACACCGATGCCATTATGCTGAAGGACGCCAATATCCTGCGGGATCTGGATATTCTGGGCAAGAATATTACAACTGGCGCGGACAGCACGGATATTGAGCTGCTGCTTGACGCAGGAAAGGACACCTCAAATCTGATGATCTACGCCCGCCTCTCCTATGGAGCCACCGCCTCGCCGGCACTGGACGGGAAGAAGGGCATGAACCTGTCGGATTGGACGACCTTCACCATCACTTCCGGCGACGGGGCGAATACCCGGACATACCGCATTAAGGCCACGGCACGGACGCAGGCGTCTATCTCCGCCTTCAGCCTTACCATCGGCGGCACGGTCTATGAGGGCGTTATCGACGACAAGGCCAACACCATTACCGTGTCCGGTGTGGATGACAGCAATCTGTCAAGCACCTCCTTCACCCCGGATGTGACGCTTGGGCCGGAGACACTGGTCTGCTCTCCTGCCCCCGGTCTGGCGCAGGACTTCTCCCGCACGGTGCAGTACATCGTGGCGGGCAATGAAAAGGTGCTGTCCCGCACCTACACCGTCTCCGTGCTGAATAAGGCGGGTCAGTTGATCTCCGGCAGCGGCGGTGGAGGCGGCAGCGATCCTGTAACGCCGGCCACCGGCGCGAAGATCACGGCCTTTTCCGTGCTGGGTGTGGACGGTGTCATCAACCAGAGCGCAGGCACCATCACCGTAACGCTGCCTGCCGGAACGAACGTGACGGCGGTAGCCCCCTCCGTTACCGTGACGGCGGGCGCGGTGGTCAGCCCTGTGTCCGGCGAGGTGGTGAACCTGACCGTTCCAGTGGTCTACACCGTGACGTTGGGCGAGGAAACCTGCCGCTATACCGTCACCGTGACCTTCGAGCGCAGCGTTTCCCAGCAGCTTTGGGACGAGCTGGGCAACAACTCTGATGTGGCGGATCACCAGACCAGCCACACCAAGCGGGATTGGAGCTGAGCGCCATGAGGAAAAGAAAATCTGTATTTCTATTGCTGGCGTGCCTGCTGCTGACGCTGGCGGCGGGCTGCGGGAAAGCACCCCAGCAGCCGCAGGAGCGCAGCAAGTGGGATATTCTCTCCGCACGGTGCGGCGAGGCGGAATGCACCGTGTCCGTCACCAAGAACTGGGGCGGGCAGGAAACGGGGCTGAGCTGTGTCGTGACCATTCCCCGCAGCGACGGCATGGACATGACCGCCGTCCCGCTGACACTACAGCTTTCCAAGGGCGCGACGCTGGACGAGACTGAGCCGTGCATCGTATCCATTGACGGTATGTCGCTGGTGGTGGATCTGACGGTTAGCGATCCCTGCATCACCGTGCAGAACGAGGGCTATACCCGCACCTACTGCCTGCGGCTCAAGGAGGCGATGGGATGAAGCGTATAGTATGCTTGCTGATCGCCGCGCTGAGCGTAAGCCTGCTGCTGGGCGGCTGTGGCCAGAACAGTGACCCGCTGGCTATCCGGGAGTTTATCATCGGCGACAGCATCGGCACGGTGGAACAGCGCGGCAGCGGCAAGGACGCGGAATACGTCATCTGCATTACACTGCCGATAGAAACGGATTTCCAGAACTGCACAGCCAACATTACGCTGGCGGACGGCGCGTCCGTCAATGGCGATAGTCCCTGCCTGAAGGCGGATTTGGGCGGCCGCATGGTGCTGGATCTGACGCTGGAACATCGGGATCTGATCATAGAGAATGGGTCAAGCAGCCGTTCCTACGGCTTTGAAATAGGGCTGAGCCGGTAACGGCTCATGATAGAAAAGAGGTGATGCATGGGATTACGGCGTTCCCTGCGCAGAAGCGATCAACAAAAAATTAACAGAAGGTGAACGAACATGAAAATGACGAAGAAGATCACCGCATTGTTGTTGGCTCTCGTGATGGCGCTGTCTCTCAGCACCATGGCGTTTGCCGACGGCACCACGACGACCACGACCGGGAAAGTAACCCGCACGACCGTCAATTCCATTGACGCCGTGTCCTCCGTCACCATTGGCGGCACCACCGCCTATTATGAGAAGGACAGCAATACCGGCGACCAGATCTATATCCGCGCCATGGTGGCCGGCGGCTCCGAGTATAGCCTGAAGAGCACCAACGTGGTGATCAACCTGAGCAATGCCGGCGCCACCATCAACGGCGACCTTGCCTTCACGGGTGCGGGCAATGTCCGCACGGCGACGAATGTGAACCTGCTCAACAAGGTCTATACCGTGATCATCAGCACCTCCGAGGGCGGCGTCACGACCAGCAAGACCTATAAGCTGGCTGCCGGTCTGCCCAGCGGCGCCGTTGCCATTGACGGAAACGACCCCCTGCGCATTATTGAATTGAAGTTTGGCACTGTGAGCGCCGCCATCACCGCGACCAATGCGCAGAACCCCCTCATGGGCAACACCGTGTCGAACAAGGATGGCAAGTGGACCTTTGTCAACTATAAGGCCAACGCGACCCTGAGCGCGGCACCGGCCTCCCGCGACAGCGTTCCGGCCACTCTCACTCTGCCCACGGGCACGACCGCTTCCGGCTGCTACAACGCCACCACCAGCACCATGAATCTTAGCGCCGGAGCGCCCAAGCTGATCCTGACCAACGGCACCGAGAGCCGCAACTACTATGTGTTTGCCACCGATACCAATACCTTTGAGATCGAATACGGCTTTGACTTTACTGAGGCGACCAATTCACCAGAGTACAAGAATAAGGTCATGCTCGATGCAGCGAAGAACATTACCGTAACAGACGCCGTTAATAAGCTTATCGGCCAGGCCGTGGAATTTTTTGGCGATGATGAGCCGGGCGTAACTTATGGTACCTACATGGTCACTGCCGGTCAAACCGTGATGGACATCATGCACGACTTTGCTGTCGAATATGGCTATACCTCCGAGGTCCCCGTGGGCTGCACCTATATGGCGACCCTGAACGGCGTCGGTGAGTTCACCTTCGGCAATATGTCCGGCTGGATGTATACCGACGGCCCCGATTGGGACGATAAGGATACCAACCCCGAGTTCTTTAAGAGCTGGAACACGCCCCCCATCGGCGCTGCCAGCTACACCCTGAACGCAGGTGACAAGATCTGCTGGTTCATCTGCTGCAACTATACGCATCACCCCTGGTAAACGTACACCCTGCCGGGAGGGCAGGCGTCTGCCTGCCCTCCCGGCATCGGGAACTGGCCGCCGCATATGAGGGCGGCCGGTTCCCGTGCAAGGAGAGTTATATGAAAAAACACAAACAAACGATCCTACCGTTGCTGTTGCTGGTGGCATTGCTGCTGGCTGGCCTGTGTGACCGGGCGTATGCGGAGGAATCTGCGCAATATCCGTATTTGGAAACATTTGAGGCAACTGCGGTTGCATTTGCTAATGGTAATACGTATGATGAGGGAAAAGACGGTAAACTATTAAAAACAAAAACCGAATGGCACAACTACGAGAAACCAGAGACTCCGAAGAATCCGGAAGAGTGCGATTATGTCTTGGGTGAGATAATTGTTTATACAAACGGTGTACCAAAAGAATCAGGCGCAACCGCAAAGGTGACGACGAAGTATACACTGGTAAGCGGCGTTACGGTTACGAAATACACACCGGTAAGCGGAAAGGCAACTAAACAAATAGATGTTGGCAAAACAATGGCTAACAAAATCTGCTTTACCGCAAATGGTAAAAAGTATGGATACTATCTTACCGTTAAAGATGGATCGGATCTGCAAGAGGAAAAGCCAACGGAGATCAAGCTGGAAAGCATTGCCGTGACCCGCACGGCGAATGATACGGCCACCGCCGAAATAAAGTCCAATGTCGCGGGCACCTATTACTACGATGTGACAGAGGTCGACGGGGAGCCCAAATTTGATACGACAGCCGCGGGCACAGCGATGGTGAGCGGCGTCAACACGATCAAGCTTACCGGTCTGACGGCTGGGGCCAAGAAGCTCCACATTCTGGCAAAGAGCGAGGGACTGGAAAATGTGACGGTAAGCTTTGATGTTCCGAAATATGCTGTTGCCCATTCGCTGTCCGCCGCCACATCGCTGCTTTGGGAAGACCAGGCTGATCAGGATACGAACCGGAAGGGCAATGTTGTCTTCACCAATCAGAGCGGGACCCCCATAACCACCGCCTTTGCGGGCGAGACCGTCACGGCGACGGCGGAGCCCAGAAATACCGGTGGCTGGTATGAGTTTGCGTTTGAGCAATGGAAGAACGAGACCGGCATCAAACTGACCGATGAGCAGCGCAAGACGAATACGGTGACCTTCAGGATGCCGGATGCGGATGTCACGCTTTTCGCGGAATTTAAAAACGTCGGCACCACGGTCAAATGGAACTCCACCCCCAACGGGGCTCCGGCGATCATGGTCAACGGCAACACGCGCGATACACAATATGTGTACCGTACAGGAAGTACGGCCGAGGTGAATTTCAATGATACTGACTGGCAAGAATCCTGGGTGTTCCTCGGCTGGGAGATCATGATCAACGGCGAAAACCGCGCGGATGACCCGGAGTATGTGACATACCCCGGAGTTGCCGCGAACCCCCACGTCGTTCTGGCGGGGGACAACGTTACGATCACGGCGAAATTCCGGTCGAAGATCTTTGCCGCCGTGACTGCCAAGGCTGACCCCGCCACCATGGGCAGTGCCACCGTTTCTGTGGGCGGCGGCGACCCCGTGGAGAGCAAATCCGTGGTGTTCGAGGGCCAGACCGTTACCCTGACCGCTGCCCCCAAGAGCCAGCGATACATGCTGGATCCCGAGAACCCCTGGACGGTGAAGGACAGCAGCGGCGCGGCCATCGAGTTTACGCTGGTTACGGCGGACAACAACACTCAGGCCACCTTCACCATGCCCAGCACCGGCAACGACATCACCGCCACGGCAAACTTCGTGGTCGATACGTCCAAGCCCAACGACGACTGCTCGCTGGAGCGGGTGGAGCTGTGGTCCGCTGACGGCGCGAAGCTGCTGTCCGCCTCCAACCGGGCGGGGGATACCTACACCATCGAGCTGCCCGCCAGCGTGACCCCCTCTGAGCTGCCCAACCTGCGCCTGAAGTTCATCTGCGGCGACGCCGAACACGCGGTCGTCAAGCAGGACGATACCGTGTGGGACGAGAGTAAGGGTTGCGGCATCACGACGCTGGGCCAGCCGCAGGTGTTCACCGTTGTCGCGGAGGACAACCAGACCAGCGCCCCCTACAAGGTCGTGATCAACGCCGAGACGAAGATCACCGCCGTGACGCTGCTGAACGGCACCGAGACCATCGCCTCCGGCACCCTTTCCGGCAGCAAGTGGACCATCACCCTGCCCGACAGCATCGACGCGGATCTGCTGACCCAGATCGGCGCAAGCGACACGATCTTCATGAAGATCGAATACGCGGGCGCGTCCCTGAAGCAGGTGGCCACCACCAACGGAGCCGGCTATGACGACGCCGGAAAGGAGAACTCCTGGGACTCCGGCAAGATCATGTGCGCCATCAGCCCCGGCAGCGAAGCGCAGTTCATCGTGACCGGCATCGACGGCCTGACCAAGGAGTATACCATCGCCATCACCCGGCCCAATGTGTCCACCACGCCCGTTCTGGAGAAGGTGTCGGTGGAGCGCACCAGCGACAACGCCGCCACCGTGAAGTTTACCTCCAGCATGGCGGGCAACTACTTCTACAAGGTGGTGGACAAGGGCGCGACGGCTCCCACGGTGAATACCACCAGGGGCGGCACGACGGCGGTCAAGGGTGAGAACACCATCACCCTGACCAACCTGTCCACCGGCGCGCGGGATATCTACATCGTGGTCAAGAGTCTTTCCAACGTGGAGTGCGATCCCTTCAAGATCGAGATCCCCGCCTACGGCAGCACCGAAACGCCGGATGAGGGCGACTTTACGATCACGGTGAACGCGCCTCCCACCGGCGGTACCATCACCACCAACCGCACCAGGGCCAACGAGGGCGACGAGATCATCGTCACCGTCACGCCCAAGACGGGCTATCAGATGAAGGCGGGGTCCCTGCGGTACGCGTTCTCCGCACCCGGCGCTAAGTACAAGACGATCACCGGAAACAGCTTCAAGATGCCCGGCGGTGACGTCAGCATCACCTGCGATTGGGAGACCGCCAGCACCACCGTCAACGGCATTACGGCCTTCTCCATCAACGGTGTGGCCGGTGCGGTGAACAACACCACCAACACCATTACCATCACCATGCCCCGCGGCACGGATGTGACGAAGCTGACCCCCGTCATCGCCACAAACGGCGTCAAGTCTCTGACGCCCGGTAACGGCGAGACGGTGAACTTCACCAATGCCGTGACCTACACCGCCGCCATGGAGGATGGCAGCAGCAAGACCTATACTGTCACGGTCTACGTGGACAAGGGGACGCTGGCCGATCAGTTCTGGGATAAGCTGACTGATTTCGCCACCCAAGTTCCCTGGTGGCAGTATGCCGAAAAACAGCAGAGCACCAGCAAGTATCCCAAGTATTGGTAAGTAGATGGCTCCCGACCCCACAGACACCCTGAAATACCAATCGCAAAACGAACAAAAGAGCAGCCATTCCTAGGAATGGCTGCTCTTTCTCTGTAATGACTCAGGCACGGGCGTGATGGGCGTTGGCCTCCCCGTGTGCCTGAACCCCGCCTACCCCCACGGCATGACACTATGGGGCTCTGAAGGGGCTGAGTGCGACTGCGAAGGCAATTGCTATACGCCGCGCGACTCACGAAACGTAAATACGCATTTGATGTGTCAGAGCAGGGATGCCAGTTAAGCATTGAGCCAGTTGTCGAGAATAGGCCGCACCGGTTGAATAAATGAAGGAAGACCACTTGCCGAAAACAGCAGGTAGCCTTCCCTTAGATAGAGAGTGATTTCCTTGGAATTTGTCCTTCCGAACGTATTGACAATATACTCGATTATGCTACGCTGGGATTAGGGGGTTAGGTGCGGGCGAGGAGCAGTGTCCCTGCCTGAGCTTTGTCTGCGAAAGCTGCTGTGGTTACTGCGGAGCTACAGTGGATGTGGAGTCCGAGTTGCTTACTTGCTCAGGTCGCCTTGCGAGTCCCAAATCACCATCGGTGTATTCGTCAAGGATAGTAGATATTTCATCATCAATACGTATGACTGTCAGCGAAACATAGTGCAGCTTCGCTCGCCAATCTTGCCTGCGCAAAGTATGCTTCAACTCCTCAAATGCCTTTTCGCTGTTCAGGATGATGATCGTGTGAATCCTTGGGATATTCTTATCGTTCTGCAAACCGAGGATCACATCTGAAGCAAGTATGTCGTGCCCGGTAAAGTAGTAGAAAAACCATCCTTCATCGCCTTTTTCGTTGACTAAAAAATGATGCATGTTCTCATAGTTCGTATCTAGACCGCGGCTACGCGGAGAGTGTTTTGACGAATATGGCATGAGGAGGGTTGTTTCAAATATCTTGTCTATAAAAGATATGATGCGAGTGCCGTAGTAGAGTAGCTGCCAACTCTGAATCAGTTCGATTACTTCGCGTGTGTCTCTTATATACTTCGCCAAGTCAATGTCCAGCCCTAATCTATATGCAACCAGATTCCATTCAGGCTTTGACTTAACGTTCTCGGTTCTTAAAAATCGAGAAAACAAACTGGGGGATAGCTCATATTTTGTTGCAATATCCACCTGCGATACCTTGGGGTTCTGTTGTAAAAATACGTTGATTACATTTTTGACTAAGTTTGTGTCCCTAGGAAACCTATCTCTGCTTCCTGTGAGTGCCATTGTCTTTACATAGTAACCTTCGAATTCGTACAGGTCGTTTGCCTTATTTACCTTTTCGCTCACATGAACACCTCCCGTCATTAAATAATAGTACCATTTGAATAAAAAAAAGTCAAGCATGCGGCTTGATAAATAAATCTGTTGAGATAACGCGCCTGTGTTTAGACGGTTGATGCACTAATATAAATGATTATGTTTATTTTTTTGAACCATACTGTTGACTTTTGTAAATATATATGTTAATCTAAAAGTGCAAAAAGTCGCGGCGGCACAGCGGGGTTCACGACTTTTGAGAAATCTAGACTTCTAGGATTGATGCAAAAAAAGAAGGGAGGCGAATTATTACCCAGGATGCGGCATACAGTACGGGTCGGCTCGCCCGGAATCAACGCCTGTGGAGACGGATTTCTGTCGTTGAAGCAGGAAGCTACTCTGCAGCAGGGCCATATAAAAAGGCTGCCCCCATTTGCAGATGGGGGCAGCCATCCAAGCACACCGTGGTAGGGTCCATGATGCACCTGTAGGACAATATGTATTGTATCATGAATCCTCCGCAAAATCAACAACACAGTTTTAAGGAGGAAAAGATGGGGATGTTACTTTCACGCGCCGAGGCGGCAGCGTATCTTGGCATCAGCGCAAAATTGCTCGACGGTTTCCGCAAGGATGGCAAAATCTCTTATGTTCAGCGGGTTCCCGGCGGCAAGGTCTTTCTCAGCAAGGAGGAATTGCGTCAGTTCAGGGCAATGTACACGCGCCCTGTGCCCCGCGCATCCACCGCCTTTGCTCCCGCTTTTCGCGGCGAGGTACCTGAACGAGGGTGTCGCTGATGGGACGCAGCAAAAAACCTAAATATGGCACTGTCACTCGCAAGGGAAGAAAGTATTTTCGAACACGCATTACCATTCAGGACGGGACACGAGTTACGCTCTACGGCCGCACCGAGAGTGAAGTAGATCAAAAGGTCGCAGAATTACGGGCAAAAGTCGCGCGAGAAGCTCTTGAACGGGACTGCCCCACTGTTGCGCAATATGCACAGCTGTGTCTAGAGAACAGATCCCCGTTTATCGCACTCAGCACATTTGACAATTATGCACAAACTATCAAAAAACATATCGTAGAGCCGCTGGGCGACAAACTCATGTGTGACGTAACGCGCGATGACATACTCGCCGCAGTGCGACGCTCTGCCGTATTGTCAGAGTCTACTTATGGTGCGGTTCAGATGTTCTACAAAAGTATTTTTGGCGAGGCTGTCAAAAACGGAATTATTTCGGAAAATCCCGCACTTGTCCTTCCTGCAAAGGGTGGGAAAGCACCGACAAAGGCTAGAAAGTCGCTGACAGACGAGGAAGTGCAGATCCTTTTGAACGCTGTTAAGGGATTGCCGCCGTACACTTTCATTTTGCTTGCGCTGTACACTGGACTCAGGCGGGAGGAAATCCTTGCCTTGCGGTGGGATAGCGTGGATCTTGACTCAAAAACGCCCTCACTTACTGTGCGCGAGGCGTGGCACGTCCATAAGAATCGCCCTTATATCACCGAAAGATTGAAGAGTAGGGCGGCTTATCGAACTGTACCTATCCCCTCGGAATTGGCGCAATACTTGAAAGAGAAAGAGAATACGGCCAATTCCGAGTACGTGGTTTGCAACCGCAATGGCGGCCTGTTGTCGGGCTCGCAATATAGCCGCCTGTGGAAATATGTTACCACGCGCAGTACGAAGCCGCGCGAATATACGCGCATTGCGCCAGACGGAACCAAGACGAAACATCGGGTTGTTCCCACTTTGGGCGAAAGGGCTGCACACAACAGTCATGTGATTTATTCTATTGACTTTCGCGTTACACCGCACATGCTGCGGCACACGTATATCACCAATCTGATTTATGCTGGTGTCGATCCCAAGACGGTGCAGTACTTAGCGGGGCACGAAAACTCGAAGATCACCATGGATATCTACGCTGAAGCCAAGTACAACAAGCCGGACGCTCTGGCAGCGCGTGTCAATTACGCATTCAACATTCCTAACCTGTAATATAAAAACAGGCGATTGCGAAAAGATGGGACAATTGAGGGGACAATTTTTCCCTTATAATCCCCAAATCCCTTGCAAATACAATGGTTTCTATCGTGGGAGCGCAAGAAGTACGGTCTGAAGGCCGCCCGTCGCGCTCCGCAGTTCTCCAAGCGCTGAGTTTGCTCTCTCAACAAGCACTCGCTTCGGTGGGTGCTTGTTTTCTTTGGCGGGCGGCCTTTGTCATATTTGGCGGCTGCCGCGCCAGCGGCGAGCCAAATTGACATCATCCGGGAGCGCCGAAGGCAGCTCCCGCCCGTCGTGCGCCCCAGTTCTCCAAGCGCTGAGTTTACTCTCTCAACAAGCACTCGCTTCGGTGGGTGCTTGTTTTCTTTGCGAACGCAAAAGCTCCCGGCTCAGGCCGGGAGCTTTCTCTTTTATTGCATTGTCTCCAGCTGTGCCATGGTGGGCATTCCACTGATCGCGCCCAGGTGTCCCACGCAGTACGCACCCACCCGGTTGCCGAAGGCCAGGCAGTCCGCCAGCATCCCCGCCGTCTGCGCTTCCATAGGATAGCCCTGATGCAGCAGTCGGTACAGGAAACCGCCCCAGAAGGCGTCGCCCGCACCGGTGGCGTCCACCGCCACGGCGGGCACGCCCGGCGCTTGCACCAGCTGACCGCCGCTGAGGGCCATCGCGCCGTCCTTGCCCCGTGTCACCACGGCGGTTCTGACGCCCCGCCGCTCCAGCGCCTCCAACGCCTTCTCCGGGTCGGTGCAGCCCGTGACCAGCGCCGTCTCCTCGTCGGACAGCTTCACATAGTCCGCCAACGCCAGCAGCCGTTCCGTCTGGTGGAGGAAATCCCTCTCGCTGCGCCACAGCGTCGCCCGGTAGTTGGGATCGACGGCGATATACGCGCCGGCGGCCTTGGCGGCCTCGATGCAGCGGAGCTGAGTCGTCCGCATGGGCTCGTCCGTCATACCCAGCGTCCCCACGGACAGCACCCGCGTATCCGTCAGCAGCGTCCGGGGCACTTCCTCCCAGCGCAGGTTGGTGTCCGCCGCGTCGTGACGGGCAAAGGAAAACGACCGCTCGCCGTTTTCCGCCAGCTTGACGAAGGCCAGGGTGGTGAAACGCTCCGCGTCCGTGGCCACACCGGACACGTCCACGCCGGCCTCCCACAGCGTCTGCCGCAGGAATGTGCCGTGCATATCCGCACCCACCTTGCCCACGAAGGCCGCCCGGCCGCCCAGCCGGGCCACTGCCGCGGCTACATTGGCCACCGCTCCGCCGGGATTTTGGGCAAAAAGCCGCGCCCCATCGTCGGAAAAGCCCCACTCGGTGAAGTCGATCAATATTTCGCCCAGGGCGGTCACGTCGTATAATTTCTCCGTCATCGCCTCTCTCCTTACTGGTCTATCAGCAGCGTCACACGGAAGACATGGCCATCCTCCGTGGCATAGTGGAACACCGCCTTATATCGCTCGCAGAGCGCCCGCACGCTTTGCAGCCCGAACCCGTGGCCCTCTCCCTTGGTGGTCTGAGGCAGGCCGGTCTGCGGTGAGACCACGATCTCGCCCGCGTAGGTGTTGCGCACCTCCAGCCGAAGCTGCCCCTTTACGGGCAGGAGCTGAACGCTGACCCAGCGCTCCCCCTCCGCTTTGGACGCCGCATTGATGGCGTTCTCCACCAGATTGGACAGCACCACCGCCAGGGCGAACTCATCGGTGTTTTCCAGCTCCTTGGGCGCGTCCGCCTGACACTCATAGCGCACGTTCTCCCGCTGGGCCATAGCCGCACAGCCGGACAGCACGCCGTTCAGCGTCACATTATCGCAATAATGCACCGCCCGGGTCTCCACGATCCGCTCATCCATCTCCTGCAGCAGCTCCAGGCACTTCTCGTTCTCACCCTCCCGGGCGAAGGCCGCGATGAGCCGGAACATATGGCGCATATCGTGCCGCCAATGGGCGGTGCGCTCCTCCGCCACGCGGATCGTCTCCATCTCGTGGCGCAGTCCCTCGGCGTATATATCCAAAAAACGGTTGTCCTCGGCCAGCTTCTGCTCCTTCCGCCACATATCGAACATTTGGAACAGTATGGCGTAGCAGATCATCATGGTCAGGGAGGACACGATGCAGGTAACGGCGTTGCTGGGCGTTTCGATCAGGTTGCTGGGCCAGGTCTGCGCAGTGTAGTTGATGGCGAAAAAGGCAGAGGGAATGATCCACAGCGCCATCCAATACCGCCCTGACTGCCTCATGGTCTCCAGATAGGGCTTCCGCATCGTCACCACCAGTCCCGCCATGATCAGGCTCTGCACCAACGCCACCACCACCAGCCCTATTACGGCGTCGCGCGTATAGAGGAACGTGACCGTTCCCATCGTCGTCCCCAGCACGATAAAGCCCGAGCCGGACACGGCGGTGAACACCGTGCGGAAATCCCGGTAGCTGCCCAGCAGGAACGCCACGCCCTGGATCAGCAGTATGCTGGCGGCGGTGAAAAGCATCTGGTGATGCTTGCCGAAATCCGTGAAGTAGCACATATAGCCCAGCATGAACTCAGACAGGTAGGCAAACACCGCCGTCAGCACCGATATGAGCCAGCTGCAGCGCAGCTCCAGGAACAGCAGCAGAAATATCATGATGAACGCGAAGGAGATGCGGTTGGACAGGAACTCGAACAGGTAGCGCGACATCATCTCACCACCCATAGCCGCCTCCCTTTTCCTCCAGAAAAGCCAGATACCGCCGCCGTATCTCCGGGGCTTTGCCCCGGGCGATGGGAATGTCCTTCCCGTCGTCCATAACGATATGATCGCTGTAGAGAGACCGTATGTATTTCATGTTGATGAAGTAGGACTTGTGAGGCTGGAGAAACTCCTTGCTCTCCGCCACCGGGCCCACCGCCGACTCAAACGAGCCGCCCCGCCGCCGGTTGGTGATATGCCGGCCGTCGCTGAGAACATAGTTCATCTTTCTTTCGCTGTTCTCCACATACAGCAGCTCCTCCAGCGCCACCGGGGCGATCTGGATGCCGTCCCGCACGGAGATGACCTCCCGCCTGCGGGTGATGTGCAGCGTATAGGCCGTCTGCAGTGCGGCGGCCAGCTCCTGCCGGTTCACCGGCTTGGGGATATACCCCACCGCGTGGATGCCGAAGGCGTCCAGGGCGTACTCCGTGGAGGACGTCACATAGATCACCGGCACTTCGCTGTCCCCCCTGCGGATCATGCGGCCTAAAGAAATGCCGTCCATCTCCGGCATCAGAATATCCAGAATGTAAATATCGTAGCTCGCGCCGTGGCGCAGCCGTTCACACAGCGCCGCCGGAGACGCAAACTCCTGCACCCGGCCGCGCAGGCCCGGCGTGTTCGCCAGCCATGCGTCTACGCCGGTGTGCAGCAGGACCATGTCCTCCGGACGGTCGTCGCACACCGCGATCTGTAAAGCTCTGTCCATGTCCATAATAAGCCCCCTGTATGGCATATCGCATTGACATGATTATAGCCTTTTCTCTCCGTTTTTGTCAATTCCATTCGGTCCACAACAAGGAAAACGCACCGCCGGAGCGGTGCGTTTTCCCGTATATGCCAATTTGTGAGGAAACACGTTTTCTCAGCCCTTGAGATACTCCAGCGCGATGGCGCTCATGCCGGTGACCCCGGACTTCATCACGCTTTCGTCAAACACGATCTTGCCGTTGTGCAGGGACACCGCGTTCTCGCCCCGGCCCGCGTCGATCATCATGAACGCCGAGGGCGTGCCGGTGAGCTTGCCGAAGAAGCTGAAGTCCTCGCTGCCGGAGAAGGGCCTGTCGATAAACTCCGCCTTGCCGCCGGCAGCGGTGACGGCCTTGTTCACCAGGTCGATCATGGCCGGATCGTTGTACTGCAGGGCATAGCCCTCCTCCAGCCTGGCCTCAATGCTGCAGTCAAAGGCGATGCCGATGCCCTTGCAGATGCGCTGTACCTCCTGGATAGCGGTGTCGCGGCCGCTGTCGCTGAAGGAGCGGAGCACCGCCACCATCTGCGCCTCGCCGGCGGTGATGTTCACCGCGTCGCCGCCGGACATGGTGCCCACCGTCAGCACGGCGGTGTCCATGGGGTCGATGCGGCGGGAGACGATGGTCTGCAGCACGGTGATCAGATACCCGGCGCAGGCGATGGCGTCCCGGGCGGTGTGGGGCGCAGAGCCGTGGCCGCTCTTGCCGTGAACGCTGATGTGGAACAGGTCCACCGCGCTGGTGAAGTAACCCTTATACAGCTGCATCCGGCCCACGGAGTCGTTCTCGGAGGGGCAGACGTGCTGGCCGAAGATGGCGTCCACATGGGGGTTCTCCATGACCCCGGCGGCCACCAGTGCCCGTGCGCCGCCGGGCATCAGATCCTCGCTGGGCTCAAAAATGAACTTGACCGTGCCGGCGAACGTGTCGCGCAGGTGGCACAGCGTCCGGGCAGCGCCCAGCAGCATGGTGGTGTGGAGGTCGTGGCCGCAGGCGTGCATCACGCCCTCGGTCTCGCTGGCAAAGGGCAGGCCCGTCTCCTCGTGGACCGGCAGGGCATCTATGTCGGCGCGGAGCGCCACACACTTGCCCGGGCCTTTCGCACCGTGGATCAGTCCCACCACAGCGGTGGGCAGGGGCTGCTGGATCTCATCCACGCCCATCTTCTCCAGCTCGCGGCGGATGAGCGCGCTGGTGCGGACCTCGTGCATACCTACCTCCGGGTGTGCGTGGATGTCGCGGCGGATGGCCACCAGCTCATCGAAAATAGTATCGACGTAACTACGAATATCAGACATCTGAAGGAACTCCTTTCAAAAAAGCGCAAGCCTTACAGCCAGTTGCTCATAACGCCGGCCACCAGCACGGAGGTGACGGACACGGTGACCATGCCGGCCACCAGCATCTTGGGCATGATCTCGGCGTTGATGGCGGCCTTCTCCTCGGCCGTCGTACCGGTGGACTCGGATACCTCGTTGGAGATGATGACCGTTCCGGGGAAGCCGAACAGGCAGGAGCTGCCGATGGCCACGGACATCTGCCAGCTGTAGCCGAAGATCTTGCCCACCAGGATGGACACCACAGCGAAGGCGATCGTGCCGATAACGACGCAGACCAGCAGGGGCTTGACCATGCCGCTGACCATCTCAGGGGTGGCGGAGGCCAGATTGGTGAAGATGGACAGGGTGATGATGGGCATCACGATACCGGTGGCGTGAGCCTTGCCCAGGGAGTCCTCATCCAGGAAGCCGATCTCCTTGCACAGCACGCCGAAGATCAGGCACCACACCAGCTTGTTCACCGCGTCGTGGAACAGGCTGGACACCCACACGGACAGCAGGGCCACCAGGATGACCTTAGCCAGGATGGCGTTGGGGGTGTTGTACTTGTCGGGCAGGGCGGGGATCAGCTTCTTGCGGCCCGCGGCGGCAGCCTGGGCAGCCCCGGCGGAGGCATCCACCTTCAGCGCACCGGCGTCGATCCTGCCCTTGATGCGCTTGGCCTCGCTCTTGAGGCACAGGGAGGCCACGGGGTAGCCCACGAAGCCCTGGGCGCACATCACCAGCGTGGCGAACACCGCCAGCTCCGGCAGATTGGCCTTTTGGGCCATGTCCTGCATGGTCAGGGTAGCGACCACGCCGCCGGACAGGATGGGCGCACCCACCAAAGCGAAGCCGCGGTCGATGAGCAGCTGACCGACAAAGAACACGGCGGCGGAGATGGCGATGCAGGCCACGGCCGCGATGATGACGGTGCGCCACTGTGCGCCGAAGTCACGGAGACGGATGGTGGTGCCCAGATGCACCAGCAGCATGGTCACCAGCAGGCCGGCCATGCTCAGCAGCGTGGAGTCGGCAAACAGGGTGGTGGGGAAAACGCCGGTCCAGAACCCGGCCAGGAATACGACAGATGCGATCAACAGCATGGATACGATGGCTTTTGTTTTGGCGGAGATCATATCTCCGACGGCGAACACCACGAAGATGACAGCCGCAGACAGGATTGCAGTCATGTTTTTTCTCCTCTCAATCTTTTACGTTTACGTTAGGTGTGGATAGGGACAAATAAAGGAAAGCGGCTCCGCCTGAAAGGCGAAGCCGCTTTACACACGTTTCAAAACGGGTATGACGGGTTCAACGCTTATCAGCCGGTTTACGGTATCGCTTGGTAAAATAGGCATACCAATAAAAGCCCCAGAAGCTGGAGCTGCCGGCGTAATAGGAGACTGCGGCATGGTTCTCTGCCATGTCGTTGTGAAGCATATCGCGCTGCATCATGTGGCGTGCCATGTGAGTCTCCCTTCCGCCGACCGGGTCGGCTGTGTTTTTCGATGGTGTGATTGTAGAACTTTAAACCCCGAAAGTCAACCGTCGCATTTCCACAAATTCCGTCACCGTATAAAGAAATCTTTATGATATTTTCCCATATTTGCACTCCTTCTTCCTGCCAAAATGACACGTTATGGAAAACACTACCCTTTTGGTCTGATTTTGGTTGACAAACGGCGCGCACCCCTATATAATAATGCAGTATGATATAAAGGAGCAAATCACATGATCATCCGCTTCGCCAACTGCACCTGTTGTTGTCCGTCCGCCTGTTGTGCGGGCCTGGTGTACTGCGCCCGGATGCGTCATGTATGTTCTGTCTGAGCAGTCCGAAGGGCTGCCTTGTCCCGCATAAGCAGGACGGCGGAAGGTGCGCGGCGCACCTCCTGCCGTCCTTTTGTATTTCTATTTCTGTCGGAGGAGATAACTATGACTTCCAACGCTGACATCGCCCGCTCCATGGCGGACACCATGACCCATTCCGCCGTACCGCTGTATGGCAAGCGTCTGCGCCTGCCGGACCGCGGCGCGATCATCGGCATCATCAAGGAGCTGCGGCGGCTGTTCTTCCCCGCCTATTTCGGCGACCCGCAGCTGATGACCCTGCCGGCGGAGAACTACGTCGCGCTGCTGCTGGAGCGCATCGAGACGGCCCTCAGCGCCCAGATCGCCCTGGCGCTGCCGGAGGACCAGTCCTTCGCCGCCGCCGCGCTGACCCACGAGATACTGGAGCAGCTGCCCCGCATCCAGCAGACGCTGATGACGGACATCGAGGCCACCTTCGACGGCGACCCCGCCGCCGCCGACAAGGAGGAGATCATCTTCGCCTACCCTGGTCTTTTCGCCATTTTCGTCTACCGCATCGCCCACGAGCTGTACCTGCGGCAGATCCCCATGATCCCCCGGATGATGACGGAATACGCCCACAGCCGCACCGGCATCGACATCAACCCCGGCGCGCAGATCGGCCCGTGGTTCTTCATCGACCACGGCACAGGCATCGTCATCGGCGAGACCACCGTGATCGGCAGCCACGTCAAGCTGTACCAGGGTGTGACGCTGGGCGCACTGTCGCCCAGGGCCGGCCATGCCAGCCTGCCGGGCAAGCGCCATCCCACCGTGTGCGACTATGTGACCATCTACTCCGGCGCGTCCATCCTGGGCGGCGAGACGGTCATCGGTGAGCACTCCGTGGTGGGCGGCAACGCCTTCCTCACCGGCTCGGTGGCCGACAACACCCGGGTGGTCATCGCCGCCCCGGAGACGGTGTTCAAAAACGCATAATATCCCTCACAGGACAGGATGGACGCGAAAGCGTCCGTCTTTTTGTCCACTTTTTGCTCCAAAAATTCGTCACAATGCCATGTGTCGCTGCGGGAAACTTTCCTTGCCACCGCCGCGCCGGTATACTATAATGAAATCAACAATGTAAAGGAGGCGGCCTCATGGAACGCATCAGCAAGGAAAACTACTATCTGGACATCGCCGAAACGGTGCTGGAGCGGGCCACCTGCCTGCGCCGGGTGTACGGCGCGATCATCGTCAAGAACGATGAGATCATCTCCACCGGCTACAACGGCGCGCCCCGCGGGCGGAAGAACTGCGTGGACATGGGCTTCTGCACCCGGGAAGCCATGCAGGTTCCCCGGGGACAGCGGTACGAGCTGTGCCGCAGCGTCCACGCCGAGGCCAACGCCATTATCTCCGCCAGCCGCCGGGACATGGTGGGCAGCA
>ERZ857757.579-NODE-579-length-36218-cov-7.826840_pt1 | contig 36218 bp, 25 predicted proteins | sample MGYA00519764_ERZ857757 | MGnify/ENA primary metagenome ERZ857757 (study PRJEB31778, sample SAMEA3449359) | human gut metagenome | biome: human gut; feature: human-associated habitat; material: faeces | place: United Kingdom | collected 2010/2012 ...
CCTTTTGTTTCTTTTCGCAAAAAGAAAAACGAAGAGCCGCCCCTTTCAGGGCGGCAAACTCACGCGCCACGTGAGAATCGGTAGGCGGCATAGCCGCCTAAGGTTTGGTCGCTTTGCCGAAAAAGCGACCTTTTAAAGCTCCGCTTTCGTATAATAGGCAGAAATGCCGCAAAAAACATGACGGCATTGTAAAAATACTTCTAATCCGGTTGACAAACCGCACTTTTTGCGCTAAAATAGTGCCAATCAATAAAACAAATGCGTTATATGGGGAATCAAGTCCCGAGAATCGCTTCACAGAGAGCCGTTGGTCGCTGCAAGACGGTATCGGTTCCGAGAGATAACTCCTCCCCACAGCATTCGGCTGAAAAGCAAATTTATTTGCGTATTAGGCCGCAACGGGTTCTCCCGTTACAGAGAAACGTGTTGTTGGACACGGATAGAGCGGGACGCGCGGCATTATTGCATGGCGTCAAAAAGAGTGGTACCGCGAAGAAAAGAACTTCGTCTCTTTTGTACAGCAAATTGTGCTGTGCGAAAGAGATTTTTTTATACTTTCTTCTCTCTTATCCTCTCATCCCCTCTCAAAAGAATCTCTTTTGCAAGCATAACGCAGCGAAAAGAAAGGAATCTTCTTATGAACGGCTATCAAAAGTACGAAAAACAGTATTTTTCGGTAAACATCGAAAATCCCGAATGGATGAAAAAGGATAGTATCGATAAAGCGCCTATTTGGTGCAGTGTGGATCTTCGCGACGGTAATCAGGCTCTTATCGTTCCGATGAGCTTAGAAGAAAAGCTTGAATTTTTCGGCTATCTTGTCCGTATCGGCTTTAAAGAAATCGAGATCGGTTTCCCGGCCGCCAGTGAAACAGAATACGAATTCTGCCGCACTTTGATCGAACGCAACCTGATTCCGGACGATGTTACGATTCAGGTACTTACCCAAGCGCGTGAACATATCATCGCCAAAACCTTTGAAGCGCTTGCCGGCGCCAAACATGCCGTCGTTCATCTGTATAATTCTACCTCGGTCGCTCAACGCGAACAGGTATTCAGAAAATCAAAAGAAGAAATTGTCGATATCGCAGTTTTCGGCGCAAAGCTCTTGAAGGACTATGCCGCCAAAACCCCCGGTCATTTCACGTTTGAATATTCCCCCGAAAGCTTCACCGGCACAGAGCCCGACTATGCTGTTGAGATCTGCAATGCCGTGATCGATATCTGGAATCCCACTCCCGACCGCAAGGTCATTATCAATCTTCCGGTCACCGTTTCTCATTCCATGCCGCATGTGTATGCCAACCAGGTCGAATACATGTGCAAACATCTGAAAAACCGCGAAAACTTAATTATTTCCCTTCATCCGCACAACGACCGCGGCTGTGCCGTCGCCGACAGCGAATTAGGCCTTTTGGCCGGCGCTGACCGTATCGAGGGAACTCTGTTCGGAAACGGCGAACGCACCGGTAACGTCGATATTATCACTCTGGCGCTTAATATGTATTCCCAAGGCGTTGACCCGGAACTTGATTTTTCGGATCTGCCGAAAATCAGCGAAATGTACGAGCGCGTCACCCGCATGCATGTCTATGAACGCCAGCCGTACAGCGGCGCATTGGTGTTTGCCGCATTCAGCGGTTCGCATCAGGACGCTATCGCCAAGGGCATGAAATACCGTGCGGAGCACGCAAGTAAAATCTGGAACGTGCCGTATCTGCCGATCGATCCGACCGATGTGGGACGCGTGTATGAAGCTGATGTTATCCGCATCAATTCCCAGTCCGGCAAGGGCGGTATCGGCTATTTGCTCGAAAAATCGTATTCGCTCAATCTGCCGCCGAAAATGCGCGAAGAATTCGGCTATCATGTCAAGAGCGTTTCCGACCATGCTCATAAAGAGCTGTCTCCGAGCGAAGTGTACGATATTTTCATGCGCGATTATATCAACGTTTCAGGACACCTTTCGGTCGTTTCGGCTTCTTACCGTCAGGAAAACGGCATAACCGCCGATGTGGAACTTCTCTCCGACGGCAAAATGCATAAAGTCACTTCTGTCGGAAACGGACGTCTTGACGCGGTAAGCAGTGCTATCAAATCGGTCATCGGCGATGTCTATACGCTTGAAACCTATTCGGAACATGCTATTGAAGACAGCACCAAGTCGCGTGCCGCCTCCTATGTATCGGTCAAAGGTACAGACGGCAAAGTGTACTGGGGCGCAGGCGTGGATGAAGATATTATCGTTTCCTCCATCAAGGCGCTTGTGTGTGCCGTCAACCGTATGTTTGCCTCGCAAAATAAATAATTAACCCAATTTTCGCGGATTTCCATAAATTCCCGTATTCCAAAAAGGAGAACACCCCATGAAAATGACAGGCGCAAGAATTCTTGTTGAAACACTGATCGAACAGGGCGTCGATACCGTATTCGGCTATCCGGGCGGTCAGGTACTCAACATTTATGATGAGCTTTATCAGAACAGCGACCGTCTGCGGCATGTGCTCGCCGCGCACGAACAAGGCGCCGCGCACGCCGCCGACGGCTATTCGAGAGCCACGGGAAAAGTCGGTGTGGTCATCGCCACCAGCGGCCCGGGCGCGACAAACCTTGTGACCGGCATCGCAACCGCCATGCTTGACTCCGTGCCGATGGTCGCCATTACCGGAAACGTGCCGTGCGACTTGATCGGACGCGACAGTTTTCAGGAAATCGACATTACCGGTATCACGCTCCCGATTACCAAGCACAACTATTTCGTCCAGAGTGCGGACGACCTTGCCGGAGTGATCCGCGAGGCCTTCAAGATTGCAAAATCCGGACGTCCCGGCCCTGTGCTCATCGATATTCCGAAAGATGTGCAGATAAGTCTCGGCGAATATGAAAAAGAACCGATTGTCGAGCCGTTTCCCAACAAAATCGCTTCGCAGGCCGATATCGACCGCGCGGCAGAGGTATTGAAAAACAGCAACCGCCCGTACATTTATATTGGCGGCGGTGTGGCCGGCGCCGGAATGGCTAAGAACATCTGCGCGCTTGCCGATAAGATCGACGCGTTTATCGGATGTTCCTTTATGGGACTTTCCGCTGTTCCCACCGAAAACAGACGCTTTTTGGGCATGCAGGGCATGCACGGACATTATGCCTCCTCCATGGCGCAGGATGAAGCGGATGTGATTCTTGCAGTCGGCGTTCGTTTTTCCGACCGTGCGACCGGCAAAAAGTCCCGCTATGCGAAAAACGCAAAAATCATTCACCTTGATTTGGATTTTTCCGAAATCAATAAGAATATTTCAGTCGAAGTAGGCGTATGCGGCGATATCGTCGATTCGTTCAAACGCCTTGCCGACGCTGTTCCGAGTGCGGTTCATCCGGCATGGGATGCGCTGGTGAGCGCCTTACGCGTCAAGGAAAACGAAAGCTATATCAAGACGGACAAGCTGACGCCCAAGCGTGCGATCGACATTATCAACGCCGAGACCACGCCCGAAACGGTCATTGCCACCGACGTAGGACAGCATCAGATGTGGGCGGCGCAGTATTGCGATTTCCGCGCGCCGCGCAAAATGGTTTCAAGCGGAGGACTGGGCACGATGGGCTTCGGCTTGGGTGCGGCGATCGGCGCCGCCATTGGTTCGGGCTGCAAAACGGTGCTGATTACCGGCGACGGCAGTTTCGGCATGAATTTGAATGAGTTGGCGACAGCCGTTTCGACCGGTGTTCCGGTAACGATCGTTATTTTCAACAACGGCGTTCTTGGTATGGTGCGCCAATGGCAGACGCTGTTTTTTGACAAGCACTATTCAAACACGACGTTAGAGCGCAAGACGGATTTTGTCAAGCTTGCCGAAGCATTTGGCGCAAAAGGCTATCGGGCAGACGCGCCGGAAACGTTTGCGGAGATATTCCGCAAAGCCTATGCGTCGGGCGAACCGTGCGTCATCGACTGCAAGATAGATCCTGATGAATTTGTTCTTCCGATGCTTCCGCCCGGCGGCAGTATTGAGGACATTATCACGGAAAAGGAGGCGAAAGCATGAGTACAGAGAACAAAAGCGGCGGAAAATTCGTCATTGCGGTATATGTCGAGAACCGGTTCGGCGTTCTGACGCGCGTTACCAGCATGTTTACGCGCCGCGGTTTCAATATTGATGCGTTAACGGTCGGTGAGACCGAGTCGCCCGAATACAGCCGTATTACAATCACCATGAGCGGCGACGGATATGCAAGGGATCAGATGATCAACCAGCTTCGCAAGTTATTCAATGTGAAAAAGGTTGAAGTGCTTGAAAAGAGCACCTCGATCGATCGCGAGCTTATGCTTCTCAAAGTCAAGAACAGCGCTGAGAACCGCCAGGAGATCATGTCGGTTGTAGACATTTTCCGCTGCAAGATCATTGATTATGCGGTAGACGCCTTATGTATCGAAGTAACCGGAGAACCGAGCAAGATAGACGCATTTGTTCAGATCATGAAGCCGTTTGGCATCATTGAGCTGTGCCGCACGGGCATTGTCGCCCTTGACCGCGGAAGTTCGAGTTTGCTTGCGCGCTAAGCGCGCCGGTTGAACCGAAGTCCGGCAAATCTCATAACTAACCAATTCCTAATTTTAAATAAAACCAATCATATGCAAAGGAGATTTTATCATGGCAAACATCTACTACCAAAACGATTGCGATCTCAACAAACTCAAAGGCAAGACCGTCGCTATTATCGGCTACGGCTCACAGGGTCATGCCCATGCGCTGAACCTTCGTGACAGCGGCGTAGACGTCGTCGTCGGCCTGTATAACGGCTCCAAGAGTTGGGAAAAGGCTGAAAAGGCCGGCTTGAAGGTCATGACTTCTGCGGAGGCTGCCAAGGCCGCCGACATCATCATGATCCTTATCAACGATGAAAAGCAGGCAAAGCTTTACAAGGAAAGCATTGAGCCCAACCTTACCGAAGGCAAAACGCTTGCTTTTGCACACGGTTTCAATATCCATTTCAAATGCATCCGTCCGCCGAAGAATGTCAACGTGATCATGATCGCCCCGAAAGGGCCCGGCCATACGGTAAGAAGCGAATATCTTGCCGGAAAAGGCGTTCCGTGCTTGATTGCTGTTGAGCAGGATGCAACCGGCGACGCGTTGGATATCGGTCTTGCTTATGCGCTCGGTATCGGCGGTGCGCGTGCCGGCGTTCTTGAAACCACGTTCCGCACGGAAACCGAGACCGACCTGTTCGGCGAACAGGCTGTTCTTTGCGGTGGTGTCTGCGCTCTCATGCAGGCCGGTTTTGAAACGCTTGTTGAAGCAGGCTATGACCCGAGAAACGCCTATTTTGAATGCATTCATGAAATGAAGTTAATCGTAGATCTTATCTATCAGAGCGGTTTTGAGGGAATGCGTTACTCGATTTCCAACACGGCGGAATACGGCGATTATATCACCGGTCCGAAGATCATCACTGAGGACACCAAGAAGGCTATGAAGAAGATTCTGGCCGACATTCAGGATGGCACGTTTGCCAAGGACTTCTTACTCGACATGTCCGATGCCGGCAGTCAGGTTCATTTCAACGCTATGCGCCAGAAAGCCGCCGAGCATCCGTCCGAAAAGGTTGGCAAGGAAATCCGCAAGTTATACAGTTGGAACGACGAAGCAAAGCTGATCAACAACTAATCTATTTTTCTTTCGGAGAAAAGCAGGCAAAAGAACCCGAATATTTTCGTCTTATTCTTTCGCGTGAAAGAGCAATTTTGATCCTATCAAAATATTTTTGCACAAAAGCCAAGCTTTCTGCAAGCCGTCTTGCAGAAAGCTTGCGAAAGGGTATTTCTGTACACCGGAAATGCTTTTTCGCAAGCTTACTGTTCAGATTTTTCAGAAAAGGAGCAAATATTATGTCCATGACAATGACTCAAAAGATTTTAGCCGCTCATGCAGGATTAGATACAGTCGAAGCCGGAGAGCTGATTTTGGTAAATCTTGACCGCGTTCTGGGAAACGACATTACCTCTCCCGTTGCGATCCGTGAGTTCGGCAAACTCGGTTTTGAACAGGTATATGACAAAGACCGTGTAACAATGGTAATGGATCACTTCGCACCCAACAAAGACATCAAAGCGGCCATTCAGTGCAAGATGTGCCGCGATTTCTGCGAGGAAAAGCAGATCACGCACTTTTACGATGTCGGTCAGATGGGGGTTGAACATGCTCTGCTTCCCGAAAAAGGATTAGTTGTTTCCGGAGATGTTGTCATCGGTGCCGATTCGCACACCTGCACCTATGGCGCTCTCGGCGCGTTTTCCACCGGCGTCGGTTCAAGCGATATGGCGTGCGGCATGGCTATCGGCAAAGCTTGGTTCAAAGTGCCGGCCGCCATTAAATTTGTACTTCACGGAAAGCTTGCTCCGCATGTATCCGGAAAAGACCTGATTCTGCACATTATCGGCAAGATCGGCGTAGACGGCGCGTTGTACCGTTCCATGGAATTCACCGGCGACGGTGTGGCAAGTCTCTCGATCACCGACCGTCTCACCGTATGCAATATGGCTATTGAAGCCGGTGCGAAAAACGGTATTTTTGAAGTGGACGAAAAGACTTTGGAATACATCGCCGCGCATTCCGACCGTAAGCCAGTCATATACAAGGCGGACGACGACGCCCCGTATGACGAGGTCATTGACATCGACCTTGCCGCCATCCGTCCGACCGTTGCTTTTCCGCATCTGCCGGAAAATACGCACACCATCGATGAGATCAACCAAATGGACGAGATCAAGATCGATCAGGTTGTCATAGGGTCCTGCACCAACGGTTATTATGAAAATATCAAGGAGGCCGCCGAAATCTTCCGCGGTCACAAGGTGGCAAAGGGCGTGCGCGCCATTATTCTGCCGGCAACGCAAAGCATTTATTTACGCTGTATGAAAGAGGGACTTTTAGAAGTCTTTATCGAAGCAGGATGCGCCGTATCCACGCCGACCTGCGGTCCGTGCTTAGGCGGTCATATGGGAATCCTTGCTCCGCACGAACGCGCCGTTGCAACCACCAACCGCAACTTTGTCGGACGCATGGGCGACCCGACATCGGAAGTTTACCTGGCGTCTCCGGCTGTGGCCGCCGCAAGCGCTATTTTAGGACATATCGCGTCCGTTAGGGAGGTAAAGTAAACATGGCAGATATGATTTTTGAATCAAGCGTCATCAAATATGCCGATAACGTCGATACCGATGTCATCATTCCGGCACGCTACTTAAACACCATTGATAAAAAAGAGCTGGCTTCTCATTGTATGGAGGATCTGGACGGAACCTTTTCCGAACGTGTGAAAACAAGTAAGATCCTTGTGGCAGGCAATAATTTCGGCTGCGGTTCTTCGCGTGAACATGCGCCGCTTGCCATAAAGGAAAGCGGTGTGGAACTTGTCATTGCCAAGACTTTTGCCCGTATTTTTTATCGGAACGCGATCAATATCGGTCTTGCCATTCTGGAATGTCCCGAAGCGGCAGAAGCTATTTCCGACGGGGATGAAGTCATCGCGGACATGGAAAAAGGTGTGATTACCGACAAAACCACTGGCAAGAGCTTTATCACCAAACCGTTTCCGGAGTTTATCGGCAAGATCATTGCCGCGGGCGGTCTTATGGAATCGATCAAGAAAGGAAGTATCCGATAATGAAACTTCATTTTGCACTTTTGCGCGGCGACGGAATCGGTCCGGAAATTGTTGACAGCGCCGTGCGCGTTTTAAAGCATATTGCCCCGAAATTCGGCCATGAGTTTTCTTTTACGCCGTATCTTATCGGCGGCGCGGCTTTGGACGAAGTCGGCTGCCCTCTGCCGGAGGAGACCGTAAAGGGCTGTCTTGCCGCGGACAGTGTATTGCTTGGTGCGGTGGGAGGACCGAAATGGGACTCACTTCCGGGGGATAAACGGCCGGAGAAAGCGTTGCTCGGCATTCGCGCCGCCATGGAATTATATACAAATTTACGTCCGGCAAAGCTGTATCCTGCTTTAAAGGACGCATGCCCGTTACGTCCGGAAGTGGCGACAGCCGGATTTGATATTCTCATTGTACGGGAGTTAACCGGCGGCATTTATTTCGGCGACCGCGGTTACAGAGAGGGAAAATACGGCACAGAAGCGTATGACACCGAATGTTACAGCCGCGTCGAGATCGAACGCATCGCGCGCGCCGCGTTTGAGGCCGCAAGAAAGAGAAACAAGAACGTCATCAGCATCGACAAGGCAAATGTTCTCGAAACCTCGCGTTTATGGAGAAAAACAATACATGAGATCGCCGCGGAATATCCCGATGTGACCTGCACGGATATGCTTGTGGACAACGCCGCCATGCAGCTTGTCAAAAATCCGTCGCAGTTTGACGTTATCGTTACGTCCAACATGTTCGGCGACATTCTGTCGGATGAAGCGTCGCAGATCACCGGCTCGATCGGTATGTTGCCGTCCGCGTCGCTCGGTGCGACCTCGCGCGGTCTTTACGAACCGATTCACGGCTCTGCGCCCGATATCGCAGGGAAAAATCTTGCTAACCCCGTTGCCACCATTCTTTCGGCCGCTATGATGTTACGCTATTCGTTCTCGCTCGGCGCTGAGGCCGATTGCATTGAAAATGCGGTCGGACGCGTGCTTGACGACGGGTTCAGAACACCCGATATTGCCTCCAAAACGGGAACCGACGCGCATTTGCCGCTCGGTACGGTGGAAATGACCGACAAGATTCTCGCCTATATCGGCTAAACCGTTTTTCTGTCATAAAAAGGAGGTTCTATGCATGAATCCGGTAATCGAACGGTTGTCCTATGAGCTGGCGCGCACAGTCTTTTTCCGATCCGTATTAAACGATTCGGTAATGAGATGTTTTGCGGATTTTATCAAGGCATGCACGCAGTTCAGCGAAAAAGCGGAGGATCATGCGGCACTTTGCGCCAAAACCGACGCTTATGCGGCTTTTCTTGCAGCCTTATATGCCGAGGGCGGCAATTTCGGCGCATATCTGAACGAGCGCTTGGAATGTGACGACAACACCTATTTTCGTCTGGCGGCAGGAAAAAAAGAGATTCCGCACGTCATGCGCGACTGCTTTATGGGAGAGCTTGCATTCTTCTCGACTTTAACGCGCTTAACAGCGGCAAAGCTACTGACGGCTGCCGAACTTCCATCGTCGCTTCCCGGCTTTGACAATACGATTTTTGATTTTACCGTGACCATACCGGCACGCTTGGAGCATGCAGATCTTTACGGTTACGGAATCTACGCCAAATACGGCATGTTCCGTATCGATGAAAAGGCGCGTTTGGTACCGGTTCCGTCGCCTGACCCGATTGAGCTTTCCGATCTTATCGGATATGAGAGCGAACGCGGCGAAGTGATTGCCAATACGAAAGCGCTGATTGAGGGCAGGCCTGCGGCAAACGTCCTGCTTTGCGGAGATGCCGGGACAGGGAAATCCTCGACGGTCAAAGCGGTTGCCAACCGGTTTCGCGCGGAGGGTGTGCGGCTTGTGGAGTTACGCAAGGAGCAGTTAGCGTTATTGCCGGAGGTAATGGGGGAAATTGCCGACAATCCTTTGAAATTCATTTTGTTTGTAGACGACTTGTCATTTGCCGGTGATGACGACGGATATGCGTCTCTCAAAGCGGCTTTGGAGGGTTCGGCATCGGTCAAAGCGTCCAATGCTGTCATTTATGCGACCAGCAATCGCCGTCACCTGGTCAAGGAAACATTTTCGTCGCGTGAGGGAGATGAAATTCACCGTCGGGATGCGATTGAAGAGTTAATGTCGCTTTCGGAGCGGTTTGGACTTACGGTTTTGTTTTCCAAGCCGAACAAGGAGCTGTATTTACAGATCGTTACATCGCTTATGCAAGCGCACGGCTTGAACATGGACAAGGCGGCGCTTTCAGTTCGCGCCGAGGCGTTTGCGCTTGCCAAGGGCGGAAGAAGTGCGCGTGTAGCAGAACAATTTGTGGATTCGCTCATCTGCGGAGAATAAAGGGCGGCCGGGGAGCCACTGTTACTTTTGCGAAAGTAACCAAAGAGGCTCTTTGGGATTGCCTTTCTTTTCCGGAAAGCGCGGAAAGAGCACTTTTCGTTTCGCGAAAAGCATATAAGGGACGTTTTTATGTTACTTTTCGCCTCTGCGAAAAGTAACCAAAAGCAGACGGGGCTTCGCCCTGCGACCTCGGTTCAAAACCCGTGCGGTGGGATTTTAAGTAAAATTTAAAACGTTCGGCGTATTAAGATTTTTTGCAAAAATTTATAAGTGCGCAAATACGCACGGCCATGTTTTGAACCGGTGCGAAAGGGTAGCTTGGGAGCAAACGCTCGGACGCGTCAAAAGTTGCCGGTGGCAAGTTTTGGCGTGTCGGAGACCGCCGAAACAGGGAGTATTGTGAGCGGACGCGAACAAGACGACCATGTTTCAAGGAGACTATCGCTAAATATCTGGATTTTGATTTAGGTCGGTTAGTGCTGGGGCTTGACGCCGCAAACGGTCGATGAAAAGGAAAGTTGCACGTTATCTTTGTTGCGGTGAAAAGGGGACACTGGCGTGGATTGATAGACAGTTTGGTGCAAAGCCATAGCTTTGGGGCGCACCAAAGCTATGTGGGCAGGTAATATTTTTAGACTTTGCCAAAACGCTTTTGTGCGCAGAAAATTTGAAGTTATACAGTTCTGTCCGAAACTATTTGTTTTCCGAAAAATTTCTTTCTGTTTGCAACAAAACAACTTCCTACCAAACCTTCTCTTTTTCGTAAAACCGGAATCTGTCCTCGCAAAAACAATTTCTCACCAAACTCCCCCTTTTTCGGAAACACATAACCTACTGTCCGCCCAAACCAAAGCCTGTCTCTTCTAAAAACTCGCAACTCCTTGCGCAGTAAAATAACCCTTTCGCACCGGTTCAAAATACGCCGAGCTGTATGACACAAAACTACGATTTTTGCTAAAATTTCTTGATAGACACTAAGCTTATGTTTTAGCAAATAATTCACCGCTCGGAATTTTGAACTGTACCCTGGGAGTCCAGAGGGCCGCGGCCCTTTGGTGTACTTTTTGGTTACTTTTTCGTACAAGCGAAAAAGTAACATTAAAACCGTCCCTTACCTGCTTTTCGCGAAACGAAAAGCACTCTTCCCAGGTTTTTCCGAAAAAGAAAAGCCTGCCCTTTTGTTACTTTTCGGAAAAGTAAGGCTCCCGAAAGCAAATGCTTTCGGGAGCCTCTTTGTTTATTTCAGATTACTGAAAACGAATCCAGTCGATCCAGAATTCACCCGGAACATTATTGAACGGGTCAATACGGAGTCCCGATATCGTTCCTGTCCAATCGGCATTGGACGAAAGGTCGAACGAATACTCAATATATTCGCCGTTTGAGGTCTGCTCTAACTCAGCACGGTAAGTACGTCCTTCGGAAAGGCCGCCTGCGCTTGATTGGAAGTAAACCACAAGCTGGAATTCGCCCTTGTTCTCGTCGGTCTTTTCAGCCTGAATCTCATGTTTCATGCGAATTTTCAAGGTCTTATAACGGTTTGCGTCAATCGAAAGCACCGGAGAGGTGAGAGCCGGGTCATAACGACCGCCCCAGCCGCCTTTCTGATCCATGTCGTTTCCGTAGAAATTGCCGTCAACAACCGTTGCCGTCGCGTTTCCGAGCGTCCAACCCTCACCGTCGCCGGTAAGATTGAATTCCCACTCATTGGCCACACGGGAAGAAATCGCCTCATAGACTTCGTCGCTGAATGTGATAACGTTAAACAGTTTCACGCCGTTTTCATCCGTCTTGGTTTCGGTCTTATAGCCGAACGTATCGACAATAAAGTGAAGCGGAACCATGGGAATGCCGTCTTCGAGATACGGTGCATAGTTCACCGAAACCGGTTCGCCGTTGACTGTGATCTTCTTGGAGCCCATGGTAAACACAATCTGCTTGCCATTTTTGGTGAGCGTCAGCTTCTTGTTGACTTTATCCCACGTGTACGCGCAAGAGAAACGATAGCCAATACCGGTATCCGGATAGAACGGAATCAGTCTATCGCCGTCCACGTCAACCGGAGAGTAATCAAATTTCACTTCTTCGCCGTTGAGAAGGAACTTTTCAGTCACCGCGTCGCCCAAGAACTGAACTTTTTCCGCACGGAACGAATTCTGAGAGGTAATCGGGTCAATACGGAGCGCCGTAATCGTGCCGGTCCAGGTTGCAAGCGACGACATATTGATGACAACCGGGTTCATTCCCTCTTGGGTAATCTTCGCGGAAGCACCCTTGTCAGCCGTCCAGCTCTGGCTCTTATCCGTCTGGAAGTAGACCTCGACGCTGTTGCCGACCGGTCCGTCTACCCAAACCTTGAGCTGCTTGACGTCTGCTGCCTTGAATTGCGGTGCAGTGCCCGGACGGTGGAGAATCGGGTCGGTATTGGTAGCCGTACCGACGATGATATCGCCCTCCGCTTCAGTGGTGCAGTTGCTGCCGTGCCAAAGCGTTTCGCCGTTTTCAGCAAACTTTTCTTCGTAAATGACTTTTGTGGCTTCCGGGGCCTTGTAGTATCCCTGCGGACGGATAATCTCGCGGTTTAACGGATACATATGTCCCAAACGCGACATTTGCAGTGTATCCGGTCTTTCATCGGTGTGATTCGGTTCTTTGGTGAATACCTTGCGGACAGTATCGAGATAACCAAAGCCGTTGAGGCCGGCCGGCATCATATACGTACCTTCGCCGTATTCGTTCCAGGTGGAAAGCATGACGAACTTCTTTTTCCATTCGTCGCCGTTTCCGGTGATATCATATTTGTCTAATGCCGAATCACGGATCCAGGTAAGAACCTGTTCCATGTTTTCGGTGGTAAGAAGCGGATAACGGGTATAAGCCCAGGCAATGTTGTTGAAACCGGTGGAAACGGTCGGAACATTATGCATAATACCGTAGCCGTTCTTCTGCTGGTCAGCTATCTTTTCCTGGTTCCAGACTGCGCTGGACGCCGCATTGCCCCAGTTATAGGCATGAACCGCGTCGATGCCCATGTTGGCAAGCTTTTGAAGCTGTGCGGTATTGGCCGAACCCTCGCAAGCCATGATGATGATATCGTCATAGCCCATTTCCTTAACGCGCGAACGCAGGTAATCAAACGCTTCCTTGACGCCAGCCTCTGTGCCGCCGAAAGAATCCTTTAATTTGTCTGCGCCGAAAATAGACATGACCGGCTTGTTATCAATAATCATATAACGCGGGTCCGAGAAGAAATACTCAATCCAGAAATCGACAAAACGTCCCTTGAAGTCATCCAGATTTTCCGGTCTTGTGCCGTTGGCCGCTTCCCAAAGAAGGGCAAACTTGCCGTATTTTTCACTGTATTTTGCGTTCATGAAGCCCTCAAAGAGCGCTTTCGGCGTTGAGCCGTAGAAAGACTTAAAGGGCGCGTCGCTCGAATGGTACCAGCAGATAAGCTGGAAGTCCACACCGTGTTCCGCCATAAACTTGATTTCCCAGTCGGCGACTTCCGGCAGTCCTTCGTCATACCAGCCTAAAACCGGCTTGTTTTCGTCATACGGCGAAATGTTGTCCCAGCCCCAGTGGTGACCGTTTCTCCACAGGTTGCAGACATTGATACCGATAAAGTAATCGTCTGCGCCTGCCGGAACTTTCGGTTCAGAGGGATAGTTATCATAATCGGGAATCTTCTCAACGATGATATCGTCCAGTTTCAGCGTCTTACCGCCGTTGTTTTCGGAGGCAATATACAAACCGTCAAGCGTAGAAGCGGCAGCCGCAAACGGAATATCCTTTGCAATGGTCTTACCGCTGACCTTGATAGTAGCTGTCTGCGTTGCCGTATCGGCATACAGACGAACCATATACCACATGTAATTCGAGTAGCTGCGAAGTTCCTTGCCGTTGGCGTACATCTTGCCGTCCTTGGTAGTAAAGGAAACGATCGGCGTGCCGCCCGAGGTAAGAGCATACGTAAAGCCGTCTGCCATTTCCGGGTAAAGCAGGATGAGTTCCGTGCTGATGTTTCCGCTCACTGCCTTAAAGGACTTGGACATGGAAGCCTTTCCGGTGTTGCCTTTAAAGACAAATTCGCCGCCGGAAACTTCGACCGTCATATCGCCGGTCTGCTCCACTGTCCAAGAGTCGGGAATGACTTTGGTACGTGCGGAATCGTTGACAAGGTAGTTGCAATACATACGAAGCGGATAAACCGCGGTGTCCATAACCGCTTCGTCGGTTGTTCCGGTGCGGAACACGGCAATATCAACCGCCGCGCCGGTGGCAAAACCGAATGTGCCGCAATTCTTGCCGTCAAGCTCAATGCGGTTGGTTCTTGCCGCAAGGTCAGTATCGATGCGGATAATGGTGGGCTTGCCGAGCGTCGGTTTTACGCCGACCGGCTTTTCTTCCCCCTTATCGAGAACATAAAATTCACCGTTCTTGGTAAAGAGTTTGTAAGCCTCCGTTCCGGATGTGCCGAGCGTTTCCATGTACCAGCCGTCGATAAACGAGTTGAACGTAACGCCGAATTCGGTCGTTACAACGCCTGCGTCCTGAACGGTGAGCGTGCGGGTAAGCGTTACCGGTTCGGTCGTGCTGATATCGGAAAGCGAATAAGGCGGTTCGTCACTTGTTTTGCCGGCGCCGCCGCGGTTATCGAAATCCCAGCCGGACTGCAACGTCGTCTTGACGCTGTTACGGGTGGAATAACCGCTGTCGTCAGCAATCCAATACGCACTTTCGGGATTGACCTTGACGGTAAGGTCTTTATCCAAGCGATGCGCTTTATCGGCAATACGGTCGGCAATGGCCGCAACCTCGCTGCGCGTGATATTGGAATCGGGGTTAAACGTTCCGTAAATATCGTTACCCATGCAGATACCGGCGTTATAGAACATCAAAACGGCCTTTGCATACGCCGCATCAGACGAAATATCCGGAATGTGGGTGACATAATTCAGAGTTTCAAAGCATTCTTCGGGAAGAGCCGCCGCAAAGAGCGACACCATTTCGTGACGCTTGATAGCGCAGTCAAAGCTGTCAAACATGCCGTCGGTCAAGAACCCCTCTTTCTTGGCGTAGTTGACATAATTTGTATACCATGCGGCTCCGTCAGCCGATTTCAGATTTGCAGCTTCGCCGTCACCCTTAACGGTTGAGTGCATTCTCGAAGCAAGCGTAACCGCCTCGGCCACCGTCATCGTCCCCTCGGGGTTGTAGGTGGTCGCGCTGTCGCCGTTGACAAGAGCAAATTCATATGCGCCGGAAACAGCGTCATAGAACCAGTCTTTTACGGTAACATCCGAAAAAGCGTCGGTATAAGTACGGCTCTTGGCAAATTTCGACGGGATAACCGTTTTTTCCTTGGCCGGGATATCCTTGATCTTTTCCGCGTCGGTCAGCGTAATGCGCTTGATCGGCTGTCCTTCGACAAAGCGGATATTCTTGATCTGCGCCTTGCCGGTCAGATCGCTGAACGAATAGAAGATACCGGTGACCTTGCCTGTCCAATCGCCGTTGGTAGCCATATCAAAAGTATATTCTACAAAACCGTCGGATTTTTCCTGTAAAGTGACGCTGATCTTCTTGCTCTCGGAAAAAGCCGGAGCGTCCGTGGTACGGAAATAGAAACCATGTGAGGTTTTGTTTTTGCCCAGCGGCGAAACCTCAGACTTGACTTCCATTTTGATGTAACGGTAGACGTTTGCATCCACGTCCACGCCCGGGAAAAAGATGGCCGGGGATTCGTTTTTCTCGTTCAAGCCCTGGATATCTAAATCCAGAACCCCGTCTGTAACGGTTGCGTTAATACCGCGGAACGATAATTTGTCGTTCAACGGTACACTGATGTCGTCTGCCGCAAACGCCGCGACGGCAAACACCGTCAAAAGCGCCAACACACAGGCGAACAAGGCTGTTCTTTTTTTCATAAACTTCTCCTTTTGTTCCTTTTATTTTGCGTTCTCCAAGTTCCGTCAGATTCAAAAAACGCGTAAGGTTTCTTATATTATAGCAAAAAATCGCGTCTTTGTAAATACTAACTTTCCATAGACGCGATTTTTGTGCATATCTTCCATATTTCGCAAAGCGTTATTGTCATTTTACACAAAACGCTTTGACTTTTGCCTATTCGTCATGAGTAGCGCTTGTTCCGACAGCCCCCGTTTTTTTCACAGGCCTCTCGTTTTGCACACTCATATACAGTTTTTCCGTTTTCGGTATAACGGCTGACCGGTACATTGGAATCGAGCACATGGCAATACCGTTCCACCGTCTCACGGTAAACCCCTTTTTCGAAATCGGTTTTCACACAAATCCCCTCCTTTTTTGTGGTGTATAGACAGTATATGTCAAAAGAAAGGTTTTATGTGCGAAGAAATTTAATTTTAGTGAATATCGACCGTCACCGAAATCGGGTAGTGGTCGGACAGCCAGACATCGCCTTTTTGATCCTTATGGACGGTTAACGAGCCCTTGACGGCAGTTTTGTTGGAGAAAATGTAGTCGATCTTATAGTCTTTTTCCTTCCCGTAGCCGTGATAGGTGGTTTCTTTAATGGAGGCGGTCAGATCATGCACGCCCTTAATACTCCTGATTTCTTTGATCGACGCTTCATCCGGGAGCGCATTGAAATCGCCGGTCAGAATAAACGGATACTTGTTCTCGGAAAGGAGTTTGGTCATGAGAAGCGACGCACCGCAAAGACGGGCATACACACCAACATGGTCGAGGTGGGTATTGGCAAACGTAAAAAGCTTGCCCTCTTTACGGGAAACAAGCGTTGCCTGAACGGAAATACGGGGACACGGGCTTTGGTCGAGCATGTAGCGCGAACCCGGCACGTCCGGCGTATCGGACAGCCAGAACTGATCAAATTTCACCAAGTCAAACCGATCCTTGCGGTAGGCGATCGATACGCTTTCACCGGAATAGTCGTTATTCCGTCCCATACCGAGCACCGTATAATCCGGCAGATTGTCGCACAGCCATGCGCGCACATGCGGCAAAACCTCTTGGAAACCGATAACGTCCGGCTTTTCCCGGTCTAAAAATTCCTTGATGAAAGCCTTTCTTCCCTCAAAGCAGTTTGCACCGTCATCCAATGTATCATAACGGATATTGAAAGTCATAGCGTTTACAAGCATGTTTAAATCTCCTTTATTTTTACGGCAATCCGAATCCGGATGCCGGTTTATTTCTCTTTCGGTTTCCAACCGTCGATAGCCGCTTTCTGCATAGCTCCCAGAATGCGGTGCTTCAAACCCTTGTTTTCCCGGTCCATAGCCGCAAGCATCTTTTTATAGCGTTCGCGGTCGCTGGTCTTGTCCATCGGGCAGGGACTGCCGAGTACCGGCAGATCCGAATGATTGATAAAATAGCGGATATCTTTTTCCGGCGCGTACACAAGCGGACGGATCATGGTGATCTTTTTGCGGTCGAGATAAGTCACCGGTGAAAAACAGGCGATCCGTCCCTCGTTGAACAGATTCATCATGAAAGTTTCCACTGCGTCGTCAAAATGATGACCGAGAGCAATTTTGTTGCAATTAAGCTCCTTGGCATGGTCGTGCAGCATGCCCCGGCGCATGCGCGCGCACAACGAGCAAGGGTTCTTTTCTTTCCGTTCGTCAAAAATGAGCCTTGCTAATTCGGTTTCAAACAGAGTAAAACGCACATCAAGCTGTTCGCACAGCGCGGCAAGACGCGCAAATCCCTCACGCGTTTCGCCTTCATCCCCCATGCCGACCTTGTAAAAGCCCGGATCCATGGTCACGGCCTCCAATTCAAAATGCTTCGGATAAAAGCCGCGAAGCGAAGCAAGGGCGCACAAAAGCGCAAGCGAATCTTTTCCGCCCGAAAGTCCCACGGCAATCCGGTCGCCCTCTTCGATCATGCCGAAATCATCGACCGCCCGGCGCGTGTAACTGAGTATTCTCCTGATCTGATAGGTATAGGCCATATTTTTCGCTCCGCTCTGTGATTTTACCGCTTTATTATAGTCGTTTGATACGGAATTGTCAATCATATTCCGCAAATTTTCTCCATATATATTTTATATCCGTCGGATACGAACGTTTCTTGCGCGTCCCGGTCTGCATGGCGCTTTCCGACTTATAAAACTATCCCCGAAAGGTCGTATGTCCATGAAAAAAGTGCGGCTGTCCTCTGCACGAAAAAAGCCACTAAACCGGCGCGTCGGTCCGGGACATTTTCTTTGCTTTTCCGCCTGTGTCGCATTGTTTTGCAGCGTCGCCCTGATCGGGCTTTCGGCTCACAAGCCCGTTGTCGCCGACACCCCCGTTTCGGTCACCGTTCCGCTCTTAGGCGAAGTAAACGGCTTTTCGGGCGGTGTTTCCGCCGAGGGCGCCTGTCTCATCGACGGCAAAAGCGGCGCGGTGTTATACGAAAAAAACAGCTCCGCCCGGCTTCCCATGGCAAGCACCACCAAAATCATGACCGCGCTTGTCGTTTTGGAACATCTGCCGCTGGATCTTGTCGTAAACGTTCCGAAAGAAGCAACGCTCATTGAAGGGTCTTCCATCTATCTGCGTGAAAACGAAAGCATGACCGTCGAAAACCTGCTGTACGGCCTGCTTTTGGAATCGGGCAACGACGCGGCGCATACGCTTGCCGTCGCTGTTTCGGGAGATATCCCCCCTTTTGCCGCACTCATGAACGAAAAGGGAGCGTCTCTCGGCCTTTCCGGCACGCATTTTGAAAATCCGCACGGACTTTCAGCCGACGGACACTACACCACCGCCTATGAATTGGCACGCATCACGGCAGAAGCCATGAAAAACGAATTCTTCCGGCAAGCCGTCGCCACACAGAAAAAGATCGTGCCCTCCATGGACGGGGAACTGACGCGGTACTTCTTCAACCACAACAAACTGCTTCGGCTATACGACGGTGCAGTCGGGGTAAAAACCGGCTTCACCAAAGCAGCCGGCCGGTGTCTTGTCAGCGCGGCACAGAAAGACGGTTCTTTATTTATCGCCGTCACGCTCAACGACGGAAACGACTGGAACGACCACCAAAACATGCTCGATTATGCCGGCGAAGCTTTTGATACGGTAGAGATCGCGCCAAAAGGCGCTTTATGCGTCTATGCTCACGGCACGCGTTTTTCCAATCCGGACGGCATCTATCTGACCGTTCCCAAGGGAAACAAGCCGGTTTTCTCGTACCGCGTGACAATAGAAAAAGACAGCGGCATCGCCGAATATTTCGATTCGACCGGCACGCCGCTCGGACGTTTTCCGCTTCTAAGAGAAGAATACACGGAAAACGGCTTGAACCGTACGGATGAAAACGCCTCTGTTTCCGGTTAAGCCGCCCTGATCATCTCCGTCTGTCCGGCAGACGTTTGTTCCAGCGGCCACACGTTTTCTCCGTCGGACAAAAGAAGGATGTCGCCCAGTTCGTCCGTCCGCAATACCGTAACGCCATACTCTTCCAATGTGGCAAGCGTTTTCTTGTGCGGATGACCGTAGCTGTTGTCTCTGCCGCAGCTGATGACCGCATAGGTCGGCGAAACCGCCGCGATAAAGCCGGGGGAATTCGAGGTTACCGAACCGTGATGGCCGGCAGAATACACATCGGCACGCAAGTCGTAACCGTTCGCCATCATGGCTTTTTCCGCCCCCTTTTCTGCGTCTCCCGTAAACAAAAACGAGGTTTCGCCATAGATGAGTTTGATAGCAAGACTCGATTCGTTGGCATCGTCGTAATCGACTGTTTCCGGCGAAAGAATCTGAAATACCGCCGAATCCGCAAAGGTAAACCGGTCGTCGATCCGCGTGCCGACAATTTCGGTTTGTTCATCAAAGCGATTGTGACTAACCATATAGATCAACCGGTCATACGGATAGGTTTCGGTAAAATCCGCATGGACGACAAAATTTTCCACCGGAAAATTTTCAATCACCGCTGACGCGCCGCCGTAATGATCTTCATGCGGATGCGTCAAAATCAAATAATCCAACTTTTCCACACCCACGTCGTTCATGTATTTGACAAGGTATTCCGCTCCCGAAGTCGGACCGCAGTCAATCAGCATACTGCTCCCGTCCGGCGCAACCAAAAGCGTTGCGTCTCCCTGCCCGACATCAATAAAATAGGCCGCAAAATACTCCTGTGCCTGGCTGAATACCTGCTTATATTCCTTGTGCGCTTTATCATCGCGTACGGCAAGAAATATAAGATAGACAGCCGCCGCCAAAACCAAAACCGATTTGGCCGTTCGATTACGGATTTTTGAGGTCGGAAAAGTAGGGAATTTCTTTCTCATGCATATTTCTTCCTTAAAATTATAACAGACAGCCCTTGGCGTCCGTCTGCGTCAAAACAATTCTGATACCGCTAAAAACGGACTGCTTCCGTTCGTCATGAAGTTCCTGACGCCGGTCGCAGACCGTTTTTTGTTCCGGCGTGCCGCCAATTTGCATATTGGGGCGCACGTCCGGATCACCGTCCGTGATTCATTTTCAGTTCCAGATATTCCTGCGGCGTGATAAGCACCTTTCGCGGCTTGGAGCCTTCAAACGGACCGACAATGCCGATTTTTTCCAACTTATCCACAATGCGCGCCGCTCTCGAATACCCAAGCGACAACTTGCGCTGCAAGAGGGAGGTGGAGATCATATTGGCATCCACCGCCACTTTGATGGCGTCGAACATGGCATCGTCCGAATCCAAAATCGCGTCGCGGTCGTCCGAATCGTATTCGTCGCCGCCCTCGTCAGAAGCGCCGCGGCCTTTCTTCTTTTCACCGCAATGCTCAGCCTCGCGTTCGATGCTGTCGATGATATCGCTGTCATACTCAGCCTCCGAACCACTCTTTAAAAAGTCGATGATCTTTTCGATTTCCGCGTCGGTGACAAACGAGCCCTGCACACGGATCGGCTTCATACTGCCGACCGGCGCATACAGCATATCGCCGCGGCCAAGCAGTTTTTCCGCACCGGCCACATCGATAATGGTTCTCGAATCGACCTGAGAGGCCACCGTGCAGGCGATACGCGACGGCACGTTTGCTTTGATAAGACCGGTGATGACGTCAACCGACGGACGCTGCGTACCGATGACCAAATGCATACCGGCCGCACGGGCTTTTTGCGCGATACGGCAAATGGAATTTTCCACGCTGTCGCGCGCCGTCATCATAAGATCGGCAAGCTCATCGATAATGATAACGATTTTCGGCATATGCTCTTTTTCGGGATCGTTTTCGGTGACTTTATTGTAGGAATCGATATCGCGCACGCCCACTTCTTCAATCAACTGGAAACGGCGCTCCATTTCATTCACAGCCCAGGCAAGCGAACCGGCTGCCTTTTTCGGGTCGCTCACAACCGGGACCAATAAGTGCGGCATGCCGTTGTAAACGCCGAATTCCACCTTTTTCGGGTCGATCAACAGCAGCCGGCATTCATCCGGGCGTGCCTTGTAAAGCAGACTGACAATAAAGCTGTTGATACAGACCGATTTACCCATACCGGTCGCGCCGGCAATGAGCAAATGCGGCATTTTTGCAATGTCCATATATACCGGACTTCCGGCAACGTCCATACCGAGACATACCGAAAGGCGGCTCTTTTGTTGGGCAAACTTGGGATTTTCAATCAAATTCCGGATATAGACCGTCGAAACCGTCTTGTTCGGAATCTCAATACCGACCGCCTGCTTGCCGGGAATCGGCGCTTCAATACGCACGCCGGCCGCCGCAAGGTGTAAGGCAATATCGTCCGAAAGGTTTTGAATCGACTTGACGCGCACACCGATTTCCGGCTGTAATTCATAGCGCGTGACGGTCGGACCGCAGCAGATGTTGGTAATTTTGGTCTTGACGCCAAAGTTGGCAAGCGTTTCGACCAGCTTTACCGATGTGTTCTTGATTTCGTCGGTCACGGCAAAGGTAGCCGGATTCGGGTCTTTCTGCAAAAAGTCGATATCCGGGAACCGGTACAGTTCCGCCGGATCCGGTTTGGGTTCAACCTTGATGTTCTCTTTTTCGCCTTCGGATTCCGACGCATTTTGCCCGACAAGCGCGGCAGACTCCGCACCGTCGGTAAGCACCGAGGTTCCGGCTGTCACTCCGGCGGCGGCAATCACCGCGTCGTCGGTGAAGATCTCGGAAAGATCTATTTCCTTGGGAGCATCGGCATTCACAACGCCATCGGCTTTGTGGGAATTCGACGCGGAATCGGTAAAGCGCACGCTATCTTTAATGCTGTCATAAACGGCCGGGTCGGGTGCAATCGCATCATCGGGTGCGGTTTCTTCGCCAGCGGACGCGTCTGCGAATGTTCCGCAGGCGGCCGATTTATCGCCTGTGGCAAGGCGCACGGCGTCAGGCGATATTTCAAGTTCGGGAAATTCCGGATTTGTTTCGTCCGGTTGATTTTCCGCTTCATGCGCCGGTTCATCCGGTTCTTTTTCGGAAACTTTTTCGGTTTCAGCGGGCTCTTCTTCATCGCCCATGCCGCCTAAGTAAGCCTTTTTCTTCTTTTGTGCCGGCTGAACCGCCAGCTCCTCCTGTACCGGATTTCTGCGGCTCTCGTCAATTTTCCGTTTCAGGTCTTCTTTCTGACGTACGCGTGCGTTATAGACCTCAGCCTTGATTTTTTCGCGCAGATACGCGACGATGTCAAGCGGCGTAATGCCGAACACGGCAAACGCAAGGAGCAATACCGCGAAAACGCAGATGATCCATGCGCCAAAGCCCGTAATCATGTCCAAAAAATTGGCGATCACGCCGCCGACGATTCCTCCGCCCTTGTACAGTTTTCCGAGTTCATATAAGCTGTTTTCGCCGGTCAGGCGGTAGCCGTCATACAGAGCCTTGTCCGCTTGGGCAGCCGTCGCACGTGAAATCAAGTGACAGAGCGCCGAACAAGAACAGATAAAACCGGTATCAATGAAAAACTTGGAGCGCAGCCGGCCGCTTTTCATATCCGTTTTCCAAAGCAGCGCCTCCGCCACAAGGCAGATCGGCAAAAATACCGCTCCTGCGGCAAAAAGGCCGCACAAAAAGTGCGCGAGATAGCCGATAAAGCTCATTTTTTCAGGGATAATAAAGCAGATTCCAAGAAACAATCCGAGAAACGCCAGAATATACGGCATGAAGTTGTAAGAAAACGTACTTTCCACATCCCGGCTGTGTTTTAAGGTCTTGATCTCCTCTTTCAGCCGAAGATTTTCTTCTTTTTGTTTCGCCGTTTTTTCACTGCCGGTTTTCCGTGCGCCGGACGGCTGTTTGGCTGTTTTCGGCTTTATGTCGGGTGTCTTTTTTGCAGGCATTTATGTTCTTCTTTCTTTCATTCTTTATTTCTGTTTTTTCCTATCGCTTCCGCAGACCGTGGCAAGCGATAGCGCCGTAATTTCCGCGTCCGGATACTGTTCGGAAAGGGTTTTGGCGGCGGAGAGCACGCTGGCACCGGTGGTGATGACATCGTCCACAAGAACGATCCTCTGCGGATTCCACGGCGGACGACGGAAAAACGGACGCACATAATACCGTCCGCTTTGATTGGCCACACGCTGTCCGGCATTCAAGCCCTTTTGCTCTTTTCCAAACGGAAGTCTTGCAAGACAGCCGGAAAAGTACACCTTTTCCGCGGAAAACGCCGTTTTCGTTTTAAGCGGCACGCCGCGCTTTCTGCCCTGCGGTACTGCCGAATCGTTCAACAGTTTCACCAAAGCGCCTGTCAACAGCGCCGCCTGGTCAAAACCGTATTTTCTAAGTCCTGCCGAACTGCGCGGAATGTTGATATACAAAACTTTTCCGCTCTTTAAGTTTTCCGGCAGAATACCGATAAGTTTCATGGCGCATTCTTTCACAGCCGCCTTGTCCGGATGCCGTTTCAAATAAAACAAAAGTCCGCGCACCGCGTCATATTCATAGGTGTAGAGAGAGCGACAGACAACCTCCCTCTCACTGCCGACCGCTTGTCCCGGCAAAGCCGATTCCGTAAGCCGGAATTCCGGATACGCAAGCCGTGCGATTTCAAGCGCCGACTGACAGGCTTTGCATAACTGACCGTCTCCCGTTCCCGCCCCGCAGACCGGGCAGCCGCAATCACAGACATGCCGGAAAACATTCCTTACAAAAGCGGCGGGAAACGCAAAGCCGCTCATTAAGCGTAATGACGCACTAACGCCACGACTTTGCCGAGAACAGCCACTTCATCGACAAGAATCGGCTCCATGGTGCGGTTTTCCGGTTGCAGACGGAACCGGCCGTTTTCCTTGAAAAAGCGCTTAACCGTAGCCTCTTCACCGACAAGAGCTACGACGATCTCCCCGTTTTCCGCAACACTGCGCTGTTCAACGATGACATAATCGCCGTCTAAAATTCCGGCTTCGATCATACTTTCGCCCTTGACTTTCAAGCAAAATAATTTGCTTTCGTCATAAGAATGGAACGTCGAATAGGTAATATATCCCTCTAAATTCTGGGTTGCTAAAATCGGAAGGCCTGCCGCTACCTGCCCGATGACCGGCACGCGATACCGTTTGCCTTCTTCCAATGCGTCGTCCGCCTTTTTTATGGCGCGGCTCTTGCCGGCCAATTTTTCGATGTATCCCTTTGAGGCAAGCCGCTCGATATACATATGTGCCGTAGATGTGGATTTTATGCCGAGCGACGAACAGATCTCCCGTACTGACGGCGGATATCCCTGTTCGTCAATGGTTTGATTGATATAATCCAAGACCCTTTTTTCTTTTGGTTTCAGTTTATCCATACAAATCCCCTTTCCGGCCATGCTTGTCCCGGTTCTGTTTATCTGATACAATTATACTCTATTCGCCGTCAAAATTCAAACATAAGTTCCTATTTTAACATAAATACTTATATTTTTTTACCATTAGTTCAATGTTTGCGACATAATTCGACAGCATTCGACAAGATACCGTTTCTCATTAAATTGGCACAAACACAGCCAACCGTCGGAAAAAGACGAATTTTTGCGAAAAAGCAAGAAAGTTCCGCGGAAATTCTTGCAAAACAAAAAGAAATATGCTATAATAATATGGATTTTAATCCGTACTGTGAAATCTGTCCGGAAAATTTCTCGGCACTGCCGCAAAGGAGCGTGTTTTTAATGCATATTCTTCCTCTTGACAGGGAAAAATACGACTATTTCGAGTTACACTATTCTTATACCACGCCCGGTCACTACAAAGCGGTCGTTTCGGATACCAAAGAGCAGATGAGTTACACGCTCACGCGCGAAAACTATGACGCGCCGCGAATCGAGGAAAACACCGACACGCTGTTTCAGGATTATTGGGAAAATCCCGAGGCGTTTGCCGCATGCGACGGCGACGGAACGGTTTTAGGATATGTGGAATTCGCTCCCGAAGAGTGGAACAACCGCTTGCGCATGACGCAATTGTTGGTTCTTCCCGAAAACCGCGGTAAGGGAGTCGGACGTTTCTTGGTGGATTTTGTGATAGCCGCAGCCAAAGAACGCGATTACCGCGTGGTGGTATTGGAAACCCAGAATTACAATCTGCCGGCCATTGACTTTTATCACGCCTGCGGATTCCGTTTTTGCGGCGGCAACACTTTTTTCTACTCCAACAGCGATATTGAGGACGATGAGGTCATGCTCGAAATGTCGTTCCTCGTCGATTGATTTATCCGAAAGGTCGTTTCTTATATGTTTCCCGGAATCGGAACGGTCGCCAACGCGCTTGCCATTGTGGTCGGCGGCCTTATCGGTCTTATTTTAAACAAACGCCTGAAAAAGGAATTGAGCGACGCGCTGATCATCGCTCTCGGCGCCGCCATCGTCTTTATCGGCGCGTCGGGGACTCTTGCAGGCATGTTAAACGTGTCGGAGAACGGTTCGGGTGCGCTTGAAACAAAAAATGTGATGCTTCTCATTTTTTCCCTGGTCGGCGGCACGCTCATCGGTTCGTTTCTCGGCATCAAGCAGAAAACCGAGCGCCTTGGCGCATACTTGAAAGAAAAGTCCGGCGCGAGCGGAGACACACGTTTTATCGACAGTTTTGTCTCGGCGTCGCTTACGGTGTGTATCGGTGCGATGGCGGTCATCGGCTCGATTGAGGACGGCATGAGCGGAAAACCGCAGACGCTGTTTGCCAAAGCCATTTTAGACGGACTGATCATCATGGTATTTGCGTCCGTCACCGGAAAGGGTGCGGTATTTTCTGCGCTTCCGGTCGCAGCCTTTCAAGGACTTATAACACTTGCGGCGGTGTTTTTCGCCGGATTTATTCCCGAACAGGCCATCACCAACATGTCGTTTGTCGGCTCGGTGCTTGTCTTTTGCGTGGGCGTGAATCTGATGTTCGACAAAAAGATCAACGTCGCCGATATGCTGCCTGCCATTTTTCTCGCAATACCCTTTACCTATTTGCCGTTTTGAAAACATATATAAGGAGAATCTACATGAAATTCAAGCGTTTTCTTGCTTCTTTTTTGTTGCCCCTTATTTGCATACTGTTTATTTCTTGCAATAATGCCGAAAAGGTTAAAACGATTGATTCGGGTGACTGCGGCCAAAATGTGGTTTGGGAGCTTTACGAGGATGGAAACCTTGTTATTTCCGGAAAAGGCGATATGTTTAACTTGACCGCTTCCGGAATACAATGGAAAATGCACGAGGAAAATATCTATTATTTAACTATAAAAAACGGTGTAACATCTGTCGGAAGCAACGCTTTTTCCGGACTTCCAAATTTGCGCGGAATTACGCTTGCAGACACAGTAGCCACGATTGCAGACGGAGCTTTTTCCAACAATCCATGCCTTACCACGGCTAAGCTGCCAAATGCGTTAACGTTAATTCCCAACAGTTTGTTTAGCAATTGTCCAATGTTATCCGGCATTACTTTGCCAGACAGTGTTACAAGTATCGGTGATTTTGCTTTCTCAGGGTGCAATAATTTATCTGAGATTGCCTTTCCCCAAGCGCTGCAATCAATCGGTGAGGATACATTTAGCCAATGTACCAACTTGCAAGAATTAATAATTCCTGAAACAGTACAATCAATTGGAAAAGGAGCTTTTTCACTATGCACTGCGCTCACGAATGTTAAATGGCCGGAAAATATCGTCGTTATCAGTGCCGGCGCTTTTAACGGATGTACGAAATTACCAACTTTTACCTTTCCTTCAAAGCTCGAAAGAATTGAACAGTTTGCTTTTTCTTCTTGTCAATCATTAGACAATCTTTCGTTTCCCGATACATTGACATTTATCGGTCCACTTGCTTTTGAAAACTGCTCTGCTCTTACAACTCTTGCAATTCCCGATACTGTAACAAACATTGGAAACAGTTCTTTTCGCTCCTGCACATCCCTAAAATCCATTTCCTTTCCCCACTCCATCGTAAAAATCGAAAACGGAACATTCTCCGGCTGTGAATCGTTAGAAAATATCTCTTTGCCGGATTCCTTAAAGGAAATTGGCGATGAAGCTTTCCGAGGCTGTACCACTATAACGACAATTGCTATTCCCGATTTTGTAACCGAAATTGGATATCAGGCTTTCGCTTCCTGCACATCTTTGGAAAAGCTGACTTTGTCCGACGCTTTAACACATATTGGAAGCGAGGCTTTTCTAAGCTGTACCTCTTTGCAAAATATTACTATCCCTGCCTCTGTAACAGATATCGAATATAGGGCGTTTGCAGAGTGTACTTCTTTAACACAAGCTGTCCTGCCAACACGCTTTCGCAAGTCGGACACTGATGACATATTTTATGGGTATTACCTTGAGAATAAAAAGGATTCTGCAACCATAAAAATCACTTATCGCGATACTTACGCGAAAGAAGAAAATGCGGATTACTCTATCAAGTTAAATACAGGCACCTTTGAACTCATCGGAAAAACATATAGAGAAATAGCCGACACTTATGGTACACCAAAACCCGGCTACGATGAAGGCGCTTGTGTATATTTTGATAATAAGAGCTTTTGTTGTGGATTTCAAAACTATATTGATGCAAGTTTTCCACCTGATTCTGATGATATCTGCACAGTTGTTAGTTGCCCTGTTGACTATTTAATACAGGGTTTAGACAATGATGAATATACCTTTGAAGAATTGCAAACGCTCTTTTCTTCTGCCGGATTTACTTTTAGTTATGGTGGATTTGGTGAGGGATATTGTGAATACTACTATATATTATACATACCTGAATACGCTCAATATCCGATTACAATCTACACCCCCACCCAAAATAGTTTTCAAATACAAAATCTTTACTGGATTTTTATAAAATAGCATTCTCCGAATTCGGAAAGGATTAAAATAATATGTCTAACACAGATAATCTGCAAAAGCTTGCCTCCCTTATTTTTCCCGACGTCACCGACGCGGACACCGTTGAATCTTTGGAAGAGCGTTTCCCCGAACGCGGTTTGAGTGAGGGCGCAAAAGTCACGCGCATCGCGCCCAGTCCCACCGGTTCCATGCACATCGGAAACCTTTACGGCGGTCTTGCCGACGAACGCATCGCGCATTCTTCTTCGCCGGACGGCGTGTTCTATCTCCGTATTGAGGACACCGACGACAAACGCGAAGTACCAGGCGCGGTTGAAAAGATCATCAAATATCTCGGTGCGTTCGGTATCGAATTTGACGAGGGCGCGTCTGCTGACGGCGATATCGGCGCTTACGGACCCTACCGTCAGCGTGCGCGCGCCAAGATCTATCACATTGTTGCAAAGAAGCTGTTGCTTGACGGCAGAGCTTATCCGTGTTTCTGCACCGAAGAAGATTTACAGAAAGCCCATGCCGCGCAAGAGGCCGCCAAGGAAAACTTCGGTTATTACGGCAAATGGGCGATTCACCGCGATATGCCGGTCGAAGAAGCGATAGAGCGCATCGAAAACGGCGAAAGCTATGTTTTGCGTTTTCGTTCCATGGGCGATCCGGCAAAAAAGGTTGAGTTCAAGGATCAGATCAAGGGCAAGCTCTCTTTCCCGGAAAATGACCAGGATTTTGTACTTTTAAAATCCGACGGCATTCCGACCTATCACTTTGCCCATGTGGTGGACGACCATTTCATGCGCACCACCGACGTTGTCCGCGGTGAGGAATGGCTCTCCACATTACCGTGGCATGTGGAATTGTGGCGCGCCTGCGGCTTTAAAATGCCGCGTTTCTGCCACACCGCCCAAGTTATGAAATTAGACGAAGAGACCGGCGCCAAGCGCAAGATGTCCAAGCGCAAAGACCCGGAATGCACGCTCGGTTTCTATTTTGAAAAAGGGTATCCGGCCGCCAGCGTCATCGAATACCTAATGACGCTTCTCAATTCCAACTATGAACAGTGGCGTGCGGCCAACCCTGCCGCCTCCTACAAGGATTTTCCGTTCAAAGCAAGCGCCATGGGCAATTCCGGCGCGATGTTCGACCTTGCCAAGTTCAACGACGTTTCCAAAAACGTCATCGCGCATATGTCCGCCGACGAAGTGTATGATTTTGTTGCGGCATGGGCTAAGGAAAACGATCCCGAATTTTATGCGGTCATTTCTTCCGACCCCGACTATTTGAAACGTTTTCTCGCTATCGGACGCGGCGGCAAAAAGCCGAGAAAGGATTTCGCATGTTGGAGCGAAGTCAAGGATTTTGTTTCCTATATGTATGACGGATTATTTGAGCAGAAAGACGAATATCCGGCTCATGTGAGTGCCGACGAAAGAAAGGCTCTTTTGGAAGAATATGCCGCTCTGTATGCGTCCGGCGACGACAACAACGCATGGTTTGAGAAGATCAAGACGCTTTCTGAGGCGCATGGCTATACGAGCGATATGAAAGCCTACAAGGCAGATCCGGACGCATTCAAGGGCAGTGTCACCGACGTCAGCAACGTCATCCGCGTAGCCGTCACCGGCCGTCAGAATTCTCCCGACCTTTGCAGCGTCATGGCCGTTCTCGGCAAAGACCGCGTCACAGAGCGCTTAAAGGCCGCGGCCGGACAAGCAAGATAACGGGAGAACGCAATATGGATCATCGAACTATTACCGTTCCGGCCTCCCTTGCCGCGCGCGGTATCAATGCCACTCCCCAAGTCGTAAGCAAGTTGGACGAGCTTTCCGAAAGCGGCGGTATTTTACGCTTTGAACCGGGTACGTATCATTTTTACGAGGACGGCGCGGCCACCGGTTTTTTTGCCCCCTCCAACAACAGTTCCGGCACGAAAAAGGTCTGCTTTCCGGTTTTCGACGCCCGGAACATAACGCTGGACGGCGGAGGCAGCATCTTTGTCTTTCACGGAAAAGCCTTTCCGTTTATCGTTTCGGAGAGCGCAGACATAACACTCCGGAACTTCACCTGCGACACGGCGCTTCCGTCCGTTGCCGCCATAAAAATTACCGAAAAAAACGAAGAAGGCTTTTGCGCGGTCATCGATAAGAAAAAAAGTCCGTTCCACACCGAAAACGGTCATTTGGTATTTGAGCTTGAAAACGGCGTTCTTTCGACCGAGGCCGGAAAAGTCTCCTTACATTCGCTCGACCGAATGAACATCAAATACCTGTACGCCGGTGACTCGTCGCAGGACAGGACCGGACTCGCCGCGCCGTTTATGGACACCGACGCGTTCGACCTCGGCGATAAGATCTATTTCCGATATCGGGAGGACACCCAGATTTCGTGTCCGTTTGAGGTCGGCGAACGCGTGGTCATCAATTTGGAAGAAAAGCGCGAACGCGCGGTGTTCTTTTTTGAAAATTCCGAGCGTGTGACCGTTGAAAACGTCGTGATCCGCCGCGGCGGCGGCATGGGCATCATCGCCCAAATGTGCACCGATATAACGGTCACGAATATGCGTACCGACAAAACAGCGCACGGCGACAGCGTAACACTGACAGCAGACGCGTTTCACTTGGTCAATTGCAGCGGCACATTTGAGCTTTCCGGCTGTGATATGAGCTCATTTTTAGACGACGCCTGCAACGTTCACGGCGTTTATACCGTGCTTGACCGCGTAAACGGCGATTGTCTGCATGTACACTTGGGACATGCGGATCAAAACTATTTCTGCCCCTATAAGGCTTGCGACCGGATCGTTTTGATTGACGACAAAACGTTGGAACCCGTTTGCGAGGCGATTGTAAAAGACGTATTTTTCACCTCCAACGACGGCATGAATCTATCGGTCGGGGTAGAGTTTCTCCATGGAGCCGACGCGTTAAGACCCGGCTTTTTTGTGGAAAATCCGCTTCGCATGCCCGATACGCTGATTCATAACAACCGTTTTTCCGACTTTCCGCATTTCCGCCTTTCGGGTGCCGGAAAGATACGGTTTGAAAACAACGTGGTTTCCGATTGTCAGGCCGCCATTTATTTCTACGACCTTGCAGCCTATTGGTTCGAATCGGGACGGATCCATGACGCCGTCGTAAAGCAGAACCGTTTTATCAACTGCAACGCACTCTGTGCGGATCAGGTCATCGATATCCGCGTATCCGGCTTTGACGAACATAACGCGCCGCCCGTTCATGACCGGATCGAAATTTCGGAAAATTCCTTTGAAAAGATCCGGAAATACGCTGTGCACGCTTTCGGCGTCAAAGAGCTGGTCGTAAAAAACAATACGTTAGACGGTGCACCGCTTGACCGGACAAAAATCTCATACACAGGGAATATAAAAACAGGCGCGGAGGAATCAATATGTTTCACGGAAAATACAAGGCCGTAACATTCAGTTATGACGACGGCGTTTCCCAGGACGTGCGCTTAATTGAACTGCTCGACAAATACAGTTTAAAGGCCACGTTCAACCTGAATTCCGAAATGTTCGGTCAATGCTGTGACCTTACCGTCAAGGGAGAGACCGTTACGCATCATATCCTGTCCGCCCAAGAAGCACGCGGGCTTTATACCGGGCATGAGGTGGCGGTTCACACGCTCACACACCCGAATTTAACCACGCTTTCCGACCGGGAAGTGATCCGACAGGTGGAAAAAGATCGTGAAAACCTCTCGGAGCTATTCGGCTATGAGGTCTGCGGCATGGCGTATCCGTGCGGCGGCGTCAACAATGACGACCGTGTGGCGGCGTTGATTAGAGAAAACACCGAAATCCGCTATGCGCGCACCATTACTTCCAATTACAGCTTTGACGTGCAGGAAAACTTACTTCGTTTCAATCCGACCCTTTCGCATATGGACACCGAAAAACTGTTTTCCTTAGCGGAAGAATTTCTCGCCGCACATCCTACGCGTGACCAGATTTTCTACATCTGGGGGCACAGCTACGAGTTAGACGCCGCAGACGGTTGGGAAACGCTCGAACGGTTCTGCAAGCTCATCAGCGGCAAAGAGGACATTTTCTACGGCACAAACCGCGAAGTTTTACTTGGCGGACACTGATTTTTAAAATAACCGGCTCATCCGGCAAGGAGTGAACATTATGGCAGAAGAAAACATTTCCACAAACTTTATACACGAGGTCATCGACGCGGACATTGCCGCAGGACTCACGGAACGCATTCACACGCGTTTTCCGCCCGAACCCAACGGATACCTCCATATCGGTTCGGCCAAGGCCATCTGGATCAACTATTCGACCGCCAAAAAGTATAACGGTCTTTTCAATCTGCGTTACGACGACACCAACCCCGTCAAAGAGGACGATGAGTTTGTGCGCTCAATTGAAGAAGATTTACGCTGGCTCGGCGCGATTCCGGACGGTATTTTCTACGGCTCGGACTACTTTGACAAGTGCTATGAATACGCCGTCAAGCTCATAAAAGACGGTAAAGCCTATGTCTGCGACCTGTCTGCCGACCAAATGCGCGAATACCGCGGAACGCTCACCGAACCGGGTAAAAACAGCCCTTGGCGCGACCGTTCGGTCGAAGAAAATCTCGATTTGTTTGAACGCATGAAAAACGGCGAATTTCCGGACGGTTCCCATACGCTTCGCGCCAAGATCGATATGGCAAGCCCCAACATGAATTTGCGCGACCCGGCCATTTACCGCATTCTGCACACGCCGCACCACCGTCAGGGCAACAAATGGTGCATCTATCCGCTGTATGACTTTGCTCACCCGATCCAGGACGCGCTTGAAGGAATCACCCATTCGCTCTGCTCGATTGAATTTGAGAACCACCGTCCGTTATATGATTGGGTCGTGGACAATATCGGCTTTGAGCATAAACCCAAACAGCGCGAATTTGCCCGTCTAAACGTAACCTACACGGTCATGAGCAAACGGTATCTCCGCGCGCTCGTCGAAGAAAAGCTCGTGGACGGTTGGGATGACCCCCGTATGCCCACGCTTTGCGGCTTGCGCCGCCGCGGTTTCACGCCGGCTTCGATTTTTGACTTTGTACAGCGTTCAGGCATTTCCAAGGCTCTTTCACTGTGTGATATCAACCTGCTCGACCACTGCATCCGTGAAGAATTGAATGCGTCCGCACCGCGCCGTATGGCGGTTCTTGATCCGCTTGAAGTGGAAATTACCAATTTCACAGAAGGGGAAACCGTTTACTTCGATGTTGTCAACAACCCCGAAGATCCGTCAGCCGGAACGCGCAAAGTGCCCTTTACCAGGCATTTGTATATTGAACGCGCCGATTTCTCGGACAATCCTCCTCCCAAGTTCCAGCGTCTGAAACCCGGCTCTGAGGTTCGTTTCATGAGTGCCTATGTCGTGAAATGCAATGAGGTCATCTATGGCGACAACGGCCATCCGGCCAAGCTTCTTTGCACGGTTGACCCGGAAACCGCAGGCTGCAATCCGCCCGACGGCAGAAAAATTAAAGGAACGATCCATTGGGTGAGCGCCGCACATGCCAAGACAGCCGAGGTGCGCTTATACGACAGACTCTTCACGATTGAAGATACCGGCGCAATTCCGGAGGATAAATCGTTCAAGGATTATCTCAATCCGGAAAGCTTAACGGTCATGCCCAACGCCAAGCTGGAAGAAGCCCTTGGCGACGCAAAGCCGGGCGACCGTTTCCAGTTCGTGCGCATGGGATATTTCTGCGCTGACACGCGGAACGAAAATGTCTTTAACCGCATTGTAACCCTGAAAGACAGCTTTGCAAAGACCTTGAAATAAGATTTTCTGCGGACGGCTTTCGGGTCGTCCGCTAATTCTTTACCAATACATCCCTACAACACAGGAGGAACAGCATGTTATTAAAAAACATCTGCGCTGTCCGGCATGACCGCATAATGCCTTGCGATATCCGCATTCAAAACGGAAAAATTGCCGCGTTCGGTCTTGATCTTTTGCCGGAAGAAAACGAAACGATCGTCGACGGCGGCGGCGCTTACGCCTTTGCAGGCCTGATCGACAGTCATACGCACGGCGCCATGGGCAGTGTGTACTACAATCCGAACTGCGATGTCGATAAAATTCTGGCGTTTGAAGCAAGCGAGGGCGTTACTATGGTAGCCGCAACGCTTGAAAGTGCGCCCATTGACGAAGAAATTTCGCTGGCGCGCTATCTTCTCCCCTTTTTTGCCCCCAAAAGCGGCAGAGCCAAGCTCGGCGGCATTCATTTTGAAGGTCCGTTTTTAAATCCTGCCAAAAAGGGTGCCATGAACCCGGACGGCATGGTTGTGCCGAATGTGACGGATTTTGACCGTCTGTATGAAGCGGCAGAGGGACATATGAAGCTCATCACGGTAGCGCCCGATATGCCGGGTGCGCTCGACGTAATAAGCCGCGCCGCGTCTCTTGGCGTTTCCGTTTCCGCCGGTCACACCATGGCAAGTGCGGAACAAATGAAAGCGGCAGTCGATGCCGGAGTGACGCGCATGACGCACACTTTTAACGCATGCCGGAGCTTTGACCACAGAGAACCGGGCATTTTAGGTGCGGCGCTCACAGACGACCGCGTGACCTGCGAGGTGATCTGCGATTTCGCGCATCTGCATCCGTTGACCGTTGAACTCGTCTACCGCGCCAAGGGTGCGTCGCGTTTCACGGCTATCAGCGATTCGGAATTTGCCGCCGGTCTTGCCGAAGGAAAACTAATTGGCGAGGACGGGCGTGAACGTTTTATTGACGGCGGTGTTGCCCGGCTTTCAGACGGAACGATCTGCGGCAGTGCGTCGTCGCTTGCACGCGGTTTCCGCAACCTGTGTTCGCTCGGGATTCCGCTTTGGGAGGTCAGTCGGATGTGTTCGGAGAATCCGGCCAGGGCACTCGGCATTTTCGGCGAAACCGGAAGTTTAGATATCGGCAAAAGCGCCGATCTGTTTCTTACAGACAGGGATTTCCATGTCAAAACCGTATTTGTGGATGGCGAAAAAGTAACAAACGCATAGTATTTCCAAGGGCTGCTCGCCCTTGACCTCGCCCGCTTTTCTTTTAAGAAAAGTGGGACAAAAGAATTCATATTTTGCCGCCCGATGGTTTGAATCGTCAAACCATCGGGCGGTTTTGGCTTTCCCGGAAAAGCCCGGAAAGAGGCTCTTAGGGAAACCGTTCTTTTCTCGAAAAGTTTCCAAAAGGAACGGTTTTAATGTTACTTTTTCGCTTGTACGAAAAAGTAACCCAAAAGTACACCAGAGGGTGCGCCCTCTGGACTCCGGGGAGCGGTTCAAAATTCCGAGCGGTGGGATTTTAGGTGAAATTTGAAACGTTCAGCGTATTAAGATTTTTTGCAAGAATTTATTAGTGCCGCAAATACGCACGGCCATGTTTTGAACCGGTGCGAGACGGTAGTTTTACTGCGCAAGGATTTGTGAGTTTTTATAATTTTTATAAAAAGAAAAACTATGATTTGAGTAGACAGTAGGTTATGTGTTTCAGGGAACGGGGAGTTTGGTGAGATGTTGTTTTTGAGAGAATAGAAAGCTTTTATTTGGGAAAACGGAAAGTTGGAGACGAGAATGCAAAAAATTCAGTTTTTTTGCACACAAAACATTTTTAATAAACCTCAAATTTTTCGCAAGCTCACATCACTTTTGTGTAAAGCTAAGCCTATTTTTATTCCAACTTTCCACCAGTCCACACCCCTTTTGCATCATGCCAAATCATGGTTTTGCTCCAACTTTTCCACTCAGCCCACACTAATTTCCCCTTTCCGCCGCAACAATATAACGTGCGTGCAGTTTCCCTTTAAAACGGCTACTTGCGGCGTCAAGCCTGCACTGCAACTTCAATTTTCCACAAAACCCAATTCTGCGTCTTATCAAAAGTTTCCCTTTCGCACCGGTTCAAAACATGGCCGTGCGTATTGCGGCACTTATAAATTTT
>ERZ857757.584-NODE-584-length-35925-cov-7.432451_pt1 | contig 35925 bp, 29 predicted proteins | sample MGYA00519764_ERZ857757 | MGnify/ENA primary metagenome ERZ857757 (study PRJEB31778, sample SAMEA3449359) | human gut metagenome | biome: human gut; feature: human-associated habitat; material: faeces | place: United Kingdom | collected 2010/2012 ...
CCATCCTTTTTTTTGCTTGCACTTACATTGTAAATTCAAGGAGGCGAAAAGTAACGTAAAACGTCTTTGGGACATTTTGGGGGCTTGGGGTACGCCGCAAAAAGTAACACAAAAACCTTCCCTTTAATGCTTTTCGCGAAACGAAAAGCAACAGAAAACCGTCTTATTAAAAGTTTTTGCCCCCTTTTCTATTCAGAAAAGGGGGCAAAACTATACTTTGATTGCTTCACTGGATTTCTTGCTCTAAATTGCGGAAAATGTCCGTGTCAAAAAAGTCGGTAATGGATATGTCTAATCCGTCGCAAAGCTTTTTCAGGACAAGAATGCCGACATCCCTGCGGCTGTCGTCCATTAAACTGTAAACTGTCGATGGCGTTACGCCGGAACTTGTCGCAAGTGTGTTGAGCTTTATGCCCTTTTGCTTGCATAATTCTTTAATCCGCAAGGCAATTGCATCTTTGATACCCATAAAATCACGTCCTTTATGGGTATCATTTTATATTTATTTCTATTTATGCGTATACGCACTTGCGTAATTGTGGAAATTTTGCTATAATGTCCATAGAGGGAAGTGCGAATAACGATGAGAGCACGGAAACCGGATTTATTGGATCTCTTGCTCTAAGCTGCGGAAAATGTCCGTGTCAAAAAAGTCAGTAATGGATATGTCTAATCCGTCACATAGCTTTTTCAAAGTAACCATGCCGGGATTCATGCTTTTGCCATAAAAAATATTTTTGATGGTTGAAGGCGAAACGCCGGATTCTGCGGCTAACTTGTTTAGAGTTATATGCTTTTCGTTGCATAGACAAAGTAGACGGTTTTTTACGGCTTCACAGGTTTTCATATGCTTCTCGCTCCTTCAATAGCTAAGTATAATCGTTTGCTATTGAAAAAGTCGGCTATATATGATACTAAATGTTTCGGATAAAGAACAGATTGGAGAGGAATATATAAAGATGAAAGAAGAAAAGCCATATTGCTGTTGCTTTACAGGACACCGCCCGGAAAAACTGTCATACAGCGAAAATGAAATCAAATGCCTTTTGGAAAAGACTATCGACAGAGCAATAAAGGCTGGTTATACGACTTTTATATCCGGCATGGCGCGCGGCACGGATATATGGGCGGCTGAAATTCTGCTGCAAAAGAAAAAGCAGAACAAAAACCTGAAATTGATCTGCGCCGTGCCGCATCCCGGTTTTGAGAAAGGGCGTACCCCTGCGGAAATCAAACGGTATCAGGATATTCTGCAACAGGCGGATGCAATCAAAACGGTATCCGAATGCTATTTCAAAGCCTGCTATCAGAAAAGAAACGAATTCATGGTTGACCGTTCTGCTCTTGTCATTGCCGTCTGGAACGGCATGCCGTCCGGCACGAAAAATACGATCGATTATGCCAAACGTCAGGGCATTGCGGTCGTCAATGTCTTGGAACGGCCGAATATGCTAATGTGAAGTTTGCCTGAAATTATGCAAAACTTGCAGTGAAACTTATATAAATCACTTGACAAATTATATATACTGTGCTATAATATATCCCGTAAAGAGAAAAAACAAATCCACCGAAAGGGTGATTGTCCCATGAAAAAAACATTGTACAGCTTAATGCTTGCCGACGATGTCATGCGTGAGATCGATTTGCTTGCCCATAAAATGGGTACGAACCGTTCTAATCTCGTCAACCGCATTTTAGCGGAGCATGTCAGCGTCCGCACGCCGGAACAGCAGGCAAACGACATTTTTTCCGGCATTGAGCAGCTGCTTGCCGCCTCGCGCGACCTTGTGCCGCTCTTTGCGCCGAATGCCCAACGCGTTGCCGTGCGTTCCAGCCTCGAATATAAATATCATCCGACGCTCCGGTATGATGTGGAACTTGCGCACAGCTTTTCGCCCGGCGAGCCGATTGGCACGCTAAGCGTCAATTTCCGCACGCAGTCGCAGGGGCTGTTGGAATTACTGAACCGCTTTTTCCGCTGTCTGGAACGTATCGAAACACATATGCTTCCGATCGACGCGGCCTATTCGCTTGACGGCGGACGGTTTGTGCGGACGCTTTCGTATCCGGCCAAACGCAGCGGTGCGCCCGGAAGCGAAACGCTTGACGCAAGCGAAATTTCCAAGGCCATTACCGATTATGTCAGCCTGGTTGACCGTATGCTAAAAGCCTGTATCGGCGGTGCAGACACGCGGACCTTATCCGACATGTATGCGGCTGACCTTGAAAAACGTGCTATTCTTCTTTAAATAAGCAAATATCCTCTGATTCCGAAAGGAGTTAAACACTATGAACGCTGAAAAATTTACTCAAAAAACCATTCAAACCATTAACGACGCCCAAAACCTTGCCCGTGACAAACAGAATCAGACCATTATGCCGGAGCATCTTATGTATGCTTTGCTTTCCCAGGACGGCGGTTTGGTCGGAACGCTGATTTACCGGATCGGTCAGAAAGCGGGAAATACCGATATCGTCGGCAGTGTGCTCGGCGAATTGGACGCGGCAATCAACCGCCTGCCGAAAGTGACCGGCAGCAGTGACGACCTGTATCCCTCCGGGGAGGTTTCCGCGGTCTTGCGTTTTGCGGAAAAAGCCGCAAGCGGCCTGAAAGACGAATATATTTCGGTTGAACACCTGATGCTCGGCCTTTTGGCAGAGGGCAATTCCACTGTGAAAGACATCTGCGCCAAATACGGTATTACGAAACAGGCTTTCACTGATGAGCTGGCTAAGGTAAAGACTTCGCCGGTCACGAGTGACAATCCCGAAGACACGTATGATGTACTTGCCAAATACGGTACGGATCTTGTGGAACGTGCCCGTGAGCAGAAACTTGACCCGGTAATCGGGCGCGATACGGAGATCCGCAGTGTGATCCGGATTCTTTCGCGTAAGAGCAAGAACAACCCGGTGCTGATCGGCGAACCCGGCGTCGGAAAAACGGCTATCGCCGAAGGCCTTGCCCAAAGAATCGTGCGCGGAGATGTGCCGGACGGGTTGAAAGACAAAACTATCTTTTCGCTTGATATGGGTTCGCTTGTCGCAGGCGCCAAGTACCGCGGCGAATTTGAAGAGCGCTTAAAAGCGGTTTTAAACGAGGTCAAAAAGGCCGAGGGCAAGATCATCCTCTTCATCGATGAACTTCACACCATTGTCGGAGCCGGTAAGACCGAGGGCTCTATGGATGCCGGCAACCTGTTGAAGCCGATGTTAGCGCGCGGCGAACTTCATTGTATCGGTGCGACCACGCTCGACGAATACCGAAAATATATTGAAAAAGACGCGGCTCTGGAGCGTCGTTTCCAACCGGTTATGGTCGATGAACCGACGGTGGAAGACACCATTTCCATTCTGCGCGGCTTAAAAGAAAGATATGAGATTTTCCATGGCGTGCGTATTCACGATAACGCGCTTGTCGCGGCGGCAACTCTTTCGCACCGCTATATCACCGACCGGTTCTTGCCGGATAAGGCTATCGACCTTGTGGATGAAGCCTGCGCGATGATCCGTACCGAAATTGACTCCATGCCGAGCGAATTGGATGACCTCAGACGCGATATCATGCAGCTTGAAATTGAAGAGATGTCCCTTAAAAAAGAGGACGATAAGCTCTCAAAGGAAAGATTGGAAAAACTGACCGCCGAGCTTGCTGAAAAGAAAGAGAAATTCAACGAAATGAAAGCCCGCTGGGACTCTGAAAAGCAGGCGACCGAGAACGTCAAAAAGATCAAAGCGGACATCGAAAAGATGACCGGCGAAATAGAAAATGCCAAACTGCGCGGTGAATATGAAAAGGCCGCCATGTTGCAGTATTCCGAACTGCCGGCTTTGCAGAAAAAACTGGCAGACGCGGAAAAAGCCACCGAAGCGCAGAATCAGAATATGCTTGTGCGTTCGACCGTGACCGACGAGGAAATTGCGGAGGTTGTGGCACGTTGGACGGGTATTCCGGTATCCAAGCTCGTTGAGGGCGAACGGGAGAAACTGCTGCATTTGGAGGATATTCTCCACAAACGTGTGATTGGTCAGAATGAGGCGGTGCGCCTTGTCAGCGAAGCCATTCAGCGTTCGCGTGCCGGCATTTCGGACCCCAACCGTCCGATCGGCAGTTTCCTGTTCTTGGGCCCGACCGGCGTCGGCAAGACCGAGCTTGCCAAAACGCTTGCCGAATGTCTGTTTGACGATGAGCACAATCTTGTGCGTATCGATATGACGGAATATATGGAAAAATTCAGTGTGTCCAGACTGATCGGAGCGCCTCCCGGATACGTCGGCTACGACGAGGGCGGACAGTTGACCGAGGCAGTGAGACGCCGTCCGTATTCGGTGGTGTTGTTCGATGAGGTCGAAAAAGCACATCCGGATGTGTTCAACATCTTGCTTCAAATCCTTGACGACGGCCGGATCACCGACAGCCAAGGGCGCACGGTCGATTTCAAGAATACCATTATTATCTTAACCTCCAACCTCGGCAGCAGTTACCTGCTTGACGGCATTACGCCGGACGGAGAAATCTCCGAGGACGCGCGGAATAAGGTCATGAGTGATCTTCGTGCATCGTTCCGTCCGGAATTCCTCAACCGTCTGGATGAGATCATTATGTTCAAACCGCTGACTAAGGATAATCTCGGCGGCATTATCGAAAATCTCTTGAATGGCTTGCGTGCGCGTCTTGCCGACAGGAGTGCAGGCGGCTTGAAACTGGAAGTGACCGACGCGGCCAAGGAGCTTATCATCGACCAAGGATATGATCCGGTTTACGGCGCACGTCCTTTGAAGAGATATCTGCAAAGCGCGGCGGAAACGCTGATTGCCAAGGTAATTCTTGCCGGAAATATCGACACCGGTTCGACGCTTGTGCTTGACGCGGAAAACGGAAAACTGGTCTGCCATGTCCAATAAAACCGAATAACCGGTACCTCCGGGATTTTGCGGAAATACGCAGAATTCCGGAGAATTTTTTTGCAAAAAATTCTCCGGGGGCTTGACAAACGCTTAAAAAAAGACTATACTTGCACCGGTACAGGTGCAAAGGCGTGCCGCAAATTCGTTTGATGCCGCAAAAACGCTTTGTGTGCTTGTATTACATATTAAAACCACATAGGAAAGGACTCTTGTTCATGACGTTTCCGGAACGTCTTGCTTCGCTTATGCCACTCATCTATCCGAAATTCCATACGGTAACCGACTCGTTCGGTCACGAATTTGTCTTGTTGTGCCGGGAAAGCGATGTGCCGATACCGGCTCATTTTTCTGTACTTGACCGCACAGAGTTTGAGGCGACAAGAAATCTTGTGCGCGTGTTTGAGCGCATGACGGAAAAGGATTGCCCCCAAGCGCTTTTGACCGGTGAGATGTTGGCGAAAAATCTGTTGAAGGAATTGAAAAACAGCTATCCCGATAAGGCTTTTCGTGTGACTTTGGAAATCAATCCCAAGGCTGCGACCTGTATCCGGTTTCATCAGCTCTGGCCGGGCGAGGAACCGTTTATCTCTCCGGATGAAAAACAAAAAAGCACTGAAGTTCTTGTTTTTAAAGCGTAATGGCTGCTTTCATAAGTGAAAAACAACATAAAACAACATTTTTGATTTGACTAAAACAACAAAAATACCGCAAAAGGAAAGAAAAATATCCGAAAATCTCTTGACAAACGCCGCTGAATGCTTTATAATGTAAAAGTAAAAGGATTCGCAGGAAAAATGTCGGAAAAGGGCAGAAAGCGAATCGAAAAAGAAAGGAAGGTCACACCCATGGACGAAAGAATGGTAAGCGAAATCGTCGCCAGCGTCGTAAAATCCATGACCACCCCGAAACAGGCGCAAAAAGGCGTTTTTTTGACTATGACCGAAGCGCTTGCGGCTGTTGATAAAGCCTATAAACAGTATAAAGAATACAGCATTGAACAGCGTGAAAAGATGATTGCGAAGATTCGTGAATTCACGCTTGCCGAAGCCGAAAATATGGCGCGCCTCGGCGTGGAAGAGACCGGTATGGGCCGCGTGGCGGATAAAATCGTCAAGCATCAGCTTGTCGCCAACAAAACCCCCGGTACGGAAGATCTCCATCCCACCGCTTTTTCCGGTGATTGCGGTCTGACGCTTGTCGAAATGGCGCCGTATGGCGTTATCGGCAGTATCACCCCCTCGACCAATCCCAGTGAAACGGTCATCTGCAACTCGATCGGTATGATTGCCGGCGGCAACGGCGTTGTATTCAATCCGCATCCGCATGCCTGCAAAACCGCTAATTATGCGGTTGACCTTGTCAACCGTGCAATTTTGGAAGCCGGCGGCCCGGAAAATCTGGTCGTTACGGTCGAACATCCGACCAAGGAATCGTCCGATGAAATGATGCATTCGCCCATTGTCCGGATGCTTGTCGCTACCGGCGGCCCGGGCGTGGTAAAAGCGCTCCTTTCCTCCGGCAAAAAAGCAATCGGCGCAGGAGCCGGCAATCCGCCGGTCATTGTCGATGACACGGCCGATATCGAAAAAGCTGCCAAGGATATTGTGTCCGGCGCAAGTTTTGATAACAACCTGCCGTGTATCGCCGAAAAGGAATGCTTTGCCTTTGCCAATATCGCCGACGATCTTATCAAATATATGACCCAGAACGGCGCTTATCTCATCAAGGGCGAGCAGATCGATAAACTGGTCAAGACCTGCCTTGTCGAAAAAGACGGCAAATACTCCATCAACAAGGATTGGGTCGGCAGAGATGCGTCCAAGTTCTTGGCGGTTCTGGGAATCCAATCCGATGCAAGACTTGTCATCTGTGAAGTGCCTGAAATGCACCCGTTCATTCAGGTGGAAATGATGATGCCAGTGCTCGGCATCGTTCGCGTACATAATATTGATGAAGCCATTGCAATGGCTGTCAAGGCCGAACACGGCAACCGCCATTCGGCACATATCCATTCCAAAAACGTCGATCATCTGACACGGTTTGCAAGAGCCGTCGAAACCACGATCTTCGTGAAAAACGCACCGAGCTATGCCGGAATCGGCGCAGGCGGCGAAGGGTATACTACCTTTACAATTGCCGGCCCGACCGGTGAGGGACTTACGGCGGCGCATTCGTTCACACGGGCAAGACGCTGTGTGTTGGTGGACGGACTGCATATCGTCTGATTTCCGGATAAAGTATTTCCCTTGTGAAATTTGAGGTAGAAACTACATGAAAGCATTAGGAATGATCGAGGTTTACAGCTTTACGACAGCGGTGACCTGTGCGGATATCATGGCAAAGACGGGCAATGTACGCGTAATTGCGTTTGACAGAAACCGTCCGTTTGCCAAAGGTTTCCCCGTGCCGCTGATTATGGCGGCCAAGATCGAGGGCGATGTCGCTGATGTGCGCGCTTCTGTGGAGGCAGCGTCGGTCTATGCCAAGGAAAAAGGACACTATATTGTGTCGCACATCATCCCGAATCCGGGACAGGATGTGGATAAAATGGCTTATTTAAACGACATCAACCGGGATAAATTCAATAAAAAAATGCCGAAAACGTTCCGTGACGTCGAAACGCCGGTCTTTACCGGAGATAACGCGATAGCGCTTTTGGAAGTGGAAGGACTTGTCGCGTCGGTCGACGGCCTTGACGCGATGTTAAAGGCTGCGGATGTGCGGCTGGTACATACGGAAAAGCGGCTTGGCGGACGCCTTGTCACGCTGATCGTCGCCGGAAAGGTGGACGCGGTCACAAGCGCGCTCGAACACGGCGAAAAGGCGGCGGCGCCGCTCGGCAAGGTCTATGGGACGAATGTCATTGCAAATCCGCATCCGGAAGTCTTAAAATTTTTTGACATGCAGAAATAAAAGCATCTCCACAGACAGACTCATTACCCTAAAATTATATAAAGGCGGTGTCAGCCATGTATGATGAAAAAATCATAGCCGAAGCGGTCAAAAAGGCTCTTGATGAGCTTGCTACCGGCGATGATAATCAGATAAAAGTCGGTATTTCCGCAAGACATGTCCATCTTTCCAGAGAAGATCTGGATACCCTCTTCGGGAAAGGCTTTGAGCTTACCAAGAAAAAGACTCTTATGGGACGTGAATTTGCTTCGGAACAGCAGGTGACTCTTGTTGGGCCGTCGCTGAAAACCATCGAAAATGTCCGTGTATTGGGACCTGTCCGCAAGCACACGCAGGTTGAGATCTCCCGTACCGACACCTTTGTTTTGAAAGTCAGTCCGCCCGTGCGTCCTTCCGGCGAAATCAAAGGCTCGGAAAAGATCGTCATTGTCGGTCCAAAAGGCGTTGTGTATCTGAATGAGGGTGTGATTATTGCCAACCGTCATATCCACCTTACGCCGGAATATGCCGAAAAGCATGGAATCAAAGACGGCGATTATGTCGATGTTTTGGTCAACAGCATTAAACCGACCAAGTTTTTCGATGTTCAGGTGCGTGTGCGTGACGACTTCAATGTCGAAATGCATATCGATACCGATGACGCCAATGCTGCCGGTCTCAAAAACGGCGATTTGGTGACGATTATCAAGAAGTAGAACACGACGGACAGGAGCCCTTTCCGGAGGAAACCGGGCTTTTCTCAGAGAAAAGCCTGCAAAAGAAATGTAATTTTTGCGCGGCAATCTGCATATGCAGATTGCCGCGCATCTTATATTTTTATAAAAAAGCTTTTCGCAAAACGAAAATCAGCAATAAAAGATGTGCTCTTTTTGCGCTTTGCGCTATAAAATCTATTTGATTTTTTCATATTCTCGTGCTACAATAAATAAAAAACCATTCTGATTTTCCGAAAGGATGACACTCATGCGAAGTGATAACGTAAAAAAAGGCGCAGAACGCGCCCCTAACCGCAGCCTGTTTTACGCAATGGGCTATACAAAAGAAGAACTTGACCGACCGCTCATCGGCGTTGTTTCGGCGCACAGCGAAATCGTGCCGGGACATTTTCACCTGGATAAAATTGCCGAGGCCGTCAAAGCAGGTGTCCGCATGGCAGGCGGTACACCGATTCTCATTCCGGCTATCGGCGTTTGCGACGGAATCGCCATGGGACATGTCGGCATGAAATATTCGCTTGCCAGCCGTGAGCTTATCGCCGACAGTGTTGAAACCATGGCTATGGCGCATGCACTCGACGGCCTTGTGCTTGTACCGAACTGCGATAAGATCGTTCCGGGCATGGTTATGGCGGCTGTCCGCTTGAATATCCCGGCTGTTGTTTGCAGCGGCGGTCCCATGCTTGCCGGTAAATATGACGGCGAAGAAGTCAGTCTTTCCAAACTGTTTGAAGCGGTCGGTGCCTATAAAGCCGGTCTTATTGACGACGAAAAGCTGCACGAATGTGAAACCGGCGCTTGTCCCGGCTGCGGCAGTTGTGCCGGTATGTACACCGCCAACAGCATGAACTGCTTATGCGAAGCGGTCGGTATCGCACTTCCCGGAAACGGCACGGTTCCGGCAGTCAGCAATAAACGTACCATTTTGGCAAAATATGCCGGTATGGCGATTATGAAGCTCGTAGAAAAGAATATTTGCGCACGCGATATCATCAACGAAAAATCCTTGACAAATGCGCTTGCCTGCGATATGGCGCTCGGATGCAGTTCAAACAGCGTATTGCACTTGCTTGCTATCGCCAATGAAGCCGGTGTACCGCTTGATTTGAACCTCTTCAACCGGATGAGTGAAAAGGTGCCGAATCTCTGTCATCTTGCACCGGCCGGTAAAACGCATATGCAGGATCTGGACGCGGCAGGCGGCATTCCGGCTGTTCAGGCGGAACTTCTGCGTGCCGGTCTGATCGATGGCTCGGCGCTCACCGTGACCGGAAAGACCGTTGCGGAAAATATCGAGGGCGCACACATTCTCGATACAACCAATATCCGCCCGATAGAGAATCCGTACAGCAAGACCGGCGGCATTCAGATCCTTTGGGGCAATATCGCAAAAGACGGCTGTGTGGTCAAACGCAGTGCAGTTGCACCGGAGATGCTGAAACATACCGGACCTGCACGTGTTTTCAACAGCGAAGATGAAGCGATTGCGGCTATTTACGGCGGTAAGATTGTAGACGGCGACGTGGTGGTCATCCGTTATGAAGGGCCGGTCGGAGGGCCGGGTATGCGCGAAATGCTCAATCCGACCAGCGCACTTGCCGGCATGAAACTCGATAAAACCGTAGCCCTTATCACAGACGGACGCTTTTCGGGCGCAAGCCGCGGCGCATCGATCGGACACGTGTGTCCGGAGGCGGCGGCAGGCGGTGAAATCGGTCTTATTGAAGAGGGCGACCTGATCGAAATCGATATTCCGGCGGCATCTATCAACGTCAAAGTGTCGGACGATGAACTTGCCGAACGGAAGAAACGTTATGTAAAGCCTGAACCGAACGTGAAAACCGGTTGGCTTGCGCGTTATGCGAAGTTAGTGGACGGCGCCAACAAAGGCGCAATCATGAAGAAATAAGCTTGCTTTCCTTTAAAAAAACGGATTTTTGCACTTGACGATTGAAACGCTTGAATCGTCAAGTGCTTTTTGTTTTTCTGGCGTTGACAGACGGGGGTCGTATTTCTTGAAAGTGAACTGTAAAAAGTGATACAAATCCCTTTTTTCGGATTGACTTGACTGGAAAAATGTGTTACAATAATCCATGGAAATCACTGAAAAAAAGGAGTTAACCGTCGAAAAAATGCTCAAAAAAGCCGTGCTTTGTGCGCTTGATTCGCAGTATGTGCATACCAATCTTGCCGTTTTTTATCTCAAAAGCTATGCCGACAAGCATGCCGCCTTTTCCTGCGAGATCTTGGAGGGCACGGTCAATGAGCCGGAGAAACGCTTTTTTGACGCGCTTTGCGCAAAAGAACCGGATATCGTGGCGTTTTCTGCGTACATCTGGAATATCGGCGAGATCAAAGCGTTATGCGCACGCTTGCGAGAGCGTTTTCCAGCGCTCCCGATTCTTCTCGGAGGCCCGGAAGTCACTTTCAATCCGGAGCCGTATCTGGCGGACGGAACATGTGATTTTATTCTGCGCGGGGAGGGAGAGATTCCCTTTACCAAACTTTGCGACGCACTTGCCGGGGAAAAAGCTATCCCGGAAAACTGCGGTATCTGCTATGTCAGAAAAGAGGATGGCCAAACGGTTTTGTCCGAGCCGTATGTGTGTATGGATCTTTCGGAGCTTGAAAGTCCCTATACGCCGGAATATCTTGCCAAACTGCCGGGACGCATCGCGTATATGGAGGCGTCGCGCGGCTGTCCGTTTTCCTGCGCTTTCTGTCTTTCGGGGGCATGCCATGGGGTACGGAATTTCCCTTTGGACTATGTAAAACATGCGATTCTTCTTTTGTGGCGAAGCGGCGTGAAAACCGTGAAATTCATCGACCGCACGTTCAATGCCGACCGAAAAAGAGCCGAAGAGATTCTTCGGTTTATTCTTGAAAACTACCCGAATGAACCGGAAGTCAGTTTCCATTTTGAAATTGCGGCCGACAAGCTTTCCGAAACGATTTTAACGCTTCTTGAAAATGCGCCGCGCGGACTTTTTCAGTTAGAGGCCGGTTTGCAGAGCTTTAAGCCCGAAACGCTCAAAGCCGTGGCGCGGCACACCGATTTGGAAAAACTGTGCGAAAACGTCAGACGTCTGGTGTCGTCCGGCAGAGCGCATGTGCATGTCGATCTGATTGCCGGACTTCCGTATGAGGGTTTTGACAGTTTTCGCGACAGCGTTGACAAAGCATATGCGTTAGGGGCGGCTATGTTACAGCTTGGCTTTTTGAAACTGCTATACGGCAGCGCACTGCGCGACAGTGCCGATGAATATGGGTATGTGTTTGACGAAAAGCCGCCTTACGAGATCCGTTCGACCGCATGGCTTTCTGAAAAAGAAATGGCGGTTCTCCATGAGGTGGAGGACGCTTGCGACAGGCTCCACAATTCCGGCAGGTTTTGTAAAACACTTGCCTATGTTTTAAAAACGACTGGTTTTCGTCCGTTCGACCTGTTCCGCGCATTCGGAAAAAAGCCGTCCATGCCGTTGGACGAATATACGGCTCTTGCCTTTGAATTTTTTGCGTCGCTTGACGACATAGACAGGAACGTGCTTCGCGACCTTATGTGCCGCGACCGGCTGCATTCCAACCGTTCCGGCAGACTCCCGGCGTGCTTGAAGATCAAAGACGCGCGCCTTGCCGCGGTTTCGGCTTCACTTGCCGCCATGCCGCTCCATGCGCCGAAAGAACATATGCGGCGCACGGTCTGTTTGCTGTACAGCGAAAAAACGGTCGTATATGCCGATTATCCCATGGATTCCGGCGCAAAGAACCGGTTTGACGGCGGCGCGGAATTACACGAACTGCCGTTTGACCGATTCTCGGTCTTGTCATAGCGCCTGACGGCTTTTGCGGATTACATTTGCATATTTGGAGGAGAGAATCCATGTCAGACTTAAATTTTCTTCCGGGAAACGGAATAAACGTTCTTGCGTTCGGAGCGGATGCTTCTGGTATGACCGATAGCCTTGCGGCCTTTGAGAGGGCTGTGCATGCCGCGCACGAAAAGCGCTTGCCGGTATTTATTCCGACTGGTTTATACATTCTGGAAAGCACGCTGTTTCTGCCGTCGGACACGGCGGTCTTCGCCGAAAGAACGGCGCGGATCAAGCTGGGCGGCGCATGCCGCAAAGCGCGCGGAGACTTTTTGTTATCCAACGCCGATACGGCGCACGGAAATAAGAACATTTCGGTATCCGGCGGCGTGTGGGACGGCAATAATACGGCCGAAGCCAACGCCAAGCCCGATTTGTTTGATAAAAATGGTTACTCCGGTGCGGTTCTCAATTTTTCCGGCGTAGAAAACCTGACACTTTCGGATTTGGTAATCGCCAACTCCGTTACCTACAACATTCGCATGACGCGTATCGAGAATTTTGTGATCGAAAACATTGATTTTGTCAGCGACACATTCGGGCAGAATCAGGACGGCCTGCATTTCGGAGGCGAGGTGCGGCACGGACGCGTGAAAAACATCCGCGCTCTGTCGCACGGGCAGACCAACGACGATCTGATTGCTCTCAATGCGGACGATTCGGTCGAACGTGTGGAAAATCTTGACCTTGTGCGCGGCACGATCGAAGATATCGTCTTTGAGGATCTGTTTGCCGAGGATTGCCACACGATCCTCCGTTTTCTCAGCGTGACCGCGCCGATACGGAACATTACAATCCGGAATGTGTACGGCGGCTATCGGTGCTATGCGATAAACCTTGACGGCGCCAGATATTGCCGGACACCTTTGTTTGCAGAGCAGGAATATCCGGACGGAATCGGAAAGATCGAAAACGTGCTTATCGAGAACATGACATGCCGCGAAACGGGAACTGCCCGGTGTCCGGCGATTTGCCTTGAAACAGGGACGAAGAACTTTCGGTTGAAGAATTTCCGGCTTGTCCGCAGTGAATCGCTCGCACCGGCGCTTGCCGCAAAAAATCTTGTGCGCACAAGGATTGAGGCTGACGGCGATGCGCGTGTCTTGAAGAACAAGGACGAACATGCCGAGATCCGGAATTTCCGCGACCTTGCCGTCGATACCGATATTTGAAATACCAAGTACAGAAAAGAGAAAGATTATGACAGAAAAAGAAATCGGCGAGATCCGCCGCCGCTTCAATCCCGAAAAGACCGGCATTACGCGTGTACGCGGTTGCTATGTCAGTGAAAAAAAAGAGATTGTTTCGGAATTTGACCAATCGTTTGTCACCATGTCGCAAAGCGAATCGGAGGAAATGTTGGCGGTCTTGAAAAAGACGCTTTCCGGAAAGCTCGGCAAGAATTTACTTGACATTGAATTTTCCGCAAACCAAGTCACCTCCGGCGAAAAACAAAAGATTCTCCTTGCCTTGCGCGACAGCGAACTTGCCGACGATGAGGCTGTGCATGCTCTGTTTGAAAATATCCGTGAACATACCGGAATTGAGGGAAATTACATCATTTTCCTTGTCTGCGACAAGTACGATGTGTTTTCCTATTCCGCCGACGGGGAAAAGGAACTTGATTCTTCCTCCATGTTCACCTATGTTTTGTGCAGTATTTGCCCGATCAAGCTCACAAAACCGGCGCTCAGCTATTATTCGCACGAAAACAAATTTCACAGCGTCATGTCCAATTCCGTTGTCTGCGCACCGGAACTCGGCTTTATGTATCCGGTGTTTGACGACCGCACGTCGAATATCTACGGAACGCTTCTCTATACGCGGAATACGTCGGACAGCCGCGATGATTTTGCAGAAAACGTCTTTGACAGCGCCGTACCCATGCCGGCGGCCCGTCAAAAGGAAACCTTTGAAAGTATTGTCGGCGAAACGGTTGCCGGAGACTGCGATTTCAACGTGGTGCAGGCCATTCACGATGAATTCTGCGGCATGATTGCTGAACATGAGGAAACCAAAGATCCCGAACCGTTGGTGCTTTCGGGCGAACAGGTCAAAACCGTGCTTGCTTCCTGCGGTGTGGCAGAGGATAAACTTTCTGCCTTTGAGCGGAAATACGATGAAGAGTTCGGCGAAAATGCCGAAGTGCGTCCGCAGAACTTAGTGGATGTCAAACAGTTTGAAGTGCGCACACCGGATATTGTTATCAAGGTCAATCCTGAACGCAGCGATCTTATCAAGACCCAGGTCATCGAAGGCAAGAAATACATCATGATCCGCGCCGAGGACAATGTGGAAGTCAACGGTGTGCCTATAAAAATCAATTAAACGCTATCCGCGGAGGTATATGCCATGTGCAACGTACATATTCCAAGCATTCCCGAAAGCGAACCGCTGTCCGGTGATTTTCTTTTTACTGCCGACGGCAAAACTGTGCCGGTAAGAAAAGTCCGTGTTTCCGCAATGCCTTTCAATACCTGGTGGCCGGGGCATCAACGCCCGGAAAATCAGACGGAATGGGCATCTTATGTGAATTTTTCGCTGTCCGGAAAAACGCATATCGAAATTGAATCCTTGCGCAAACGTCCCGAACATGTTGAGATTCGTCCGCTTGCGTTTGGTCTGACTCCGGACATTAAGGATCGGAAGATTTCGTTCGACTTGGATAAACCATGTCATTTTACCGTTGAAGTAAACGGATTTCACAATGCTCTGCATGTTTTTGTGAGCGAACCGGAACACTATGAAGTGGATATTCACGATCCGGCGACTATCTATTTCCCGGCCGGTGTGCATAAAGCCGGTTTTATCGAGCTGCATTCCGGCGAAACGCTGTATTTGGACGAGGGCGCTGTTGTTTACGGTTCGGTTTTCGCGGAGAACGCGGAAAATATCCGTGTCCTCGGCCGCGGCGTCATCGATTCGTCGCCATATGTACGGGCGGAAGAATATACAAGAACACGTAAAAGCGGCGAAGAGGTGCTTGACGAACTGCGCGCGCACAACATCGGCGGCAGTATCGGAAACGTGCTTATGCGCGGTTGCAGGAATGTTTTGATCGACGGCGTTATCTTCCGCGATCCGCCCGAATGGTCGTATAACATCTATCATTCGGAAGATGTAAAAATTCACGATGTCAAACTGATCGGGCTGTGGCGCTATAATGCCGACGGTATCGATTTATACCTCGGCAGAAATTTCGAAATCACCGATTCGTTTATCCGTTCGTTCGATGACAGTATCGTCGCGCGCGGCGCATGTGGCAGAAACGATGAAGACGTGTTTGAAAATCTGCGCGTCGAAAACTGCGTTTTGTGGTGCGATTGGGGAAGAGCCATTGAAATGTGGACGTCGGAACTTCCGGCACACTTGAAAAACATTGTGTTCCGCAATTGCTACATTGTCCGTACCGCGCATGTGGCAATCGATTTACAGATCTACGGCAGCGGAACGACGCGCATGAAAAACATCCTTTGCGAAAATATTTATGTCGATACCGACCGTCATGCCGACCGTCCGGTCTATCAGAAAACCGACCGTCAGGTGTATGACGGCGCCAATGCCGCCGATTATCTGCCGATTCTTATTTTTATCGGCAATGCCTATAAATTTATGGTTCCCAAAAACCGTTTTGGCGTGCCTGCCGACGTTTTGTTTGAAAATGTGATCATGAGAAATATCCGCGTCCATGCACACCGCGCACCGCAGAGCATCATCAAGACGCTTGAAAACTATCTGCGCACGGAAAATGTGCTCATCGACGGCGTATATTTGAACGGTACACGGCTTGCCGATGCGAAAAGCATGAATCTTGACGCATCGGACGGCTCGTATACGTTTTCCTCCGAACGCTGAAATAAAAAGTGTTCGGACGTCCGAACTTTCCGGGCAGTTGTAAAACGAAGCCTTGCGGCACGTTCAGGAGTTCGGATGTCCGAACTCCCGAATTTACAAATAATTCAAAAAAATTGTGTCAAGGTTCTTTACAAACCGAAAAAAATGTGATATACTATCACACGGTAAGTTTGTTTACCTTTGCTTTGTCATGGGATATAAGCCTCACCGCGAACGGTTATAAGGCGTCCACAGACCCATGGCTGTGTATCGGCAAATCTTACCGGAATATAAGAAAGGTGGATATAACCATGATTCAGAAAGAAGTCAAGCAGCAGCTCATTGATGAGTACAAGACCCACGAAGGTGACACCGGTTCTCCCGAAGTTCAGATTGCGATCCTCACACATCGCATCAACACCCTCACCGAGCACCTCAAAACCAACAAGAATGACCATCATTCGCGCCGCGGCCTTCTTAAAATGGTAGGTCACAGAAGAAATCTTCTCAACTACCTCACCAAGAAGGATATCAACCGTTACCGTGCGATCATCGAAAAGCTCGGAATCAGAAAGTAATTCTTTCGGATATAAGGCGAACCTGCTGCGGCTTGTTCGCCTTACTTGCTTTTTTAGCTTTCGGCCAAACGGCCTTGATTCAGTTTAAAAAGCGGAGGACTCATAACCGTTTAGCATTTAAATGCGTCCGGAAAAGGAAAACGACGGATGCTGCAAAAGCTTCGTGCATGTTTCACACAGTGAAACGGAGCTTTGCGGCACGTATGATGGTTTTGGATGGATTTAAGTGCTAAACCGGACATGCTTCGGCAGGTCAAGGTTAAAGTTATGCGCCTCCGCAAAAAATAAAAAAACGGAGGAAACAAAATGTTTGAAAATTACCGCACATTTTCTACCGACCTTGCTGGCCGCAAATTAACGGTAGAAACCGGAAAAATGGCTCAGCTCGCCAATGGCTCCTGCCTTGTGCGCTACGGTGACACCGCCATTCTCGCAACCGCAACCGCTTCTGCCGCACCGCGCGACGGCATCGACTTCCTGCCGCTTTCGGTAGATTTTGAAGAACGTCTTTACGCAGTCGGCAAGATCCCGGGTTCGTTCTTGAAACGTGAAGGCAAACCGACCGAAAAGGCCATTCTCACCTCTCGCGTCATTGACCGCCCGATCCGTCCGCTTTTCCCGAAAGACCTGAGAAACGACGTTACCATTAACATCCTCGTTCTTTCGGTCGATCCGGATTGCTCGCCCGAAGTTGCCGGCCTTATCGGCGCGTCCATCGCGCTCTCCATTTCGGATATTCCGTGGAACGGCCCGGTATCCAGCGTCTTTGTCGGACTTGTGGACGGCGAAGTCGTCATCAACCCGACGGCGGCACAGCGCGAAAAATCCACGCTGGAACTCACGGTTGCCAGCAGTGCGAAAAAGGTCGTCATGATCGAAGCCGGCGGTAAGGAAATCCCGGAAGATACCATGTTCGACGCCATTATGAAAGCGCATGAAGTCAACCGCGTGATGGTGGATTTCATCGAACACATCAAATCGGAAGTCGGCAAAGAGAAGTTCTCTTATCCGTCCTGCGAGGTTGACCACGACCTGTACGACAAAGTCAGCGAATATGCAATCGAAAAGGTCAGAGCCGCGCTCGACACCGACGACAAGAACGTCCGCGAAGAACGTCTGTCGGTTGTTTATGAAGATGTGTACGCTCACTTTGAAGAATTGTATCCCGAAGAGGACCGCAAGGCAGAAATCGCGGAATGCATGTATAAATTGCAGAAGTTCGTTGTCAGACGCTGGCTGCTTGACGACGGCAAACGTGTAGACGGCAGACGTCTTGACCAGATCCGTCCGCTTGCCGCCGAAGTCGGACTTTTCGGCAGAACTCACGGTTCGGCTATGTTTACGCGCGGTCAGACGCAGGTCATTACCACCGCAACGCTCGGCCTTGTTGCCGAACAGCAGATGCTTGACGGTATCGATAACGAAGAATTCAAGCGCTATATGCACCACTACAACATGCCCAGCTATTCGGTCGGTGAAACCAAACCGTCCAGAGGTCCCGGCAGACGTGAGATCGGCCATGGCGCACTTGCTGAACGTGCTCTTGTTCCGGTCATTCCGTCCGTGGAAGAATTCCCGTATTCGCTCCGCCTTGTTTCCGAGGTCATTTCCTCCAACGGTTCGACTTCACAGGCTTCTATCTGTGCTTCCACCCTTGCTCTTATGGACGCAGGCGTTCCGATTTCGGCCCCTGTCGCCGGCATTTCCTGCGGTCTTATCACTGAGGGCGAACGCTGGATGACCATGCTTGATATCCAGGGACTTGAAGATTTCTTCGGCGATATGGACTTCAAGGTAGCCGGAACAAAAAAGGGTATTACCGCTATTCAGATGGACTTGAAGATCGACGGTCTTACACCGGAGATCATTCGTGCCGCTTTTGATCAGACCCGTAAGGGCAGAGAATATATTCTCGATGAAATCATGCTCAAATGCATTCCGGCGCCGCGTGCAGAAGTTTCCACGTATGCGCCCAAAATGCTTACCGTCAAGATCGATCCCGAAAAGATCGGCGATGTTATCGGTAAGAGCGGTAAGGTTATCCAGGCCATTCAGGCAGAGACCGGAACCAAGATCGATATCGAGGACGACGGAACCGTGTTTATCGCGTCTATCGACAAAGAGGGCACACTCCGTGCCAAGGCCTTTGTCGAAGCGATTGCATTCGATCCCGAACCCGGTACGGTCTACACCGGCAAGGTCACAAGACTTATGTCGTTCGGTGCGTTTGTTGAGATCGCTCCCGGCAAGGAAGGACTTGTCCACATTTCCAAGCTTGACAAGAAGCGTGTTGAAAGAGTGGAAGATGTCGTTTCGGTCGGCGATACCATTAAGGTCAAGGTTTTGGGCACAGACGAAAAGGGCCGCTTGAACCTTTCCCGCAAGGACGCTATGTAAAAAGAATAACCAAATAAATTTCGAGCCAGGCTTCGGCTATCCCAAGCTTGGCTCGTTTGTTAGTCCGTTAAAAGGGACGAAAAGGAAAACACAGACTATGGAAGAAATGCGTATACAAAAATATGTTTCGGACTGCGGACTTATGTCGCGCCGCGCCGCTGAAAAAGAGATCGAGGCCGGACATTTCACGGTCAACGGCGAGAAAGCCGCAATCGGGCAGAAAGTCGTGCCGGGACTGGACAAGGTCGCCTACAAGGGCAAACCGGTCGTCGGGGGCGGAAAAAAGCTGTATGTAATGCTGTATAAACCGCGCGGCTATGTCACGACCATGAGCGACGACGAGGGACGCCGGTGCATTCCGGAGCTGTTGACGGACATCCCGGAACGTGTGTATCCGTGCGGACGCTTGGATATGGATTCCGAGGGACTTCTCATTCTGACCAATGACGGCGAGGTCGCCAACAAGCTGATGCACCCGAAAAATCATGTTGAAAAAATCTATCACGTCAAGATCAAAACTGAAATCGAACCGGAAAAGCTTGCCGCACTCAACGAACCGATGGTGATTGACGATTACAAGATCAAACCGGTCAAAGTTACGATTTTGGAGCGTAAAGAGGGCTATACAATTTTGAAATTTGTGCTGTCCGAGGGGCGCAACCGCCAGATACGCAAGATGTGCGAACAGCTCGAATTGCAGATTTTGCGCTTGAAGCGCGTAACCGTCGGGGAACTGACGATCGGGATGCTGACGCCCGGCAAATGGAAATACATGAATTTCAAAGAGATAAACTACTTGAAGAGCCTTTAAAACCGAAAAGAGGGAACACTATGCTTGAAATGCGGCCGGTCTATACGTCGTATGAGAGAGAAGAGTACACAGCGCCGTTCGGCATTGTGCCGGAAGAGGGGAAAACCGTCATCTGTGCACGGTATCCGGATCGTTTTGTGGGACTTGCGTATGTTGCGCTTTGCGGTGAAAAAGGCATTGTCTGCAAGCTTTCCTTGATCGACGGCTATGAGGACGAAACCGATCTTTTTTTACTCGGCAAAGCTATGTTGAACTATTTTGACCTGCATGGTGCAAAGAGTGCGGAATATCCGGATCTGGAAAAGCAAAGCGATTTTTGCAGAAAAAATGCCGCCCGTCTCGGCTTTCGCCAAGATACGGACGGCGTATATCGCCTGAATCTTACAGGCTATTTTTCCCATTCTTGCTAAAAGTAAAATAAGAATTCTGCGGCGCGGTATTTCTCTGTTATCGTTCAGACGCGCGCACAAAGAGGTTCCGTTGACGGCGATAGGCGTGTTTCCGGAACACTTCGACAAGCGCGCAGTATTTGTCGGCAAGACATACGATGAGGCTTTCGCGGTATTTCGGAGGTTTTGGCGTGAGAGGGAACATGTGCCGTGCAATGATGTCGGTTTCGATGTCGTTCAAATCAAAATCACGCTTTGCGTTGCGAAGCGCCGCACCGGGATGAGTGAAGCCGTGCAGCTTGTGCTCGTTCCGGTTGCTTTTTATGTGCCAGTCATAGAGAAAATAGTCGTGTAACAGCGCACCGCGGATAAGACTGCGCTTGTCACAGCGAATGCCGAAACGCGTTACAAAATACAGGCTGAAATAGGCGACGGCCAAGCTGTGTAACAGACAGGAGGTATCGCCGTGCTGCATAATTTCTTTCATGGAGCGGACCTTTGGATTTTCGCAAAGCTCCGACACGGTATCGATAAACAGACGGACATTTTCCGCGTTGTTCAATTTGTATTTCAATAGAAAGTACCTCGGTATTTGCATGGAATTGCCGGAAAACCGGCTACTTATATTATAGTATAGAATGGATGTAAATGCAAGAGGCGCGCCAAAATTTAATGTGATTTTAAACTTTCCTTTTTTGGAAAAAGATTCTGCCGGAGGGAAACAGATAAATGGAACTTTCGCACGACACACTTGTACGACCGCTTTGCGCTTGGTATGAAAAGAACCGCAAAAGCTTTCCTTGGCGTGATGATCCGACGCCGTACCATGTCTGGATCTCCGAGATCATGTTACAGCAAACGCGTATTGAAACGGCTTTGCCGTATTATACGCGCTTTGTCGGCGCATTTTGCGACGTGTGGGCTCTTGCCGCGGCGGAAGAAGAACAGGTCTTGAAGCTGTGGCAGGGGCTTGGCTATTACAGTCGGGCGAAGAATCTGCGTAAAGCGGCGAAAATCGTGTGCGAGATCTATGGCGGCGAATTGCCGCGGTCGGTAAAGGAACTGAAAGCACTGCCGGGAATCGGAGACTATACGGCAGGAGCAATTGCGTCCATCGCCATGGGACAGCCCGAACCGGCGGTGGACGGAAACGTCTTGCGCGTATTGATGCGGCTTACGGCGTGCGAGGACGATGTGATGCGGCCGGACGTGCGTAAACGCGCCGCGGAAGATTTGCGCAAGATCTATCCGGAAGGACGCGCGGCAGGCGTGTTTACCGAGGCTCTCATGGAGCTTGGCGAAACGGTTTGTCTGCCGGCCGGAACGCCGAAATGTCCGTTTTGTCCGTTGGCTGGGATTTGCAGGGCGTATACTTTGGGGAAGGCGGAAACTCTGCCGGTGCGTTCGGGGGCAAAAGAACGCAGAACAGAGGAACGGACGGTTTTACTATTGACGCATGACGGGCGTGTGGCGCTGCACAAACGGGAAAGCGGCGTGCTTGCCGGTTTATGGGAGCCGGTCAATATAGACGGGAAAAAGAGTAGCGCGGAAACAGAAGCGCTTTTGAATGAAAACGATGTAAAGATACGGCACATGGAGAATTTGGGCGACGCTAAACACATTTTCTCCCACATGGAATGGCACATGACCGGCTTTCTTGTCATATGTGACAATGAACCGGAAACACTGTGCGGTTTGCCGCTTGTATGGGAAAGCGTGCAGGAGATTCAGAAAACAAAAGCGATCCCCTCGGCGTTCCGTGCCTATAAGAAGAAAACGGGTCTACTGTAAATAGCTTGCCTTAAAATGTTTCGGGCGTGCCGCAAAGCACAAATTTGCGGCACGCCCGTTATACTGTACTTTTTTGAAAGGACAACCGCAAAATATTCCGTAAAAAGCCAAAAATCCTACTTTGGGAGGATGACAAAAAACGAATATTGTGTTATAATATAAATGGTAAAATTTGCATTTTGCATGTTCTCGGAGGTGTTATATGCCTGTATATACCGTTGTACGGCCGGAAATAAGCGAAAAGTTCCGGCGTTTTTTGGAAAAGGGACGGGTTTTACTGTTTTCCGCGCCCTGCGGTTTCGGAAAAACGGCGGTTTCGGAAAAACTGTTGAAAGGCAAGCGCGTTTTGCGCATGCAGGCGGATGACCCGACACTTCCGGAAATCGAATTAGATAGTTTCGAGATTGTATTGGCAGACAATTTGCAGAATCTGTCCGATGCCAAGACAAAACAGCGTTTATGCGAGATTATCCGGGAAAATCCGGAAAAGCGGTTTGTCTTTCTGACGCGGGGCGTTCTGCCGGGCTACCTTTTACCGTTTGAGTATTCGGGCCTGATGGAAAAAGTGGAATATGAGGAGCTTTTTCTTGACAAGGAGTATGCCAAGAAGCTGTTTGACTGCTATGGCGTATCTCTGACCGAGGCGCAGTTAAAGGAGATATCGGAACTTACGATTGGGTATCCCTTGGCGCTGTCGTTGATTGCGCGGCGCATGCGCGACGGCGTTCCGTACAGCTCAAAGCTTGCAAGAGATGTGGAGCGCGAATTGTTTATCTATTACGAAGAAGCGATCTTTAACCGCTTTGAAATGCCTATGCGGCGTTTTTTGCTCGACCTTGCGTCCTTTGACACTTTCGATACGGAGCTTGCCAGAATGGCGACCGGCGAAAGCCGTGCCGGGGAATCTTTGACGGAACTGTTGCAGAACACCACCATGCTTTTGTCGGATGGCGCCTCTTACTCTTTCTGGCCGATTTTCCGGAAATTCTTGTTATGGGAACAGGCGCGCGCGTATTCGGATGAACAGCGAAAAGCGCTGTTTGCACGAGGCGGACTGTATGCCGAACTGCACGAGAACTACGGCAAAGCGTTGGAATACTACTCCAAGAGCGGAGAAAAGGGCAAGGTTTCAGAACTTCTGATCAAAAGTCTGTCGCTCCATCCGGGCATGGGACATTTTGAAGAACTGGAAAGCTATTTTTATTCGCTGTCTGACGAGCAGATCGAGGCAAGTCCGGCGCTGATGCAGGGAATGAGTTTGCTTGCGGCGCTGTCGCTTGACTATGATACGTCGGAAAAATGGTATCAGGCGCTAATGAACTTTGCGGCTGTGCGAAAATCGGATGACCTTGCCGCCAAAGAAGCGCGTAGCAGACTTGCGTATTTGGATATTGCCTTGCCGCAGCGCGGCACAAACGGGCTTGTACAGACCATAACCGATGTGTTCCGGCTGATTACCGACCGTAAAATCAAATTGCCGCCTTTTTCGGTGACAAGCACGCTGCCCAGTATTATGAACGGCGGCAAGGATTTTTCTTCTTGGAGCAAGCGCGACGATCTGCTGTATGCGACCATGCGCATCCCGGTGGAAACAATCTTAGGCAAAGACGGCGTGGGACTTGCGGAATGTGCTATAACGGAAAGTAAATTTGAAAAAGGCGACGATGTGTCGGCCAAAATGCTGACGTTGGTATCCAAGATTACCGAAGTGCAGACGCGCGGCACGCCGGATATTGAATTTGCGCTTGTCGGGCTTCTCGCACGCAGTCAGGTGTATTCCGGACGCGCCGAGGACGCGTTCCGGACAGTAAAGGCTCTTCGCGACCGGTTTGAAGAAAAGGGGTATACGCGCTTTTTTGGGAATATCGACGCATTTTTGTGTCGGATTGCTCTTCATACTGAGGATGAGGCATTTGTCGGTGAATGGTATCGGGAAAAAGCGCCGCGAAGTCTTGTCAGACTTCGCACCATGAAACGGTATCAATATTTTACGCAAAGCCTTGTCGAGCTTTCGCTCGGCGACAGCCAGGCGGCGCTGTTAACGCTTGCACCGTTAGAACCGTATTTTGTGACCTGTGAACGGCGTATCGACCATATCCACTACAAAATTATTGCGGCGATCGCCAAATACCGCCTGAAAGACGAATCCTGGAAAGAGGATCTGCGTTTTGCGCTGGATATGGCGCATGAATACGGCTTTATCCGCACGGTAAGCGCCTATGGCGCACAGGTTCTTCCGCTTATTGAAAGCGGCGTGTGGCAGACCGACGCGGTGTATTTGAAGAAACTGACGGCGGCAGTTCGCTCGCAGGCGGTGTTCTATCCCGATTATCTGAAACCGGCCTATCACCCGGTCGAAAAGCTCACTGAGACGGAATTGCAGGTGCTGCGGCTTCTTTCGGCGGACAAGAGCAATGCCGAGATCGGGAAAGTCTTAGGAATTCAGCTCACCACCGTGAAAAGCCATGTCAGCCATATCTTGCAGAAACTTGGCGTCAGCCGGCGCAACGAAGCCAAAAATGCGGCTGAAAAACTGCATATTATATAGAAATATTTTGCCATAAATCTAAGGAGGAAAACGATGAAACCGAAAAAGATCTGTTTTCTGGCACTTGGCATACTGCTTGGTGCATTTACCCTGTCGGTGGCCGCTTTTGCGGCAGGTTCCGTCAAATTCGGCATTAAAACCGGCGATAAGCTCACCTTTGCCGGAAGCGATGAACCCATTGTGTGGAACGTTATCCAAAGCGACAAAACCAACACCGACGACGAAAGCGGCATGCTGCTTCTTGCCGATAATCTTATGGGAACGGCGAATAACACCACAAATAGCACAAGTGGCTTGAAGGCTGCCTTTACCGCGTGCTACGACAAGGAATTTAGCGACCTTCAAAAAAACACCGTTCTGCGGGTGACAAAAAAAGACGAGTCTGTAACTTTGACGCTTCGGTATGTAATGCAATTTTTCAGTGTCCGGTGTAACGGCGCGCTGGATGACGAAGCGCTGTTTGCCCTTTCCTACAAGGAGGCGAGCAGCCTTCCGATGGCAACACTCGCCATCGGAAACGCTTGGTGGCTTCGCACGGTGGGTGAAAGTCTGTACAGCTGCTATACCTATGTTGCGGGGGATGGTAAACTGTCCACTTCAACTGATTCGACCAGTTCGCTCCGCCCGGCGGTCAACCTCAAAAAGGCGGCTTTCAATGTACACTCGGTTGCCGGTGAAGCGCCGCTTTTACTGCCGGCAGAGAATATCGAAAGCTCAAACACGTTTACCGCTGTGACGAATAACGCGACGGCATGGAAATTGAATGTGCCGCAGACGGATATTTATATTTCAAGCGTCAAAGCAAGCGTTGCAAGCGACAATTCCCTTTCTTACGATATCCGCTTGAATGCGGCGGCAGGGGAGAACAGCGGTCTTTCGTTCATTATCGTAAAGCCGGACGGAACCGTTTCGTATTATATGCGCAAAGTTTTTGACACAACGCCCCAATCAAGCCTTGCCGGAACGTTTGCCATTCCGTCCGATGTCGATAAGGAAAACGATCGTATGTACGTATTCTACGAACGCTCGGCCGGAAAATTTTCGGGTGAGATCAGCGAGCTTTCCGAGATCTGCCTGGGTCATATCTACGAAGTCAAAGATCTCCTTGATACGGTACACGAGTATGTCTGCACCAAGTGCGGCAACAGCTATACCGAAGCGCACGATTACACCGTGTCCGACAAAAGCGCGGACGGCCATACGATGGTTTGCTCTGTCTGCGGCGGCGTGCATACGCTTGCCCACGATTTCAAAGCCGTTCAGATCGACAATGCCGACGAACACCGCATGGTCTGCACGGTTTGCCAATATGCCGGCGCCTATGTGGAACATACCTATGCGTTTGCATACGAGGACTACAAGAATCACAAACGCTATTGTACCGAATGCGGCGCGTACGGCTATATGAAACATAACTTTGACGATTATGTGCCGTATGAGCCGGATCCGACGCAAATGCACACGCATACCTGTGTCGACTGCAGCTTTTCTTCCAATAGCAGGCACAACATCGTCTGCACGAATCTGGGCTACGGCGAAGGACACGAACGTGCCTGCACCGAATGCAGTTACAGGGAGACGCTTGCGCATACCTTTGATACGACTGCTTACCCGGATAAACATATCCAGATCTGCGGCGCTTGCGGTGCTAGGTATGAGATTGCGCATACCTATGGGGAAGTGACCGTGGCCGATGAACAATATCACAGTACCACCTGTTCGGTCTGCGGCTATGTCCGGAAAGAAAAGCACAATATCGTTTATACCGTGCTTAACGACGGTTTGCGGCACAGTTATGCCTGCACCGGCTGTCCGTATGGCGCGACGGGCGAACTTCATAATTTTGTCTATGGTACCGACTACACGGTTTCGGGCTTCAAGACCGCGCACTGTGCCTGCGGTCTGACAGGCGACACGGCGGCCGCCCTCGGAGGTCCGGCGGCAGACATTGCTGTCGTTCGCGATATCCTCGACGAAAATTCGGTTCAGGTGACGGCCGGAGAATCAACCGGAAACAACGGTTACAACGGTTACAGATGCCTGCTTTTCGAGCGGTATGGCGGCGATTTCAGCGGATTCGGCGAAAAAGACGGCGACAAGGAACGCTATGTGTTCAGTCTTTCCTTTAAGAGCACCAAGCCTTTTGCCTGCACCGGACTTTGGGTGCGAATGGGCGGGCTTGTTTATGGGAACGACCCATACAGCGTGATTCTTTACGGCCGCGAAAATGCTCAAAGCGGCTATGTAAGAATCGGCGAAGCGACGCTTTCGTATATGGGAGAGGGCGGCGGCGACCGGAATGCCACCTATCTGTTTACCGCTCAAACGGGAAACAGAATGTATGATGATTATAAACTTGATATCATAAGCTCCCATTCCAACGAACTCATGTTGGGGCAGGCCTATTTACTGGGCGCTCCGAGTTCGACGGTCGACTATAAGCTGTCGGGCGTGGTGCTTGCCGAAGAACAACCGGTTACCAAGTTATATCCCGGCGACGATCTTTCCGTAACCTTGCTTTCGCAGGACGGATATCCGGCCAAAGAGAATGTTTCGGTTCTCGAAAACGGAAAAAACTTTGCCGGTTTTACCTATTCCGAAGAAAGCGGGATCCTTTCGGTGGACGGCCTGTCGGTTGGCAGCGGCAAAACCTATACGGTCAAGGCCAGCGCTCCGACCAAGCCGGTTAAGGTTACGGCAGAACTGGAAGGACTTAGCTTTGAAGGCTCGTCCTATGCCATGTTCAGCACGGACTATGTGGCGTATTTAACCGATAGCTTGGGCGGTTTTACGTATCTGCCGTATGAATTGACCGTTACGATAGGCGGAAAAGTCTTTGACGAATACGAGTACGCCATGTGGGAAGGCGCTTTATCCATTCCCGGCGCGGCTATCACCGGCGACATTGTGATAAAGGGCATGGAAAGAGGCTGTGCCGACCCGAAAGACGCGTTTTTCAGCGTGGAACGGGATGGAGAACCCACTCGTTACTACGACAGCAGTGAGAATTTTGCTTCGGAAATCGATACCGACGGCGCTGTCATTACATTGTTCAAGAATGTGGAGAGTCAGGGCGGCATCTATATGTCCGGAAACAGTGTTGTTGACTTAAACGGCCATACGCTGGTTCTTAATGCAGAACCGGTGCTTAATGTTGAAGATATGGGAAACGTGACCGTCAAAAACGGCGTATTGACAATTGCTGCGGAGGATACCATATACATAGACGGTACGCTTTCCTTGGAAAAAGTAACGGTTGGAAAAAGCGAAGATGGCGATTCAAGTATCGGCGTGATTGTTAACTCCGGCAAACTCTTTTTGAAGGATACCGTTATCGACACACCGGCGACTGCTGTGATGACAGAGGGCTTTGTGGAGTTTACCGACAGCCGTATCTCCGGCATGGAGCTGCTTGATGGGGCGACCGGTGCGTTTTACAGCGGCGTTGTCGGCTCGGTTCAATACGGGGACGAAAACGCTCCCGATCTCTTTGATATGCTCGCACCCAACCGCGCTTTATCGGTTGCAAACGCAACAAGCGAAACGCTTGACGCGCTATTGAACAAGACCGATCTTGCGCCGGACGGGGGATTTTCCATTGTGCCGGCGGATGGGATTCTTGCCGCCGAACCGCAGGATGTTCTTGTCCCGTATCCTTCCGGCAAAACGGTGACGCTTAGCATTCAGGCAAACGGCGAAAGTACGTATCGGTGGTTTGGCCCGGACGGAAAGATAGAAAACGCATATGACCGTGAGCTGACGGTGGAAACGGCGAACCTTGCCTCAGGCAAATACCGCTATACCGGCTATGTTCAGAGCGGAAACCTGCTTGTCAGAACGCGTACAGCCGTCGTATCGGTGGAATGCGCGCATGAAACTGTTTCAGAAGACGGTGTCTGCGCTAGCTGCGGTTTGTTCATAAGCATTGAAGTGATTGACGCAAACGGTTTGGTCAAGACCTACGGCAATATTGAGACCGCCTTTGACGCTGTCAAAGAAATGCCGGGTGCGACTGTGCGGTTACTTTATGATACAGTCTTTTCGGATGGCAGTGAGCAGGGCACATACAGAAACCTCGAATTGTACGGTGAAAATATCACGTTTGACCTGAACGGAAAGACGTTAAAGACCGAGAATGAAAACTCAGAAATTAACGTATTCGGCACTTACACCATAAAGAACGGCACATTAGATGCGCAAGTCCGGTTTACCAGTTATCAGGAAACCGGCCATCTGACCGTGGAAAACGTTGAAAGTTTAAAGCTTTTCCTTGCGGCACGCAAAAGAACGCTCATTAAGAGTGGTAAATTTACATACTTGCGCACGGCAGACTGCAATTTTACGGATATTCTGGACGAAGGCAAGGCGTATTACTTCTATAACGACCACGTTTGGTATGGCGGTGAATACAAGAGCTCTTTGCAGAATGTCGAAGTGTTGCCTGCGCCGGTTTCTATCGGGACACAGCCGAAAGATGTGATCATCGGTGTGGATGAGAGCGGAACACTGTCGGTGGAAGCGGTCAGAACTGCCGGATTTGAAGACAAAGACGTTACATATCAATGGTATGAAGCAAGCTACGAATATAATGTTGTATACAACGGAGCATACGGCTGGAAAGGGGAATATCAATTCTCTTCGGGAACAAAGATTGAAAACGCCAACACGTCTGTACTGACTTTACCCGACACGGTGGGGGAGAACAAGTATTACTATTGCGAAGTCACCGTGGACGGCTATACGGTTAAGAGCGATATAGCTTGGTATCGGCGCGGAGTGGGAACTCCGACATTAGAGGTACGCCAAAGCAATCCGCTGTCAATTTGTTCTTTTGTTGTCGACCCGCGCGGACGTGACTGTGTGATTGTATTAGCCGGTTATCGGGACGGAAGATTTGCGCGCATGAAGACCGTTTCGGTCGATGGCGATGCGAAGCTTTTCGGCGGAACACTCGGCGAATATGACTTTGACAGTGAAACGTATTTTGACGAAGTGCGTGTGATGGTATTTGAAAGTCTTGAAGCCTTAAAGCCGCTTTGCGAAAGAAAAGTGCTTGACGCACCGGAAAATTAGGGTAAAAGAAGTTAAATTGTCCGCCCGATGGTTTTACCGTCGGGCGGACTGTGTTTTTTCGGAAAAGCACTCTTTTGTTACTTTTCACAAAAGTAACGCGGCTTTCCGGCAGACCCTGCCGGGGCTGCCCCTCACGCTTTCGCGTGAGCCTTTGTAGGCGGCATAGCCGCCTCCCCGGCTAACGCCGCAAACCGACAGACATCCTCCGGCGCGTCCAGACTGTATAGCAATCCATATGGAATCGAATAGTCCCATTCCACGGGAATCGTGACAAGATACGGATGTACATCGCGCCAACACTCGATGGTCAAAAGTACCTTGTCGGACTCCGCGCACGCGTTGAACACCGATAAATCGTAAAATTGCGGCGTGTCTTCAATAGTTATTTCCGGATGATTCTGCTCTATATCTGCACGGATCCGGTCATTCACACCCGAATCCCCTTTGCATACCATAAGAAGCGTCCGTCCGTGCAGATCCTGTAAAGTGACTCTTTCTTTTGCCGCAAGAGGATGATCGCGCGATACGGCAATCATTTTCCGATACCTCCCTAACGGCGTGAACCGGCAGAGCGATAACCACGCCTTGGAGTCGCATACACCCATGAGAAAATCAAATTTTTCGCCCAGCTTTGCAATCTCCGATAATATGTCTGTGTGATCGTCGTCAAACGGCACAAGATGCAGTTTGTAATCCGGAAAGAATTTGCCGAGCTTGTACCATAGATCCATAAAAGGCTTGGCCGGATTTAGAAGCGACGTTCCCACACAAAAAGTCGTGTCGGAAATGTGCGCACGGGCATGCGCCTTGGCCAACGCTTTTTGCGAATAATCCGTCAGAAACAGCGCATCGGCACGAATCATTTCACCGGCCGGCGTCAACCGGATCCCTCCGGATGTTCTTTCCACGAGCTTTAAATTCAAGTGTTCCTCCAAGGCGTTCATCTGTTTCATGACTGCCGTCGGCGTGATATACAGCTTTTCCGCCGCCTTTGTGAAACTGCCGCTTTCGGCTACTGCCAAAAATGTATTTAAAAGCGGATGAACCATGTGTTCACTTCCTTTTTGTATAAACTTTTAGTTTATACAATCATAACACATTGGCTATTCCCTGTCAAGTGCTTTTGTGCTATACTGATACCGCAAACAAGGAGGTAGCCTTATGAAAACGCTTGTTGCGTATTATTCCAGAGCCGGAGAAAACTATGTCTGCGGACAGATCAAAAAGCTTGCTGTCGGCAATACCGAAAAAATTGCCGAAAAAATTGCAGCAGAAACCGGTGGAGAACTCTTTAAAATTGAGCAGAAAACGCCGTATTCGACGTCTTATAACACCTGTATTGCCCAAGCGCAACAGGAGCAACGGGAGAACGCGCGGCCGGCCTTAGTCAAATATGCCGATTTTTCCGATTATGACGTAATCTTCCTCGGATATCCGAATTATTGGAATACCGTACCGATGGCGGTTTTCAGCTTTTTGGAGCAGGGAGGACTTAACGGTCAGATTTTGTGTCCGTTTTGTACGCATGAGGGAAGCGGCTTCGGTGGGAGTATCGGCGATTTGGAAAGACATTTTCCGGGCGCAAAATTACTGCCGGGCTTGTCTGTGCGCGGTTGCAAAGCGGACAGCGCCGACAGAGACATAAAAGAATGGCTTGAAAAGCTGCAAAACAGTATGAACCGCCATTAAATACAAATTAACAGAAAGAAGGATCTTTATGGCAGTAACAGCAGGAAGAGACGCGCTCGGCACATTTGCACCAAAATTTGCTGAGCTCAACGATGATGTTCTTTTCGGAGAGGTCTGGTCGCGTACCGACAAACTTTCCGCACGGGACCGCAGTATTGTCACCGTCACGGCGCTTATGGCGAGCGGAATCTTGGACAGCTCATTGAAATTCCACTTGACAAATGCCAAGAAAAACGGCGTGACCCGTGAGGAAATCGCTGAAATTCTGACACATGCCGCGTTCTATGCCGGTTGGCCGAAAGCCTGGGCGGCGTTTAACATGGCAAAGGAAATCTGGGAGGAAGAATAAATGAAACAGGTGCTTATTTTCTCGGCGAGCCCGAGAAAACACGGAAATTCCGATCTTTTATGCGACCGCTTTGCCGAGGGAGCCAAAGAGAGCGGCAACAAGGTTGAAAAGATTTTTTTAGCGGAAAAGAACATCGGCTATTGCCGCGGCTGCGGTGTCTGTAACACAACGCACAAGTGTGTGCAGAAAGACGATATGGCGGACATTCTGAACAAGATGGTCGAGGCGGATGTAATCGTGTTTGCCACGCCGGTGTATTTCTACTCTATGGACGGGCAGATGAAAACGCTCATTGACCGCACAGTGCCGCGGTATACGGAAATGACCGATAAAGATTTTTATTTCATCTTAACGGCGGCTGATACCGATAAAGCAAATCTTTTCCGCACAATGGAGACCTTCCGCGGTTTCACGGAGGACTGCTTAGAGGGAGCGCGCGAGGCCGGAATTATTTACGGCACAGGCGCTTGGCAGATTGGGGAAATCAAGAACACTCCGGCCTATCATCAGGCGTATGAGATGGGAAAGAAGGTATAAATGTGGAATATGCAGTCTTATCCAACGGCGTAAAAATGCCGATTTTAGGCTATGGCGTCTATCAGGTTACAAAGGACGAATGCGAAAGATGTGTGCTTGACGCTTTGCAGACAGGCTATCGGCATATCGATACCGCGCAAGCCTATTATAATGAGGAGCAGGTGGGATCCGCTATTGAAAAATCCGGCATTGACCGTAAAGAGATTTTCTTGACCTCAAAGGTCTGGCTGGAAAATTATGGCTATGAAAATGCAAAAAAGTCGGTTTACGAATCTTTGCGCAAATTAAAAACGGACTATATCGATCTTATGCTCTTACATCAGCCGTTTTCCGACGCTTACGGTGCCTGGCGCGCCTTGGAAGAATTGTACGATGAGGGTGTTCTGCGCGCTATTGGAATTTCTAACTTTTATGCAGACCGTATGGTGGAGTTTGCAAGCTTTAACCGTATTGCGCCCATGGTAAATCAAATGGAAACGCATGTATATAATCAACAGAAAGAGTTGAAGAAGTGGGCGGACAAGTATGGAATAACGTTAGAAGCATGGGCTCCGTTCGGCGAGGGACGCGGCGGTACGTTTGAAGATGAAACGCTTGTCCGGATCGGCAGGCAATACGGTAAAACACCGGCTCAGGTGATGCTGCGCTGGAATATCGAACGCGGCGTAGTTGTCATTCCGAAATCGACGCATGTTGAACGCATGAAAGAAAACTTCGATGTATTCGATTTTCAGCTTTCCGATGAAGATAAGGCCGCCATTTCCGCGTTGGATAAAAAGCAGAGCTCGTTCTTCTCGCACACCGACCCGAATATGGTCGAATGGTTTGTCCATATTGTGGAAGAGCGCAAGAAAAATCAAGATACCTCCAAGGAAAAGAAAAACTGGTAATTATTCTGAAAGGATGAATCCGTATGAAAAAACTTCTTCGTGTCAGTTTTGCGTTTTTGCTTTTAATTTCTTTGATTGCCGTAACCGGCTGTGCGTCGGAATCGCAGACGGCTGTTCCGGTTCTTCCGGGCTCCGGGAACGCAGAATTTGTTTTGACCATGCAGATAGGCAATCCCCTTATGAGCGTAAACGGTGTGCAGACGGAAATTGATCCCGGCCGCGGCACAGCGCCGGTTGTACGTGACGACCGCACACTTATGCCGGTTCGTGCTGTGGTGGAAGCCATGGGCGGCACGGTTTTGTGGGATGAAACGACGGAGACTGTGACGCTGACCTGCGGCACGGACGAAATCAAGCTCACGATCGGCAGTACCGACGCATATCTGAACGGCGAAAAGCAGACGCTGGACGTTGCACCGACTGTGATCCATGACCGCACCATGCTTCCGATCCGTTTTGTAGCCGAAAGCTTCGGATACACAGTCGGTTGGGAAGAACAGACGGAGACGGTAAGCATCCGCAAAGCAGTACAAGCACCTGATTCAGAAGAAAAAACAGAGCCGCAGGAAACGCCTGACAAGCCGGATACGGCAGAACAAGCCGGAAAGACGCTTATCGTCTATTTCTCGGCGACCGGCAGTACCAAGCGTGCAGCGGAATATCTGGCGGACGTTTCTTCCGGAACGCTGTTTGAATTAGTTCCCCAAGAGCCGTATACGAGCGAGGATCTGTCGTACAACAACGCCGACAGCCGTGTTTCTGTCGAACATGCAGATGCCGAAAAGCGCAAGGTAGAGCTTACGCAGACGGAAGTGCCGAACTGGGACAGCTATGACACGGTTTTTATCGGCTACCCGATCTGGTGGGGCATTGCGGCTTGGCCGGTCAACTGTTTTGTGGAGGCTAACGATTTTTCCGGCAAGACGGTTATTCCGTTCTGCACCTCCGCCAGCTCGCCGCTTGGACAGAGTGCCGAAAATCTGAAAGCTTTATCGGATAGCGGTGAATGGCTGGAAGGAAAGCGTTTTTCTTCGAGTGCGTCGGAAAGTACGGTGAAAGACTGGTATGAAAGCTTAGGCCTTGATAAATAACAAGGAAAACAAAAGCATATGCGGCTTTTCTAAAAAAGTCTGACAAAAGAACAGAACACGCGGAGGTTTGAACAATCGGACCTCCGCGTGCCCTATTTTATAGAATGTATTTGTATATTTACAATATTCCCCCAAAAAACCAAAGACCGCACGGCGGCGCAGGAGGATTCTGTGCTGTCGTGCGGCAATATTTAGGTTTCATTTTGCTTTTAAGAAAGGTAAGTGTTGGAATGTCGTTCCCGCGCATTACCGACTTTGGAGTTTTTCTAATGTTTCGGAGATAAACGGGGCTACACCGTCGCGATCAATGTTCATGACAAAGGCGACTTCCTCATGAAACATTTTTTCTGCCTCCGAGAGCATGCGCTTGTCGGCGGAATGCATTTTCTTGTTCTGTTTTTCTAAGGAAACGCGTTTTTCATGCAACGTTTTGACCAAAGCCGCCAATTCGCCGGCTGAGCCGCCTTTTAGAATGCCGGTAAAAGCCGCTTTGCGCGCCATGTCGTTTTCGACCCAATCGCACTTTTTCGTCGGAAGTTCTGCGATGACCTGATAGACCTCTTCCTCGGACATAACTTTGCGGAGTTTCGGCTCGCTGTCTTTTTCGACCGGCACATATACCGTCGAACGTTCGGAAAACACGGGTTTCAAGGTATAATAATCGCTGACACTGCCGCAAAATTCCCGTTTGGAGATTTCTGAAACCGTGCATACGCCGTGTACGCCGTAAAATACTGTGTCATTAACCGAAAATTTCATCGTGTCTCTTTCCGTTCCTTTCATTTTTGTTCTGGTCTGCCATGAAAAAGCAAGTGTTATGGATTCATTACAAGTACATTTTACCACATTTTTTCAAAAATTGCAAACGAAATTGCGAAATGTTTACGTTTTGTTCGGCTTGTTCGGTTTTCAAGCTGCTTTTCGTCTCTATGAAAAGTAAGTAAAAAGGGCGTTTTTCTGTTACTTTTTGCGGCGTGCAAAAAGTAACCAAAAAGCACGCGGGGCTCCGCCCTGCGACCTCGGTTCAAAACCCGTGCGGTGGGATTATAGGTAAAATTTGAAATGTTCAGCGTATTAGAAAGCTTTGCAAAAATCTATAAGTACCTCAAATACGCACGGCCACGTTTTGAACCGGTGCGAGACGGCGACTTTACTGCGTAAGGATTTGAGGGTTTTTATAAAAAGAAAAGGTTGAATTTGAGCGGACAGTAGGTTATGTGTTTCATAAAATGGGTTGGTTTGGTGAGAATTTGACTTTTTGGGGAACAGAAAGCAATTTCCGTAAGAAACGAAAAGTCTGGTGGAGAATAGCAAAATTTTGAGTTTCCCATACACAAGTAAACTGCATTTTAGCACTAAATTTTCTGTCGGCACACACCAATTTTCCCTTTCCACCGCAACAAAGATAACGTGCACTATCCCTTTTCATCGACTGTTTGCGGCGGTAAGCCCGCACTGCAACTTCGATTTTCCACAAAAACCGATTCTGCAGCGGCGCTTCGCCGCCCTCTGGTGTACTTTTTGGTTACTTTTTCGTACAAG
>ERZ857757.587-NODE-587-length-35804-cov-8.976111_pt1 | contig 35804 bp, 30 predicted proteins | sample MGYA00519764_ERZ857757 | MGnify/ENA primary metagenome ERZ857757 (study PRJEB31778, sample SAMEA3449359) | human gut metagenome | biome: human gut; feature: human-associated habitat; material: faeces | place: United Kingdom | collected 2010/2012 ...
CGGCTTCCTGCCCGGCAAGCGCGAAAGCCGCCGCTATGTGGGCGACTATGTGCTGACCCAGCACGACGTGGAAAACTGCACGCCCTTTGTGGATACCATCGCCTACGGCGGCTGGCAGATTGACAACCACCTGCCCGGCGGCTTCCGCATGGACGCCAAGGGCGGCGCGCACCTGCAAAAGCGCCGTCTGAGCGAGCCCTATCCCATCCCCTTCCGCAGCCTGTATTCCCATAACATCGAAAACCTGATGTTCGCCGGCCGCAACATCAGCGCTTCCCACGTAGCATTCAGCTCCACCCGCGTGATGGGCACCATCGGCCTGCTGGGCCAGGCTGCCGGCACGGGCGCGGCCATCGCCGTGCATCATGATCTCACGCCCCGCCAGGCCTGCCAGCAGTACATCACCGAAATTCAGGATACCCTGATGGAGGACGACTGCTTCCTGCCCGGCCTGCGCCGCAAGATCGCGCCCCTGTCCAAGGAGGCCACGCTGACCTGCGATTACGGCGACTGCTCCGACCTGATCAACGGCCTGGATCGCCGCATCTGGGGCAAGGATAACGGCTACTTTGGCAAGACCAACAAGGCCGTCACCTACACCTTCAGCGAGCCCAAGCATGTGGCTGGCTTCCGCCTGGTGGTGGATAGCGACCTGAACCGCGAGTTTGTGGAGGGCAACCCCGACGGCCTGAACACCACCAGCGTCATGTTCTACCCCTACAGCCACAACCAGACCACCTTCGGCTTCCCCAAGTGCATGATCAAGCACTACAAGATCGAGGCCCAGGGGGAGGACGGCCAGTGGCGCGTGGTATACGAGGATAAGGAAAACCATCAGCGCTTCATCAAGCAGCCGCTGGATATCACTGCCCGCGCAGTACGCTTTATCCCCCTGAGCACGTACTTCAGCGAAACCAAGGTGGAGGACTACGGCAGCTCCGTGGCTCACATCTTCAACTTTGAGGTGTTCTGATGCTGGATGTTTATCTTTTCCGCCATGGCGAAACCTATTGCAATAACGACGGCCGCCACACCGGCTGGCTGCCCTACGGCCTAAACGATACCGGCCGTGAGCAGGCCGACCGCGCGGGCGAGCACTTCCGCGATTTTCCCTTTGACCGTTACTTCTGCAGCGATCTGGTGCGCACGCGCGAGACCTTTGAGCATATCTTCGGCCAGCGCGATGACTGCGAATACACCGAGCTGCTGCGCGAAGCCAACAGCGGCGAGCTGGCGGGCATGAAATATACCGAGTGCGCCGAAAAGTACGGCGAACGCTATGCCCAGGCGCGCAAAACCTGGTCGTTCCGTCAGTTTGGCGGCGACGATGTAGAGGATCTTTTCGCCCGCGCCCGCGGCTTCCTCAAAAAGATGGAGGAGCTGCCCAAGGACGTGCATACCGTCGCGGCTGTGACCCACGCGGGCACCATGCGCACGCTGGCCGCTACCATCGTGGGCGGCCAGATGCCGGGCTTCCCGATGCCCATCTTCAACTGTGCCTGCTGCGTGCTGCGCCTCAAGGATAACGGCCAGTGGTGCATCGTGCACTGGAACATCGAAACGCCCCAGCACTTTGGCGAAGAAAAATAACCATGCCAAACCGCCCCGGAAGCAACCTTCCGAGGCGGGTTCGTTATACAAAAAAGCGCATCCATCAGAAGAGCCTGGCGGATGCGTTTTCATTTGCAGTTACTGCTGCCAGCTGGATACGTCGTCGTAGGGGTAGGTTATGGTGCTTCCGTTGCGCAGGCGCACCACCACGTCATAGCCCTCGCTGGACCAGCCGATGGACTTCACCTCGTCGGCGGCAAAGCTTCGCCCGCAGGAGAAGATCGGATCGTTGGTTTCGCTGTTGGTAAAGTAGACCTCAAAGCTCTGGTATGTCTTTTCACCAAACCGGGTGGTGGTAATCTTCAGGTAAAACGGCCCGCGCTGCAGGGCGGAGCTGACGTTAGCGCTGCCGGTATCGGCGGTGCTTGTCCCCTGCTGCTGTGCTGTATCGGCGGGCTTGCTGGCCGTGTTGCCCACTATGTGCCGCAATATCAGCAGCATCGCAGCCGCTAAAATGCACGCAACGCCCACAATCAGCCAGTGAATGATGGTTTTACGCCGGATCAAGCGCGCACCTCCCCTTTGTCCAAGGCATGGTTCTCGCCTGTATTATAACCCAAATTTCTCCGCGCGGCAAGGGGCGGCGGCCAGCTTTACAATTTCTTTCCATTGTGATAGACTACCACCATGAACGTAAGGAGGTACTTGTATGGAACGGGAATACGCGCTATACGCTGTGGAACAGACGCAGCAGCTTTTGGCCATTGACAGTCCCTCGGGTTTTACCGCTGCCGCCGCGCTGTGGGTTTTGAGTGCTTTTTCCAGTTTAGGCTATTCCGCGCACATCACCCGTAAGGGCGGCGTGCTGATTGATCTGGGCGGGCAGGATGCGCAGGACGCACTGCTGCTGGAAGCCCACGCCGACACCTTGGGCGCAATGGTGGCTGAAATCAAGGGCAACGGCCGCCTGCGCGTAACCAATCTGGGCGGCATGCGCGCCGAAAACGGCGAAACCGAAAACGTGCGCGTATATACCCGCGCCGGCAAGGTGATCGAAGGCACGCTGCAGCTGTGCAACGCGTCCATCCATGTAAACACCAAATATGGCGATACCAAGCGTGATTTCAACACCACCGAAGTGGTGCTGGACGAGGATGTGAAATCCGCCCAGGATACGCGTGAGCTGGGCATTGAGGTGGGCGATATCGTCTGCTTTGAGCCCCGCACCCGCGTGACGGCCTCCGGTTATATCAAGAGCCGCTTCCTGGACGATAAGCTGTCGGTAGGCATCCTGCTGGGTCTGGCCAAATATATGAAGGATCATCATCTGACCCCCGCGCGCCGCGTATACGCCCATGTGACGGTTTATGAGGAAGTGGGCCACGGCGGCTCGGCCTCCGTGCCTGAGGGCGTAACCGAAGCCATCAGCGTGGATATGGGCTGCGTGGGTGACGGCCTGCAATGCACCGAGCGGCAGGTATCCATCTGCGCCAAGGATTCGGGCGGCCCCTACAGCTATGAGGTGGTAGGCAAGCTGATCGATGCGGCCAAGCGTGAGGGCGCGGACTACGCGGTAGACGTGTATCCCGCCTATGGCTCGGATGTGGAAGCCACCCTGCGCGCGGGCAACGACATCCGCCATGGGCTGATCGGCGCGGGCGTATATGCCAGCCACGGCTATGAGCGCAGCCATGTGGACGGCGTGCTCAACTCCCTCAAGGTGCTCAAAGGCTACCTGAACCTATGAAAGGCGGAAAAGCATGGAACTTTGGGACGCCTATGACGTGCGGGGCAATAGCCTGGAGCACACGCTGATCCGCGGGGAGGAGGTTCCCGCGGGCGAATACCACCTGGTGGCGGATATTTTGGTGCGCCACACGGACGGCAGCTTTCTGCTGACCCAGCGCGATCCACAAAAGCCCGCCTTTCCAGGCTGCTGGGAGCTGAGCGCGGGCGGCAGCGTGCTGGCCGGTGAAACCGCGCTGAGCGGCGCGATGCGCGAGCTGCGCGAGGAAACCGGCATCCAGGCCGACGCGCTGGCCCCGGCCTTTGAAATCACCTGGCCCGGCAGGCACGCCATCTATCACGGCTATGTGTGCCGCTATGCGGGCGATAAGGAGGCTATCACCCTTCAGCCCGGCGAAACCGTGGCTTATCGTTGGCTGACGCTGCCAGAGCTGCTGGCCTTCATGAACGATCCTACCTTTGTGGCCACCAGCCGCGAGCGCTGGGGCGTTTACCTCAATACCCTCAAGGAGGCAGAGCTGAAATGATTGCACCCATTCTGTCGCCCGGCGGAACGATTGGCATCTGTTCCCCCAGCCACGTGGCCAATTTCGAGCGCTACCAGCCCATCCTGTATCAGCTGCGTCGGCGCGGCTTTCAGGTAATCGAAGCCGAGCACCTGTACAGCAGCAGCGATACCTATCTGGCTACGCCTCAGGAACGGGCGGACGATCTGAACCAGCTGATTCACGATCCCGCCGTGCAGCTCATCCTCTTTGGCGGCGGCGAAGGGGGCAACGAGCTGCTGCCGATGATCGATTATGATTATCTGCGCGCCCATCCCAAGCGCCTGTGCAGCTACAGCGACGGCACCTTTGTGCTCAGCGCCGTATGGTCGCGCACCGGCGTCACCACCTATTACGGCATGGCTCCCGGCGCATTTGCCGATCTGCGCGAGTATGACTACGCCAACTTCGTGCAGCACCTGATGGGCAGCGCGGAGGCGCACATCGCCAACACCCCCTGGCAGCCGCTGACCGGCGGGCGCGCGCAGGGCGTGCTGATGGGCGGCTATCTGCGCAACGTCGCGCTGATGCTGGGCGGCGATTATCTGCGCTACGACCGCCAGCAAAAATACGTGCTGTTCCTGGAGGATCACGAAAAGTTCGGCGACCGCGCGTATGTCAGCGCCATGCTCAGCCACATTGAGCAAAGCGGGGTGATGGCCTGCGTTTCGGGTCTGCTGGTAGGTCACTATTCCGAAACGGTGTATCCCGAGCTGCTTTCCCGCCTGACGCGCCTTGGCCAGCGCTGGGGCATTCCCGTGGTTTACTGTGATGATTTCGGCCATGGCCGCAGCCACGCCATCCTGGATATCGGCAGAAGGGTGGAGCTGAACGCCGATCAGGAAACGATGACCTATCTGGATTGACGGGCCTGCGCTATAAAGCATTATACCTTAACTATAAAAGCAGCACCAGATTGCTCTGGTGCTGCTTCGTTCTTTAAGGGGACAAGTCTTACTTTGCAGCAAAGGCAGCCGCGCTGGCGCCGGCGTCACGGCCCGCAGTGTAGCAGTTCAGCACGGAGGTGCCGGAGATATAGCCGCGGTCGTAAAGGCCGCCGTTGGAAGCTTCGCCGCAGGCATACAGGCCGGTCATTACATCGCCGTTGTAGTCCAGCACTTCGCCGGTGATCTGGCTCTTGATGCCGCCCATCGTGCCCGCGTTCAGGGGCAGCAGGATCACGGCATAGAAGGGAGCCTCGGTGGCAAAGATCATACGGTCATTGGGCACGCCAAATTCAGGATCAGCCTGATCCGTGCCCTTTACAGAGTTGTAGCTGTTGACAGTGGCCACAAAGGTTTCGGGATCGATGCCGCAGCGCTTGGCCAATTCTTCAAGGGTATCAGCCTTTTCGATGTAGGGGTTATTGGCCTCAGCCGCCAGCGCCAGCGCGCCGTTGTACTGAGCATCGTAAGCCCTGTCGTAGATACCGTAGATGGGGCCCTCGGAGGCGTAGCGGATCGCTTCGCTGTTCAGCTGCCACATCTTGGCTTCATTCATCATGCGCTTGCCGGTGGTGTTCACAATGATGCCAGGGGCAGCGCTTACGCCGGTAGAGGCGTCAGTAAGCAGGCCGCAGGTCAGGTGGAACTGATGCTCGTACCAGGCAGCGCCAAGCTTATGGGCCATATCCAGCACTTCGCCGGTAGCACCCGCGTTGGAAATAGAGATAGAATAGGAGGATTCGGGCATCAGGCGAACCATCATGTCCTTATTGTTCGCATAGCCGCCGCAGGCGATGATTATGGACTTGGCGTTGATGTCAAAGCGCTTGTTGCTCTGCTCTACCGTAATGCCGGTCATGGCGTTGTTTTCCTGATTCAAAGCGACGCACTTGGTCTCCAGTAGGATTTCAACGCCCGCCTCGCGGCAAGCATTTTCCATAATATTCACCTGACCGGCGCCCTGGGTGCCGTCAGCCAGCCAATGATAGTGGGGCTTCGCCTCATAGATGCCGATGCTGCCCACCTCAAATTCCATGCCCATGCCTTCAAGCCAGGCGATGGTTTCGCTGGACTGATAAGCCAAATGATGAATGCGATCCAGCTCCACGTTGTCGGTAGAGCCGCCATCGTTGATCATGTCCAGAATGTGCTGGTACATTTCTTCCTTGGTTTCTACCTCGGCAGGAACCTTGTCGGTTTCCGCAGCGTAGATGCCCGCGCCAGTCAGCAAGCCGCTGCCGCCGGTAACAGCCTGCTTTTCAACAAGGACAACCTTCGCACCGTTCTGCGCGGCGGACAGGGCGGCAGACAGGCCGGCCAGGCCAGCGCCTACCACAACGACATCGGTGTCAACAGCTTCCAGCTGTTCCATCTTGCCCGCCGGGGACTGCAGGTCTTCCGCATTGCCGCCAGCCTGCTCCACGCATTCCGCAACAGCCTTCAGGATGGCCTTGGAGGTCACGGTCGCGCCGCTGCAGGTATCAACGGCCAGAGACTGCTTTTCTACGATGGCAGCAGGAATCTGCGCGATGGGCACATCGGAAAGGCCAGCCGTTTCGGAATGGCTGACAACCTTCACGCTCAGAATCTCGGCGGCAGAAAACTCTGTTTCAACCGTCAGATCCCCATTGTTGCCCTTCACAGTGGCAGTATAAACGCCGGGGGTATAGCCCTCAGCCAGAGCCATGGGCACCGCTGCCAAAATCATTGTCAGGCAAAGCAGCAGAGAAAGCAACTTTTTCATTTTTCGTCTCCTTTTGCAAATGTTCTCAGCAAAGTTTAAACCTTGCTGCAGTGAGTATTCTACATCTGCGCTGCATTAAAGTCAATAACGCATCAATAACGCATGATCGATTTTATCAATAATTTTATCAATAATGGATGATCGATTTTATCAGCCTTGCACGCGCAAGAAACATATTGCGCTGCACGGCGCGATTGTTGTATAATAATAGGACGATCACGAAGGAGGTATCCCCCTTGATGAAGCGTTTGATTTGCCTGCTGCTTGCGCTGCTGCTGCCCTGCACCGCGCTGGCAGAATATTCCATGGCCGGATACGATCCGGAAAATGTATACCGGAACTGGGAATCCAACCTTTTTTTAAAGCGAATGGAAGAAAAAACCGGCGTAAAATTCACCTATCGCCAGTATGGCAAGGCGGATGAATGGACGGCTGTCAAGGCGGCCATGACCGCCAGGAACGACGATCTGCCGGACGTGCTGTTCAAGGCGCGCCTGTCGCCCGATGAATGCATGGATATGCTGGATCGCGGCGTGCTGGTGGATCTAAAGCCCTATCTGGAGCAGGATTGCCCCAACCTGTACGCCATCCTGCAGGCGCATCCCGAATATTGGGACGCCATCACCCTGCCCGACGGCCGCATCGCCGCCCTGCCTGCCATCTCCGAGCAGCCTATGCAAAACAGCGTGTGGCTGAACAAATCCTGGATGGATACGCTGAAGCTGTCCATGCCCACCACGATTGACGAGCTGACGGACGTGCTGCGCGCCTTCCGGGATCAGGATCCCAACCGCAACGGCAAAAAGGACGAGATCCCGCTGGCCTTTATCGGCTCCTTCGATCTGAAATTTCTGGGTCATGCCTTTGGCCTCATCGCGAACGATTATAACATCCGCGCGGTGGACGGCCAGGTAGAATTTGTGCCGCTGAATGAGAATTTCCGCCCCTTCATCGAATGGCTGCGCCTGCTCTACTCCGAAGGGCTGATCGACAAGGATGGCTTTGCCACCTCCGATACCCTGCGTCAGGTGACGGACAGCAACAAGACCAACATATACGGCGGGGTCATCACCACCATGACCACCACCTTCCTGCCCGCCGCCTGGTCCTCGCAGTACGCCGTAATGCCTCCCCTGGCCTATAACGGCGAAACCGTGTACCGCGACTTTGCCGGCGCGGTGACAACCGGCACCTTCGCCATCACCACGCACTGCGCAGATGTGCATGCCCTGCTGCAATGGGTAGATCAGTTCTACACCGAGGAAGTGCATATTCTGGCCAGCGCAGGCGAGGAAAATACCGACTATATCGTCGATCCCGACGGCACCTGGCGCATGACCGCCGCCGCACAGAACAACACCTATTTCACCAGCGAAACGCTGATTACCTCCGGCACTGCCGTGCCCGGCCTGTCCTCCGACGCTTTCCAGCGCCGCTACAGCGATTCTACCGTGTGCTATATCTCCGAGCAGCTGGATGTGGTAAACGCAAGCGCGCAGCGGCCTTTCCCGTATTATTCGCTCACCAAGGCGCAGCAGGAGGAAATCGCCCCGCTGCAGGCCGCCATCGGCCGCCTGGTGGATGAGTCCATCGCCCGCTGGGTGCTGGGCGAAGTCGAAATCACCGATGCGTCCTTCGCGCAGTTTGGGCAGGATCTGAACGATGCAGGCCTGCCCGCGTTTATGGCCTTCTGGCAAAAGATTCTGGATGGGGGAAACAGCAAATGATGAAGTCCTGCAGTGATCTGATGCGCATGATCAAATCCGCCGAGGGCATGACCCGCATGGTGCAGCTGTACGGCAGCCGCGAGGGCGAGGTCGCCCGCCAGATGGAACGCTACATGCTGCTGCTTAAGCGGCATGAGGATCTGTTTGGCACCGAAAAAATGCCCCTACTGGTCAGCGCTCCCGGACGCACCGAGCTGTGCGGCAACCACACCGATCAAATCGCGGCGCTGCCGCAGGCGACGCGCGTGCAGATCCTTGCGCCGGTCATCCGTGCACGCAAGGGCGAGCACCAGAAGGTGTTCGACGATGCCCGCCGCGGTGGGTATGTGCGCGTGCGCGTGGACGGCAGCATCTATGACCTCACGGAGACGATCACGCTCGATAAAAACCGCAAGCACAACATTGAGATCGTGGTCGACCGCGTCGTCATCCGCCCCGACCAGAACCGCCGCCTGACCGACGCCGTCGAGATCGCGTCCGCGCTCTCCGGCGGTCTCGTGCTGGCGGACATCCCGGAGGAGAAGCGCGAGATCCTCTTCTCGCAGAACTACGCCTGCGACGACTGCGGCATCTCGATCGAGGAGCTCACGCCGCGGATGTTCTCGTTCAACAGCCCCTACGGCGCGTGCCCGACCTGCGGCGGTCTCGGCACGCGGCTGCGCATCGACCCGGCGCTCATCATTCCGGATCTGTCGAAGTCCATCCTCGACGGCGGCATCACCGCGAGCGGCTGGAACGGCGTCAAGGATGAGAGCATCAGCCGGATGTATTACGACGCGCTGGCGGAAAAATATCACTTTGACCTTGCAACGCCCATCGGCGACCTGCCGGAGCACGTGCGCGAGATCCTGCTTTACGGAACGGGGGACGAGGAGCTCACCCTGCACTACGACACAAATCGCGGCAACGGCGTGCTGCGCCGCCCGTTTGAGGGCATCGTCTGCAACCTTGAGCGCCGCTATCAGGAGACGCAGAGCGATGCCATGCGGGCATCGCTTGAGGACTGCATGGCGGAGACCGCCTGCCCGGACTGCCACGGTGCGCGGCTGCGGCCGGAGGTGCTGGCCGTCACGGTCGGCGGGCTGAACATTTCGGAGTTCACGGCGCTGCCGATCACGGAGGAGCTGGCGTTCCTGGATAAGCTCGCTCTGAGCGAGAAAGACGCCAAAATTGCCGACAGCATCCTGCGCGAGGTGCGCTCGCGGCTGCATTTCCTGCAGAGCGTCGGCTTGCAGTATCTGACGCTCGCGCGCTCGGCGGCAACGCTGTCCGGTGGCGAGAGCCAGCGCATCCGGCTCGCAACGCAGATCGGCTCGTCGCTCATGGGCGTGCTGTATATTCTGGATGAGCCGTCCATCGGTCTGCACCAGCGCGACAATGAAAAGCTGCTGGCCACGCTGCGCGAGCTGCGTGACCTCGGCAACACGCTCATCGTCGTCGAGCACGACGAGGACACCATGCGTGCGGCAGACTATCTCATCGATATCGGCCCGGGTGCGGGCGTGCACGGCGGGGAAGTGGTTTGCGCCGGTACGCCGGAGGAGGTCGCGCGCTGCGAGCGCTCCATCACCGGGCAGTATCTGTCCGGCAAAAAGAAGATCCCCGTGCCCGCGCAGCGCCGCACCGGAAACGGCCACGCGCTCGTGATCCGCGGCGCGAGCGAGCATAACCTCAAGCACGTGGATGTGCAGATCCCGCTGGGCGTCATGACGTGCGTGACCGGCGTGTCCGGCAGCGGCAAGTCCTCGCTCGTCAACGAGGTACTGTATAAAACGCTTGCGGGCAGGCTCAACCATGCGAAGCTCCGCCCCGGGAAATGCGACGGCATTGACGGTGTGGAGTATCTGGACAAGATCATCAATATCGACCAGAGTCCCATCGGCCGCACGCCGCGCTCCAACCCTGCGACGTATACCGGGCTGTTTGACGATATCCGCAGCCTTTTCGCCTCCACGCAGGACGCAAAGCTGCGCGGCTACAGCGCCGGGCGCTTCTCGTTCAACATTCGCGGCGGCCGCTGCGAGGCCTGCTCCGGCGACGGCCTGCTGAAGATCGAGATGAACTTCCTGCCGGATGTTTACGTCCCGTGCGAGGTCTGCAAGGGCAAGCGCTACAACCGCGAGACGCTCGAGGTGCACTATAAGGGCAAGAACATTGCCGAGGTGCTGGACATGACCGTCGAAGAGGCGCTCGCATTTTTTCAGAACCAGCCGAAGATCCGCGACCGGCTGCAAACGCTCATGGATGTCGGCCTCGGCTATGTCAAGCTCGGTCAGCCGTCCACAACGCTCTCCGGCGGCGAGGCACAGCGCATCAAGCTTGCGACGGAGCTGTCTAAACGCAGCACCGGCCGGACGATCTACGTGCTCGATGAGCCCACGACCGGTCTGCACGTGGCGGACGTCGCGCGCCTGATCGACATTCTCGATCGTCTGACCGACGCGGGCAACACGGTGCTCGTCATTGAGCACAACCTGCACGTCATCAAGGTGGCCGACCACATCATCGACCTCGGCCCGGAAGGCGGCGACGCGGGCGGCAGCATCGTCTTTACCGGCACGCCGGAGGATTGTGCGCGCTGCACAGAGAGCTATACCGGTCAATTCCTGAAAAAAGAACTCGAAGGTTAACGGTCAAGCCCCTTTCTCATAGGCTGAAAGGAGGGGGGCGGTGAAGATGTTCATTCAGATCACTTTGTGTGCGCTGCTGATCCTGGGCTTTGCGTGGCTGCTGCGGATGCTCGGCTGCGCGCTGCTCACACCGGTGCGCTCGAGCCGGGACGCACGGCTCACGCTCATCATACGGGCACGCGGGGACGCACAGGAGCTCGAACAGCTTCTGCGCGGCATTCGCTGGCTGCGCGAGGGCGGAACGCTCGTGGCGGATGTTCTGCTCATCGACTGCGGCCTGACGGACGACGCGGCCGCGCTCTGCGAGCGCGCAGCGCGGCGGTGTGAAGATCTGAAAGTGTGCAAAACAGAGGAAATTTGCCAATGGATGCAAACGTCAACCCAATAGAATTATGCGGGACCGTTGCGGCGGTCATTTATCAAAACGAGGAAAACGGCTACACCGTGCTCAAGCTCGACGTGGACGACGGCAGCCAGACGATGGTCGTCGGCTGCATTCCGTATGCCGTGCCGGGTGAGTCCATGATCGTCAGCGGCAGCTGGATGACGCATCCGGCGCACGGTCAGCAGTTCAAGGCCGACTTTGCCGAGCGCACCATGCCGGAGACTGCGGACGCGATCTATGCCTACCTTGCCGGACGCGCCGTGTGCGGTATCGGCCCGGCGACGGCGTCGCTGATGGTGTCGCGCTTTGGTGCCGACACGCTCAACGTGCTGGAATATGAGCCGGAAAAGCTCTGCGCGATCAAGGGCATCAGCGTCTCCAAGGCGAAGGCTATGTCGGCGAATTTCCGCCGTCAGGCCGGTATGCGCCGCCTGATCGAGTTTCTGGCCTCGGCGAACATCCGACCGGTTATCGCTCTGCGAATGTACCAGTATTATGGTGACAATGCGCTCCAGCTCGTGCAGGACAACCCCTACATACTTGTTTCGGACGCCATCGGCGCCTCGTTTCAGGAGGCGGACACACTGGCGCTCGGCCACGGCTTTGACGATCAGAGTGCGGAGCGTGTCGCCGCGGCGACGCTGTATGAGCTTGCCTACAACGCCGTGCGCGGGCACTGCTTTATCTCCTACCGCAACCTGCTTGCGGCCACGTCACAGCTCAGCGGCGTGCCGGATGAGCTGGTCGCCGAGAGCGTGGATGCGCTCGTGCAGAGCGGCGCGCTCGTGCGCGAGCGGGTCGCCGGGTGTGACGGATGCTATCTCGCGCGCCTGCATGAGGCGGAGGCCTACACGGCCGAGCGCCTGCTTGCCATGACACAGACGGAGTACCGCCGCATGCCGGACACGGAGCAGATTGCCGCGCGCATTGAAGCGCAGCTCGGTCTGACCTTCGCCGACCAGCAAAAGGAGACGCTTCGCCTCGCCTGTCAGCATCAGGTCATTGCCATCACCGGCGGCCCCGGCACAGGCAAGACGACGTCCATCCGCGCGATCCTCGCGCTCTTTGACGCGCTTAAGCTCGACACGCAGCTCGCCGCCCCGACCGGGCGCGCCGCCAAGCGCATGAGTGAGCTGACCGGGCAGAGCGCGCAGACGATCCACCGTCTGCTCGAGGCCGGTATGAGCGACGACCATCAGGATATCACCTTCCGGCGCGACGAGGATGACCCGCTTGATTGTGACGCCGTCATTCTCGACGAGTGCTCCATGGTGGACATCTCGCTCATGTGCGCGCTGTTGCGCGCCATGCGCCCGGAGTGCCGGCTCATCCTCGTGGGAGACGCTGACCAGCTTCCGTCCGTCGGACCGGGCAACGTCTTTTCGGATATCATCCGCAGCGGCGTCGTGCCGACCGTGCGCCTGACGGAGATTTTCCGCCAGGCCGCCGGCAGCAGCATCGTCTCCTATGCACACGCGATCAACCGCGGCGAGCACCCGCCGCTTTCGCAAAACAGCGGGGACTTCTTCTTCCTCCGGCGCGCGGACGCGCAGAAGGCCGCCGACACGGTCGTCGAGCTGTGCCGGACGCGGCTGCCGAACAATATGAAGATCCCGCCGTCCGACATTCAGGTGCTCACGCCGACACGCAAGTATGACACCGGCATGGCGGCACTGAATGTGCGTCTGCAGGCGGCGCTCAACCCGCCGTCGCCCGAGAAGAAGGAGCGGCGCTTCGGCGAGACCGTCTTCCGCGAGGGCGACCGCGTCATGCAGATCCGCAATGACTATGACATCGTGCTCAAAAATCCGGACGGTACGACCGCCGGAACGGGCGTCTATAACGGCGATGTCGGTCAGATCACGGCCATCGATCCGCAGACGGAGACGCTTGCCGTGTGCTACGACGGCAAGACCGCGACCTACGGCTTCGAGATGCTCAACGAGCTCGAGCACGCATGGGTCATGACGGTGCACAAATCGCAGGGCAGCGAGTACCGCGCGGTCGTGCTCTGCATCGGCAAGGCCGGTCCCATGCTGCTCACACGCAGCGTACTCTACACGGCCATCACGCGCGCCAAGTCCCTGCTCATCATCGTCGGGGACGAGAGTGCGGCCTATCACATGATCGACAACCAGACACAGACCCGCCGCTACAGCGGTCTGCGCGCCCGGCTCTGCGGGGAGTGCGGTGCGGTATGAAGGTGGTCACATTCCTGCTCGACCTGCTCTATCCGCCGCGGTGCGCATTCTGCCATGATTTTCTCGAGACGAGCGGTGACGGCCTCTGCGCGCACTGCAGGACCGGCCTGCCGTTTGCGCAAAACGGCGGACGGCAGCGCTTTTCGTTCGTCCGCGCGTGCGTCTCGCCGCTCAATTATGAGGGCGATGTGCGTGCGTCGCTCCTGCGCTACAAATTCGGCGGCGCGACCGGGTATGCCAAGGTCTACGGCCGCCTCGTTGCCGGCACGGTGCGCACGGAGCTGGCGGGGGAGTATGACCTCGTCACGTGGGTGCCGCTGAGCCGCAAGCGCCTGCGCGAGCGCGGCTACGATCAGGCGCGTCTGCTGGCGAAAGCGACGGCGAAGGCACTCGGCCTTCCGCTCACGCCGACGCTGCATAAGCAGCGCAACACGCAGCCGCAGTCCGGCACGGGCGACGCTGCCAAACGCCGCGCGAACATCGCCGGTGCGTACCGCATGAAAACGGGTGCGGACGTGACCGGAAAGCGCATCCTGCTCATGGACGACATCGTCACGACCGGCGCGACGCTTTCAGAGTGCGCGCGGGTGCTCGGCAAGGCGGGCGCGGAGCAGGTGGTGTGCGCCACGGTCGCGCGCTCCGCTGACTAAAACAGCCGCCAGACGGCTACGATCAACTATAACATCCGCAGCGCGGATGATACGGGAGTTTTGCTTTATGATGATTTTTGAACGGGACATTGCCATCGACCTCGGCACGACCAACATCCGCGTGTTTGTGCGCGGCAAGGGCATCATGCTGCGCGAGCCGTCCATCGTGGCGGTCGACAAGTACACCGGCCGCATGCTCAAGGTCGGTCAGGATGCGCAGAAGATGCTCGGCCGCACACCGGCGAACATCGTGGCCATCCATCCGATCAGCGCGGGCGTCATCTCAGACTATGACATGACGGCGCTCATGCTCAAGGAGCTGCTCTCGCGCGTGACGTCGTTCAGCCTCTTCAAGCCGCGCGTGCTCGTCACCGTGCCGAGCAGCGTGACCGGCGTGGAGGAGCGCAACGTCATCGACGCCGTCATCGAGGCCGGCGCGCGCAAGGTGTATCTGGTCGAGTCCGCCGTGGCGACGGCGGCCGGCGCGGGCGCCGACCTCTCCAAGCCGGACGGTCACCTGGTCATCGACATCGGCGGCGGCACGACGGAGGTCGCGGTCGTCTCTCTCGGCGGCGTGGTCGAGAGCGAGTCGATCAAGACCGCCGGTGACGCTTTTGACGAGGCGATCGTGCGCTATGTGCGCCGCAAGCACAACATTCTCATCGGCAAGCGCACGGCGGAGGAGCTCAAGATCGGCATCGCGTGCCTTGTGCCGCGCGCCGAGGTGGGCATTCAGGAGGTCAAGGGCCGCTGCCTGACGACCGGCCTGCCGAAGTCCGTGAAGATCAGCTCGGTCGAGCTCGTCGAGGCCATTGCCGAGCCCGCGCGCGACATTCTCGAGACCATCCACATGGTGCTCGAGCGCACGCCGCCGGAGCTCGTTTCGGACATCGCGCAAAACGGCATTGTCATGGCCGGCGGCGGCAGCCTGATCTACGGCTTTGACCAGCTCGTCGAGAAGGACACCGGCATCCGCACGACCGTCGTGGACGATGCGCTCTCGTGCGCGGCGTTCGGCAGCGGTAAGATGCTCATGAACCTCAACGATATGCCTGAGGGCATGGTTAACCTCGCGCGCAAGCGTCAGATGAAAGCGTAACAGGCAAGACGATAGCTCCCGGCCTTTTTCTGCTATGTATTATCACACTTTGAACGAGGAGCTGCGCCGCCGCTTCGGCTGCAAGGTCTATAAGCTTGCGCTCGACGGCGGCTTTACCTGTCCGAACCGGGACGGGGCCATCGATACGCGCGGCTGCATCTTCTGCGCCGGGGACGGCTCGGGTGCGTTCGCGGCCGACCGTGCGCTGTCGGTCCCGCAGCAGATTGAGGCGGCCAAGGCGCGCGTCCGCGCCAAAAACGGCGGCGGCAAGTACATCGCCTATTTTCAAAACTTCACGAACACCTACGGCAGCCTTGCACGCATGGAGGCGCTGTTCACGCAGGCGCTTGCGCCGGAGGATGTGGTCGCGCTCTCGGTCGCCACGCGGTCGGACTGTCTGCCGGATGAAACCGTTGCGCTCCTGCGGCGGCTGAACGCCGAAAAGCCAGTCTGGGTCGAGCTCGGTCTGCAAACCATCCATCCGCGCAGCGCGGCCTATATCCGCCGCGGCTACGACCTGCCGGTGTTTGACGATGCGGTCCGCCGTCTCCGCGCGGCCGGTCTGGAGGTCATTGTCCACCAGATTCTCGGCCTGCCGGGGGAGACGGATGCGCAGATGGTGCAGACCGCGCGCTATATCGGTCAGAGCGGGGTACAGGGCATCAAGCTGCACCTGCTGCATGTGCTGCGCGGCACGGATCTGGCAGAGGATTATGCTGCCGGGAAGTTCGAGGTGCTCACGCCGGAGCACTATATCGACCTGCTCGAGCAGTGTCTGCGCGTCCTCCCGCCGGAGACGGTCATCCACCGTCTGACCGGCGACGGCGCCAAGCGCGACCTCATCGCGCCGCTCTGGAGCGCGGACAAAAAGCGCGTGCTCAATGCGATCCACGCCGCTTTCGCTCGCGACGATCTTACACAGGGTTCTGCGCTGTAGCGGGGTTCTCCGCTGCGCCTGCGCAGGGCCCAGTTTTGGCAGTTGTGCCCAAATACAGCAGTGTGTTCCTAAAAAAATTATACGAAAATTTGTGCAAAAAAGCAGTTAAGGTATTGAAACGTCGCAATTTCTATAGTAATATAAGAACAGTATGTCGTGCTGCGCCCATTTTGCGGCACGATGGCCCCAAAACGGCAGGAAAAAAGGTATCGAAAGGAATGACAAGAATGAACCAGGCACGGAAAAGAACGACAATGCAAAAAGTGCTTTCCATGATTCTTGTACTGGTCATGCTGCTGAGCCTGATGTCCATGTCAGCGTTCACGATGGCAACGAACGAGACAGGAGCGAGCAGCTCGGCACGAAATGATTTCATGCGCGTTTTCCATTTGGATTGCGGCAGAAAGTATTTCAGCGTCGCTGAGATCAAGTCGTTGATCGACACGGCTTCCGCGGCGAACTATACGCACATAGAACTGGCGGTCGGCAACGACAGCCTGCGTTTCCTGCTGGACGATATGTCTGTCACGGTTGATGGGAAGACCTATGCCAGTGATGACGTGAAGACGCAGATCCATAACGGCAATGTGAACTATTACGATGCGGGCAGCGTGAATGAGCTCTCGCAGTCTGATATGGACGCGATCATTGCCTATGCGCAGAGCAAGAACATCTCCATCATCCCGCTGATCAACACGCCGGGTCACATGGATGCAATCCTGAGCGCGGCGACCTCTCTGACGGGGGTGAACTGCTCCGCCTACGACTCTGTCCGCACGATTGACGTGGCGAATACCACTGCCGTTGCGTTCACGCAGGCGCTCCTGCAGAAGTACATCAATTACTTCGCCGGCAAGGGCTGCGGCTACTTCAACATGGGCGCGGACGAGTATGCCAATGACAAGACCGACGGTTTTGCAGCGCTGATCAAGGATAAAAAGTATGGCAACTTTGTCAGCTATGTCAATGCGGTCGCCGCGCAGATCGTTGCGGCCGGTATGACGCCCATCGCGTTTAACGACGGCATTTACTATAACAGCAACACAAGCGGCGGCGAATTTTCCAAGGACATCGTCGTCAGCTATTGGACGACCGGCTGGACTGGCTACACCCCGGCACCTGCAAGCTTTATTGCAGATAAGGGTCACAAGATCCTCAATACCAATGATGCATGGTATTATGTGCTTGCTGATAAAGTCACAGCATACACGTATAAACATGCCCAAAACGGCGTGGTAAATACGCCTGTCACCTCTGTGCGCGGCGATAAGAACGGCAGCGTGACGCCGATCGGCGCGATGATCTGCTTCTGGTGCGACGATCCGAAACCGGAATACAACGCCAACGAACAGGGCTATGTCAAGGGACTCATGCAGACGCTGTCGCAGAAGAACAGCGACTACTTTACGCCCGTAGTGCCGCAGGTCGAGACCGCTCACCGCGGACAGACACTGACTGTGGGCAATTCTTCGGTTCTGCGTCTTTCCACCGGCCTGAATGCAGTGTGGTCTGTCAGCGATGCGAGCGTTCTGTCTCTCGGCAGCGTGACGAGAAGCGCCGCAAGCACCGTGACCGGAAACCGCGTGACGGTCAACGCCCTCTCGAGAGGCACTGCGACGGTCACCGCCAAAGCCGATAACGGCCAGTCCTATTCCATGGATCTCACGGTCGCGGGCGAGGGCGACGTGCGCATTGACCTTACCGTCGGCGAAACGTGGTCTACGACCGTTCTCCGTAAGAATCTGAGCAATCAGTCCAATATTAACAATTCTACGGCAAAAGTCGATATTGTCTGCAAGCAGCAGCGCTTTGGCGAGTTCGCGACGAGCATGACTAAGGGCACGGCATATTACATCGTAAACAGCGAGGGAAAATATCTGGATGCCAACGCCGAATGGGTGGATGATGCTGACAATGCTGCTCAGTGGTCATGGATTTACTATAATGGTCTTTTTAATAAGGCTTATTATCTGGACCTCAATCCCAAAGGCAGTGAGACATGGCTGTACTGTGATAATGGGCACTGGACAACCCAGTCCAGTGGATTAAGCTGTTCATATTTTGATGGCCTTACCGACGGCAAGCTCGTCAGCAAAGATGGCGACGTCCTCGGCACACCCATTACGGTTGGAAAAGAACCCATCGACGTCAGCACCATCACCATTACCGGCCGCAACGTCGGAACGACGGATGTTCAGATTGATGGAACATGGTATCACATCGTCGTCAACGACAACCTGCCTTCTGATCCGCTCACGGCGAATTCGCTCACCCTTGAGTACATGATCACAACTTGTCATGTGTATGATTACAAGAGCGAAAAGAACAGCCATGTGATCACGAGCGCGGCAGCATCGAATCCCACAGGTGTTGATGTATCGACGCTTGCGCCTGCAAATGGCTATTTCCGCAAAAACAATTCGAGCAGAAACCCCAAAATGGATGCCACCTATTGGCAGACCATGCGTCTGGATAAGTACCACAAACAGGCTGCTTCCGGCTGGGGAGACAGCACCGGTGACGGTACGACGCTGACCAATGTCCGCTACTATACCAACAGCGCGAATAAGAGCGCGTGGCAGTATCAGACTGCGGACGGTATCTGGCACTATTTCCGCTCCGGCGATCAGCTGGTCGCATATTACCTGCAGAAGACAGAAGTCACAAAGGACGTCACCACGTACACAAAGGACTGGGGTGTTGGAATCCCCTCCGATGGCAATGGAAGTAATGGTCAGGTAGCGCTGACGTTTGCGGTCGTCTATCCTGACAACACGGTGCTGCCTTCGAAGGAAAATATGTATCCGGGCTCCACGACGATTTATAACTATGAGAAAACAGGTCGTGACATTGGCATCATCATGCCGAAAGAGAACGAGTACTATAAGATCTCGAAAATCACGGTAACCGATGGTGTGCGTACCAGACAGGATGACGACAATAAATGGTACAAAAATGACAGCATCAACTGGAATATGAAAACGACGCAGGCCGGCGGCATTTGGTATGATGAGACCGTGGTTTGGGACGCAAGCTATGGCACAGAACCTATTGTCAACGGCAAGATTAGCAACATCAAGTGGCCTGCAAAAAATACAGGCAAGCTTGTGCTGATCTACCTGAGCGCGGTGGAACTCGAAACCAACCTGAACGTCACCTATTGGGATGACGATGCCGACACCCAGATCTATAAGTATCAGATCGTGGCAAAGCATCAGGCAACCGATCCTGAGCCGAACTACAAGACTGCGCTCATGGACGGCAAGTCCTGCATCGGCGAAGCCGGTCCGTGGATGGGCAAGACTGCCGAGGATAACGGCTATCTGCCGGACAGCGCCTATGTGGTCAATGCTTCCGGTAACCAGCAGACCATCAGTAAGGACATTAAGCAGCTTGACGGTGTGACCGGCAACTACAAGAGCGGCATTTATGAGTACCGCTGGGCTGAGATTTCCGAAGACGGCAAGACGCTCATGCTGCACTATGACCGCAAGGACTTGAAGGCCAAGACCTATGTCGTTGACTTCGGTCTGCCGGTGACGATTCCGGTGAGCGCATTCGGCATTGAGGATGCCAGCACGATCGCGCAGATGTCACTGCTTGCCGGTGAGCAGACGCTTGAGAATACGGGCAAGTACGGCACTGCGAAGATCAACAGCGACGATAAGACGGTGACGTATACGCTCCACAATACGCTTGACAGCACGGCGGCGATCTCGCTCTTTGTCAAGTTTACGAATGATCCGGCTGAGCAGCCGACGGTCTTCTCCGTCAACATCATCCCCGCGACGAGCGTCTACTATGAGGACAGCTTCGCCACGTTTACGAATGCCGATGGCACGAACGTTGTCAATAAGAACCAGAAAAACGGCTACTGGACGACCGTCGGCGAGCAGGATACGACGAAGCAGCAGGTCTTTGAGCAGCTCAAGAGCGAGAACAGCAATGTCTACGGTTATGACCCTGCCTATGCCAACTGCAGCACCTTCTCCATGGGCAGCGCCACCAAGGTCACGGTCGATGCCAACACCAGTAAGCTCGGTCAGGTGCCCGCTGCGACCTTCACCTTCAAGGGCACTGGCTTTGATGTCATCTCCCTGACCAGCAACACCTCCGGCACGGTCATGTACACCGTGACGAATTCCAAGGGAGAAAAAGTGAAGGTCGGCCCGTGCGGCACGTACTACAGCGATGCCGCCGGTGTGACGACTGACAGCGCGAAGGCGCTCTACCAGATCCCGGTGATCAAGGTCTCCGGTCTGGATTATGACACATATACCGTCAAGATCGAGGTCGGCTACGGTGAGGTCTTCGATCACACGGGCAATGATTCCTACAGCTTCTGGCTCGATGCCATCCGCGTCTATGACCCCATGGGCAAGGACAAGGATGACTACGCACAGGACGGCGAGGGTTACCCGCAGTACATCAAGCTGCATGACGCGCTGGTGAACGATGTCGCGCAGAGCAAAGCTCTCTTCATCGACGGCGGCCCTAATGCTAATGTCGAAGACTATAAGAACTTTGGCCCGAACAACGAGGTCTATCTGGACAAGGGTCAGGCGATCACGTTTACCGTCCCGAGAGACAGCAACATTGCAAGCGTCCAGATCGGCGCAAAAGCTCCCAGTGGCAGCGCTGCGCAGATGGTCGTGACCGGTGGTAATCGACTTGATCAGGTGCTTTCGACCGCGACCGAGATGTACTACGAGATCGGCACTGCCGACGGCAGCTTCATGATCACCAATATGGGCGATGGCATCCTGTCGCTGACGAACCTGAAGATCACCTTTAAGAACAAACCGGCCAGCGCAGCTGCGCTGAGCGCGCCGACCGCTGAGGAGCAGAACGCCGCGGTCATGTCTGTGCGCGCGCTGTTTGCCGCGCCCGAGCAGACCTTTAAGCCTGAGCACTTCACGGCCAAGTGGAGCCGCAATGTCCATAAGGGCGGCAAGGCGACGCTGACGGTCAAGACGTCTGCGGATGTCGAGGCGATCCATGTCGACGATGCGACGATCGACAGCTACAAGGTTCGCACCGAGCGCAGCGGTTGGGGCTCTTCCGCGAAGAAGGTGACCTACCACGTGTTCACCTATACCGTGACGGCGACGGCAACGGCGGACTACACCGTCTGCGCCGTCAATGCCGACGGCGCTGTGAGCGACCCGATCACCGCAAGGCTGACGGTGCGTCCGTCCATCCGTGACTGGTGGCACGATATTTTCGGCAAGTGGCAGCACTAAGAGAGGAGTGATCGAACGTATGAAGAAAACCTATGTGAAACCCGAAGTCTACTTCGAGAGCTTTGAACTGAGTGCCAGCATCGCAGATAACTGCGGCAAGCCGCTCAACCTCAACCAGGATACCTGCAGAGATATCTTCGGCGATTATCGTAACAATGTGTTCTCTCAGGGAAGCTGCGATATGAACCCGGATCAGCTTGGATTCTGCTACCATGTTCCGTTGGAAGGGTCGAAACTGTTCGCCTCCTGACACAAGCTCACACAAGGAAATGCCCTGCCCGATTGGGCAGGGCATTTTTTCAAGAACCGAACGCCGCGCGATGACGCGCGCAGCAAAGGAGCAAAACTATGGATAAATTCAGGACACGCGGTGTGCGCGCGCTGCTGCTCACGCTTGCCGCGGCGCTGCTGCTCGCGTGCGCGGGCTGCGGGAAAAAGCCCGCCAAGCCGGATGAATACGGTCTTGCGGCGGAGAAATCAAAGCTGGACGGCACGGACATCGGCAACGATCTGCAGCTTGTCAGCACCGGTCGCTATGCGGGGCTGTTTGTCGAGGATGGGTCTGACAAGACGGTGTCGGACGTATTTTGCATCCGCGTGAAAAACACCGGCAGCAGCGACGTGCAGTATGCGCACATCACGCTCACGCGCGGCAGTGAGTGCTATGAGTTTGATATCAGCACGCTCCCGGCCGGGCAGACGCTTCAGGCGCTGGAGCTCGGCGCGCAGACTATGCCTGAGAAGCCGGAGGAGCTGACAGTGACCGTGACAGCCTACGCCGCGTTCGCAGAGCCGCTGTCCATGCACGATGATCTGTTCACCGTCACGACGAGCGACAACACCATCACCGTGACCAACAGCTCCGGCGCTGCCGCCGCGCAGGTCTATGTCTACTACAAAAATGTCAGCGGCGATATGCTCCTTGGCGGCATCACGTACCGCGCGGGCGTCAAAGATCTCGCGGCAGGCGAGAGCCAGAGCAGCTATACCAGCCACTTTCACGAAGGCGCGAGTGCGCTGCTGTTTGTGACCTATGTACCGTGAGCTTTATCGCTTCGGCGGCGTGACCTTCGCGCTGGAGTCCGATGCGCCGCTCGAACGCTCGCCGGTGTGCGAAGCGTTTCGAGTGCCGGACGGCGTACCTGATCACACGATTTGTCTCCGGTTCAGCGATGCGCTGCCCACACCGCCGACGGGCGCGCTGCGGCGCAATGATGTGTTTCGCTGGCAAGCGGGCGCACAGCGCCACCTTCTGCAATGGGTCAGTGCACCGGGGGATATCCCGCACTTTACCTATGCCGTGACGCATGGTGCGCACACGGATGTGATCTTTGCGAGCGCTTATCGCACCGGTGCGTCGGTCAGCACGGCGCTGGAGGCTGTGGGGCTGTTTGACGTGTTTGCCGAGCGCGGAATGCTCGTGCTGCACAGCGCGTACATCGTGACGAGCGCTGGCGAGGCTATCCTGTTTTCCGGACCGAGCGGTGTCGGCAAGAGCACGCAGGCCGCGCTCTGGGAGCGCTGCGCCGGGGCGCGGGTCGTCAACGGCGACCGCGCACTTGTGGACGTGGGCAAAAAGACCGCGAACGGCATTTTCTATGCGGGTACGTCGGGCATATCCGAAAATGTAACGGCGCCGGTCCGGGCGATCGTCCTGCTCGGGCAGGGCAGTGAAAACCGCGTGTTTGTCCCGAGCCCGCAGGCGGCGTTTGCGGGTGTGCTCAGCCAGTGCGCGTATTACGACTGGGACGTGTCCTCGGCGGAACAAATGACCGAATGCGTGGCGCGGCTCGTCTCCGACGTGCCGGTCCTGCGTATGGATTGTCTGCCGGACGCCACGGCGGTCGAAGCCCTGCGGGGCAAATTGGGAGGTATCTGATATGGAACATACGGGAGCTGAGCCGCGCCTGTCGGCCTATCTGCACGCGCGTGCCTGCGCAAACGGCATCCCACTTGCGGGCACGTTTGAGCTCACACCGCGCTGTAACTTCAACTGCCGTATGTGTTACGTGCACCTCACGCCCGAGGAACAGCGGCGGCGCGGGGCGGAGCTCACCGCGGACGAGTGGCTCGCCATCGCGGAGCAGGCGCGCAGCCAGGGGATGCTGTTTTTGCTGCTGACCGGCGGAGAGCCGCTTATTCGCGCGGATTTCCGCTATCTGCTCACCGAGCTCAAGAAGATGGGGCTCATGGTGTCCATCAACAGCAACGCATCGCTCATCGACGATGACTGGCTGGATTTTTTCCGGCATGAGCCGCCGTCGCGCATGAACATCACGCTTTACGGCGGCTGCAATGAGACATATGAACGGCTGTGCGGCCGGCCGATGTATGACCGCGTCGTGCACAATATCCGCGCGCTCAAGGCGCTCGGCATCGGCGTGAAGCTCAACGCTTCCATGACGCCGTACAATGTCGATGATATGGACGCGATCTATGCCATAGCGACCGAGCTCGGCACACCGGTGCAGATGGCGTCGTACATGTTCCCGCCCGTGCGCCGCGACGAGCACGCGACCGGCAGCAACGACCGCTTCACCTTTCAGGAGGCAGCTGCTTGCAGCGTGCGCTGGGATCGGCTGCGGTTTTCGGACGAGGTGTTCTGCCAGCGCGCCGAGGCAATGCGAGCCGGTATCCGCGCGCCGGAGAGCGAAGTGTGCGACGGAACGCCGGGGGAGAAGATGGCCTGCCGCGCGGGGCGCAGCTCGTTCTGGATCAACTGGCGCGGCGTCATGACGCCGTGCGGCATGATGGTGCAGCCAGATGTCTCCGTGCCGGAGCTCGGCTTTGCGCGCGCATGGGAGGAAACCAAGGCGGCCACGGCGCGCATTCTGCTGCCGTCGGCGTGCACACAGTGCGAATATAAGCACATGTGCCATGCCTGCGCCGCGATGTGCGTGACCGAGACGGGCGCGTTTGACGGAAGGCCGGAATATGTCTGCGCCATGACGAAGGCTACTGCCGCGCTGACGCAGAGCGCGTATGAAAGGATGAAAAACACATGAAGCTCAAAGCACAGCTTGTCAAGCGGGAGATCGCGGGCGACACGATCCTCGTGCCGGTCGGCGAGACGACGACGAAGCTCCAAGGACTGCTCACGATCAACGAGACCGGCGCCGCCATATGGGACGCGCTGCCGGAGGCCGAGAATGAGGAGGCGATCGTCGAGCGACTCTATGAGGCGTTTGACGTCGAGCGTGACGTGCTCAGGCAGGACGTCCATGCGTTTGTCGCAAAGCTCCGCGAGCTGGACATCCTCTAAAACCCAATAGAATGAAAAAAGCGAAGTGGAAACCACTTCGCTTTTCTTTTCGCAATCTGTAATTTTGTATTGTAATTGTATTATGTCCGGCGCTTTTTGAACGCGCTCCATATCCGGACGATGGGGCGCCGCAGCGGAATGACCCACAGCCACGGTCCGCGAAAGAGCTCCCACAGAAAATCTCCGGGCTGAAGCTGCCGACCCTTTCGGCAGACGGCGGTCGCCCGCGCAAAGACCTGCTGCGGCAGGATGCCGGTCTCGGTCTCGGTCTGCGCATCGCCAAGGATGTCGAGACTGCCGTCGCGGTGCACGCGGCGGATCCTGTGCATGACAAACTGGCCGCTCGCGCGCTCGTAAAACACGATGTCGCCGCGGCGCAGGGGCGTGTCCGGCCTGGAAAAGAACACGGTGTCGCGCCCGCCTGCCAGAAAGGGCGACATACTGCTGCCGGCGACGGGCACGCTGACGCTGTGCCCCTGCTCGGTGAGCGAGCGCAGCGCAGTCATATATGCTTTGGTATCCACTTGTTTCATCGCGCTTCGTCCTGCGTTCTTTCCGGGAATTTATCGATCCCCGCGCGATGCGCGGACATCGGTTTGAGACATCAGATCTTGCTGTTGAGCCACTCGAGGACGTCGGCATACACCTCGTCCTTGTTGAGCTCGTTGAGCATCTCGTGGCGGCCGTCCTTGTAGAGCTTGAGCTTCACGTCCTTGCAGCCGGTTTTCAGGAAGCGCTCGTAGACCTTCTTGACCGCCTCGCCGTAGTTGCCGACGGGGTCGCCGTCACCGGCCATGAAGTAGACCGGGGTGGACTTATCCATCTTGTTGAGGTTTTCCGTCTTCCAGATGTACTGCAGGCCGCCCATCATGTCGTGGAACATACCGGCAGTCGCCATCGCACCGCAGAGCGGGTCGGCAATGTAGGCGTCCACGACCGCCTCGTCACGGGTGAGCCAGTCGAGCTTTGTGCGCACGTGGTCATACTTCTTGTTATAGCTGCCGAAGGCAAGCTTGTCGAGCGTGGGGCTGTGATACATGGGGCCGTTGTCGATCATCTCGAGCTTTGCCATGAGCTTACCGGCGGCGATGACTGCGCCCGGGTTCTGGCCGGTGCCGCTGATGACGACGCCCTTGAGGCCCTCGGGGTGGTCAATGATATAGGTGCGGGTCAGGAAGCTGCCCATGCTGTGGCCGAACAGGAAGTAGGGGACATCGGGGTACTTGGCGGCAGTGAGCTTGTGGAGCGTGTCCATATCGCTCACGACATCGTTCCAGCCGTCCTTTTCTGCGAAAAAGCACAGCTCCTGTTCGTTTTCTGCGGTCTTACCATGGCCAAGGTGGTCATTCGCGACGACGACGAAACCGTTTTCTGCGAGAAACTCCATAAACGGAGCGTAACGGTAGATATGCTCGGCGACGCCATGCGCGATCTGCAGGACGGCGCGCACTTCGCCGTCGGGCGTGCACTCTCTGGCAAATACGTTGTGTTTCCCATCAGTGGACAAAAACCTAAAATCATGAAAAGATGGCATAGCAATACTCCTTATTGTGTGATATACTAAAAGCTACCTGAATTGTATTCCAATTGGCGAAATTCGTCAAGTCTACGGAGGTTATTTTCATTATGAACGGCTACATCATTGCACTTGATCAGGGTACAACCAGTTCCCGCTCGATTATCTTCGATAGTAAGGGAAACATCGTATCTCTGGCGCAGTATCCATTCACGCAGATCTATCCGAAACCGGGCTGGGTCGAGCATGACCCGATGGTCATCCTCGAGAGCCAGCTGCTCGCCATGAGCGAGGCGTTTGAAAAGAGCGGCCTGTCGCCGACGGACATCGCCGGCATCGGCATCACGAACCAGCGCGAGACGACCATCGTCTGGGACAAGCACACCGGCAGACCTGTCTATAATGCAATCGTCTGGCAGTGCCGCCGCACAGCGCCCATCTGCGATCAGCTGATGGCGGACGGTCTCGGCGACTACGTGAAGGAGAAAACAGGTCTGCTCATCGATGCCTACTTCTCCGGCACGAAGATCAAGTGGATTCTGGATAACGTTCCGGGTGCAAGAGAGCGCGCCGAGCGCGGCGACCTGCTGTTCGGCAATGTGGACGCGTGGCTCATCTGGAACCTCACCGGCGGCCGCGCGCATGTGTCGGACTATTCCAACTGCTCGCGTACGATGCTGTTTGATATTGACCGCCTGTGCTGGGATGAGAAGCTCTGCGAGCGTCTGGGCATCCCGATGAGCATGCTGCCGACGCCTGTGCCGTCCTCCATGGTGTACGGACGGGTGACGGCGGGGCTGTCCGGTCTGGAGGCGCTCGAGGGCGTGCCCGTCTGCGGCAGCGCCGGCGACCAGGCGGCTGCGCTGCTCGGTCAGGCGTGCATCGAGCCGGGTCAGGCGAAGAACACCTATGGTACGGGCTGCTTCACGCTCATGAACACCGGCAACAAGTCCGTGCGCAGCGTCAGCGGTCTGGTCACGAGTGTTGCGTGGTCCGTTAACGGCGAGACCACCTATGCCCTCGAAGGCAGCGTGTTCAATGCCGGCAGTTCCATTCAGTGGCTGCGCGACGAGCTTGGTATCATCGGCGCGGCGCATGAGTGCGACCTGCTGGCCGAGAGCGTGCCGGATAACGGCGGCGTGTATCTCGTGTCCGCGTTCACCGGTCTTGGCGCACCGCGCTGGGATATGTATGCCCGCGGCGCGATCGTCGGTCTGACGCGCGGCAGCAACAAGGCGCACATCGCCCGCGCGACGCTTGAGGGCATTGCCTATCAGGTCAAGGACCTGCTCGATGCCATGCAGATCGACGCTGAGAGCCCGATCTCCGTCCTGCGCGTGGACGGCGGCGCGTCGGTGAGCTCGTTCCTGATGCAGTTTCAGGCGGATATGCTGCGCGTGCCGATCGACCGGCCGAAGCTGGTCGAGACGACGGCATTCGGCGCGGCGTTCCTTGCCGGCCTTGCCAGCGGCGTCTGGGAGAGCGTGGACGATATTGCGCTCCTGCGCCAGTCTGACCGTATTTTCAAGCCCGAAATGGACGCCGAGCAGGCAAAGCGGCAGCATGACAACTGGCTGCGCGCCGTCGGCAGAGCGGAAAAATGGAGTCTCGAATGAACCAGAACCTGTTTTTTGCCCCTACGGATATTCTGCTGCCTGAGCGTGCGGATATGCATCGCTGGAGTGTCATTGCCTGCGACCAGTTCACGTCGGACGCCGCCTATTGGCGCGCAGTGCAGGACACGGTCGGCGACGTACCCTCTACGCTGCGGCTGATGCTGCCGGAGTTTTACCTCGGCAAGTGTGACGAAGCGGCGGCGACGCGCGCCATTCAGCAGACGATGCACGCTTATCTGGACAGCGGCGTGTTTCGCACCGTGCCGCACAGCCTTGTGCTCGTGCAGCGTACGCTGCCGGGCGGCGCTGTGCGCTGTGGCATCGTCGGCGCGCTTGATCTTGAGGCGTATGATTACGCGCCCGATTCCGTCACGCCCATCCGTGCAACGGAGGGCACGGTCGCTTCGCGCCTTCCGGCGCGTGTGCGCATCCGTGCGGCGGCGGCGCTGGAAATGCCGCACATCATGGTCTTTTATACAGATCCGGAGGATGCTATTTGCCGCAAGGCGGAGGCGCTTGCGGGTGACACGCTCTATGATTTCGACCTCATGTCCGGCGGCGGGCATATCTGCGGCCGCCGCATTGCCGGAGACGCAGCCGATCGGCTGGCAGCAGCTCTGTGTGCGACCGGCGTCGGAACGGACGGCGAGCACCCCATGCGTTTTGCAATTGCGGACGGCAACCACAGTCTGGCCGCTGCCCGTCAGTGCTGGCTGGAGAAGAAAAAGACGCTCACGCCCGAACAGGCGGCAGTTGACCCCGCGCGCTATGCACTGGTCGAGCTTGTGAACCTGCACAGTCCGGCCGTGACGTTCGAGCCCATCCACCGTGTCCTCTTTGAGACCGATGCGGCGCATTGGCTGGACGCTGCCGAGGCCGCGCTTGCGGCAGCAGACGGCCGCGGCTATGCGGTCACGCTGCTGGCTGGTGCGCAGCGCAGAGACATTCTCGCACGCGGCAGCTCACTCGGCGAGGCCATTGCTGCGCTGGATGCATTCTGCGCATCGTATATGCAGGCGCATGGCGGCCGGATCGACTATATCCACGGCGATGACGAGGCTGTTGACCTCGCCGCCGGAGACGGCTGCTGCGGCATCCTGATGCCGCGCATGGAAAAAGAGGAGCTCTTCACGTCTGTGCTCCGCTCCGGCCCGTTCCCGAAAAAGAGCTTTTCGATCGGCCTCGGTGCGGACAAGCGCTATTACCTCGAGTGCCGCAAACTCTAATTTGATCTATCCTTTGCTTGAGAGAGGCAGCTTATTGGCTGCCTCTCTTTTTTTGTTCTGTCTTATGCTGCGCGCGCATAGGATGTGGCAGGACAAAAGAGGAGGGAGACGGATGATCTTCACAAATCAGGCGCTGGCGCTGTTTCCGCCGTCGCTGGGACAGGCCATCGCGCAGACGCAGCGCGACCGGGACGAGCTCGTGGAGGAGATCTGCTGCCGCATCGGGCGGCCGCCCGTGCTGCTGACGCAGGAAAATGTGTACCCTGCGGCGTGCCGTGCCGTGCTGGCGGACGATCTGGACTATCTGCTCGAGCGCGCAACGCGCGCGTCCGTCTATGCGGCAGCAGACCAGATCCGGCAGGGATACTTACAGACGGCCGGTGGCTGCCGCGTCGGGCTGTGCGGCTGTGCCTATGGACAGGCTGCCGGTCAGATCGACGGCATCCGGCAGCTGAGTTCCGTGTCCGTGCGCATCCCGCACGCCGTGCCCGGGTGCGCCGATGCGCTCGTGCCGCAGCTGATGAAGGACGGCTTTTGCAGCACGCTCATTCTCTCACCGCCCGGCGGCGGAAAGACGACGCTGCTGCGCGAGTGCGTGCGCCGGCTGTCCGACCACGGGCTGCGCATTTCGCTTATGGACGAGCGCGGCGAGATCGCGGCGGTGCAAAACCGGACGCCGCAGTTTGACATTGGCGCGAACACGGACATTATGACCGGGGGACAGAAGGCAGCCTGCTGCATGATGCTGCTGCGCGCCATGCGCCCGGATGTGCTGGCGTTTGACGAGATCAGCGCGCCGGAGGACATCGAAGCGATGCGTATCGCCGCCGGCTGCGGCGTTGCGCTGCTGGCGACGGCGCACGCGCAGAGCGTCGGTGCGCTGCGCTGCCGGACACTATACCGCGCGCTGCTGGACGAGCATATTTTCCGCCGCGCCGTGTGCATCACGCGCAGCGGCGGCGCGCGTTTTTACACGCTCGAGGAGCTGCCATGACGTGGGCGCACGGACTGGGCGCAGCGCTTTTGTTTCTGGGCAGCACCGCGGCGGGCTTCGCGCTTCGGCGCGAACTGCAGCAGCGCGCGCAGCTGCTCGCGGCGGTGATCGACAGCCTGCAGCTGCTGCGCAGCGACATCGTCGGGCGGCTGCTGCCGCTGCCGGAAGCACTGCGCCACACGGCGGAGACGGCGCCGGAGCCGCTGCATGCGCAATACACCGCCCTCGCAGACGGCATCACGGACAGCGAGCGGCCGTTTTGCGAGCAATGGGCGGCGGCGATCCGGGCACTGGACATGCTCACACCGGCCGCGCGCGCCGCGCTGCTGACATTGGGCGCGCAGCTTGGAAAATATGACGCGCAGCTCCAGCGGCAGGCGCTGGATGCCTGCATTGCGTCGCTGCAGAGCATTTCCGCTGCACTGCAAGATGACGTGCGGCGGCGCGGTAAACTGCTCTGCGGCCTCGGCGCGACGCTCGGTCTGCTCGCCGCCGTTGCGCTGCTTTGAACCGGGGAGGGACTTATGGACGTTGACCTTGTCTTTAAGATCGCGGCGATCGGGATTCTCGTCGCCGTGCTCAACATCCTGCTCTCGCGCGCGGGGCGCGACGAGCAGGCGCTCATGACGACCATCGCGGGGCTGGTCGTGGTGCTGGTGCTGGTGATCCAGAAGATCAGTGAGCTGTTTGCGCTCATCAAGCAGCTGTTTTCGTTTTGATGGAGGCGGTCTTTCGTGCGATGCTGATCGTGGTCGTTGCCGCTGCCGCCGCAGCCACGGTCTATAAGACCGTGCCGGGCATCTCATTTTTGCTGAGTGCGGCGGCTGCGCTGCTGGCGCTGTTTTTGTGCGTCGGTCTGCTCGGGCCGCTGGCGGATTTCTTTCGTGATGCCATTGCGCTCAGCGATTTGTCCGGCGTCTACACCGGGCCGCTGCTCAAATGCATGACCATCAGCATCCTGACCGTGATCGGGGAGGGGCTGTGCAAGGATGCCGGACAGGCTGCGGGCGCAGGTGCTGTGCAGCTTGTCGGCGTTGCGGCGGCGCTCTATGCGGCGCTGCCGCTGCTGCGCACATTTCTGACCATGATCGGAGCATGCCTATGAATCGGTTTATCTTCGTGCTGCTGGCGGTGCTGACGCTGACGACCGTTTGCACGCCGTGCGTATGCGCTTATGACATCGCGTCCGAGCAGGCGGAGGCGTTCGGTACGACGGCGCTGGAGTCCGCGCTCCCGGCGCAGACATATGATGCCTTCGGCACGCTGACCGTCGCAGATGCCGCGCATCCACGTCCACTGCTGCAAAAGCTCTGGGGCTATGTGCTGCATGAGGGCGGGGGAGCGCTGGCCTCGGCTGCGCGCAATGCGGCGCTGCTGCTTGCAGTCGTGTTTCTGGCGGCGCTGTGCGCGTCGCTGTCTGCAAGCGGTGCGTGCGCCAAGGTCACGCAGATGACCGGTGCGGTGGCAGTGGCTGCGCTGAGCGTCACTCATGTGACGTCCTGCATCACGGCCGGCAGCAACGCGCTGACAACGCTGCGCGACTTCTCCAAGATCCTGCTGCCGAGTATGTGCGCCGCTGCGGCGGCAAGCGGGGCGGCGACTTCGGCGGCGGCAAAATATGCGGCGACATCGCTCTTCCTCGATATTCTGCTGTCGGCGGAGACGGCGGTGCTGCTGCCGATGCTCTATACATACGCGGGCACTGTTATCTGCGGCGCGGCGCTCGAGCAGGACGTGCTCACGGCGCTGAGCGCCCTGCTGCGCAAGGCGCTTCGGCTGCTGCTCATCGGCTTTGCCGGGGTGTTCACGCTCTATCTGTCGCTGACTGGCATCCTCACCGGCTCTGCGGATGCGGCTGCTGCCAAGGCCGTCAAAACCGCCGTCTCCGCGGCGCTGCCGGTCGTGGGCAGCATCGTGGCGGACGCTGCGGCGACCGTCACGGCAAGCGCTGCGATTTTGCGCGGCGGCATCGGCATCATCGGTGTCATGAGTGTTGCCGCCGTGTGCGTCACGCCGTATTTGCAGCTGGCCGTGCACTATGCTTTGTATAAGCTTGCCGCCGGGATCGCGGAGTCGTTTGCGGACAAGCGGGTCGGGCGGCTGATCGGCGGCTTTGCGGATGTGTACGGCTTCCTGCTCGGGATGGTCGGCGTGGCGTCGCTCATTTTGTTTCTCTCCATCGTATCAAGCATGAAGGCGGTGACGGGATGATGGACTCTCTGCGCGCGTGGCTGCTGAGTCTCGCGGGCGCTGCACTGCTGACGGCGCTCGCGGCCATGTTTCCGACGTCTGAGAGCCTGCGCCGCATCGTGAAGCTCATCGGCGGCGTTGCGCTGACGTGTCTGCTGTTTTCGCCGCTCGTGGCGTTTGATTATGACAGCTATGCCGCCGCGCTGCAGGACTGCCGCGTCTCGGTTTCAACAGACGGTGCGGTGTCCGACAGCAGTGAGCGCCTGCAGCGTACGGTCATAGAATCGGAGCTGCGCGCATATATATTGGACAAAGCCGCGCAGTGCGGCGTTTCGCTCGCAGATGCGCAGGTCACGCTGCAGTGGAGCACCGACGGCTACTGGTATCCGTATGCTGTCCGGCTGGTCACAGCGGGCGCGGCGGAAAACAGCCGTCTGGCGCAGACCATTGAGGCCGATCTCGGCGTCCCGCGCGCGCGGCAGGAATGGAGCAGTACATCATGAACACACGAAAACTCAGCGCATTTGCAGGCAAGTACAAATATGTGCTCATCATCCTGCTGGCGGGGCTGATCCTGCTCCTGCTGCCGGGCGGCAGCCGGACGAAGGCAGAACCGGCAGCGGCGCAGCCGCTCACCGAGCAGACGCAGACGCAGACCATCCAGACCGAGGAGCAGCGCCTTGCGCAGCTGCTGCGGCAGATCAGCGGCGCAGGTCAGGTGCAGGTGCTGCTGTCGTACCGCTGCTCGGCGGAGCGGGAGCTGGCGACGGATGATTCCGGTCAGCCGGCCATCATTTCTGCCGGAGGCGGAGCACAGGCGGCGGTCGAGCTGCGCACGGTCAGCCCGCAGTATCTCGGCGCGGTCGTCGTCTGTGACGGGGCGGACGCGCCGCAGGTGCAGCTTGCCGTGACGCAGGCGGTGGCACAGTTTACCGGCCTGAGCACCGACCGTATCAGCGTGCTCAAAAAGCAGCCGGACGCGTGATCTGAAATAATGGGAGGGCAGCTATGAAAAAAACCAAGCGGAACGTTGCGATCATCGTGGTGCTGCTGTTTGTGTGCGCAGCGGTCTATTTCAACTGGTCGTACAATGCGCAGTGGGGCAGTGCGGACGCCGAAATGGCCGCTGCCGAGGACGCTGCCATGGCGGCGGCCAATGCAGACGGGGAGGCCGCCGCGGCCTCGGCGTCGACCGATGATTATTTCGCCAAGGCGCGCCTGACGCGCCAGCAGTCGCGCGACGAAGCGCTGTCGCTGCTCAAGTCGGCATCGGCCGCCGAAGACGCCTCGCAGGAGACGATCGACAGCGCCATGCGCGCCATCTCCGCCATGGCGAGCGACTCCATGACGGAGACGCAGATCGAAAATCTCCTGCTCGCCAAGGACTTTTCCGAGTGCGTGGTCTATATCACGGAGGAGGGCATCACGGTCGCCGTCCCTGCGCCGGCGGACGGCCTGAGCACGGCGCAGGTCGCAACGATCACGGATGTCATCGTCAGCGAGACGGACTACACCGCGCCGCAGATCAAGGTCATTGAGGTCAAAGCGGACGCACAGTAATATGCCAATCGCCCCGTTCGTTTGAACGGGGCATATTTTTCGCACCAAAACATGACACATAATCCAGCATAATGGCGCGACTGCCTAATCGTGGTTAGTTAAATTTTTTTGATATTTCTGTTGACCAAAAACAGCGAAATGTGTATACTGAATCCTAAGTAAACGCGGCGTTTTCCGGCGCGCTTTTTGTGCACGCCCGGTCAAAAAAATGCGCGTTTACAGAGCTTTTTAGAAAGAAGATGACGTATGAAAAGACGTGTTCTTTGTCTCATCCTCGCTGTGATCATGGTCGCCTGTCTGCTGCCGACGGCGGCCTTTGCCTCGACCAACGGCAAAACAGCGGATGATGCGATCAACTGGGTCAGAAGCCTAGAAGGGCAACCCGTTGGCAGCGGCGAGTGCGTGGCGCTGATCAAAGCTTACTACTCGTACCTCGGCCAGACCTCTCCGGGCGGCAACGGCGCGGATTATTCGTGGAATCAGCTCCCCGCGGGCTGGCAAAGACTACAAAACGCTCAGCCGCAGAAGGGCGACATTCTGGTCTACAGCGGCAACGCTGCAAACAAGTATGGCCATGTCGCGATCTATGAATCGGACTACAGCACCTGGCATCAGAACTATGCCTATCAGCGCAAAGTCGTCCACGTTACAAACGTCAGATACAACGGCTTTGATAATCCGTATTGGGGCGTCATCCGCCAGGACTTTGGCAGCGCGGTGTACAAGCCGGATTTTATCGACATCGGCACAAGTGTCTACCGTTATATCATCCGCGCGGACAAATGGATGCCCATCGGAACGTGCTATGACCAAAACGCAAAGCGGGATGTGAAAATCGTCAACTCCGGCTCGTCTGACCCGAATATGATCTGGTTATTTACCCGCATGGGTTTTGACAACAGCTATGTGATCCTGAACGCATACAACAATAACTACCTCAGCTACGAGGGAAATTGCGCATCGCAGGCGAAAATCACGACAAGTGACAAGCTGACCTCGAAGTGCTATTGGTATGTTGCTTACTACAATGGCCTCTGCAAGCTAGTGGCGAAGGACTCGGTCGCGTCCGGCAATTGGCTTGTGATGGACTGCACAGGCGGTTATGCGACTCCCGGCACACAGCTCGAGCTGTATGGAAACTGGGGACCTAATGACAGCAACGGCAATGCGCAGTTGTTTAACATCTACACCGTGGAGAACTATCAGCAGCCGCCCAAGCCTCCCAAAGTGGAGATCACAGTTCCGGACGTGGCCACTGTGGGCGAGGAAGTTAAAATCAGCTGGACGGCGAGCCCGCTTCAGGGAAAATATGATCAGCGGGAATACCGTGTGACTGTAGAGGGCGGCGGATCCAAAAAAGTTATTTATACGACCGACACAAGTGTTTCAGTGACAATAAAAAGACGCGAATTGAATTGCGATGTGACAGTAGAGTCACGCAACACAAAGTATGCCAACTATAGTTCAAGCTCCTATGCAACTTTCAGATGCGTCGAGGCGCATGAGCACAGCTACACTGCTGTTGTGACCCCGCCGACCTGCACGGAGAAGGGCTACACGACGCACACTTGCTCCTGCGGCGACAGCTACGTGGATACTTATGTGGACGCGCTCGGCCACAGCTGGGACAACGGCAAAGTGACGAAGGAGCCGACGGAAACCGAGACCGGTGTGAAGACCTTCACCTGCACCCGCTGTGGCGAGATGAAGACCGAAACCATCCCGAAGCTCACGCACGAACACAGCTACAAGGCAGTCGTCACCGCGCCGACGTGCACGGCCAAGGGCTATACGACCCACACCTGCGCCTGCGGCGACAGCTATGTGGACACTTACGTGGACGCGCTCGGCCACGCATGGGACAACGGCAAAGTGACGAAGGAGCCGACCGCGACGGAGACCGGCGTCAGGACCTATACCTGCACGCGCTGCAGCGCGACCAAGACGGAAACTATCCCGGCCACCGGTAGCGTTGACGTGACACAGATGTTCACCGACGTGACGAAAAACTGGGCGTACCCCGGCATCCAGTACTGCG
>ERZ857757.600-NODE-600-length-35270-cov-8.660344_pt1 | contig 35270 bp, 49 predicted proteins | sample MGYA00519764_ERZ857757 | MGnify/ENA primary metagenome ERZ857757 (study PRJEB31778, sample SAMEA3449359) | human gut metagenome | biome: human gut; feature: human-associated habitat; material: faeces | place: United Kingdom | collected 2010/2012 ...
GCGCCACCTTGCCAAGGTGGAGGTAGCGAGTTCGAGCCTCGTCGCCCGCTCCAAAAAATAACACCACGACATCGTCGTGGTGTTATTTTTTGCAATGGAGACCGGTTTCTCGAACTCGCTGCCTCCACCCATGCGCGAAGCGCATTTTGATCTGAGGTGAGCGCAGGGTTCCCGCGAAGCGCCGCCAGGCGGTTCGTGGGATGCCGGGAAGCGAGTTCGAGCCTCGCCAAAATGAAGCTCCGGCTGCCTCCACCCATGCGCGGAGCGCATTTCGATCTGAGGTGAGCGCAGGGTTCCTGCGAAGTGAGGGACGAGCCTCGTGTGCGGCGAAGGCTTGCTGTGCAAATGCGCTAAAGCTCTGCCGGTTCGGCGAACTGGAATTTTTATTTTTGGTGCCATGCCATTACATAGTCTTTTTCTCCAGTAGCTTCATCCAAACCGCTGTGCTGAATCTCAAATCCTTCTCTTTGATAAAAGGATATTGCCCGTGTATTTTTTTGATATACGTTCAAAAGTAATTTGCTCCGTTTGTCCTTTGCATAATTCAGCAGAGCTTTACCTATACCCTGCGACTGCATTTCGTCAGAAACAAAAATACCCTCAACATATTCATCGTTTAGTCCTATAAACCCTTGTATTTCTTGATTGTGTTCATAGACATAGACGGTTGCCTGTAATAGCAGTTCTTTCACTAATTCAAAATTATTTTGCCAATATTGCGCGGGAATAAAACAATGTGCGGTTATATTGGTGTCCAACCATATATTTGCAACTTTATTTATATCTGCTTTTCGTAATTCTCTAATCATAACGGTGACTCTCCTGCAAACATCGATTTATCGAACGAAAGCATAGCACAAAAACACAAGCCTGTCCACCTGTTTTCCTCAAAGCGTCCGCGCACGGTGTATATTCTTCGCTCCTCGGCGCAAACTATCCTCTGCGCGAGGCCCGAACGTTCGCTTCGCGCGAATTTTGCAAGGAGGAATTTCTTCATGTCCGATCATACCAACAGCGGCTGCGCCTGCACCCCCAACAGAGCCATCAAATGCGAGGTCACTTCCTGCGCGAACCATTGCCAGAGTCAGTCCTACTGCGGTCTGAACGCCATTCAGGTCGGCACCCATGAGACCAACCCCACCATGGACCAGTGTACCGACTGCCAGAGCTTCCGCAAGAAGTAAGCAAAGAAGCGGCGCAGCCGCTTCTTACATAGGGAGTGGGGGACATGGAGAAGAAAACGAAGTACCGCCTCAGCGGCGTCGCCGCAGGACTTACGAACGGCATTTTCGGCGGGGGCGGCGGCATTCCGCTGCTCGTGCTGCTGACGAAATGGGCGGGTGTGGAGGAAAAGAAGGCATTCGCCACCTGCGTGGCGGTCATTTTTCCGATGTGCGCGGTGTCGGCGACGCTGTACCTGTGGCGCGCGGAGCTTTCGCTGTTGACGGCGCTGCCGTATCTCCTCGGTGGCTTTGCGGGCGGGCTGGTCGGCGGACGGCTGTTCAAAAAAGTGCCGGGGCTTTGGCTGCGCCGCATCTTCGCGCTCTTTCTGCTCTATGGCGGCTGGCGCTATCTTTTCACGGGAGGCTGAGCGATGACGGACTGGCTTCTGCCCGCGCTCGCGGGCTTCGGTACGGGCATCCTCTCGGCGTGGGGCGTCGGTGGCGGGACGCTGCTGCTCCTGCTCATGACGCTCTTTCTCGGCGTCGACCAGACGCAGGCACAGGGCATCAACCTCCTCTACTTCCTGCCGACGGCGGGAATGTCGCTCCTTGAACACAGGAAAAACGGCTATCTCGACCGCGAGGTGATGCGCGCGGCGATCCCGCTCGGGACGCTCGCGGCGCTTGCCGCGGCGTGGGCGGCGACCTCGGTCGACATCACGGTATTCCGCAAGCCGTTCGGCGTTTTCCTGCTTTGGGCGGGCGCCAATATGCTGCTGCAAAAAAAGAAATGAGACAATGCCGAAGGCATTGCCTCATTTTTCATACAAAGCAGGTCTGCACGAGCAGCATATAGAGCGCTGTGCCGGCGAACAGGCTCAAAAGCATATTCCTTTTCCACCGCTGCAGCGCGGCGGTCACGGTGATGGCGATCAGCTCCGGCAGTGCGTGGTACGAGGCGAACACCGCGTCCTTGAGGCAGTAGACGAGCAGCAGCCCGATGACCGCGTAGGGCAGGACGGCGCCGAGGTAACGGATGAACGCGGGCGGCTCGCGCCCCTCGGGGAAGACGAGAAAGGGGAGAAAACGCGTCGTCATCGTGCCGAGCACGACGGCCGCGATGGTGATCACGCTCTGCGTGACGGTCATGGTCATAGGGCGGGCTCCTCCTTTTTCTGCGATTTGCTGCTCACGAGGAAGCAGACGATGATGAGCGCCATTGCGGGCAGCATGAAGCCGTCGCTGCCGAACACGGATAGACAAAGCGCCGCGCAGCCGAGGCCGGTGAGGGCGGGGCGGTGGTCCTTGGCCTCCTCCCATTGATTGACGAACATCACGGTGAACAGCGCCGTCATGACGAATTCGATGCCGGTGGTGTCAAAGTGCAGGACCGAGCCGAGCAGCGCGCCGAGCGTTGCGCCCGCGACCCAGTAGGTCTGGTTGAGCAGGGTGACGAAGAACATGAACCAGCCGCGGTCCACGCCCTCCGGCGGGGTGACGGTGCAGTTGATGGAGAAGGTCTCGTCGCACATGCCAAAGATCAGGTAGGGCTTTTTCCAGCCCATGCCCTTGTACTTTTCCAGCATGGAGATGCCGTAGAACAGATGCCGCGCATTGACCATCAGCGTCAGAAGAAAGGCGTGCAGCGGCGCGTAGGCCGAGAGCAGCAGCTCCACCGCGACAAACTCCATCGAGCCGGCGAAGATGAAGGCGCTCATGGCCATCGGGTAAAAGACGGAAAAGCCGCGGCTGCGCATCAGAAAGCCATAGGACATGGCGATGAACAAAAAGCCGATGCAAATGGGCAGGGAATAGGGCAGCGCGGCGCGGAATGCTTTCTTTTTCATGGGTACTCCTTTGTGAAAATCCTACAAATGCGATAGGGAATAAGACGACGATGGTATTTTACGCCTGCGTAAAAATTTTGTCAAGCCATTCGTGCAATTTGACGAAAGAGAAGGGAGAAGTCTCATTTCTGAGACTTCTCCTTCTTGGCTTTCAGCTTGTTTTCGATGGCGCGCATCCCCTTGTAGCACACCGCCGAGACGACGGCAAGCAGGATCATCGCCGCGGGAAATTGCTTGTTCTTTTTCATGCTCTCCTCATTTTTTCGCTTCGAGTGTGACGGAAACGGTCAGGTATTCCCCGCCGCGGCAGACCTTGAGGATCATTTCCTCGCCTGCGGCGTGGCGGTGGCGCACGCGCAGCAGATCGTTGGAGGTCTCGACGCGCACGCCGTCGGCCTCGTAAATGAGGTCGTCTACCTCCAGTCCGGCCTTGTCGCCGGGACCGTTGAGATCGACCGTGTAAACACGGGCGGCCTGCTGCCCATCGGGCAGATAGGCGGGCGTGCGGTCAACCGAGATGCCGAGCACCGGCTCGCCCTGCACCTCGCCGCAGCGGAGGATGTCGTTGACGATGTAGGCGCTTGAGGCGATGGGAATGGCGAAGCCAAGCCCCTCGACGCTCGCGGTGGACCAGCGGTCCATGCCCATCTTCATCACGTTGATGCCGATGACCTGCCCGTATTGGTTGATGAGCGGTCCGCCGGAGTTGCCGTTGTTGAGCGCGGCGTTGGTCTGGATGAGCGTCATGGTCACGCCGTCTACATCCACGTCACGATTGATGGCGGACACGATGCCGTCGGTCAGCGTGCCGCGCAGCTCCACGCCGAGCGGGTTGCCGATGGCGTAGACCGGGTCGCCGACGCTCAGGGCGTCGGAGTCGCCGAACTCCGCGGCGGGAAGCCCCTGTGCCGCGCGGCCGTCGGTGTCCTGCGCCTTGATGACGGCAAGATCCTGCTCCGCATCGTAGCCGACGAGGGCGGCGTCGAAGATCGAGCCGTCCGCAAGGGCGACGTAGCAGCTCGTGCCGCCGGCAATGACGTGCGCGTTGGTGATGATGTAGCCGTCCTCCGTCAGGATGACGCCGGTGCCGACGGACGCGCCGCGCGGCAGCTCGGTCACCACCGTGACGGTGGAGGGATTGACCCTCCGGTAGATCTCCTGAATGGTCAGCGCGTCGCCGTGACCGTCCGCGTAGACAAGGCGTACGCCGTCGTCCGCCGATACGACCGGCAGCTCCGGCTCGGCGCTCTCGTCAAGCTCGCCATAGTAATAATAGTAGTCGGGATCGTCATAGTAGTCGCCGTGATCGCCGCCGTAGAAGCGGTCCGGCAGCAGGCCGAACCACCAGGCGGCGTACAGCCCACCGGCGAGAACGAGGACCGCGGCCAGACAGATAAGGAAAATTTTCAGCCCACGGTGTCCCTTACGGCGCGTTTTGGCAGGCGGCTCCTGCGCGGCGGTCTCCGGCTTTCTGCCGGGCAGCGGGCGGTCCTGCACATAGTAAGCAACGTAGGGCTTCGGCTCGGCGACGTACTCGAGCGTGACCTCGTTGGGCTCGCGCTGCGGAATGAAGTTGTCAGACGGATACTGCTCCATGTAAAAGCTCCTGTGTTACGGCTGTGGGGCGAGCGAATTGGCGAGCGAGAGCGTGAAGGCGAAGGTCGTCAGGCCGTTTTCGCTCGTGACGGCGATGTGCTCGTGGTGCTGCTCCAAAATGGTCTTGACGATGTAGAGCCCGAGGCCCACGCCGTCCTTATCCTCGCTGCGGGACTTGTCACTCTTGTGGAAGCGCTCAAAGAGCAGCGGGATCTCCTCGGCGGGGATGGTGTCGCCCTCGTTGCGCACGGAGACGACGGCCCTGCCGTTCGTCACCGCGAGACCGAGGTAGAGCGTCGAGCCCGCGCGGGCGAACTTCGTCGCGTTCTCCAGCAGGTTGTAGATGACCTGCGTGATGAGGTCGTTGTCGCCGAGCACGGTGACCGGCTCGTCGGGGATGTCGGCCTCCACGTCCAATCCACGGTCGGTGATCTTCTTTTCCATTGAGATAAGCACCCGCCGCATGCTCTCGCACACGTCGAAGGGCGCCTTGCTGCGCATCACGTCGCGCGACTGAAGCTGCGAGACCTCGAGCATCCGGCGCACGAGACGGCTCAGCCGCCGGCTCTCGTCGGAGATGATGTGCAGGTATTCCTTCTCCTTCTCCGGCGGGATGGTCCCGTCGAGGATGCCGTCGGTGTAGCCCGCGATGCTCGTCATCGGCGTTTTCAGCTCATGCGAGATGTTCGCGATGAACTCGCGGCGCTGGCGCTCAGTCTCCTGCAAAGAGTCCGCCATCGCGTTGAAGGCGCTCGCCAGCTCGCCGATCTCGCCCGCGCCATAGTCGTGCATCCGGGTGTCAAAATTGCCCTCGGCAAAGGCGCGCGTAGCGGCCGCCATCTCGCGGATGGGGCGCGACTGGCGCATACTCACCCACGCCGAAGCGACGAAGGAGAGCAGCAGAACGATGACGCTCGTCATCAGGAACATGGCGAAAAACGCGCGCCACATTGTCGTCAGCCGGCCTGTCTCGGTCACGGCGAACACCGCGCCGACCGTCCAGATGTCGGACTCGATCGGCACGCCGACGACGAAGCGCTTGCTCTCGTAGATGCCGCCGAGCGTTGTGCGCGCGCTGTAACGCTCGCCGGAGAGCGCAGTCTCCATCACGTCGGACGGCACGGTGAGCACATGGTCGACCAGATTTTCGTCCGTCGTCAGCAGGACGCTGCCCTCGGTGCTGCACACGAGGAAGTCCACGTCGGTCATCGACGCGGCAACGCCCGCCATCTCGCGCATATCGCGCACATCGCCGCTCGAGGCGTAGGACGCGACCAGCCGCGCGACAACGCTTGCCTTCTGCGCCATCTCGTCGCTGCGCTCATCTGCCGCGTAGGCGTAGCTGAGCGCGAAGAACGACGCGCCGAGCAGCGCGAGCGTCAGCATGACGATGCTCGCGGTCAGGGCGAAATTCTGCCAGTAGATCGTCCGGAACTTCTGCGGAAGTTCCCATCTCTTGCCCTTCATTACTTCTTTACTTCAAACTTGTAGCCCACGCCCCAGACGGTCTTGAGCTCCCATTGGTCGGAGACGTTCTCCACCTTTTCGCGCAGACGCTTGATGTGAACGTCCACGGTGCGGCTGTCGCCGAAGTAGTCGAAGCCCCACACCTCGTCGAGCAGCTGATTGCGCGTGTAGACGCGGTTGGGCGTTGCGGCCAGATGATAGAGCAGCTCCAGCTCCTTGGGCGGTGTGTCGATCTTCTTGCCGTCCACGATCAGCTCGTAGGAGTCAAGGTCGATGATGAGCTTATCGAACACGAGACGCTTTTTCGTGTCCTCGGGGATCTCCGTGCGGCGGAGCACGGCGTTGATGCGCGCGATGAGCTCCTTCATCTCAAAGGGCTTGACGAGGTAATCGTCCGCGCCCATCTCGAGACCGTGGATGCGGTCGTTGACCTCTCCCTTGGCGGTGAGCATGATGATGGGGCACTTTGAGGTCTCGCGGATCTTGGCGCACACGCCCCAGCCGTCGAGCACGGGCAGCATCACGTCAAGCAGCACGAGGTCAGGCTCTCTGGCCTTGAATTCCTCCACAGCCTTGCCGCCGTCCGCGGCGATGCGGACCTCAAAACCCTCCTTTTCAAGATACATCCGAATGAGGTCGGAAATGTTGTTGTCGTCTTCTACCACAAGGATGTTGCGCGCCATGGCAGATCCCTCCGTTTATCAGTTATCTTTGGAATGTTCTTATTATAATCGGTTTTCCGCGCTTTTCCTGAACATTTTGTAAAGGTTTGATCAGGCCGTGACCTCGTTCAGCGCCGCAATCGTGCAGTTCTCCGCACGCAGGCGGCTGAGCGCCGTGCCGAGCGCGGAGGACACCCCGCTCTCCGCGCCGAGGTAGAGCCGCACACTGGTGGAGCGGCCGGCCCATTTGAGCGCGGTGTCTGCCCAGTGTGTGCCGCTGCGCGTAAAGTCGGACGTGTTGATCGTGATGGGACAGTAGCCCGCCCCGACGACCGCCGCGCGCAGCGTCTTGTCCGCGCTTTCGAGATAGACGAGCCGCGTGCGCAGGCTTGCGGCGTGCCACAGCGCGTCGTTGCCCCGTTCGATCTGTGCGAGCGCCTCCGCTGCGGTCGCCGCGTCGATGCGCAGCGCGACGGCATTGCCCGTTGCGGCGGCACGGCGAACGCCGTCGCCCGCGCTTTCCGGCAGCTCGGGCGTGAGGAGCAGCGTCGCATGGCTCTGATGCTTTTCAAGCGTGGAGAGCAGCTGCGTGAGCGCCGCTTCCTCCGCCGCGGGGAGCAGCAGATAGACCGTCAGATCGTCGCGCCGCGTGGGCGTATCGACCGGCGGGGGCGTTTCGGGCTGCTCCGACTCCGCCGCCGCGTGCGCGCGCTCGTACTGCGCGTAGCGCTTCTGAATGGGGTCGGTCGCCGCGTCGATGAAGTATTCGTCCGAAAGCACAGCGTTGTCATCGCGGATGCGCAGCAGATAGCCGTAGGCGATCTTCGTGCTGGAATATTTGAGGTCAAACATCTTGGCGAGCGCCGTGATGGGGAAGAACACCATGCCGCTGCGAACGATGGGCGAGCCGGTGTATTGCTCGCCGGTGCGGTTATTCTCCATCGTGCCGGCGGTCAGGTCGCAGTAGAGCACGCGCTGCCCCTTGTAGAGGATGGCGACGGACTTTTCCTGGTTGTACAAGTAGCGGATGCCGAGGTCGTCCGGCCCGTCCACCGTCGCACCGGCGACATAGAGCAAGCCGTTCTGCCAGAACGGCATCGTTTCGTCGTTCAGGTCGCACATGCGGTCGTTCACGGCGGTGAAGTACAGCGTCGGCGCGGCGGAGGCGCGCGGCGGCAGCAGCGTACAGAGCATCAGCACGCTGAGCAGCAGGCTCAGCAGCCGTTTTCTTCGCGTCATCTATCGCACCTCCCATGACTCAATAATCTTCTATATTATAGTATAACAAATCCGCGCGGCCTTTGCAATCCCTTATCCCGCCCACTGTACGACCTGCGCGCCGGTAAAGTAGTGCTCTAAGATCTCCTCGCAGGAATAGCCCTCCTTCGCCATTGCGTTCGCGCCGTACTGGCTCATGCCGACGCCGTGACCGTAGCCGGTGACGTGGAAGGTCAGCGTGTCGCCGCTGACCTCGACCGTGAAGGACGGCGAGCGCAGGCCGAGGATGGTGCGCAGCTCGTTGCCGCGCACCGTCACGCCGCCGACACGCAGCGTGGAGACGAAGCCCGCGTCGTTGCGCGTGATGTCCGTGAGGAAGCCGCCCGCGTCCCCGTCGAGCTTTGCCGCAGGGTAAGCCGCAAGAAAGCGGTCGCGGAATTCCTGCGCGGTAAAGGTCACAACGGAGTAGTAATTCGGCACGAGGGAATCGTCCTCGGGGCTGTCCACGCTCTGAAGATAGGGCAGATCGGTCTGCCAGACCTCGCCCGCGCCCTGCGTGTGTCCGGCGGCGGAGGAGAAAAAGACCGCCAGCACCGGCTCGCCGTTGTAGACGATCACCTCACCGTCCGTCTCCGCCACGGCCCGCGCGAGCTTTTCCTCGTAGTAGAGCGCTCCAGCGCCCCATCCGGCCGCCGCATCCTCGGCGGTCTCGTAGGCCTTGCAGCAGGTGATGTCGTCGCAGGCGTCCGCGTCGGGATGGCGCGCAATGGCGCCCTGCGCCATCTTGTGCAGCGTGTAGGTCCGCGCGGCGACCGCCTGCGCCTTGAGCGCCTCAAGCTCGAACGAGGCGGGCATCTCCGCGCGCAGCACGCCGAGGAGGTATTCGTCCATCGTCATCTCCTCGACCGCGCCGCCGTGCAGCACGCGCAGCGTGCGCGTATGGTCGGGCACCGCGGCATCGGGACGCCGCACCTCGCCGGACGGCTCCGGCTCGTCCGACGCTTGCCGCGCGGGCGCGAAGCGCCACGCGAGGAGAAAGAGAAGGGCGATCAGCAATAGGCTGATGCGCAGGGCGTTTTTCATGTTGAAGCTCCTCCTTTGCAGGCTGTTTCTCATTTACTATATGAGGGGCTGTCCCAAGGATAGACCGCGGCGCGAAATGCGTGGACAAATCACCTCCGCCGTGCTACAATAGCGTCGATCGGATATTTTATCGGAAAGGACGATGCCCTGTATGAAGACCTCCGATCGTCTTGCGACGATCCTTTTTCTCCTTGCCGCGCCCGCCGCGCGGTTTTTGGAGCTGAAAAACAATTATGACCCGGCCGGTCTGCCGACCGGCGGCTTCCCGTACCTGCCCGCCGTGCTGGCCGCGGCGGCGGTCGTGTTCCTGCTTTCGGCGCGCGGGCTGCCTGCGCGGGACGCGGTCACGGCGGACTTCGGCGGTATTTTCCGCTTTGACGGTCAGCTCACGCTGACCGCTGCGGTCCTGGGCGGCTTTCTGCTGCTGGCTGCGGCGGCGCTGCGGCTCGTGAGCGGGGGAATGGCGGGATTGGAGCTGATTCTTTCCGTGTTCCTCGCCTGCTCCGGCGCGGCGCTGCTCTACGCGCTCATCGCCCAGCGGCGCTCCGGTGCGTTTGCGCCGACCGCGCTGCTCGTGCCGGTGTGCTTCCTCGTCGTGCAGCTCATCGTTACCTACCGCGCCAACGCGCGCGACAGCGTGCTGGGGCATTTCTATGTGGAGCTTCTGCTGCTTGCGGCGCTCTGTCTCGCCTCGCTCTATCTCGCGGCGTTCGCCTATCGCTGCGGCGCTCCGCGCAGCTTTGCGCCCGCCGCGCATCTGGCGCTCACGCTGGCGGCGGCCTGCTGCGTGGATATGGCGCTCGCGCGCCGGTTCGACGGTCTTGCCGCCTGCCTCGGCGCGGCGCTGCTGCTCCTTGCCTATCTGGAGGCGGCAGGGGATTTCGAGGGGTAACAACGGAATCATGCCAAAAACGGAAAAACGGCTGCTCTCGCAGCCGTTTTTCCTATTGATTGGAAGATTGGATGAAAAGAAGCTATTGTCTCTTGCAAGTATTAAGATAACGGCTGAGTTTTAATAAAGTTCGGGTCAGTTGTTACAAAAGTATTAAGTTTTCAAAAAATCCTCGACCGCCTGCAATCGCTGGTTTTCCCTTATATATCAAGGGTTTCGTGGCTTCACGACCGCTCGCCTAAGCTCACGAGAACTCACGAGTTCGGACGCAGAAATGACGCAGTAAATTTGCACCGGATGACGCAGTAGATCAGGCGTGATATTTCCGCAGCTTCTCCGTGGCGCTCTCCGCCTTCTCCCGCCGCAGGTGGGTATACACCGCCTCGACGACCTCCACCGTGTCCCCGGCGAAGCTGGCCGTTTCGCGCGGTGTCAGCCCCGCCTCAAAGCAGATCGTCACGAAGCTGTGACGGAAGCAGTGCGGCGTGATCTCCTCCGGCAGCCCGACCGCTTTGCAATAATCATCCCATTGCTTTTGCAGGTGCGACGTTGTCATATAGCCGCCGTCCCGGTCGGGAAAGAGCAGCCCCACGCGATTGCGCGGCAGTGCGTTGGCGAGCTGAGGGAGCAGCGGAACCTCGCGCGCTCCGTTCTCGCTTTTGAGGAAATTCTCCAGCTTTGCGCGGCTGCTGCCGGTATAGTTGAGCTTTTTGTTGACGCGGATGGTCTCGGCCTTTCGGTCGATGTCGGCATAGGTCAGCGCCAGCGCCTCCCCGCGCCGCAGGCCGGTATAAAGCAGCAGATACGGGAACAGCCAGAACGGCGGCTTGGTCGTCGCGCTGTCCTTGACGGCCCGCTCCTCGGCTTCGGTCAATGCCCGCCGCCGCTTCTTCGGCAGCCCGCGGCTCTTGCGGACCTCGGCGGCAGGACTGACGCGGATATCTCCGCTCATGACTGCGTGCGAGAAGATCATTTTGCAGACGGAAAGCTCGATCTGTACGCTGTTCCCCGCGCGGCCCTGCCGTTCAAAATCTCGGATATAGCGCTGTACGTCCAAGGGCTCTATGTCCGAGGCATAGCCGGGGAAGGCTTCTTTTAGGCGCTTGACTGCAAAGGAATAGACGCGCCGCGTGCTCTCTCTGACGCTCTTTTCGTGCTCGGCCTCCCACTCGTCCGCGATCACGGGGAACTTGCGGCCCCGCTCGCGTTCGTCCTGCCATGCCAAAATTTTCTTGTCTACCTCGCGGCAGGTCTTGCCGCGGAAGTAAATGCGCTTGCCGTTGACGGTGCGGGAGGTCTCGAAAAGTCCGTCCGGCCTCTGGTGGTACTTGTTTTTTGCCATAAAAAAGCTCCTTTCATCTTGCGCGACGAAAGAAGGCGTGATATAATATCTACGCCTATTCATCGACGCGCATTTGTCGTGTCTTTCCAGTGTGATGTCGTGGTTGTGCCGGAATGTTTAGGCCCGCCGGAGTGTTTGCACCACTCCGGCGTTTTTATTTTGCGCTCGCAAGGTCCGGTATCTTTGCACTTGACCCGCATAACGAGCATTCCGTGTATCCGCGCCGCTCGCAGACTTCTATCGCCAGCGGCGTAAAAGAGGATGCATTTTGAAAGACCGCACAGCCGTATCGGTGGTAATAGCTTGAGCCGTCTACGAGCAACCCGACATTTCTGCGGAAAAAGTCGGCGGCATCCACGCTGCTTTGCATAGCGTCGCAACGATCCCATACGCTTTGCAGGCGTTCTTGTAGGCGGCCCTCCTCGGCTGTGGATTCTTCAAGCGATGCGGCAAGCGTTGCATTTTCGCGTTTCAGCGTTTTGATTTCTTCAGCTTGCTGGATATTGACAAAGACGCTTTCTGCGAGCAGCAGGAGGCCGAAGATGATCGGGGAGTATCGCCGGATGAAAGCCCAAATGCCTTTCAAATTCTGTTTCTGACAGTATCGCTTATGCCTGAAAAACTCAGGATCATCGTATATGCCCATCGCTCACCCTCCTCACCTCGGCAGTGGATATCTCCGCTTCGTGATAACGCGCCCCTGACAGATGACCGTCTGGCCGCTGCTCGGATAGATCGGCACGTCCGCGTCCGCGCGCTTGCGGTTGAGGGAGAACAGATAGGTCATGCCGAACGGATCGCGGTAATACTGCTTGATGACCGTGCCGCCGTCTACGCAGAAAACGCCGATGTCGCCGTTGACAATGGCGTCGTGATTGACAAAGACGGTGCTGCCGTCGGGAAAGTCCGGCTCCATGCTGTCGCCCTGCACGCGGATCGCGTAGGCCGCGCCCTGCGGATCGTCCGGCCCGAGCTCATACAGCTCGAAGTCTTTGCCCTCGACCGGAGCGGCAATGCCGGCGGCAGACGGCTCCAGATAGCGGTTGATGACCTTCGGCTCGAACGTGACAAGCTGCGTATCCTCCATGAAGCGGGTCTCGTCCTCGCAACGCTGCTTTTCCGTGCTCACCAGCTCGCGCACGGCAGTCCTGCCCCAGCGATCCAAGCTCGAATAGTCCTTTGCGATCTTCATAGCCTCGTCCGAAAGGGACGGGGCTTTTTTGCTGTTAAATCCAGTACCGATCAATTCGTCCGCCGTAATGTCTAATGCAGACGCCAGAAGTTTGAGCTTTTCAACGTCCGGTTCGCGGTTCCCTTTTTCATAGCCGGTAATCGTTGTTTTCGCAACGCCGACCTTCTTCGCAAGATCTTCTTGTGTCAATTTCTTCTCGGTCCGAAAAGATTTCAGTCTGTCACCGAAGTTCATTTTTCATCACCTCTGAATACAGTATAAGTTGGCATTTTGCAAATGTCAATGAAAAGTTCTCGTAACGAAAACTTTTTTTGTGAAAAAGGCTTGACAAGTTTGCGCTTTGCGAGTATTCTTTTGGTAAAGTTCTCAAAGCGAGAACATTTTGAAAGGAAAGGAACGAGAAAATGTATCCAAATCTACTTGGGCAAAAGGCTATTCATAACCTCACGGATGATGACATGGCAAGCATTATTGGCATTTCGCGAACTGCCTATCAGAGCAAAAAGAAATCCGGACGATTCACACCAGAGGAATGTCGCAAATACTGTGACTACTTCGGCAAGAGTTTCCAATACCTATTTGCCAAGGACGGCGACGACTTCGCCAGCTAAGGAGGCCCCTCCATGAACGACTTACAGATCTTCACCTATCAGCAATCCGCCGTCCGCACGGTCGAGCGCGACGGCGAGCCGTGGTTCGTCCTCAAGGACGTGTGCGACGTCCTCGGCATCGGCAGCCCCCCATAAGGTCGCCGACCGTATTGACGAAGATGAGCGGAATCAGATTCCCCTCACCGATTCCCTTGGTCGTCAGCAGGAAACCACCATCATCAACGAATCCGGCCTTTACAATGTCATCCTCCGTTCGGACAAGCCCGAGGCCAAGCCCTTCCGCAAATGGGTCACGTCTGAGGTGATCCCCGCCATCCGCAAGCACGGCAGCTATAGCCGAAAGCCCCTCACCCCCGCCGAGCAGCTTTTGGCGCAGGCGAACGTCCTCGTCGAGCAGGAACGCCGCCTTTCGGCTCTGGAGGAGACCGCGGAAAAAACCTCCCGCGCCATTGAGATGATCGCCGCGCCCGCCGCCTCCACGCGCGATACCTGGCAGGAGGAGACCGGCAAGGCCATCCGGCAGATGTGCGCCGAATACGCGCTCAACTACCACTCGACAACCGGTGACCTCTACAAGGAGCTGGAAGGGCGCGCGGGCATCGACCTCGACGCCCGCAAGCGGAACCTGCAAAAGCGCCTGCGCGCCAACGGAGCCACGGCGACCGAGTGCAAAGCGGTCTCCAAGCTCTCCGTTATCGCCCGCAATCCCCAGCTCCGCGAGATCTTCACCGGCATTGTGCAGCGCAAAGCGGCGGGCCTGCTTACCAACCGCCTGACCCCGGCATAACCACGACATTTCACCGAAAGGAGTATTTCAATGGCACGAGAAACCGAATTTTACCGCGATAACCTCGAAGCGATCCTCGCCTTCACCGGCGGCACCTACACGCTGACGATTCAGCAGGTGCGGGAATTTACCGGCATCCGCCACAATCAAACGCTCCATAAGCGCTTCCCCTTCCAGCAGGGCTACATTTCCGCGCCGACGCTTGCCCGTTGTCTGGCGAAAGGAGCGAGCGCATGAACGACGAACGCCAGCCGCGCCGTGAGAACTACGGCTATTGCATCTTCCCAGCCCTGCGCCGCGCCCTGCGAAAGACCGGCATGGACCGCCGCGAGGTCGCGAAGTACCTCGGCATATCCGACAGCAATTTCTATTGGTGGACGACCGGCGGCAACGCGAGGATCCTTTTGGTCCTCTCGAAGCTGCTCCTGCTCACCGACCTGACCTTTGAGGAAGCCTTCGGCGAGATCGACAGAGGAGAGGAGAGCGAATGATGAAACCGTTTTTTGCATTTCTTGCCCTGTTCCTGTGCCTCGCGGCGCTTTGGCCCGTCGTGACCGTCAGCACCGCCGCGCAGCCGGAGCCGTACACCGGCGAGCCGCCGGTCATCGAGACCAAGCTCCCCGGCGAGGACAAGCCCGCAGAAGGATGCGCGGTGCTCGACATCGGCGAACCGCTCGGCGAATTTAAGCTGACCGCCTATTGCCCGTGTATGAAGTGCTGCAGCAAGACCGACGGCATCACCTCGACCGGCACGCTGGCCGCCGAGGGCCGCACCATTGCCGTTGACCCTCGCGTGATCCCTTACGGCTCCTCTGTCACGATCTACTTTGCCGACGGCACGAGCCATACATACACCGCCGAGGATTGCGGCGGGGCTATTAAGGAAAACCGCATCGACGTGTTCTTTTCCAGTCACGACGTTGCCCGCGCGTTCGGCGTGCAGAGCGCAATGGTCTATGTGGAGGCGGAGCCGTGATGTATCGCTGTGATTCCTGCCACGCCGACTTTGACGAACCCGCCATTCGCTTTGAGCGTGAGAACCTGGACGGCGAGAACGGCATCTTCTATGCGCAGTATGCCGTCTGCCCCTATTGCGGGGAGGATTGGTTTTCCGAAATACCCGAAGAGGAGGAAAGCAAATGAGCGTCCATTTTGACCCCGAACGGCACATTTACACCGTGGATGGCGTGCAGCTCCCCAGCGTCACCGAGGTCTGCCGCTTCCTCGCCTATGACTATAGGTCCTCGCAGCCGTGGCTTGCCGAAGCCGCCGCCCGCCGCGGCACCGCCGTCCACGAAGCCTGCGCCCTCATTGACTACGGCGAGATACCGGAGGAAACGCCGGAGATCGCCGGATACCTGAAAGCCTACCACCGGTTTCTGGCGGACTATAAGCCGGACTGGCAGCTGATCGAGCACCCGATGGGCAATACGGAGCTCGGCTTTGCCGGCACGCTCGACCGCTACGGCGCGATCGACGGCGCTTTGACCCTGTTGGACATTAAGACCGGACAGCTTCACAACGTCTCCCTTTCCGCCCAGCTCACGGGCTACGGCAACCTGCTCTATGCCGAGCGCGGCATTGCTCCCGATCAGACCCTCGCGCTCAAGCTCTCCAAAGACGGCACCTACGAGCTGCGCCCCGTCCTGCCGGACGCCGAGCTGCTCCGAGCATGCCTGTTTATCCACCAGACCGTCACAAAGAAAGGAAAGAAGAAATGAACGAGATCGCCCTATATCGCTATGACGCCGCCGCTCTGCAGGTGGCCCCCATTCCCCGCACTGGCAACTATACCATCTGCGCCCCCAACGGCATCCCCGCTACCTTGAAGCGCGGAACGGACTTCGGCATGATCCGCAAGAAGAACGGCGACGCCATGACGAAAAACCCCACCCTCTTCAAGTCCGGCGCGGAGAAGGTCGCCGTAGCCTATGGCCTCTGCCAGCGCTACACGCTGGAGAGCAAGCTGGAGGACATCGAGCATGGCTTTTTCTACTTCCTCGTCCGCTGCGACCTCGTGAAGATCGTCAACGGCGTGGAGTACGTCATCACCTCCGCCTACGGCTCCGGCAATACCCGCGAGGGCCGCACCGGCTCGCAGTCCCCCTATGACGGCGCGAACAGCGCGGTCAAAATGGCGCAGAAGCGCGCCCTGGTCTCCGCCGCCTTGTCTTTGGGCTGCGTCTCCGATATGTTCACGCAGGACATTGAGAGCGACACCGAGGACGGCACCGCGTACATCAACGAAAAGGGCCCCGAGGCTCCCATCACCGCCGCGCAGGTCAAATTCTTCTATGCGGCCGCTTCCCGCCACGGCCTGACGAAGCCGGAGGCGAAAGCGCTCGTCAAGAAGTTCGGCTATGACAGTGCATCCAAGATCAAAACAAAGGACTTTGACGCCATGCTGGCGGAGCTGGGAGGGACCGAGGAGTGATTACGAAGCTCGGAACCGACTATTTCAAGGGGCAGAAGCAGGATATTTACCTCATTGCCTCCACCGTCACCTCGGACGGCGAGCTGAAATCCACGCAGTCCGGCAAGACCTTCGGCACCTGCTCCTGCAAGGCGATGGAAAAGGAGGACGGCACCGCCGTCTGGGTCGCCGTCAAGAGCTTCAGCGAGCTGGTCCGCGACCGCATCGCCCGCGCCGGAAAGGGTACGCCCTTCCTCGCGTGGGGGCGCGTAGAGAAGCGCGAGTACAACGGCAAGGAATATACGGATATGCTCGCAGACGGCTTTCTGAGCCCGTTTGCGGGCGGCGCAGAGCCTATCCCCACGCCGGTGGGCAGCACGCAGAAGTATTACCCCGTCGAGGAGGTAGACGACGGCGAGCTCCCTTTCTGAGTGCGCACGGCATGACCGGCGAGGCCGTTTCGCGCATTCTCTCTCTGCTCTCGGCGTATTTCCCCAATCGCAAGATCACGCCCGACCTCCAGCGTGCGTGGCAGCTCGCGCTCAAGCCCTACGACTATAAGGACGTCAAGGCGCAGGTGGTCCGCTATGTCCGGCGGAACAAATTCTTTCCCGACGTGGCGGATATCACCGCCGCGCTCCCCGAACCGGAGCGCCGAAACGGCGAGAACGCGGGGAAAAACGCATGGATGGGCGAATACATCAAAGAAGGCAACAACGCATGGGCGAAAAAGTATATGTTGCCGTGAAAGGAAATCATGATCGAATTTATCGTACCCGCGGCGGCCATCGGCAAGGCCCGCCCCCGCGTCACCCGGCACGGGACCTATACGCCCCGGAAAACGCGGGACTATGAGGAGCTGGTGCGCCATTGCTTCCGCACCAGCGGGAGCCTGCCCTATACCGACGCGCGCCAGCCGCTCAAGGCAGATATCGTCGCCTGCTTCACCGTTCCCAAAAGCTATTCCAGGAAAAAGCACGCCGAGCTTCCCGGCAAGCCCTACACGCACAAGCCGGACGCCGATAACCTCGCAAAATGCCTGCTCGACGCGCTCAACGGCCTCGCCTATCCCGACGACGCGCAGATCACCGCGCTTGAGGTCGGCAAATTCTATTCCGACCGCGATTTTGTACTCGTTAAGATTTATTCAGAGGAGGAAACCAACCATGCGAACACATAAGCGCGTCCCCCGGAGAAACCTCATGACGCCGGCACAGGCCCGCGAGGAGCGGCGCATCAATCCGTGGCTCTCGCTCGCGCAGGGCGTCATCCTGCAAGCCATCTTCGATTGGCGCGCCCTCGAAGCCGACGTGAAGATTGTCGGCGGCACAAAAACGACCTTTGACGGTCTGCGCGCCTTCTTCCGCTCGCAATGGGCCGACCATCTGCTGCTCTGCACAGACATTTCCGCGCTCTATGTCCTCGACGTGCTCGAAAACGAGCTCGCCGAGATCGAGGCAGGGCGCACGCAGGTCCTCCCGCGTGTCAATGCGCGCCCGACGGTCGTCCGCCGTGCAAAGCCCAAAAGCGCCGCCGCTCTCGACGACCTCAAGCAATGGACCAACGACAAGCCCACGAGGAGGAAAGCATGAAACTTTTGATCGGCGGTTCGCCCTGCACACATTGGAGCATTGCGCAGACGAAGAACCGGGAGACAGAGGCCAGCGGCATCGGCTGGGAGCTATTTCTAAACTACCGCATTGCCCGCGACAAATACAAACCGGACTATTTTCTCTACGAGAACAACAAATCCATGTCGCCCGCTATCCGGACGCAGATCACGGCGGAGCTGGGCGTGGAACCCGTGCTTATCAACTCCGCGCTATTAAGCGCGCAGAACCGCCAGCGCCTGTATTGGGTGGGCAGACGGAACCCGGACGGCACATACAGTCAAGTGCCGGTGGAACAGCCGGAGGACAGGGGTATTCTGCTGCGGGATATTCTGGAGACTGGCGTTGCATGGAAGGAAAAGTCCTATACGCTGGACGCGCATTACTATAAATCGGCGGGCGTTTACAATCCCAAAAAGCAACATAGTTATTCGCGCCTCATGGTGGCCGAGCCTGTTGCCATTAAGCCGCTGACTGAGCGGGAAATGGATTACATGGTTGGTGAGCATGGCAAATACTCCGACCGTTGGACATATCTGCAAAAGCCAGGGGAGGCAGACAAAGCGCTGTGCATCACCGCAAATGTTCATCGCGGCGTGCCGTACAACATTTGTGCCGAGCCTGTCCGTATCGGCACCATTGAAAACGACGCCACGAACCAGACTTTTGACAGCCAGCAATACCGTGTTTACAGCCCTGACGGGAAAAGCGTGACCCTCTGCGGGAATGGCGGAGGATTGGGAGCCAAGACGGGCCTTTATGCAACGCCAATCGGCGGCCTGGATGGGAAAGTGTGCCCCGTATACGAAGTCCGCGACGGCTTTATCTCCATTAAAGGCAAGCGATACCCGATTAAACTGCGAGACGGATTTTACATCATTCGCAAGCTGACCGTGCCGGAATGTAAACGCCTCCAGACCGTGCCGGATGAGTACGTTTTCCCGGTGAGCAACAGCCAAGCCTACAAGATGCTGGGCAACGGCTGGACGGTGGACGTGATCGCCCACATTATGAGCCATTTTACCGGACTGACGGAGGGACAGGTGGAAGTGCTTTCCATGTACGACGGTATGAGCTGCGGCCATATCGCGCTGGACAAGCTGGGCGCGGAGATCACCGCCTACTACGCGACGGAGATCGACAAGTACGCCATCCAGACCACGCAGCACAATTTTCCCGAGACCATCCAGCTTGGCGACGCATTTCAGGTGAGAGAGGAAGGGTGGACGCTATGAGCCTTTCCGGTTACACCAACACACCAATCCTGCCCGAGAAAGCCAAAGAGCTGATGTCCCTTGACACCGAGTACAAGGAGATCATCACCTACGGCAAGATCGAGGAGTGGTTCACAGCATGGGACGGGAAAGTCTATGTGAGCTTTTCCGGCGGCAAGGATTCAACCGTGCTGGCCTACCTTGCCGCAAACTGGCTCTCACATTTCCGCACGCCGCCGTGGCCGCTGAACCTCGTATTCGTCAACACGGGGCTGGAATATCCGGAAATCCAGAAATTTGTGAACACATACGCGGATTGGTTGCGGCGCGAGTTTCCCCGCGTGACCGTCAACCTACACCGTCTGCGTCCGAAGATGAACATTCGGCAGGTGGTGACGAAGTACGGGTACAGCATCATCGGTAAAGACGTAGCGCACCGGATAGAAACCGCGCGGCGTTCACCAAATAGCCGAAGTATGAAGCTATTGCGTGGGGAAGTCTTACGCACCGATGGGGAAAAGAGCATATACAACTGCGAAAAATGGGAGTATTTGCTTTCGGCTCCATTCCTCATATCAGACAAGTGTTGTGAAATTATGAAAAAGTCCCCATCAAAGAGCTATGAGCACCGAGCGGATGTCAAGCCCATGATGGCAACAATGGCGGAGGAAAGTCTTCTGCGGATGCAAAAATGGCGCGAAACCGGCTGCAACGCCTTTGAGGGCAAGCGCCCGATGGGAAAGCCTATGAGCTTTTGGACGGAGCAGGACGTACTACGGTTTATCGTAGACCGGCAAATCCCTATCGCAAGCGTCTATGGCGACATTGTAGCCAGCGACGGCGAGAACGACTACACCGAAACGCTGATCGACTGCAAGCTGCACTGCACGGGTTGCCAGAGAACAGGTCAGAGTATAACGGCCGCTTGATGGGGCGACCCATCATGTAATAACAGTGTGAACCCTATTACTCAGGGGTGTGCCGCCACAAGGCGGGGCTAACGGGGGAGCCCTAACGTAAAGACGAGGGTAATCCCGTGCTGAGCTAATCGTGATAGCGTATTTTGTGTTTATAAATTTGAGGTCTTGATTTGAGGTTTATGGATTTTTTAATTCTGTAGAACACGGTTTTTGTGATGCCAAATTTATCACAAAGCTCCTGCATCGGCATTTGAGCATTATAAGCATCAACGATGGCGGAAATGTTCAGATCGTCGCGGTTTTTGATTGGTACACGGTGCTTTCGCGAGCCAGCTTTATCTAAAGCGCGACAAACGGTGTATGCGTGGCATCCAAGAGATTGGGCGATTTTTGTATTCGACATGCCTTCTTTTGCAAGGAGAAGAATGTCATCTTGGCTTACATGGTAGTAAAAACCAAGTTTATGAAGCGTCCTAAAAACAGTTGCCTTGTTTACGGAAAATTTGAGGGCCAGATTATCGGCGGATACACCGGATTTAGCAAGAGACAAAAGTTCATCTTCGTTTTCAACCTTGTTGATAATCCGGCCATCGCCGCCCTTTGTTGAGTTATAACCGTTATAAAAAGAATTGTACATAGCGATATATTCAATTTCTTTTTGGTTAAGCAGTTCAAGGGGGACGTTATCTTCAATCGTTTCTACATAAAATTTGTCTCTACCGTATTTGGCTACGGCATTGTAAAGTTTGTAGTTACGCCTGAGTTTTGCGGTGCTGGGCTTCATGTGAACCATAAATCTTTCGTGTACAGTCATTGTCGTTTGCCCGATGTAAACTTTATCGTTTACCGTGTTTTTGATGATGTAAATAGAACCTGTACGCATATTATCACCTCAATAATATTATACACCAAAGACGCAAAAAGCGCAAGTTCAGTGTAACGACTATGGGGGTTGCCCCAGTAGGCCAGAGGATGAGTTACTGGTCGAAGCGCACTGCATCTCCTTGAGATGAAGAGATAGTCTGGGCCATTGGAAACAATGGAATAACTGTGCATGTTCTGCGCGTTCGGCGCGCACCTCGAAAAGGGAGAAAACCGGTTTGAGCGCATGAAGCGCACGCACCCAAAGCACTACGACTTTTGCATCGGAGGCGGGGAGTTTGACCCCGCGGATGGGCTATGGAAGCCAAACGAAAAGGGACTGGGCTATGCGCGAGTGCTGGACTACATCGGAGTGAGGTATTGAGCATGAAGGGAGGAACTATGAGAGATATAAAACTCGTAAATGCGCTGCGTGAGCACGCTGAATGGGCGGAGGGGAACCAGTGGGGAATGCCCATTACCCTGTGCGACGATCTGGCGGAAGCTGCTGACTTGATCGAGGCGCAGGCGAAAGAAATTGACGCACTGCGGAACGAACTGTGCCTGAAATGCGGAAACTACACGCTGGCCCATGAGGGGGCCTGTAGCGTATGTCGTTGGAGGAGGTAAGAAGATGGAAACTGTTAATTGCCTGCGTTGCCGCTTTAGGCATGAGGACAACGGGAACTGTACTGCGGTAGGCGGGTTCTGCACGGCGGTCCCGGCGGCGCACTGCCCGCTGCTGCGGGAATATTTGGACACGGGGCTTGAACCGGAGGAAATTAACGATTTGGCGAGTGTGCGGGAAATATCGCCGGAAACAGAATACGCCATCAACAAGCACGCCGACAATATCATTGAGCGGCTTGACAAGCTGCTCCACCAGACGGACGACGATGCTCGCCTGCGCGAGTTGGCCGAGGCCGACAAGGACGGTCGGCTGGTGGTGCTGCCATTTACCAGTGGGCGCACTTTGCTATGCAAGGAAAACATCGACAGTCCGCGACTTATGAAGGATGTAGATCTTGCAATTCGCTATTGCAGCAGTTACGGAATTGTGTTTCACATGGGTTACAATGTGTTCTGTGATCTGGTGAAACATGGGAGAATTACTGCGGTAAGCGAGGAGGCGGAGAAAGCATTGGAGGCGATGAAGAAATGAGTAAGGCTGTCATGCTAAGCGTCCGCCCGAAGTGGTGCGAAAAGATTGCCAACGGCGAAAAGACTATTGAGGTCCGCAAGACACGTCCGAAGATGAACACGCCGTTTAAGTGCTATATCTACTGCACGCTGCCAAAATATCCGCACGAGGACTTCATTGCGACGGACTATCCAAGGCCACAGTTTTACGGCGGCGGCAAGGTCATTGGGGAATTCGTATGTGATTGTGTCACGCCCTTGTATAATGTCTGTATGGATGATTGGAAGAGGCTGGCCGGAGGACTGCACAATATTGAAAAGGAGCTTGTCAACCAGGCGTGTCTTACAGAAGCGAATCTCCATACATACGCAGGCGGGAAGAATTGCTTTGCGTGGCATATCTCCGATCTTCGTATCTATGACCAGCCGCGGGAGCTGACGGCGTTTCGGCGCGCATGCAAAAATAGCTGGTATTGCGAGAGCTGTGCCATGTACTGGGAAAACAACGGAACTTGCGGAAACGAGAGCTTACAGATCAAGCGCCCGCCCCAGAGCTGGTGCTATGTGGAGGAGGGCTGACAATGGCTGACCAAATGCAGTTATATGACACATCGGAGAAACAATCAAGTAACAACACAGGTAAAGCTAAACGGAAGTGGGAAAATGGTTTCCAGAGATGGAGCAACCGGAACAGTGCAGATGGTGGTAGCTCTTTTGGGTGCTGTGGATTTGGCAGTATGTGTGACTATTGTGATGATAATTCGTATGGACGCCCGTGTGTCAGGTCGCTGAACGCCATGATCCGCGAAAAGCGTCTGAAAATCGATTACGAAAAGACTGGTTATGAAGAAGTATGGAAGGGGATTTTTGACAATGGCTGAATACATCGAGCGCACGGAAGAACTTATGCTTGCCATGAACGCCGGGGCGAGGGCAATCGAGAACACGAAGCGATATCATAGTTCTATTTACACCAAGGATGTGTTCTCGGAGAGCCCACAGGAAATCCCATACTTGCAGGCCGCCAAGGTGTTGCGGGAAGTAAGTGATGCTCCCGCCGCTGACGTGGCCCCGGTGGTGCATGCGCGGTGGATTTCGTGGGAAGAAGCAGGAAACTTTGTTCCCTCACCAGACAGGCACGAGTGCTCTGTTTGCCACGATGCGGCGCAAGTGCTTGTAAATGGGTTTGAATTGTTGTCGGATTACTGCCCCAACTGCGGCGCAATGATGGACGGTGAGCCATGATCCGCATCATCATCGACATCGAAGACCACGGCGACAAGCTGGCGACCAAGGAGGCCGTGGCAATGGCACTTGAGCAGTTCGGCAAGGTGCGCGTGGTTATGGTGACAGACGGAAAGGAGCCGAAGCGATAATGGACGATTGGACACGCATCCCCGCTCCCATTGAAAAGGAGGACGACCGGCGCGCGCTGTGCGCCATCCTCGCCGCGAACGGCCTGACGGTCCGCATCGCCGTCGAGAAGAACAAATCCGGCTACCGCAAGTGGTACGTCGAGTACCACGCATAAGAAAAAGTTCATAATTCCATCCTTGACTTGCGGTGGCATATATGATACTATTCGCATATCTTACAGAGAATCGGGTGACTGCTTTTGTCTCAAATCGATAAACTAATCGCAAAGTTCCGTGAAAAACCCACACGGAACGATATTACATACGATGAGGTGAGGCGTATCGCCAAGCATTACGGTTGTGACGTAAAGTCTGGCGGAAAGCACCCGATTATTGTCGTTTCAAAAAAACCGGTTAAGATCATCCCCATTCCGGGACACGGAAAGTTTGTGAAAGAGGCGTACATCACTGAGTTGAAAAAACTTTTCGAGGAAATTGAAGCGGCTTCTCAGTAGCAAGGAGGAATAGCAATGAAGTACCCGTTCAAAGTAGTTCAAATGATGAACGAGCAGCACATCTATTGGGTTGCAACATCGCAGTTGGATGGATGTGTTGGACAGGGTGAAACCATGGAGGAGGCCATTAGCGAGCTTGCCGAAAACGAAACTGCATGGCTGGAAACTGCCGCAGAGGTTGGAATCCCAATTCCTGATGTTGCCATCGAAAAAGCCCAAGCGTATAGTGGAAAACTGACCTTACGTATTGCCCCTTCTGTCCACGCAATGGCTGCAAAGTTGGCAAAAAAAGACGGCATTAGCTTGAATCAATACATCAACGATGCCGTTGTTGCGCACAATAAAGAGAATACTATTCTCGGATTTGTCTCTGAAAAAGTTAGTGGCCTTACAGAGTGGATTGGGCAAAAGTTCATAAGCGGAGCATCTTATAGCACCAATAACGAAATTACTTGCATGACGTCTCTCCAAACAATGCATTTAATTAACAGACCCAATGTGAGAAGTTAGGAGTATTTATATGGTTAACGTACGTCTGTTGCAGCAAAGAACAAAAGACTTTGAGCTTCATAATAACGTGCCTCCTACCAAAGACAAGGAAGAAGGGCGGCTTGATCTTGGGCTCAAATACAATTTTCATATTGAATATGCCGCCGACACGAAGCACTGTAAGGCAACCCTTGTTCAAATAGCCGAGGCGGTGGATGATCCACAGATATTTCATATCTCTGCTACACTGGAAGGCGTTTTTGAAACGGATTCGATTGTAAATGATGAAATGAAAAAGGAAATTCACATTAGGTGTTATTATGAACTCTTTCCCTATGCGCAAGCATTGATCTCTCAAGTAAGTCTTGCAACTGGTATAACGCCTATTGTAATTCCTTCAGACCGGTTACTTCCTGAGAACATCTCGATTGGATAGTAAACAAACGAAAAGCAGGGCTTTCGCCCTGCTTTTCTCTTTCCCTCATTTCCACTTTGCCGGAACGCTCGTATAGAACGAGAAGGTATCCCGCGCGGCAGCCATCTGCGCCGCATCGAAGCCGAGCTCGTGCAAATACTGCTGAAACTCCGCCGTCTTGTCCTTGGCCTTGCCGTCGGCATTGTTCAGCGTGCGGTATTTGTCGAGGACCTTGACCGCCGTCCGCGGCGAAACGCCCGCGTCCGCCAGTGCGCCCGTAAAGGGATTCTTTGCCGCGTTCGTCGTGCTGTTCTTTTCCTGCCACGCCTTGCCCCGCTGTGCGTTCGTCATGCCGGACAGCTCGAGGAGCGTCTGCGCGGATTCCACATAATCCACACGGGCATTGTCGTCCCTGTCCGCGTTGACCTTGTAGAGGATGTAGGTCTCCGGCGGCATAACACTCTTCATCATGCCCTTGGCAACGCTGCTGTCGGACACCTTGTAATCACTCACCGCCTGCTTGCCCTTGACCTTGGCGTATTCATAGGCGTATCCGACCGCCTTGGCCTTGTCGGCGTCGGACAGCTTCTGATAGCCCTTGCTTTTCAGCAGCGGCTTCAAAACCTGCCTACGCGTCTGGCCCATGACCTTCGCGTACTCCGTGTACTCCTCTCCCGTGAGATACTTTCGCTCGCCGTTTACGACGAACGACTTCTCCGCGGCGGAGGGCAGGCCCTCGCCGGTCGCCTCATAGAGCCGCCGGACCTCCTGCGTGACCGCATCATTTTTGATCTCCTTGACCGTGCTCGGGGAGACGGAGTTCTGAATGATCCGCAGCAGCGGATCTCCGTTGCTGACCTCCTCGCCCCACATATCAATGCTCGGCTGCATGGCTTCGCGGGCGAACGGCGTCTTGCGCAGCACGGTTTGTCCGAAATACTTCGCGTCCCGTTCGAGCTGCGATGTGCCGCTTTCAACATAGCTTTTGCGCACGGTATCGTCCAGCGCGGACGCGATCTTCCCGCCGACGGTGGGCAGGAACTGGCTCGCATAGCTCGACGCCACGCGCCCGACTGCGGACGCCATCGGATTGTCGGCGTAGCTGATGTTGCGGATGATGTCGTTGAATGTGGAGAGCATTGAGGTCTCCAGCACAACGTCGCCGATGTTGCTCACCGCATCCATCAGGCCGCCGAAGTCCATACCGCCCTCCACGAGTGCGGCGCCGGCAAAGAGCGGGATCGCCGCAGGCACCGCCCAATCGAGCGTGTACGAGCGTCCGCCCAGCTCCAGCGCGTAATCCTGATGGCCGAGTGTCTTGTTGAAAGCCTCCTCGTCATCATCGTCGCCCGCGCGGAGATTCAGCAGCCCTTCCGATGCAAGGTATGCGCCCAATGCCAGAATGCCGGTCCCTGTCAGGCCCTCGCATAAGCTGTCCACCGCGTCCGCCGCCGTCGCCTTGCCGCTCTTCACGTCCACCGCCGCCTGCTTTACAGCCTTTGCGATGCCGACGGGAGAATAGTCAAGGCCGGTCGTCAGAATGTTCGCCGGGGTCTTGCGGAACGGCATTACGGCGTCATAGGCGATGGAGAGCGCTTTTGCCGCCTTGTTATCGCCCTGATAGTGTCCGGCGCGGGCAAGCAGCTCAGAAAGGGCGGTCGTGTTGCGGTAGGTCGCCTTCTGCGCCTCGTTAATGGCGTATTCCCGCGCCGCCGCCACAAGCTCCGGTTTCGCGCCGCTCTGCGCTTCCTCCGCCGTCACGCCCTTGGCCTTGAGCGCCTGTGCAAAGCTCTCTACATAGGCGGGACGATTGAAGAGCACGTCGCCGCGGTCCAGCGCCGCCGTGTTCCAGCGGGACGCGGCATTGACCGCCTTGCCGACGCCGCTTTTGCCGAAAACCTGAGCGCGGCGCTTCTCCTCGATCTCTCTGGCGATGCCGCTGGCGTTGTATTCGCTGTATTTCCCGCCGCCCATTGCGCTCTGCTGGTCGGCGGCATACTGCTCCTTCGCCCATTGGCGCAGCTTGGCGTCGGCTCCGCTCCGCCCGACCACGCTTTTCGTGCGCTGGCTGCTGTCGCGCACGACCATCGGCTCGATCAGCGCACCGATGGTATTCTTCACGGTCCGCGCGCCGAGCTGGATCGCATTGCCCGCGAGGTTTCGGACGTGCGTGGTCGGATTGCCCAGCATCGACAGATACCGCCATGCATCCGCCTTTTCGCGGAAGGTGCTCGGGCTTTGGTCGGCAATGCTCTGCGTGATCGCGTCCCACGCCGCCTTGCGCCCTGCGTCGCTCTCCGCCGTCAGGTAAGCGTCGGCAAGCTCCGGGTCGATGAAGATGCCGTCATATTGGTCGACAAAATTCGTCTGCACCGTTTCCGCGTCTGCGGCGCGGCGCCTGCGCCCGGTCCCGCGTTCCTGCGCTTTTCGGTTCACGCTGTCCACATAGCGCCGCAGGGAAAGCAGCTTCCCCGCCGGGGTCAGCCGGTTGAGCAGATTCATCGCCTGCACCGTCTGCGCCGAAGTGTGGGCGCTCTGCGCAATGTTCGTCAGCAGCTCAAAGGCGGTCACATGGTCTCCCGCCGCGACCGCTTCGTTGTAGGCGGCAATGCCGCGTGCCATATTCTCCTTGCCGACCGATTGCCCGAGCGACGCAAGCACGTTGAATTCGTCCGCTACCGTCTGATAGCCGCCCGCACGCCGAATCGCGTCCTGCGCCGCCGTGTGCGCGGCCTTGTCCGTGATGGGGAGATAGTCAAACGTGCCGCCCGCGACGGCCTGCTCGATCACCTCGGCGAACTCGTTCGAGGTCACGGGGGAATTGAGGATGGTCGAAACGGCTTTGCTGACCGCCTTGCCGGTCGCAGGATCTACGGTCGGGACCTCGCTCGGCGCTCTGCCGTGCAGCTCCGCCGCGCGCTCCTCCGCCGTGCGGTTGACGCGGTGGAATTCGTCGCTTCGCTCTTGAATATTCTGAAAATCGCTGTTCAGGCTCCCGCGGTTTGCACCACCCAGTCCGTCCACGTCCCAGATCGGCAGCTCCTCCGCCGTGCGCTCCGTCACCGGCTGCGCGCCGTTGATCGCGCTCTTGGCGGCAATATAATCCGGATTCGGCCCCACGGTCGAGCCGTCCACTGCGGTGTAGCCGTTCGTGAGCATATCATCCAGCACGAGCTCCAGCACCTTCGCGGCCTTCACGTTCTCCTGTCCGTGGTCGCGGATCAGACGGTCCGCCGCGTCGATGATCTGGCCTCGCGTCAGCCCCTCGTCCATTGCCTGCCGCAGCGCGGGCGTCTCGAAGATATAGCTTGCGCGCCGGTATCCGTTCGCCGTCCGCTCGCGTCCGCCCATCTGCTGCCCGTAGTGGAGTGACAGTCCGGCGATGCCGGAAAGCTGCTCCGCCGCCTCCGTGTAGTAGGGCCGCATTTCGGGATGGTCGAACTGGAAAGCGTTCACGTCCCGCGCGCCCACGCTCTCGCTCGTGCGGTTGTCGATGTGCCGCTCCGGCGCATATTCCTGCGTCGAGCGCATATCCTGCGTATTGACGCCCGCCGTATTTTGTGGTATAGTGGGGTCAAAATTGGAAAGACTTTGCGGCAGGCCGTCTTGGGCGTTAATCGCGGGGACAGCGTTCGTCTGAGCGCTGGGCATCGCGTACTGTGTCTTGCGAGTCTTTCCTTTTTGTATATACATTGTATCGGTCTGCAAAAGATTTTTCCCGTTCGATATCCCTTGAATGGTGATATACTTATCCCCAAACGATTTTTCAAAGACAAGAGCCTGTCGGCCCTTGCTGTCCATTTCAGGGGAAAGGCTCACCTTATCCGGCTTTGCAATAATTTCCGGTATTCTCGCAATATCTTCCGGCATAGCATGAATTTGTCCGCGCGCCTGCTCCGTCAGAGGGTCTCCATGCTCCTTGATGATGTGCCGAACATCCACTCCGTTCATCATAACGCCCAGCCCGTCAATGTTCACGCCCGTTTCCTGCAATACCATCTGCGCTGTGCTTGCCGGGACCTTTCCGAGATAGGCGCGGTCCACATTGGTCTTATCCGAAAGCGCACGCCGAACAAAATCCACGGCATCTTGGAATGTCGATACGACCTTGTTTTTCTTTCCGCTCGAAAGGTTTTCCTTTTCGCGCTCGGTGAGGGAAGCGAGTCCGTTTTCATTTAAGGCGCTCTGGGCGCCCTGTGGCGCGTTCTGTGCGTCGGGTGTCAAATTACCCTCGCCGTTCGCTTGCGTGGCTTCTGCGCCCTCTTGCGGGCTGAATTTCGCGCTTTGCCCGCGCGTGACGGCATTGCCGGCGATCTCCGCGCCGCTGCCCGCAAGGCCGAGAATGCCGCCGATCAGACCGTCGTAGAGAACATTCGTCCAATAGTCGGTGTCCTTGTACTGAGACAGGGCGTTTTCGTCATAAGTAGCCTTCTGCAAAATCGGCTGCAGCGCGTCCTCAACGACTTCCTCAAGCCCCTCCGTCGCAAAGGAGCCTGCCGCCTTGAGCGCGGCCTTGCCCGCCGCGCTGCCGCTCATCTTCGCAAGCGCACCGTCTATCGCCTTATCGAACATACCATTGCCGAACACCTTCTTAAACGGTGCGGCGATGTTGGCGAGCTTTTCAGTCCCTACGCTCACCGCGGCGCTGCCCGCGCCGTAGGCGAGCGCCTTTGTCTTGCCCTCCATGCGCTCGGCGGTCGTCGCGTCGGGGGAAATGGTCTCCTTCGCCTCCTGTGTGCTGTCGCCGAACACGCGAGTTGCGATGCTCGGCAGGCCGCCCGCGAGCGCGTCCATTGCCATCTGTCCGCCCGCCACACCAACATCCACCGCCGTGCGCCCGATAGCGCCCAGCCCCTCTTTTTCCTTGGCGATGCCGTACTCGGCGTCGCTCTTGAGCTTGGCGCGCGTATCTCCCAGCTTTCCGACCGCGTTCTCCACGTCGGCGGTTTTCTTCGCGTAGGCTTCGCTGTTGATGGCAATGAGCCGTTCGTTGCGGTCAATGAGCTGCTGCCAGCGTGCGCGCTCCTCCGCCGTCTGCGCCGCGTCGCGCTTGGCGGTGTAATTTTCGATGTTGCGGCGCGAAGCGTCGATGCTCGCCTTTTCCGGACTGACGGCCCAATCCGCCGCCTGCAGCGCCTCAAGGCCGCTTGCCGCCGCGCCGACCTGCCCGGCCAGCCAGCCGCGCACCGTGCCGCCGAGCATACCGCCCTTCTTGTCTCGGATGGTGTCGCTCACCACCTGCGCCTGCGCTCTGCGCTCTGCGTCCGCGTGGTTTGCGGTCCGGTGGCTGCTGCGCTCGCTTCGCGCACGGCTCGCACCGTACTTCCGCGCCTCCTGCACGAGAATATCGTTATAGGGGGCAGCGGAGGCTTTTTTTGCCTCCTGCCGCTCCTGATACGCCATCAGATCGGGCTTTTTTGCGGCGGTCTGCCGCTGCTGCTTTTCCTGATAGGCAATGAGGTCAGGCATTTCCGCCATAGTGTCCGCTCCTTATCCGCCAAAAAGGCCGCTCAACTCATTCTGCTGTTCCGCAGACATATTCTTCCAGTACCGGTTTACAACATTCTGCGCCGAGGCCGCATTGCCCTGTCCCATGTAGGTCAGGATCGTCCGCCTTATGTCGCTATAGCTCGGCAGGCCGTTTGTTCCGAGCAGAGCGTTTCCGCTGACCGGCCCGCTGACGGTTTCGGTCGTTTTACCGATATCGTCGGTCGTTCCGCTCTTGCCCTTGCCCGTGCTCTTCCTATTGCTCGCTTCGAGCTTGGCATACGCCAGCGCCAGATTGTCCGCCGCATCCTTGCGGGATGCTTCAAACTCCGCGAGCCAGCGCTGTTGCTCCGCGTCCGCCTCAGCCTGCGCCGCCGCCGCGCTCTGCCGGCGCACCAGCTCCTGATACAGCGCGTTGGCAAGGTCGGCGTTCCCGCTCGCCTGTGCCTGCGCCACCGCCGCGTTGTACTGCTGATCCAGCGCCGTCAGCTCGCTTTCCAGATTTCCGCTCGCCTCGGCCTCCTGTGCGCCGAGGTCTGCAAGATTCCGTTGCAGCTCCGCGCTGCGGGCAAGCTCCGCCTGTCCGCTCGTGCCGGTGTTCAGCCCACGCGCCGCGGCATACTCGCCGAAGTTTCGGCGGCTCAATTCGTTCTGCGCCGCCGCGAGGTTGCGCATCGCGTCATACTTCTGCGGCGCAAGCTCACCCTGCCGCCGTAGCCGCGTTACGTTGGCGTTATACGCGCCCTCCAGCGCCGAAAGGTTTGCCTGCATCTGCTGACGGTACATGTCGCGCAGATAATCGCTCAGATCGCTTACCTGCTGCGGCTCTGTATAGCCGGAACTCTTGCGGCTGATCGCGCCGCCGGAGACGCCTCCTCCGTATCCGCCGGAAGTCCCGGCATACCCGCTGCCTCTTGTGCCGTCCGCATACGTCGGGTAGATCAGCTCACCGTCTGCGTCTACGCGCGGATAAACGTTAGCAAGGTCCTCTCGCGCCGCACCATTGCGGACGTTGATTGCGCTCACAGCGTAACCGTTTTCGTCGTATGTAATGGCGTAACCGTTCTTCTGCACGGTTTTCCCAGCCCAGCGCATATCACGCGACAGGTCGGCGCCGGAGTAGGAGCCCTTCGTGCCCTTTGCGTAGGGCGTGGTGTCCTTGTAATTCGAGTTTGGCGCGCTGCCATCCTCACGAACCCATCCGGTCTGTGTCGGGCTCTCCGTATCATAATAATAGGCTTTTCCGGTCTTTTGCGTGTATCCGCCGCCCGAACCACCGGAGCTGCCGCCGGAGGATCCTCCACCGGAATTTCCGTACTTCTGCTCGGCGGAGTTCAGCTCCTTCATCTGGTTCTTCGCCCACTCGGCGTTGCCCCCGCCGCCGGAGATGAGATTGTTGAGATATTTCCGCTCATTGGCATAGTTTGTCTTTTCGTTGTAGGCCATGCTCACTTCACTCCTTTATGATCTGCTGAATATATGCCGTGATGTACCCTCCCCACGCCTTCTGCGTCACAGGCCCGAACGAACCGTCTGCGTCCAACTCGTACCCACAGGCATTGAGAAATTCCTGCAACTTTTTGACTTCCTCGCCCTTGTCGCCGCGCGTAAGCACGGTCTTGTCCGCGGGGTATTTCGGCACGCCGAAGCCACGAATATACCGCCCGTTGATTTCCAACGTCCGATAGCCGCACTCGTGAGCTTTACCCTTGTTGCCCTCGAACACCGTGAAGCTCTGATCGTCACAGGCGGTCACGATGCCCGTGTGGTTGGGCGCGCCGGTGCAGTCCGTGAGGGCGTAGTCCTTGCGGTCGTTCCAGTAGTAAAACACCTGCTCGCCGATTTGGGGGACGTGCGCATCGTCCTCAATCCATTGGCCGCGCGCTTGATACCAGCGCATTTGCTCCCCGCAGGAGCACTCGACGGGAATGACCTCCGTCAGGCCGCAGAGGATCGCCGCCGCGGACACCATCGCCGAGCAGTAGTCGTCCGAATAGGTGAGCCTGTAGCCGCGCGGGTGCGGGAGATAGCTGTTGTAGGCGTCTACGATGCGCTTGTGCACCGCGTCACCGCGCACCGCGCCCTCCCACGCAGTCAGGGTCTTGATAAACTCGTCGCGCTTCATCGTCTCACCTCTCCTACAGGAACCGCACGGCGTAATACTGCCGCTGGTTTGTGTTGATCTTGCTGCGCGCCGCATGGATGGCGGCGACGTGCCCGCCGTCGAGCATAACGGCGTATTCCAGCTTGAGCTTGCCCCGCACGAAGGCATTGACCTGCTGCGCCGTCATGTTCTTGCAGTACACGCCGTAGAGCATCCCGCCCTTATAGCCGAGGACGGTATGATCCGTGCGCCGCAGAACGTCGCCGAACGCCCCCGTGAAGCCCTCTGCGGCAGGGTTATAGTTGCCGAGCAATCCCATACCCCCGACCGCCCAAATGACGCCAGAGTGCGTCAGAGCGTCCGCCGAGGAGACGCGGGCAATGCGCACCGCGCCGCCCGTGGTCTTGTAGAGCACGCTCTCGGGGCGAGGATAGTGACAGCTCATGCCGCGCACCACCCTGCCGGCGCGCACGAGGATGCTGCACGGCTGCCCCTGCCACGAAAAACTCCCCGAAATGCTGTTCTCCGGCATCCGTCCGCTCAAGTTGAGCGGGTCAATGTCGCGGGCGAGGATCGCGGGCTGCCCGTACAGCTCGACGTTAAGGGGCCAGCAGTCCGCGCCGAGCTTGGCGGCGATGTCGCTCAAGGTCTGGTTTCCGATCCAGCCATTTTCCAGCGCCCCGACGGAGCGCTGGATGGCCTTTATCATGCGTACCTCTTCCGAGGTGGAGCCGACCACATCTTTCATGCCGTCGGCTCCTCGTCGCTCCCGAGGAGCTTGTCGCCTGCGGCGTCCACGGCGTTCTTTCCCGCCGCCAGCAGCTTCACCAGCCACGGCGGCACCTTTGCGCCCATATTTACGCCGTGTTCGGCCAGACTGCCCAACTCCCCAATGATGTACCACACAACGACCAGCGGGCCGAGAAGCGTCGTATACTCAAACGGAAGCTTCACACCCGGCAGGTGCTCCAGCATCATGCCAATCAGCCAGTCGGCGACCAGCGCAATGCAGACAATAACGATCATGCCGCCCTTGTGCCACGCGCCCTCGCGCAGCTTCGCGCTGCTCCACTCCCCGCGGTGCGCCGCTGCGGCAGAGCCAACCAGCCAATCCGCCAGCATCAGCCCGATCCACACGATCAGCAGCCAGCCGAACCAGCCCCAAAAGGCCGTCAGCATCGCCACCGCCGCCGTGATCCACGCCTTGATCGCCGTCAAAGTATTGTTCTCCATCGTTTTGTCCTTTCTGCACGAAGCCACATCGGACCTCGCGCGGTAGTATTACGAATCGTATTAGAGCGGGGGCTATCCCCCGCTCTGCTCACTTGTTCAGCTCCATGAGCTTTTCCGCAATCTCCTCCGGGATGTGGCACGTCTCCGTCTTGACGCAGTAGCCGTCCTCATCGTAGGTGAGCTTGTACTGCGGCAGGACGTAGATCTCCGTGCCGGCGCGGGAAATGTCGCGCGCCATGACGGGCTGCTTGATGCTGGTCCTGATGCCCGAATTTTCGCTCAGACCGTAGGGCATGTCCGTGACCTCGATGGGTCTGCCGTCGGATGCTATTCTCTTGTAAGTAGCCATTGTGTTGTTCTCCTTTTCTTTGTTCAAAATTTATTTATCATCGTCGTATTTTTCGCCGGTGATCTCCTTGATGCTGCCCACCTTGCAACGGTCGATAGGTTCATAGGCGTTCTCTCTTTACGGCGGCAAAAAAGCCGCCTGTTTGATTTGTCAGCGGTTACGGCGCAGCCAGCGTCCTGCGCTCTTGAGGTTTTTCGCCAGCTTTCGGAATATTTCCATAAGCCAGAGCTGCGCGCTCTGTCCGTTTGCGGAAAGCCGCTCCAGCTCTCTCAGCATTTGCCCCCTGTGCCGCTTTGCACGGATGATCGTCAGCGGCGGCATCGGCGCTTTATCCGGCTCGCACGGCTTGCGCGGGCTGCTTTGCCCTTTGCGCGGCGGTGCCGGTCTGCGTTCCTGCGGCACAACGGCATCCTGCTCCTGCAATTCCCGGTAAATGCTATAAGCCAGCTCGTCGAGGCCGTCCATGCCGCGCAGCGTCGTCGGCTGAAAGCCGGTCATCGCTCCGATGTTGCGCAGCGCTCTGCGGATTGTGCGCAGCACCGTCGCCTTATCCACACCGATGAGCGAAGCGACCTCCCGCAGCGACAGCCACTCACCGTAGTATAGATACAGATAAGCAGCCTGCCGCGGCGTTATCGCCGAAAGAAGGAGATTTGCCGTTTCGCGGTCGGCGAGGTCAAGCTCTGTCTGTCCGCTTAACGCCGCCTGCGCCATTGTCAGCTCGACCTCCTCCCGCACGGCTTTCTTTGCGCGGGAGAGAGTACGGGAAACCGTGCTCTTCCCGATGCCGAGCCGTTCGGCGATCTCCGTCACGGATGCGCCGTCGCGGTTCAGCTCAAGGACCTTGCGCTGCCGTTCTGTCAATGCTTCAAGCCCCCGCTGTGCCGCCGAAAGCATCTGCTTTCTTCCGGCCTCGATCTCATCATCAAGCGAATTGTCCGCCTGCTCCCAAGAGAGAAATTGCGCGCGGTCTCCGAGGGACATTTCGCCGCCGTTCTCTGCCTGAGCGGCCATCGACACGGTTCTCGCTCGCGGCGCTTTGGCTCTGCGCGGGGCAATGGCGTGAAGCATCGCTTGGACATTCGCCAATTCTTCGCGTAGCATTTCGATCTCCAGCTCGTCCGCACCGTTATCGCGTGCTTCAGCGATCTGCGCAAGCAGCTCACTGTGCCGCTGGCGGAGAGCGTCGATTTTCTCGCTCATCGTCGTCTCCTCAATTCGTTAATGACTGATGCGTTCAGCCCTCCCAATCTACCCAGCCGTCCATGTAGACCTTGATCACACCGTCCACGCGGTAGAAGGCGT